>Ga0164295_10000850_pt1 | contig 25330 bp, 19 predicted proteins | sample GEODES006metaG_FD_111798 | JGI IMG/M metagenome (GOLD analysis project Ga0164295, IMG submission 111798) | Oligotrophic lake water microbial communities from Sparkling Lake, Wisconsin, USA - GEODES006 metaG | ecosystem: Environmental > Aquatic > Freshwater > Lake | place: USA: Sparkling Lake... | reverse complement strand
TTTGATAGACCCTAAAATTATCGAATATTACTAAGTAATAGTTATATTAAATAGGGTTTTAATCATGCCGAAAAAAGTATTTTGGATAATTAAATTAATATTGATCGTGAAATAATGTTTTATTAAATAAGTAATATTGTTTAACCTTGAGGTATCTTTTCAATCAACGGTTATTATTATTTAGTGGTTATGGTAATGTTGATAAAGTGATAAATTTAGAGGTAAACTGTCATAATTTGTCCATAGTAAAATATTTATTGATGAGGTAACCCTGTTGGTTCTTGGGTTAGAGCGGGTTTTTTTAAAATTGATAGAGCTTTGCTGAATGAAGGAACGATTCGTCCTCGGGGAGACATGGATCTGTGAATAGTAGAAAAGAAGATTCATTGGCTAGAAGGGGGGCCGCTACCTCGACCTTTGTCGGTATTTTGGCGAGATAAGGAATTCGTTCCAAGTGACGTCGATCTCGCGTCATCAGCTTTGCTGAAAATCTAGTTTGGCCCGCAGATTGCCTTCGGTTGTCTTGCGGCTCAGAAAACCCACATCTTGTGTGAGTTAGAGGAAAAACCTCAAGTTTACTGCATCTGTGGGAAACCCAGATCACGTCGACGGGTAGCATCGCAGCCGTTGCTGGGTAATTCCAGCCCATTGAAACTGATGCGACTCAATTCTGCGTGGGCCACGAGAATCAAGGGAGTCACTTTTGAAGCAATTTAGCTAGATTTAAAAGATTTATTCAAATCTATTATAGAAATAGTAATTTATTTTGTTATTATCTGTGTTTTTTTATAACTAAAATAACAATTTTTATAATTTCAGTAAATTTAATGATAAGCAATTGGTTTCCAAAGATTTTTTTGTTTGCTAAACATTCGGCGGATAGTAATTTCTATAGTCACTAAAATTGATTTGACATCCTTAATCATTCCCAACCCCTAATAGTCAAAACTCAATCCTATGAAACTCAATCGGTCTCGTCTTCTTGCTATCGCCTTCGGCTTAGCAGTTCCTTACACTCTCCCGCAGCAGGTCCAGGCTGTGCCTTCCCTCAATGACCTTGATGGCGATGGCATCAGCAACAGCATTGATCCAGATATCGATAACGACGATCTGCCAAACGGTCTCGACCTCAATGTGGACGGTGGCATTGCCAAATCCGGTCCTTATGTGGGCCGCTACATCGGCGACCGCTTGAACAATGACAGCCCAAGCGAATTCGATATCGATGACGACGGCCTCAACGACGACAGCCCATCCGAATCCGACATCGATGGCGATGGTTTTGATGACGACAGCTGGATTGAGGTTGACATCGATGGTGACGGTCGCAGCGACGACAGCGCTTCTGAAACCGACATCGACGGTGATGGCAAGCTCGACAACTCCCTTCTGGAAACCGACACCGATGGCGACGGTCTTGATGACAACAGCCCCTCCGAGTCCGACATCGATGGTGACGGTCTGCCTGACGACCATCCCTCCGAGTCCGACATCGACGGTGACGGCTTAAAAGACGATTCCGCTCTTGAAAAGGACACCGACGGCGACGGTCTTAATGACGACAGTCCTTCTGAGTCTGACATCGACGGTGACGGTCTTGACGACAACAGCCCTTCCGAGTCTGACATCGACGGCGACGGACGCAGCGACGACTCCATCATTGAAACCGACATCGACGGTGACGGCAGACTTGACGATAGTCCTTCCGAGTCAGACATCGACGGCGATGACCTCAACGACGACAGTCCTTCCGAAGATGACATCGACGGCGACGGCAAATCCGACGACGATTCCAGCGAAGACGACATCGACGGTGATGGCAAATCCGACGACAGCGCTGCAGAACTCGACATCGACGGTGACAGCCGTGCAGATGACAGCCCTTCCGAATCTGACATCGACGGCGACAGCAAAGATGACGACAGCCTCTCCGAGTCCGACATCGACGGCGACAGCCAAAGTGATGACTCCATTGACGAGTTAGACATCGACGGCGACAACCGCCGCGACGATTCCGTTCTAGAATTCGACATCGACGGTGACGGCAGGCTGGACGACAGCCCTTCCGAATCCGACATCGACGGCGATAGCCTGGATGACGATAGCCCGAGCGAAGACGACATCGATGGTGATGGCCGCCGCAATAGCGACGCCGACGAAGACGATGCCGATGGTGACGGCCGCCGCCGTGGCCGTGGCCGTGGCCGCGATACCGATGACGACAAAGACGGCATCCTCAATGTCGATGACGACCATGACGATATCGGCCCGGGTCTTCCTGGAGCCCAGTTGGGTGACGGCAATGCGCCTGTTTCCCTCATTGGCCTGACCTACCTCGTCAGTGAAAATGGCCTCCAGCTCCCAGAGCGTATCAGCTTCTTGACCAGCACCACTGGTCGTCAGACAGATCCGCTGCCACCTCTGGATGTTGATTCGTTCAGCTACACCTACACGCCGAGTGGCAGCACAGCTACCTTGCGCCTGCAGTTCAAAGCGGACAAGTGGGACAGCTACAACCTGAACTTTGCCGCAGGCACCTTCACCCGTGAAGAGTATGACAAAAACTTGAAAAAGGACACCGACGCTGGCACCTTTGCCTTGCCGACGCCCTAATTTCTAGTGGTTTAATCCTCCATCATGACGAGCCGCAGGAGTCTTCTTCTGCGGCTCGTTCTCTCTCACGATGCAACCCCGCGCTCAAACTCTTTGCTGGCTCCTCCTTCTTTTGCTCAGTCACCTTGGCTGGTGGTGGCACAGTGCTGGGAAAACAGACTCTGAAATACAGCCCCAATCCGTGGCGCGTGTTAGCTCTCAGGATGTTAGCGCGGTCAAAGCCGCCCCATCTGCCCGAGCTGACCTTTCAGGCATTCTCGAAAGCATGGATGCCGCTCAGCGTCGGACAGACCTGATCAGCCATGCAGCCGCCGCCGCGACAAACGATCCCAAACTAGCTTTTTCTCAGCTCAGCAACATCCCTGGCTTGGCCGACAAGCAGGCCTACCTGAAGCAACTGCTCAGCACCTGGGCTGCCACAGATCCTGAAGCCGCTCTAGGTGCCTGCGCCAGCCTTCCGCCAGGTGAATTGCGCGCCTCAGCCTATGCTGCTGCCACCGCCACTTGGGCTGTAAAAGCCCCCCAAGAAGCCGCCGACTGGGCGTCTGCCAAGCTCAGCGGTAGCGCCCGCAGTGCCTCCATGGAGGCGATTGCTCAGACTTGGGCTCAAAGCGATCCCGATGCTGCGGCGAAGTGGGCTTTGGAAAAAGCCTCTAGCAAAGCTGGCACCACTGCCATCCGGGTGGTCATGCAGCATTGGGCCAACACGGCACCAGACGAAGGCGCTGCCTGGGCCAGCAAACTGCCTGCAGGTGAATTTCGAGATGCTGCCTTGCGCTCCGTGCTGGCAGAATGGGCGGACCAGTATCCCTCGGTGGCTGCCGCATGGATGGATGCCAACCCTGATACCAGCAGTCTTTCCAGCATCATCGCCAATGCCTGGACAGAAAGTGACCCCACTGCCGCTGCCGCTTGGGCCACCAAACTCAGCGACCCTGCTCAGCGAAGCACGGCGACCGGCACGGTCATTTCTTCTTGGTCTGCTGCCGATCCAGATCAGGCGCTGGACTGGATCAGCCACCTGCCAGATGCGGCAATGCGCACGGAGTTGACCTCACGCACCCTCGGCACTTGGGCAGTGGATGAGCCCAATCAAGCATTGGACCATGCCAACTCCCTGCAACAGCCCGAAGAGCGTGCCGCCATGCAGGATCAGGTCCTTTCCTCCTGGGCTGGCAGTGCCCCCGATCAGCTGGCGGACTGGATTAATTCGCACCCGAACCTGCAAAGCAGCGATACGGCCCGGCAGCATCTGACAACTGCCTGGACGGAAAGCCGCCCTGAGACGGCAATCACCGTTGCCAATGGCATCCGCCAGCCAGAATTGCGACTGCAGGTGATGCAGACGGTGCTGGCAGACTGGCAGGAGAAAAATCCCACTGCCACCGCTGCCTATCTGAAAAAATACCCGCAACTGGCTCCACTGCTGAGTCCCTGAGCTGACTCGCAGATGTCTGCATGGGCCGAAAAGTTTTGCCGATGCGGCAAAGAGTGCGAGCGTTGGGTTCCTTTATGCGTGTCCTTCTCGTTTCTGAGCCTGGTGTCGATGGCGTGTTCCGCCATGTCGAGGCTTTGGCGGCTTTTTTGTTAGAGCGTGGTCATGCGGTGGATCTGGCTTACTCGGATGTCAGAGGCTCAGACCGGCTCAAACAATTGGTGACAACGCTTGAGGCTGCGGGTGGTCAGACGCTGAATTTACGGGTGGGCAATGGCCCAGGCCTGCGGGATTTGAGGCCGCTGATGAATCTGCGGGCTTGGGTGAAGAAAACGCGGCCGGAAGTAATTCATGCCCATAGCTCGAAGGCTGGAGCGTTGGTTCGTGCCCTGCGCTTTCTGGGAGTTCCGCAGCCGCTCTTTTACACGCCGCATGCCTACTTTGGCCTAGCTTGTCAGGGTGGTCTGAAGTCGCTGCTGTTTAATGGCGTGGAGGTTTGTTTGGGACGGATCGGCACCACGATGAATTTATCCGTGGGTGAGATGACTTTTGCCCGCAAGGTTCTGCATGTGCCACAGAGCGCTCTTCGGTTGGTGGCGAATCCTGTGGATACGCAGCACTTTTTTCCAGCGCAGGCGCAGCGACAGCGTGAACTCAAATTCGCCTTAGGGGTGCCCGAAGACGCCTTATTGTTAGGTTCGGTGGGACGGTTGGCATTCCAGAAAGATCCACTGACGCTTTATCGCGCGTTTGCGATGGCTTTGCAACAGTGTCCGCAGCTCTGGCTCTATCATCTAGGAGATGGCGAGCTAACGACTGCATGTGAGGCTTTGGCCAGAGAGCTTGGCGTAGCTCATCGGATCGTCAGGCAGCGTTATTTGAGTGAACCTCTGGCTTTTTACCAGGCGCTGGACGGAATGATTCTGACTTCGCGGTATGAGGGCCTTTCGTTGGCGGTCTTGGAGGCGTTGGCCTGCGATCTTCCCTTGATCCTGACGGAGGTGCCAGGGAATTTAGACGTGGTGCAGATGGGGCTGTCGCACTGCTGGTCAGGACGAAAGGAAGACCCAATAGGAATAGCTGCCGCCATTCACAGCTGGGTTCAGGATGGCGCAACCGCCCGCCCATGCAATCACCGTGAAACTGCCGAGAGACGCTTCAGTCAGTCGGCCTGCTTTGGGGCGCTTGTGCTGGAGTATGAGGCTGCGTTGAAGCGCGATGGAGAATGATCTGGTAGCGTTTCGGCCAGAGAATCAGTGCTGCTGTGCTGATGGCCAATAGGAAATGCGGTGCTTCGATGCGACCCTGCCCTGCGGGTGTGTAGGCAATCATGGCAAAGAGAAGATAGCCAGCTCTTCCTCCCATCATGAGGCTGCGGAGGCAGAGGATTCCGAGGGTGCCGATGAAGAGCACAAGACCTGGAATGCCTAATTCTAACCAAAGGGAAACGTATTCATTGTGGGGAGCCCAAAGGGCTCCAGAAACGCCGGTGCCGTGGCCCAGAAAGGGTTTTTTTAAGACGGCTTCCATGGCATCTGCCAGGTCTTTAGCACGCTCTGGCGATTTGAGTTTATCCAAGTCCAGATTGAGGATGGCTTCTAGGCGGTCCGTTGTGTCTTTATTCTGGAGGATGCCCCGTTGGGTCTGACTCTGAAGAACGGCGACGCCGACGCCTATCAGGGGAATCGCGATGGCTGCGCCCAAGATCAGAAAGTTTAAATGTCTGCGCGCATTCGCCAGAATGTAGAAGCCAGACATCAGCGTTAGGACAATGAAGCCACTACGCCCATAGGTGAGTCCGACACCCACATAAGCCGTGGCGATCAGTAGGCAGTTGAAGCGGAAACTTTTGCCTAGGGCAAAGGCGATGCCGAGCATTTCACAAAGCAAGACAGGTGGGAAATTGGGGTGGCCATTGAAGCCGGAAAAGCGTCCGGGAATCGAGGTGAAGTTGGCGAAGCCGAGCATTTCAACGATCTCTGAACCGACGGTGAGAAAGATGGAAAGGATGGCTGCTCCGAGGGCGATTTGCAGGCCCTTGTCCGTGGTCAAAACAGTTAAAATAGCGATGAGAACGATGAGCATTCTTAGCATGTCCATTTCAGTCTGGCCTGCATACGTCACTTCTGCGCGCTTCAGAACCACGGCATCAAAGACCCGCACCAGAGGTAAGAGTAACACCAAGAAAACAACGGGAGTGAATCGTGGCTTGTTCAGCAGCGAAGACGCGAGGGTCACCCCAACGGCCAGAAGGGTGAACAGGATGGGCTTCAAGGGTGACAGCCCCGCATTAAACATGCCCATGACCACATCCGCACTCAATAACCCGATGAGTCCAATACCGGCCCATCGATGCAGACTGCTGAGTCGGCTTCTGAACGGTGTTTGCAGAGGGGGCATTCTAGGAACAGCGGATTTCACGAGACCCCTTTCTGATGCTGTAGCCAAGCCTGAAACATGAGGATGTCCCAGAGGTAGAAGTGCCAGTTGCGGGTGCCGCTGAGGTGCTCCTGCCATTTTTGGCGGATCGGAGCGGGATGAAAGTAGCCTTCGCGCCGCAGCCGGGATTCACTGAGCAGATCCTCGGCCCAATCACGCAGTTCTCCGCGCAGCCAGTGTTCCATTGGAACCCCAAAGCCGCGCTTGGGTCGGTCGATCAGGTGTTTGGGGACATGGCGGTAAAGGGTTTCTCTCATCAGCCATTTGCCGCGACCTTGGCGGACTTTCATGGAGCAGGGAACGGTCCAGGCGAACTCGATGAGGTGGGTGTCAAGCAGGGGGATACGGCCCTCTAGGCTAACGCCCATGGCGGCGCGATCCACTTTGGTGAGGATGTCGCCAGGAAGGTAGGTCTCCATGTCCAGGTGCATCATGCGGTGGGTGAAGTCGCTGACGCGTGGCCAGCCTGCGGTGTCGGAGATGCTGGTCTGGGGATCATGACCGCCAATAACGATCTGCTCCGGTTGCTTCCAGTGAGACATGAGGGTGAGATAGAGTGACTCCAGGCCAGGCGCAGCGATGACTTCGGCCAGCTTATGCAGCTTATCTCCCAGGGCTGCTTTTTTGAAGCGCTGCGGCAAAAGTGGGCGGGCGAGTGTGCCAAACGAATTAAGCACTGACGGTGGTAGTGCGGTCAGGGTGCCAGCCGTCAGCTTTTTTAAAGCGGGCGGCATCCAGGAAAATTTATCCCACAGACTGCGGCCCATGAAGTAGCGCTCATAGCCGCCGAAGAGTTCGTCTCCGGCATCACCACTGAGAGCGACCGTGACATGCTGACGCGCCATTTGGCAGACGAGGTAGGTGGGGATTTGGGATTGATCGGAGAACGGCTCGTCATAGAGCGTTGGCATGAGCGGGATGGTCTCTAGCGCGTCTTTAGCTGTGACATACATCTCGGTGTGATCGGTGCCGAGGTGGGTGGCCACTTCTTTGGCAAACTTGGCTTCGTTGTATTCAGCGACGTCGAATCCGATGGTGAAGGTGCGCACGGGGCGGGAGCTCTGCTTCTGCATCATGGCCACGATGAGAGAGGAATCGACGCCGCCCGAGAGAAAGGCTCCGAGGGGCACATCGGAGATCATGCGCATGCCGACGGCGTCGTGAAGCAGGGATTCAAAGGTATCGATGGCCTGGGTCTCGCTGCCAGTGAATGGGTTGTTGAGTCCGTCTTCGATGACGTGACGAAGAGACCAGTAGAGCTGGGGTGTGGGCTTATCTGAAGGCGAGCGAAGGCTGATGAGTGAGGCGGGAGGGAGCTTATGAAAGCCCTGATAGATGCAGTAGGGATCGGGGATGTAGCTGAAGCGGATTTGCGAGCAAAGAGCATCCCGATTGATGGCGCTCTCAAAGCCTGGGAACTGGCGGATGGCTTTTAACTCGGAACCAAAGACAAGGCTGTCTCCTACCCAGCCATAGTAGAGGGGTTTTTCTCCCAGACGATCCCGGCCAAGGTGGAGGATGCGGTCTTGTTTGTCCCAGAGGGCAAAGGCGAACATGCCATTGAAACGGCGCGTGGCCTCCAGCACGCCCCATTGCAGAAAGGCGGCCAACATGATCTCGGTGTCAGAGTGACCGCGCCAGCTGTGACCGAGGACTTCGAGTTCGGCGCGCAGTTGCTGGAAGTTGTAGATTTCCCCATTGAAGACGATAATGAAGCGTCTGTCAGCGCTGGTCATCGGTTGATGGCCGAGAGGGGAGAGATCAAGGATGGAGAGGCGCCGATGACCAAGCGCAATGCCGGTTTCCGCATCGACCCATGCGCCGCCGTCATCAGGACCACGGTGAGTAATGGCATCGGTCATGCGATTGACCTCAGTGGTCATCTGATCGGATGAGCGAGAGCGTGGAAGGGTGAAGTAGCCGGAGATGCCGCACATAGAAGATGGTTCTTAGTTCTTGGTGCTTGGTTGAAGCAGGTCTTCGAATTGCTTGAGCACGCTGCTGAGGGAAAAGTGATCGGCAATGCGTTGGCGGCTGGCTTGGCCGATTTTGGCGCGTTGCTCAGGGGGTAGATTTAGGACTTCAATGCAGGCTTTGGCCAAGGCCTTTGGGTTGCTTGCTGGTACGAGTCTGCCACTGTCTCCCACGACCCAGGCGGTGTCGCCAATGTCTGTAGCGACGACGGGAATGCCGCAGGCCATGGCTTCTCCAACGACGTTGGGGAAGCCTTCACCAAAGGCAGACGAGGAGACGACGAGATCGAGGCTGGCCGTAAGTTCAGGCAGGTCTTCGCGCTCACCCAGAAGATGCACACAGTCATCTAAGGATAACCGACTGATACGGTCAGTGAGCTCGCTATTCGCTGGGTCAACGTCAGTGCCAACGAGCAAAAATTGGGCATCGGGAAGTTCCTGGATGATGAGTGCGGCGGCTTCGAGAAAAGTGGGATAGTCTTTCATGGTCGTGTAGCGCCCAAAGCGGCCGATGTTGAATGAAGTCGAACCGCTTTTCTTGGAACTTGCTTCTGCCGGTAGCGGTGCCCATTTGTCTAAATCAAAACCATTGGGGATCAATGTTGTCTGGCTTTGCGGATAACCAAGAGCTTCATGCTGGCGAGCACTGAGTTTAGAATTGTAGGTGATGGCTTCACTGCAAAATGCCAGTTTTGCGAGAGTCTTAATGACGAGCGCACTGCCGCGTTTTTCATGAGAAAAATCATAAAGTGACTGGCGTACATTCCAGATGACTCGCCCACGACCGAGGCAGAAGGCTTTGACCATCACGGCAGCTAAGCAGCCGTGATACATCCAGCCCATGGTGGTGTCAGGCTTGATCTGCCTGGCAAGTCTGAAAAGTCGCCATAAAGCGGTGAGGGTCGGTTTTCCAGCAGGCATGTCCAGAGTATGGACGGTGGCGCCTGTGGCACGGATGGGTTCAATGTATTTTCCCCCAATGGTGAGAGAGATGACTGTGTGCTGGTAGCCTGGTAATCCTGTGATGAGTTGGGTAAGCATCCGCTCGGCTCCGCCTGTTCCCAGCCCAGTGGTGATCCAGAGAATCTGATGACGAGTTCGGATGAGTTTCACGGTTCGTTCGACCATCTGATCGACCGTGAAGTTGTCTTCGATGCGCTGGCGATTGGCGTGACTGAGTTGCTCGCGTTCGTCAGGCTTCATGGCTAAAAAGCGGCGCATTTGCTGGGCTAAACACGCATGATCAGAGGCAGGGAAGGTCCATTCTGGCGCATTGAGCAGCGAGGCGGAGTCGCCAACATCGCTGGTGATGCAGGGCAGGCCACAGGCCATGGCTTCGCCAATGACGTTGGAAAAGCCTTCACCGTAAGCTGACGTGGAAACGAGAGCGTCAAAAGTGGGGTAGAGGGTGGAAAGGTCATTCTGTGCTGGTTGCCACTCAAGGCGGTCTGAAAGATCCAGAGAATCTGCCAGTGCATGCATCTCTGCAGCATAGGCAGCGTCACCATTGCCAATGATGACAGCTTTAGCTTCTGGAGTCAGAGCCAGCGCTCGTAGAAAGGTCGAGTGATCCTTCATGGGATGCAGGCGGCCAATCAGAGCAAAGGTGTTGCCATGGGTGTGGCGTGGTTGAGGTTGCAATCGTTGTGAGTCGATTCCGTTGGGTATCACGGCGAAATGGGACTCTGAGTAACCCTGGCGGAGGTAATAGGCACGCCCGGTTTCTGAATTGGCGATGACTTGATCTGCCCATCCCGAGAGAAGGCAGTTTAGGCGGAAGCTCACTTTGCCCAGTAGTCCCCAAGTATCTGCATCGGTCTGTGAATCACGAATGCCCCAGACGACTTTTGGGAAGCCGCAAAATGGCTTCAGGAAAAGGGCCATCAAATTGGACTCATGCAAGTAGCCATGTATCACCTGCGGGCGCAGACGGCGAAAGGTGGTGAGCAGTCTTCCGAAAAAGCCAAGGAGATCCCAGCGGTGCTTTTTACCCACACAGATGGTTTTGACGCCAGCTTGCTTCAGATCTAGCTCAAAAGGGCCTGGATAAAAATGCACGACCATGACGTCGAACTCCAGTTGGCTGGCAAGAGCCGATGCCAAAGTGACCAATTGCCGCTGGGCTCCGCCGTGGCCAAGGTCACGGATGAGAAAAGCTAGACGATATGGCGGTCTGCATGCGGGCATCTTCTGAAACTATAATCTCCATAATTACGATCTGTAAATCAAGGATTGTTAATAGTTTGGATCCTAAGAGGAGCGTTTTACAGGATAGTTGAGAGGAACGAAGTCGATATTCCACCGGATTCTCTCTTTACTCTGAGGTGGATTCCCGATTAAATCTGGAAATTCAGCGGATTTAAAGATCTGCCATCCTCATCCCTATTCCATCATTCCGAGTTATGAAATCTAGCCGAACCCGCATCGCTTTCCTAGCGCTTCTCTGCGGAACCTCCTTTGTGAAAGCCGACATCCTGATGCTCAAAAATGGCAACAAGGTGGAAGGTAACATTCTTGAGCAAACGGCTCAGGGCGTGCGCATGAAGTACCGCCTGACGCCGAAGATCATGGACGACAAAGTGTTTCCAATGTCAGAGATCGCTCAGGTGATCAAACAGCGCCCGGAAGAAGTCGAGGTGGTGGATCTACGCAAGATCCTGCCGACAGCTGACCTTTTGAAAGCGGATCAGTATGAGCAGGTCATCCAAGACCGTCTGCGTCCATTCGTGAATAAATATGCCTCCACACCCGAAGCAAAAGAGGTCGAAAGTATCATTGAAAAATTACAGGAAGAAAAGACACTTGTCACCAATGGTCAGGTCAAGCTTGAAGGGCGTTGGTTGAGCTTGAAGGAATCCAAAGGAGAAAGTTTTAACATTGAAGCTTTCCGAATCCTTTCTGAAATGCGGGAGAAAGCAGCTACTCGTGATTACGTGGAAGCACTTCGCGCGTTTGATAAATTCTTCGCTGCACGCCCTGGATATGTTGGATCTTCTTACTACGTTGAAGCCATCCCAGAGGCGATGGGCATCCTCGATAAATGGATTGCTGTTTTGGATAAAATGTCTTCTGAGTTTCCGCAGTTAGACCAAGCTCGTAAATTGGGACTGACCAAATTGCAGGAACCTGAACTCTCAAAGACGAAAAACGCGATCGACGATGAACTCAATAAGTGGCGCGCTATGTCGGATGCTATGAGAAATCAGCGGGTTCGCTGGGTGGCACCTTATAAGTACGACATCTCAACCATTCAGACAGCGCAAAAGGATGCAGTCGCAGAAAAAAGCCGTCTGGAAGTTTACAATCTGCAGGATCTCAAAGCCCAGAATGAAGTCTTCATGGCCTGCTACCGGAAGATTGGAGAGGGCGACTACAATGGGGGTGCTGCTGCTTTTGAGCGTGCCTCAGCTTTACCTGCTGCCAATGAATTTAGAGATGTCTCCAATGATCTGCGTCAGAGGCTCATGACCCTTTATGGTCAACTCGTTCGTGGGACGGCATCAACGGCATCAGCGACAAGTGGCTCGTCAGCTGTGGGTGGCATGCAGGCCACGCAACAGGACGCGCGAGTCGCCCAAATTCTCGCTGAAGCCAGTGGCGGCGCAGCTGCTACAGGGAAGCCTTCTGCTGCAACCGCGCCAGCGACAACAGCGCCTGCTCAAATGCCTGCAACTGCGGCTGTCGCTCCGGTTGCACCTTCCGCGGCAGTCCCTGTGCCTGCTGCCGCTGCACCGGTTACTGCGCCCCAGCCTCAGTATGCGGCTCCAGTGGCCCAAATGCCAGCCCCAGTGATGCAGATGCCAGTGGAAGAAGAATCTAACCTGCAACTCTACATCATCATTGGTATGGCCTTGGTGATTGTGGGAATGGGTGCAGTCTTCTTGAAGCAGCAAAAGAAGAAGTCTGAATAAAGGCGGAAGTGATACTTTTTGGCCGGAAGATTCGAGATGAATTTTCCGGCCTTTTTGTGTCTGCTTTGCCAGACTGGATCTGTTCATGTCGTTTACTTCAGCCCGTATGAATTTACCTCCAGCCCCACTTTCTCGTCGTCGTTTTCTTCAAGCCAGTGCCAGCACACTTTTTGCGGCACCTTTTATGACCAGCGGACTACGGGCGGCATCGCCGAACGGTAAGCTGCGTCATGCGGCGTTTGGTGCCTCTGGCATGTCTTGGAGTGACATCACTTCGATGTCCAATCATGACATGTGGGAGCTGACGGCCGTGTGTGATGTGGATACGCGAAACTTTGCCCGTGTGAAACAAAAGTTTCCTAACGTGAAGTGCTACCAAGACTGGCGTGAGCTTTTGGAAAAAGAATCTGGCAACATCGATAGCGTCAATGTTTCCACCCCAGACCACATGCATGGACCTATTGGTCTAAAGGCTTTGGATCTCGGTAAACATGTCTATGGTCAGAAACCGTTAGCGCAAAATTTGTATGAATGCCGTCAACTCATGCTAAAAGCTCGGGAGAAAGGGGTGATGACTCAGATGGGAATCCAGATTTCATCGGATTTTACTGAGCGTTTTGCGGTCGAGTTAGTTCATCTGGGCACCATTGGGAAGATCAAAGAAGTGCATACTTTTTCGAATAAAAAATGGGGCGACATGGAGCCTGTGCCTGAGAAGACCGATCCTATTCCTGCTGAACTCGATTGGACCAAATGGCTAGGCACGGCTACAGACCGTCCCTTTATCTCAGGTTACTATCATCCTGGGAATTGGCGTAAACGCCGTGACTTTGGTACGGGGACGCTGGGAGATATGGGTTGTCACATGTTCAGCGGTTGGTTCCGTTCATTGGGTCTTGCTGCGCCGATTGCGGTGAAATCCACGGGACCGGCTCCTTTGAATGCGACGAATTGGTCCATCAATGCGGTGGTTGAATACACGTTTAAAGGCACTCAATACACGGCTGGGGAGACGGTGAAAGTGACTTGGTATGATGGTGATGCCCGGCCACCTGCTGAAGTCATGGCGCTAGCCGATCCGGCCAAGTTCCCAGGGCAGGGAAGTATCTACATCGGCACAGACGGTGTGCTCCTACATCCGCATGGCAGCACGCCGCAGCTATTCCCCAAAGAGAAATTTAAAGGCTTCAAATATCCGAAGCTTGAGCCGCGCAATCACTGGTTCGACTTCATCGATTGCTGTCTTAAAGGGGATAAAAAACCCAGCGCTAACTTTGATTATGCCGGTCCGTTGACTGAAGCCGTGCTGCTTGGTTGCTTGGCCAGTCCTTTTCCAGGAGAAACACTCCAGTGGGATGCCCCAGGCCTGAAGATCTCGAATAACGAAGCTGCGAACGCTTTGGTTAAACGTCAATATCGCCCAGGCTGGGAGATGTGATTTTTGCCATGCAGCGCTCACTGATCCAAGATACCATCCACGGCAGCGTTGGCTTTGCTTTGGTGAGCACGGCTGCTTTTTCTATCTGGGCTTTTGCCGCAGGGGTGTTTCGGCATCTCGGCGGTGAGCTGTGTATGTATGCTGCTATTGCTTTCGTTTTCCTTGGGTTATCTGGGCTGTTGCTCGGACCGCTGGCAGGTGGCATGGGGCGTTTTTACAGAGCTTTTTTGCCAGCGTTCTTGGCCTACTCCGTTCTCTGGTGCGTGGCTTGGTTTGGTCTGAACGGCAGGGCAGGGGAATGGACGGGTGCTTGGATCGGCTGCCTCGCTTTTACCTGGATTAGTATGAAGGTTCTTGGTTCAGCTAAGGGCTGGGTGATTGCTGCCGGCGTTCTTTTTCTGTTTCATTCAGCGGGCTACTTTGTCGGTGACTGGGCCATGTATCAGTATTGCAAACCCAAGGCGCTGACTTTTGCCAAAAACTCGTCGGATTGGCAGCAGTGGATGATTCTGGGTAAGCTTTCTTGGGGTTTTTTGTACGGTCTTGGTTTCGGAGCAGGGATTGGCTGGGTGTTTCATCAATCGCGGATTGAAGCTTGAGACTGTCAATGTTCTGTTTATGAATGCTGCCTCACCATGGCTCTCGCAAAGATCACTCAAGTCACCGGCACTGCCGTCCACGTTACAGGTTCAGACATCGACACTGACCGCATCATTCCCGCACGCTTCATGAAGTGCGTCACTTTTGACGGCCTCGGCGAGTTCGCCTTTTATGACGTTCGCTTTGATAAAGATGGTCAGCCCACAGGCCATCCGCTGGATGATCCTCGTTTCAAAGGTGCTTCCGTTTTACTTTCGGGCACCAATTTCGGCTGCGGCAGCTCCCGTGAGCATGCTCCCCAGGCGCTTTATCGTTTCGGCTTCCGCGCCGTCATCGCCCAGAGCTTTGCTGAGATTTTTTTTGGTAACTGCACCACGCTCGGCATTCCTTGTGTCTTGGCTTCGGCGGAAGACATCGCCAAGCTGGCGGCTGCGGTCGAGGCAAATCCTGCGCTTTCAGTCACGGTCGATGTGGCCGATCGTAAGGTCGTTTTTGGTGACGATAGTTTCAACGTGACTATCCCAAACACCTCCCATGATGCTTTGACGAGCGGTAAGTGGGACCCAATCGCTGAGCTGCTTGAAGCTAAAGACGCTATTCATGAGCGCATGACTTCCTTGGGCTTTGCCAACGCTTAACCGGCCTGCATCCTATGAGTCATGTCCCCCATCAACTTCGTTTCCGCGATTCTCATGAATGGGTGGATCTGACTCAGTCGATCTCCCCGGTGGGAATCACTGACCATGCTCAGGCAGAGCTCACGGACGTGGTCTTTGTCGATCTTCCGAAGCTCGGGGTGGTTAATGCTGGCCAACAGGTCTGTGTGATTGAGTCAGTCAAGGCTGCCAGTGATATTTACAGCCCCATCAGTGGGGAGATCGTTGAGGTCAATGAAGCTCTGACTGCCAATCCGGCGCTGATCAATACGGCGCCTTACTCCGAAGGCTGGATTTTTAAAATCAAAGCTGCGGATCAGGCTGAGGGTGCGTCTCTGATGGATGCGGCGGCTTATTCTGCTCATATTGGTTAAGTTTTTGGCTTTAACCTTCACCGGCAATGTCGGTAAAATAGCTTCTTGTTCACAAATGCTTCGTTGATTCTTTGTGCGACGTAGTCATTGCTGGTAGGCGTCTAGCGGCATTCCAGTGACATCATGGCAAAATTGACATTCATTCTCGAAGATGGGCAAGAAGTGGAGGTTCCTCTCCTGGAAACTATCACCATTGGTCGTAGTGAGGGCAATAGTGTCGTTGTGGATGATGAGCGCATCTCTCCATGCCATGCTGAAGTTTTGATCTCCTCTGACGCTAGGATTCAGGTGCGTGAGGTCGATGCTGGAGCAGGCACTTACGTGAATGACCTGCGCGTGCAGAGTTATCCCTTGCGGCATGGTGATCGACTGGCATTTGGTCCTCTCATCGTCCTTTTGGATACCGAAGAAGCACCTTTGTCGCCAACTGTACAGGTTGATTTAGTCGAGACCAATGCCAACAAACAAGCCGTTGCAGCGCAGGAAAAACGACTGGCTGAGTTACAAGAGGCTACGGAAACTGCCGCAGCAAGGCAGGTGGCATTGATTGCGGCTATTGAATCCTTAGTCATAGAACAGGAAGATAAAACGGCAACACTGAGGCAGTTGGACTCGACTCGAGAGGCCGTGATTCAGGCCATCAAGGAGCTAACTGCTCAGCAGGAAAAGGAAGCTTTATGTCTCAAGCATCGAGGAGAAGAAAAAGCGCAAGAGGAGCAACGGCTCGTAGATCTTCGTCAACAAGTTGCAGCTGCAATTACTGCCCAGGAAAAGAACGATTCGGTGCGTCTCAAGTTGCTCAATGATGAATCGAAAAGGTCCGAACAAACCATCATAGAGCTTAATCAGCAGCTAGAAACGCTGAATCAGAGTCGCCAAGAGCTGGAGGCTCTTGGCGCCATGCAACAAAGTCAAGCTGACGCAGTCAGTGCAGAGATTCTAAAACGGGAGAAGCGAGCTATTGAATTAAAACAGGATCTTCGGGCAGCTGAAGTAAAGCTCACTCAAGTGCTGGGTAAAAATCGTGAAGCGGAGGAGAAAAATGGCACGCTTAGAGCCAGTCTTGCTGTCTTGCAGGAGGAATACGAAGAGCTCACGGAATCAGTCGAAGATCTTCAAAAGCAGAAGGCCTCAGCTAAGGCCGATTTAGCGGAGCAGACTGGGCTTGTCGAGACCGCAAAAGAACGCTACCGCCAACTCGAAGAGGATTGCCGAAGACTCGCCGCAAATAAACAACCGCTTGAAGACGAGAGTGGAGGAGAGCCTCTCTCGGCAGAGGTTCTAGTTACGAAGACCATCGAATCGGTTCCGGATTTAGCCACTTCATACTTCACGACCAATCGAATCGTGCCACGCGTGGTATCTTCTGAGGGCACTATGCCGCGTTCGCGCGGCATCCCCATGAAGTCAGAGCGCATCACTCGGAAGGGATCACCTCTCCCCAAAAGCGCTGACAGCTAAGCTTCCCGTGTTAGGCCGCTAACTTCTGAGTGCCATTCGAGACCAGCATGTTAGCTAAGTCGGGCATGTAGCGAACGATCTCGTGAGCTAGCATTTCCAGGCGAGTATCAGATTTCCAGCCACCTTTAAGACTGCGATCGCGGTCATGAAGTTCCATCGTCATCATGGTTGCGAAGACCATGGTATCACTTTGAAGTTCGAGTTGCGTTGGCATTGGGAGCTATGAGGGTAGGGCGGATGCTGCGGTGGACAGCACATCACCATTTTGAACAATGAATTTTCTCCGTGTCAGCGCTCCCTCTTTCAACTTCTGCTCCAACGCCTGCGCAATGAGCAGACGTGCAGCTTCGGACGGGCTGCACCCGTACATGCCATCGGCTGTCAGATCCTCCAGATACATCTTGATCTGGGGAGTGACTGCGATGGTCATGGTGACCGAATCGAAGTTGTTAGTGGGGCGTGCCATGGATTAAAACCCTGATTAAATGCCATTAAAACCGAGTTCTCTTGAGTGATCAAGTTTGAATTCTATTATTTTGGGGTATTAACCCCATAAAAATAGGCGCTTTTTATTAAGATATCTTAATGATGTGGGCTTTTTGAAGACCGTGGATGGAATCTTGGCGTGAGTGGCGTTGTAGTTTTCTCATGAAAAATCGACTTCTCCTTTCCTGCATCGCTGCCCTTTCAATCAATGCTCAAGCCGAGGACGGCTGGCAGGAGTGGTTCAAAGATGGACTGGGCGATGCCCAAGTCGTCAGTGGTGCTGCCACCTACAAAGTGGAAAGCGGCACGCTGATCGGGACTACAGTGGATGGCAGTCCGAATACTTTCCTCATGAAAGGTCCCTTCAAAGACTTTGAGCTACAGTTTGAAGTGAAGGTAGACGACCAGCTGAATTCAGGTGTCCAAGTCCGCAGTCATTTGGCCAAGGATGGCGACCCCTCTCCAGAAGGCAGTAAGGGCGGTAAGCCACTGCCTGCGGGTCGTCTTTTCGGCCCCCAATGTGAGATTGCCGTGAATGGCACTGCCGGTGATTTTTATGACGAAGCCCGCCGTGGCACTTGGTGGAGCATTTTGACCAAGACCGAAGCCGTGCGCACTGACGAAGCCAAAGCCGCTTTTAAAAAGGGTGAGTGGAATCATTACCGGATCGTCGTCCAAGGAGATCACTATCTAAGCTACGTCAACGGAGTGAAAACTGCTGACTTCATCCAGTCCGGTGACCCCGAAGGCAACATCGGCTTTCAAGTTCACGGCATCAAAAAAGGCGAGGGTCCTTACACCGTACGCTGGAAAAACGTGAAGTTTAAGACGCTGTAGTCTGCGATCAGTCTAGACGTTCGGTGGAAGTCAGAAGCCTGTCTGCCCGTGGTCACCTTTTCCGCTACGGCAATTCAGTCATTCGAACCAAGGAGGAACTGTTACCTGATGCGAAAGCACTGGAGTGAGTTTAATCTAGAGTGTTGGTCCAGATCGAAAGCCAGATTAGCCCAATGTTGTTGCATGTGAATCGAGCTGAATGGATGGCCTGCGAACTGATTGGGAAAAACGACCGCAGATCTTAGCAGAGATTGGTAACTGATCAGTGGGACACCTCTGTCGGCGTATCCAGTTCCTTCGGTGGCCAAAAGGCGATAAGAAGGATCACGGAGGCGGCCAAGGAAAGGCCTGTAGGCCAGAGGAAGAGCTCTTTGTAGTTCACCATGCCATCAGCGGCAGTGAGCTTACCTTGGAGGGGAATAAAGAACCATTTGGCAGCAAGATCTCCAAGACCCAGGACGAGTAGATTGAAGAGGCCTTGGGCGCTGGAGCGCACATCCTTTGGAAAAGCGGCATCAATGAAGATGTACAGTGTGGCAAAGAAGAAGGCGTAGCAAACGCCATGGAGCACTTGGACGAGGATGATCATCGTCTGATTCTCTGGCATCAAGGCAAAGACGGCGAAGCGGGCAGCGTGCCCCAGAATGCCGAGGATCATGGTCGTCTTCCAGCCCATTTTAGCCAGGAACCAGCCAAGCACGGCCATGGTCAAAATCTCGGCAATCTGACCGATACTCATGACGGGCATGATCCATTCTGGCTTGATACCGACGACATTGCTGCCGAGGAAGCTGCCTGCCATGAGGAAATACCCATTGTGAATGGTGGCATCAATAAACGTTACAATGAAGAGCACGAGCAGGTAGGGCTTGCTCAAATGGCGCGCTGCCTTGAGCCAAGCGAAACCGCCTTCGCCTGCGGCGGCAGGCTTGGCCGGTGTGTGGGGTAGGCTCAGACTAAAAATAGCGAGAAAAACTGAAGCGATCCCTGAGATGAGGAAGATATTCCGGCTGGCCGTAACGGCCTCTACGCCGACCTTTCCCTGCAAGATGAAATACAGAGGCCAAGCAGCCATGATCCAGCCAATCGTGCCGCCCATGCGCACTAGACCGTATTCTTTCTGAGCATTCTTGAGGTGGTTGAAAGCGATTGAATTGGAAACGGAAATGGTCGGCACATACAGCAAGGAGTGAACGAGCATGAGCCCAAAAAACGTGGGGAAATCTTTGGCCCAATACATGCCAAGGATGGATAGACCACCAATCAAATGGCTCACAGCCATGAATTTTTCAGCGGCAAAGTTCCGGTCAGCGAACTGGTTGCTGAAGAAAATGCCAACCACTGAGGCGATAGCGAAAGCACTGCCGACCCAGGTGATTTGGAGGTCACTGAAATTAAGCCCGTCTTTGCCCATGTAACCCCAGATCAGAGGCAGCCAGGCGCCCCAGATGAAGAACTCGAGAACCATCATGACGAAGAGTTTTTTAGCAGCAGGGGATTTCATGGGAATAGAGAGAGACTAAAGATGAACGCAGCATTGAGCGAGGGTTTAACAAGTGATTTTCACAACGGCCAGAATAAGGGAACCAGCATCAGAATCAGAATCACAGAGAGCAAGGTCAATCCGCCACCTACTTTGATGAAATCGCTAAAGCGATACTTGCCGGGGCCATAGACGAGAATGCAGCTGGGTTCAAAGGGGGTCAGAACAGAAATGCTGGCGCTGAGCATCACGGCCATGGCAAAGGCGCGTGGATTGCAGTGCAGGCTTTCGGCTGATTTTAGTGCGATTGGCAGCACAACAAGGGCGGCTGCGGCATTAGACATGGGCTGGGTGAGTACGACGGTTAGAACGGCAAAGCCTGCCATCACTGCTACGGTACCAAACGGCTGCAACCAGCCAGTGATCGCCTGCGCCAGCATCAGGTCAGCACCCGATTTGGCCATGGCCGCGCCAAACGCTGTCATGCCACTGATGAGGATAAGCAGACGCCAATCCACATTTAAATAAGCCGTGTCTAAGGTGATGCAGCGCGTGGCTAGTGCTAATAGGGCAACGATCAGGAAGGCGATGGATGCAGGCAGCCAACCAACGCTGCTGAGGATCACGGCGACCGCAAAGGCGGCTAGGACAAAAATACCACGCTTTTGAGCACTCGGACTGATGCTGTGCTCGCTGATCACCACCATCTCTGAATCGGCCTCAAAGAAACGGATGCGATCATACGATCCCTGCAGCAGCAGCATGTCACCTGCTTGCAATGGCACGTCAGCCATGTGCTCACTTAGCGTGCGGTTACCGCGCAGTAGCGCCAGAACAGAGAGACCTGAGCGGCGGCGGAAGTTACTGCTGCGCAGACTTTGGCCCACCAGGCTTGAGCGTGGCGTCAGCACGACCTCGGCAATGCTGGCGTCCTTCATGTCCACGCCGGAGTGCAGTAGGTCCACATCTTCTAGGATGTCGATGCCTTCGATCTTTTTTACCTTGATGAGGTTCTGCACTTTACCGGCCACGAGCACCACATCGGCCTCTTCAAAACGAACGTGAGGTGAGACATCGACATCTTGGGATCCACGGCGCAATTTCACGACTTGAAACTCGAGCACTGAAAAGTCTGAGGCATAGGCTTCCTGACCGATGAGCGGTGATCCCGGTTGGATGATAACTTCAGCTAAGTATTCTCGAATCGGTGTATTATCTGCTGCTCCGTCAGCCCGATCGCGCTCTGGTACCCAGCGCATGCCGATGAGGATCATGTAAAGAAGCCCGACCACGAGAAGGACGAGGCCTATGGGTGTGATTTCAAACATACCCACTGCCGGGAAGCCCATTTTGACCAAGGCACCACTGACCGCCACATTCGTGCTGGTGCCGATGAGTGTGCAGGTGCCTCCCAGCAGGGATGAAAAGGCTAGCGGCATCAGTAAACGGGATGGGGAGATGTTCAGTCGACGTGCCAACGCGATGACTGGCCCTAGAAACATGGCTGTCACTGTCGTGTTGTTCATGAAGGCCGAGATAGCACCGACCATGGTCATCATACCGGCGACAACGCGCCCTGGGTGCCCGCCGGTGGTCCTGGCCAGACCTTGGCCCAATTGATCAAGCACCCCAGTTTCCCGTAAAGCGGCCCCGATCACAAAGATGGCACCCAGCATGATGATGACCTCGTTGCCAAATCCAGCAAAGGCTTCATTGACGGTTAGAATACCAGTGCAAACCAGCACGCATAGCAGGGCAAGCGTCACCAAGTCCACGGAGATCTTTTCCGTGGCAAAGAGAATGACGGCGATGATTAGCAGGCCGATGACAATAGCAGCTTCCATGAGGCTGGCCGATGATGGCGGGGAGTCTGCAAGTTACGAATGAAAATTTCGACGGATTGTCCTTTGGTGCCTTTCGGATGATGGATGGGCTATTGTAAGGCAACTGCTACCCAGTTTCCATTTTGGCATCAACGGTAGACGGATGCATCACGGCTCCGACTTAATAGCGCGTGATGGACTCATGTAAATTCAGGGCCACACGGCAGAGGCTGGTCCAGGCTGCAAGCTCGATGGGGTCAATTTTGGAGACTGGGCGTATGCCTGCAGTGATGGCTTTTTTGGCATCCTCTGGGGTGGCCTCAAAAACTCTGCGCTGAGCGCTTAGGAAGCTTAACAGGCTTTGTTTCTCGCTTGGCTTTGGTTGGCGGGAAAGCGTGCGTTGAAAGATCGCGCTGATTTTTTCCTCATCGCTGCCGTGGAGGCTTTCGGCAAAGCTGCGAGCGGCTTCCACAAAGGTGGGGTCATTTAACAAAGTGAGAGCCTGCTGCGGGGTATTAGAGACACTCCGGGTGCAGGCGGATTCGTCACGGGCTGGTGCGTCAAAGTTAGCCAACATGGGATGCAGGAAAGTGCGCTGCCAATGCATGTAAACGCCACGTCGCCACTGTTGGTCGTCGAGATCAAAGACGTAGTCACGATTCGGAAACTGGAGGTTTTCGTAATAATTGGCTGGTTGGTAGGGCTTGGCACTGGGGCCCCCGATGTCTTCAAGGTTCAGAATGCCAGCGGCAAAGAGGGCATTGTCTCGGACGAATTCCGCGTCCAGACGGCGGGGATTTTGGAAGGCAAGCAGGCGGTTATTTGGATCCACATCTTTGAGTTCAGGACGGCTTTTGCTATCCTGCAAATAGGTCTGACTGGTCAGGATTAATGTCATCATGTGCTGGATGTCCCAGCCACTGTCACGGAACTCGCAGGCCAGCCAATCCAGCAGTTCCGGATGGCTTGGAGTCTCTCCCTGAGCGCCGAGATCGTCAGTGGCAGCTGAGAGGCCGTTGCCAAAGAATTGCTTCCAAAGCCGGTTCATGAAGGCACGCGCTGTGAGTGGATTTTCAGCTGAGGTTAGCCATTTGGCGAGGTCGATTCGGGTTTGTCTGGGTGTGCTTCGAGCTTTTTGACCTGCGAGGAATTCGGGGGGCGCTGGTGGGCAGATTTCACCAGTTTCATCCATCCAGTTTCCACGCGGCAGGCGGCGAATGACCATGGGTTCTTTAACCGCGACGGTGATTTGTGTCCAAGCTCTGCCATTCAGGCATTTTCTAGACTCGACCTGGAGTTTGCTGAAGCTCTCACGCGTGGTTTTGTCGATGTTCGCGGCGGAGGTTAGCCAGTGTTTGGCATCTGTGGCGGGTGTCGTTTGAGCTAGCGCTTCTAAAGTGGCGATGGGTGAAAAGGAGATGCGCAAACTGCCAGCGGTGTGGTTGGGAAGTTTGATCGTGAGGTTGCTTTGCGAAGTGAGAACTGCGGGTGTCTCTAACTGCCAGATGGACCGGTGGCTCAGCGTTGCTTCAATACCGCGTGTTTTCCAAGTTGGCTGGATGCCGATGACCTCTGCGCCACTGTTATAACGTGGCTCGTAGTGGTCGGCTGTGGCATGGGCGACCTTAAGTTTGATGTTTTTTGGTTCTGCCGGCGACTGAACGGAAAACTCAGGTGTCAGGGAAACGCCTATGTTACTGCCATTGAGTTCTAAGCTGTCTTTATGCTGTGGCGTGGGTAGTAGCTCGATCTGGATGGCGGCCACCGTCATCGCGCCTGGGGTGAAGGTGAGTGTCGTTGATTGCGCAGCTTTGGCACTGAAAAGGATGCTGCCGTTGCTGGCGCATTCCGCCTTGGATTCATCGACAGGCAGAGGCTTTTTCGGGTCTGCGGGTTTGGCTTTTGGCTTGGCACCTTTGGGCAGTGTTGGTGGGGCCAGTGCGGTGGTGATTTTTGGTTTCGTGGTGATCCAGCCAGTGGAGTGTGATTTGAGGAAGGCTTGCGTCGCTTTTTGCCAGTCGCTAAAGGCGACTTGCTGTGCTTTGGCTGCTGCTGCGGACGTGGATTGCATTTCCGCCTCGATCTTTTGCAGGCGCTTTTTCAGATAAGGACTGTCCACGAGGATTTCGGGAGGGAAGGGGAATTCATTGGTGAAGCCTTTCAGCTCATCTGACTCACTCTTTCGATACTGTGAATAGACGCCAAATTGCTTCACATCGGCAAAGAAAGCGGACATGGAATAGAAGTCGCTGGCTTTATAAGGATCAAATTTGTGATCGTGACATTCACAACAGCCAAGGGTCGCTCCGAGCCAAGCGCCGCCGACAGTGCGGACTCGATCGGCCTGGTATTTCGTGAGGTATTCCTGAGCCTGGGCACCGCCTTCACGGGTCATCATGTTCAGACGGTTAAAGCCTGAGGCAATTTGCTGCTCGACGGTCGCATTGGGCAAGAGATCACCCGCAAGTTGTTCCAGAGTGAATTGATCGAAGCGTTTGTTGGCGTTGAAGGCATTGATGACGTAATCGCGATAAGGGAAAATACGCTGATTTTGATCGCCATGGAAACCGACCGTGTCTGAAAAGCGTGCCACATCTAGCCACCACACGGCCCAGCGCTCGCCAAAACGGGGTGATTTCAGTAAACGTGTGATGAGATTTTGAATCGCAACGGATGAAGTGCGATGGCTGTTATACTCTGTCACGAACTCGGTCACTTCCGTAGGTCTTGGTGGCAGTCCGGTGAGATCTAAGCTGATACGGCGGATAATCGTGTGTGGATCTGCCTGAGGTGACGAAGAGATTTTCTTGTTGGCAAGTTCCGCGCGGATGAAGTGGTCTATTGGATGGCCGGCTTTTGAGGTGGCAGGCCTAACTAGAGGTGTGTAAGCCCAATGCGGCTCATACGCGGCGCCTTCTTTGATCCATTGAGTGATCAAATTTTTTTGCTCAGATGTGAGGACTTTTTTGAACTCAGGAGGCGGCATCAAGTCGTCTTCATCGTGTGTGAAGAGGCGGCTGATAACTTCGCTGCCTTCGGGATTGCCGGGCAGAATGGCCTTCATCTCGATGGCTGCCTCTCGCACATCCAATCGCAGGTCAGCCTCGCGGTGATTTTTATCGGGTCCATGGCAGGCAAAGCAGTTGTCACTTAGAATGGGTCTGATGTCTCGATTGTAGCGCAGCTTACCCGCTTGTGCCGCGTGGCCTGGCAGACAAAAGCTAAAAAAGAGGAGAATGTAAAAACGCATAAACGTGGAAAAGAATACTTGCTGGCAGGCCTAATCTTGCAGGTGAAATGGAGTGGAGGTAGTCATTTAATAGGCCTCTCATTTTGAGAAATTCCGTCCATACAAGTCTCCATCAAACTTGAAGGTGGCCATAAATAATTTGCATCATCTGACAAGGAAACCTAGCATCGCAAAAGTGGTCGCCTGCCATGCTTGATGCAAGCGGTAGCCTCTTACTTGGTTGATCTCGTTGAAGTATCCGATGAATCTTGCGCGCCTTTTTCCCAGCGGACCTCTTTTGGGGTTCGTTAGTTTCAGCATGATCGCTGCGGGAGCTTGGAGCATTGGTGGGCTGCTGGATGGAGCCGCCTCATCCCATCCAACCGCTACGACACCTCCTATAAAGTCGCTGGCTGAAAAGACAGCTTATATTTCTTCAGAGCCAAAAGCCACGGTGCCCGTCAGCCATCAACACCAACCTAAGGTTTCAACGGCAGCTTCCACATCAGGATCGTGGAATATCGCAAAGTCTGAAGCAGTTACATTCATTCCAAGGAGGAAGCGGGTGAAAT
>Ga0164295_10000849_pt1 | contig 25349 bp, 17 predicted proteins | sample GEODES006metaG_FD_111798 | JGI IMG/M metagenome (GOLD analysis project Ga0164295, IMG submission 111798) | Oligotrophic lake water microbial communities from Sparkling Lake, Wisconsin, USA - GEODES006 metaG | ecosystem: Environmental > Aquatic > Freshwater > Lake | place: USA: Sparkling Lake... | reverse complement strand
GCAGTATTTGAAGCCTGCTGGCTATGCGACGGGGCAGTTTGGCAAATGGCACTTGGGGCCCGATCTGGCGTGGAGTCCGGCCCTGCGCGGGTTTGATGAGGTCTTCGGCTTTCTCGGTCGCGGGGCGCATGATTACTTCAAGCTCGATGACCCGAATGATCCGATCTATCGCGGCATGGAGGTGGTGAAGGAGACAGGTTACCTCACGGATCGCCTTGGCGAGGAGACGGTGGCGTTCATCACGAAGCACAAGGCGGGGCCGTTTTTCGCTTATCTGGCCTTCAATGCCGTGCATGCGCCCTTGCAGGCACCGGAGGACGAGATCGCGAAGTTCAATACGGGCAACAAGGACCGCGATGCCCGCCTCGCGATGGGGAAGCGCATGGATGATGCCATTGGCAAAGTCATGACGGCGCTCAAGGACGGTGGCGTGTGGGAAAACACGCTGCTCTTCTTCATTAGCGACAACGGCGGCCCGCTGGCGCAAAGCGCTGACAACACGCCGCTGCGCGGTGGCAAGCACACCGATTACGAAGGCGGCATCCGCGTGCCGTTTCTCATCTGCTGGCCTGCGCAGCTCAAGCCGGGCGAATGGCAGTCGCCGGTGTCATCGCTGGACATTTTGCCCACCGCGCTCGCGGCGGCGAGCATCGCCACGCCAGCGGAGAGGCGTCTCGATGGTCAGAATCTGCTGCCGCTGCTCAAAGGCGAGACCGCGCCGACATCGCGTGACTTCTTCTGGTGCTCCGGCAGCGACGAAGGCTGGTGGGCGGTGCGTTCGGGCGATTGGAAGCTCGTGGGCGAGAAGGACAAGCTGGGCCTCTTTGATCTGAGCAAGGATGTGTCGGAGGCCAACGACCTCGCCAAGCAAATGCCTGAGAAGGTCGCCGAACTGACGAAGCTGCACGACGCCTGGCTCGCGGAGATGGCAAAGCCCGTCAAAGCCGGTGAGAAGCGCTACAACATGGCCGCACCCGCCGAGAAGAAGCCGAAGAAGATGACCAAAGAAGAAAAGAAGAAGGCCCGTGACATGGAGCGTGCGAAGAAGCGCGAGCCTGCTGCGCCCCCGGCACCTCCAGAAGCCCCGAAACCATGAAAAATCTCTACAGCATCCTTTCCGCGCTCATCGTTGTCTTTGGCCAAACTCAGGCCGCAGACAAACCGAACGTGATCTTCATCCTCGCCGACGATTTCGGCATCGGGAACGTCGGTTGTTACGGATCGGACCACTACAAGACGCCTGAGCTCGACAAACTGGCGGCGGAAGGCACGCGGTTCACGCAGTGCTTCACGGCGGCGCTTTGCGGGCCATCTCGGGCGATGATCATGACGGGGCGCTATGCCTTCCGCAATGGATCGAGCAATCAAGACGCCTGCATGGTGATGCCAAACAAGGAACTGCAACTGGCGCGGGTTTTCAAAAGCGCTGGCTATGACACCTCCTTCATCGGCAAATGGGGACAATTGCCCGGCGATCCAGATGAAGCGGGCTTTGACGACTACCTGCGATTCAATGGCAGCGGCGTTTACTGGAGTCGCAAGTCGGAGAAGCTCGAGAAATACCTCGTAAACGGCGAAGAGAAGCAACTCGGCGTGAAGGAATACATGCCGGACCTGATGCACGAGCGTGCCATCCGCTTTCTCAAGGCCAGTCAGGACAAGCCTTTCTTCCTCTACTACTCCCTGGTGCATGTGCATGGCGACATCCAGCCCACGCCCGACAGCGCAGCGGACAGCAAAGACCTCTTTGACGACAACATCCTCTACATGGACAAACTCGTCGGCAAGCTCGTCGCCGAACTGGATGCGCTGAAACTCCGCGAGAAGACGCTCATCATCTTCATGGGCGACAACGGCACCGGCAAAGGCCAGACCCCGCTGTCCACCATCGGCGGGCGTGCCCTCTCCGGCATGAAGGGCAGCATGCTCGAATGCGGCGGCCTGGTGCCCATGATCGCCAATTGGCCGGGTAAGACACCCGCTGGTAAAGTCAGCGCTGACTTGATCGATTCGACGGATTTTCTCACCACCTTCGCCGAGCTCTCCGGCGGCATTTTGCCGAAAGACACGATCTTCGACGGTCACAGCATCGCTCCTCAGCTCCGCGGCGAAGCGGGCACGCCGCGTGAGTGGGTGTATAACCAGCTCGCCGCCATGTGGTATGTGCGGGATGCGAAATGGAAGCTCAATGAGAAGGGCGAACTCTATGATATGAGCCAGGCACCCTTCGCCGAAAAACTCGTCACTGGCGATCATCCTGCCCGCACGAAACTCGCCGCTGTGCTCGCCAAACTGAATCCTGCGGGTGGCATCCCCGATAGCGGTGACGGCACCGGTCGTCACGCGAACAAGGACAAGAAAAAGAAGGGCGAGGAACTCATGAAGAAGCCCGAGGCTACGCCCAAGACGCCCCTAACGAAGGAAGAGCAGGAGCGTGCCGCCAAATTCGACAAACTCGACGAAGCCAAAGCCGGCAAGATTACCCGAGACTACTACACCACCCACCAATCCGACGCCGCCGCTGCGGCGGAGCGATTCGACAAATACGACAGTGACAAAGACGGTCTCGTGAGTCGTGAGGAATACATTCTCAAAGGCAAAGTGGCGAAAAAGTAGCCTCCGATCCATCCCATCCATGAAAACGCTCCTCACCGCCTTCCTGCTCGCTCTCACCTCGCTGGAAGCAGCTACAAAACCGAACATCCTCTTCATCGCCGTCGATGACCTAAACGATTGGATCGGGTGCTTTGGTGGCAACTCGCAGGCGATCACGCCCAACCTTGACCGGCTCGCCAAAGAGCAGGCGATGGTGATGAACAAAGCCTATTGCGCATCCACGGTCTGCTGCCCGAGCCGCTCAGCCATCCTGACCGGCAAACGGCCCTCGACGACGGGCATTTACGGTAACACTCAAGACCTGAAGAAAGCCCCGAAAGCCAAGGATGTCCTCACCCTTCCCGAATACTTCGCCAAGAACGGCTACCACACGCTTTCCACGGGAAAGATCTTCCACAAACACCCAACGTCTGAAGGGATGGATGAGGGGCAATGGGCGTTCCAAGAGTTCGCTGAAGGCGGAGGTGGCAACAAAGGCATGCTCTGGGAGGAATCCCCGTCATCTGCTTCAGGCGAAAAAGGTGAAGAGAAGGGCCAGGAGAAGGGTGAGGAAAGGGAGGTGACAAAGTGGGGAGCCTGCAAGGCCTCGGTCGAAGAGACGAAGGACTATGTCGCCTGCCAATGGGCGGCAGATCAGCTCAAGCGCGATTTCGACGGCAAGCCGTTCTTCATGGCTCTGGGCATTTCGAAACCGCATCTGCCGTGGTTCGTCCCCCAGCAGTTTTTTGACCTCTATCCGCTGGAAAGCATCAAGCCGGTCGAAATCTTCCGCGACGATCTCGATGACATCGTGGACGCGAATGGAAAACGCCTGTTCAAGTCTTCGATTGGCTCGTTTGACGCGATCGACAAAGCCAACATGCACAAGCAAGCGCAACGTGCCTACCTGGCAAACATCAGCTACGTGGACCACTGCCTGGGTGTGCTGTTCGATGCATTGAAGAAGAGTCAGCATGCCGACAACACCATCCTTATGCTCTGGGGCGACCACGGCTGGCATCTCGGCGAGAAGACGAAATACGGCAAAACAGATCTGTGGGAAGAGTCTGATCGCGTGCCCTTCATGGTCCGCGTGCCCGGCATGACAACTGCCAGCGTCAAGTGCGATGGAGTCGTCAACCTGCTCGATATGTATCCCACGCTGATCGAGTTGTGCGGCCTCCCGCCCAATGCGGAGAACGAAGGACGCAGCTTTGTGTCTTTGCTGAAGGACCCGAAATTGGTGTGGAATCACCCAACCCTGACCACCTACCAGTTCAGCAACCATTCCCTCACCGATGGCCGTTACCGCTACACCTGGTATGGCGGCAAAGCGAATGGCACCGAGGAGCTCTACGACCACAGCACCGACCCGCTGGAGCACAAAAATCTGGCCGCGAATCCCGAATCCAAGGAAATCATGGCCAAGTTCAAAGCACTCCTGCCTGCGCACAACGAGCCTGACTCCCCCACCAACAAGGATGACAAAAAAGCCATGCGCAAAGCAGGCAAGAAAAAGGACGCCAAGTAGAAGAAATGGAAGAACTACGGCTGCAACCTCGACCAGATGCACCTGACGATAACCGACGTGCTCTGGAGGCACTCCCAGACGGGAAAGCCGGTTCCTCCGCCAAGCATTCCCCAACCTCGTCAAAACAATCTCAATCACAATGAAATCCGCCCTCACCCTCCTCGTCGCCCTGATGCTCGCGCCGCTCACCTCGCTGCACGCCTCAACGAAGCCCAACGTCCTCTTCATCGCCGTCGATGACCTGCGGCCAGAGCTCGGCTGCTACGGCAACACGATCATCAAGACACCCAACATCGACCGCATCGCGGCTCGCGGCATCGTTTTCAACAAAGCCTACTGCCAGCAGGCCGTGTGCAGTCCGTCACGCACCGCCATCCTGACCGGCTTGCGTCCCGATGTGACGAAGGTCTGGGACCTAGAGACGCACTTCCGCGTGGCACAGCCGGATTGCATCACCTTGCCGCAGCACTTCAAGGCCAACGGCTATCACTGCGCCGCACTGAGCAAGCTCTACCACGCAGGCTTTGAAGATGGTCGCTCATGGAACAAACCTCATTGGTATCCGAAAGGCCGTGCCGTCGATACCGATCCCATGGATTGGACCAAACAGATCGTCACGCGTCATGACGTGAACGTAGAGGAATACAGCGCACCGCAAGAAGGCGGTCCGGCTCGTAAAAACGGCAAAGGTCCGAAAAAAGGCCCCGCCTATGAAGTCAGCCCGAAGGAGGATGCTCAGCTCCCCGATGGCGCGACGGCTGCAGAAGCGGTGAAGCGTCTCGCGGCGCTCAAATCGAAGAGCGAGCCGTTTTTCCTCGCTGTGGGCTTCTTGAAGCCGCATCTGCCTTTCGTGGCACCGAAGAAGTATTGGGACCTCTACGACCCGAACACGATCCCCGTGCCCACCACGGATAAACTGCCCGCTGGCAGCCCTGAGTTTGCCGGGCACAACAACAGCGAACTGCATGCCTACCCCGGCGTGCCGAAGGAGAACCCGATCCCCGCAGACTTCGCCAAGACTCTGCGCCACGGCTACTATGCCTGTATCAGCTACACCGATGCGCAGATCGGCCGCTTGCTCGATGCTCTCGACAAAGAAGGGCTCGCCGACAACACGATCATCGTGCTCTGGGGCGATCACGGCTGGCAGCTCGGTGATCACGGCCTCTGGCACAAGCACACCAACTTCGAGATCGCCACGCGCGCGCCTTTGCTCATCAGCGTGCCGCATTCAAAGACAGCGGGGCAGAAGGTCGAAGCACCGGTCGAGTTCGTCGATGTGTATCCCACGCTCGCTGATCTCTGCGGACTGCCCGCGCAGAAGGGGCTGGCAGGCACGAGCTTGAAGCCCTTGATCGAGAATCCCGCCGCCTCCGCCACGAAGGTCGCCATCAGTCAATACCCGCGCAGCTCCGGTGCCGAAGGTCCCGTCATGGGTTATAGCATTCGCACCGAACGCTACCGCTGCACCTTCTGGCGGCAGCGCGATGGAGAAAGGATCGTTGCCACTGAACTCTACGACGAGCAGAACGATCCGACAGAAACCGTGAGCTTAGCCGACAAACCCGAGCACAAGGCACTGATCGAATCGCTCGCGAAGAACCTGCCACCTGTCGGCTCATCCGAGAGCGCGGGCAAGAAGGGTGCAGGCAAACCGAAGGCCGCCAAGTCCATGGCCGCAACGGATGATGAACCGCGCGATGTCCGCTACGACCGCCTCTATCTGGGCAAGGCCAAGCTCACCCTCGAAGAGTATCTCGCGAAGCAATCCAACGCCGACGAGGCGAAGGCACGCTTCACCAAGTTCGATGCTAACAAAGACGGCTTCGTCTCACGCGAGGAGTTCATCAGTGGTGGCAAGACCAAGTGATCGGTTGTTCATGAAATCGCATAGTTTTTGCGCAATGCCATTCTTGGCAGGGATAAACACTGGCAGGTGACGGCCAGGATCGAGAGATGCTGCGCATCAGGCTCACGACAGCGCCTGCTTTGCGCTACCGAGTTCGAATCAGCGCAATTTGTCATGCGCCCTGAGACTTCGAGATGAACTTCGTGGCCATAGCCACACAGCAGGCCAGCGGCCTAAATGGTGTAAAGGCAATTGCTGGAGGCGAGGCAAACTACGCCGTTTCCGATATGTCCTTTTCAATGGTGCCTTCCGCCATTAAGAAGCAGGGACGTCAGGTAACTTCAGCTCCAAAAATCTATGAATACCAAATGCTCGATGCTCAGCTTTTTGCTGAGCCTGTCCATCCTGGCGACAGCCCATGCTGCCGCTCCCGCCAATGACAGCATCCTCAAAGCGACGGTGCTGGCGGGAAACTTCTCCACGCTCACGGCTCAGGATCTGACCTTGGCCACGTCGTCCACCACCGATCCGCTCGTGGGCGGCATTGGCACGGGGAAGACGCTTTGGTATCGCTTCCCCACACCGGTGCAGAACAGCGCGCTGGATATCACCATCAAGAGCACCACCGCAGCAGGCACGGCGCTGATCTTCCGCGCGCTGGACCCGGACAACCTGGCCGGCAGCCTCGTGCAGCTCGCCTCGTCCCCTTTCACGGCGGCCACGAGCACCACGTTAACGGCCAATGCCAGTTCCTCGCAGCAGTTGTTGCTCATGGTGGTGGGCACCGGAGTGTTCGAGGTCGCGCACCGGGCTAGCAATTTCAATGCAGCCAATGACTTTCCGCAAAATGCCACGACACTCACTGGCACGAAGGGAACCGTCACTGGCGACACCACGTTTGCCAGCGTCACAGCGGATGAACCGAGCATCGCCAACCAGATCAACACTGTCTGGTTCAAGTGGGTGCCTACTTTCAATGGGCAGGCCTTTGTGGATACGAATTTCAGCTTCGTGAGCGGCCTTCCGCAGTTAGACCCGTCCGGTATTTTTGATGATCACAACACGGTGATCGCGGTCTTCTCCGGCAGCTCGCCGAGCGCCTTGACACCCGTGACCTCGGATGCCACTTCCGGCTGGAACAACAACAGCCGTGCGGGTTTCACCGCCGTTTCAGGCACCACCTACTTCATCTCCGTTGGCACGGCCTCTGGCACGCCGAGCGGAGCCTTTCAGCTCAATTTCTACCAGGGCAATACCGCAGGGGAGATTGACTTCGGCTCGCGCGGTAGCGACCAGGGTGCCACAATCGAAGGCTCCGGCACGCACCCCATAGAGGTGCGCCGTCGCTACGCAGCGGACCTGACCGCCAGTTGCACCCTCGCTGCCAGCTCATCCTCGGCCACCGCAGGGACAGACTTCACCGCCTTCAGCCGCACCGTTAGCTTCACGTCACCAGCAGGAGGATCAAATTCGGCTTGGGAGCAGTCAGACGCCGTCATCATCCTGGACGACACGACCGTGGAGAGCACTGAGCAGATAGCGCTGGCAATCACCGCCCCGGTGGGTGCCACGCTGGGCACCTTCGTCACCGGCACTATCAACCTCGTGGATGATGACACACCGCGCTTCGGCATGTATATGCCGGTCAGCCAGTTTCGTATCGTGGAAAATCAGGGAAGCCTCAACGTGACGCTGGTGCGCAACACGGCGGCGGCTCACTTTGAGCAGTTGCGGCAGTCCTTCGTCTCGGGCACGGCGGTTCCGGGGTTTGATTTTACCCTGTCCACCAGCACCATCTTCGCGAACAACACCTCCAGCACGGTCACCTTCAGCCCTGTGAATGACAAGGTCTTCCAGGGTGACAGAAATGCCGTCATCCAGGTCAACGATGGCCTGAACGGCATCACCTATAGCGTCATCATCGAAGATGATGATCTCTACATCCCCGTGGTGGGCAAGCTGACCGCGCAGTTCAGCTACGCCGATGGCGCGCGGCAGGCAATCTTGTTTGCCACCATCAGCAGCGTGGGCAGCGTCACCGGCAAGCTCATCATTCCTGGCCAGAGCCTGCCCTTCACTGGCAAGCTGGATGCGCGGGGCAAGCTGACCGTGGCCATCGCTCCCAAGGGCCGCAGTATCTTCATGCTGACCCTGGCTGCGACGAACGCCAAGGGCGGGTTCTCCGCAGAGCTGCTGGATGCAGGCACCGTGGAGGCCAGCACGGCCACGGCAGTGGTGCAGAACTTCGCCCCTGGGGCCAATGCCTGCCCATTCCTCAGCCTCTACACCTTTGTCGGTAGTAATGTAGGCACAATCTCTCTCAATGCTGCCGGGACGGTGAAAGTAGATGCCTCGGGCAATGCCGTGCTCGCGGGCAAGCTCTTTGATGGCACACCCTTCACCGCCAGCGGCTTTGTGGACGGGGCGGGGCAGCTCTCTGTGATGGCCTCCCTGTTTGCGAACCAGGGCTGCGTGGGGCTCAATGGTCTGCTACCGCTCACGGCGGGCAGCGTCGTGAACCCCTCGCTGCGGATCAACCGCCCCGCGCGTGCGAATGATCCTGCGAAGATCGGCACCTTCGTGGTCACCACTGGCTTCTCCCAGCTCGCCCGCTACACCCCCCCCACTGTCGGCCAGCGCATGCTCGATGCCTGGGTCAGCGGCACGGGCAAGGCCGTGCTCTCCAGCGCCCCGCTTCCCGCCATCCTGACCAAGGCGCTCACCATCAGCACCACCAACATCGTGGGTGCGCCCCTAGATACCGAGAAGCTGAAGATCACCCTGGTGCCCGCCACCGGCGTCTTCACCGGCAGCTTCGTTCTCCCCGGCACCACCACCGTGCTACCCATCTACGGCGCCGTGCTTGACCTGCCCCTGCTCACCGGCACCGGGAAAGGCTTCTTTTTCAACGGCCTCAGTGGCGGCTTGATCACAATTGGGCAGCCATAAGGGATCTGCCCGGCCGGTGATTACGAAAAAATCGTCGCCACTGAACTTTGCGACGAGCAGAACGATCCCACCGAAACCGTCAGCCTCGCCGAAAACCCGAGCACAAGACATTGATCGAATCACTCGCCGAGAACCTGCCACCCGTCGGCTCCTCATCGGTCAAGGATCAGGCAAAAACCAAGGGCAAGAAAGGCAAACCAAGCGCTGCTGCTCCGACCAAGTCAACCTCCTCCGACGAACCCCGTGATGTCCGCTATGACCGTCTCTACCCCGGCAAAGCAAAGCTCACTCTCGACGAGTATTTAGCGAAGCAATCCAACGCCGACGAGGCAAAGGCGCGCTTCACCAAGTTCGACAAGGACAAGGACGGCTTTGTCTCACGCGAGGAGTTCATCAACGGTGGGAAGTAGCGCGACGTGAGCCACCTTGCCGACAGAGCGCTCGCCCCAACTCATTTTGCTGTGATCAAGCTTCTTTTTACCACACTCCTGCTCGGTCAGATTGCCGCTCTGAAAAGCGCAGAGCCAGATCGCGTGCCCGCATCTGCTCCCTTCAACTACATCCTCGGCACGCAGGCCATCGGTGGGCGCTATCATTTCACGAGGGACGAACCGCTCCTGGAGAGCGCGAAGCTGATCGCCGAACTCGGTTCGGGCATTATGAAGTTCTCGATCTCGCCGCAGGCCGCGTTTGGGAATGCGAAGGCGAACGTGCTGGAGCGCAATGAGACGTTGAAAACGATGACCGACATCGCGAGCCAAGAGCCAGCACATCGTGCGGTGCTGGACATGCCGTTCACCCACTTCCTCATCTGGGCCTATCCCTTCACCACGCACCGCAGCGCAGGCACCTTCAAACCCGAGGAGCGCGATCTGGAGTATCGCGAGATGCATGACTTCGCCTGCCATTTGCTGCGGACCTACAGCGGCACGGGCAAGAAATTCTACCTCGGGCACTGGGAGGGCGACTGGCATCTGCGACCGCACTTTGATCCGAAGCAGCCGTTCCCCGAGCACTATGCGGACCACTTCATCGCTTGGCTCAAAGTCCGCCAGCAGGCCATCGACGATGCCAAGCGCGACACGCCGCATCACGACGTCGAACTGTGGCACTGCACCGAAGTGAACCTCGTGGAGCCTTATTTGAAAGGCGGCCAGTGCCTCGCGAATGACATCCTGCCACAGGTCGATGTCGATTTCGTCAGTTACTCCTGTTACGACAGCCTCCAGCGCGTGATCCGCGATGATCTCTTTGCCACGTTGAATCATATCGAGTCCAAGTTGAAACCCAAACCAGCCATCAGTGGCAAGCGCGTCTTCATCGGCGAATACGGCTTCCCCGCCCGACGCTACACGCCCGAGGAACAAAACCGCAAGAGCATTGAAACCATGATCGCCGCCATCGAATGGGGCTGCCCCTTTGTGCTCTACTGGGAACTCTACGACAACGAAGGCACGCCCGACAAACCCGGCGGCTTCTGGCTCATCAACGAGAAGAACGAGAAGCAGCCCGTGTGGGACACGCATCGTCGTTACTTCGAATGGGCGCGGGACCATGTGAGCAAAGCAAGGCGCGAGACCGGAACTCCACCGTTACACGATGCATTCAGAGCGGCAGCAATAACTTTCCTGAAGACTCTGTCTCCCACGGTCACGAAACCATGAACACTCCCAACCATACTCGCCGCCGATTCATCGCGAACACCTTGGCCGCTGCAACTTTGCCCGTCGTAGCTTCCGCCGCTGACAACGACAGTCCCGACATCTGCATCTACGGCGGCACAGCCAGTGGTGTGATGGCGGCGGTCGCGGCGGTGAAGCAAGGCAGCAGCGTGGTGATGGTGGAGCCGAGTCGATGGCTCGGCGGCATGACAGGCGGGGGCTTGAGCCATGTGGACTGGGGACGCGAGAAGGCGGTGGGCGGCACGGCTTTGAGCATCTTGTCGAAGAACTACGACGATGCGCAGTATCGGCAGGTATTTCGCGATCTAGTGAAGAAATACCGCATCCGCGTGATCTATGAACATCGCGTCAGCGCGGTGCAAAAGGACGGCGCGAGCATCCGCAGCATCACGCTCGATCATGCGCCGCCGGATGCGCTGGGTTGTCCCATCGCGACTCCAACGAAGGCGGCCGCGATGACGATCATCGCGCGGGTTTTTATCGACTGCTCGTATGAGGGCGATCTCATGGCGCGGGCTAGCGTTAGTTACACCTGGGGCCGCGAGAGTCGCGATGAGTATGGTGAATCGCTTGCTGGGGTGCGGCCCAATCTCGCTGTGTATGAAATCGACCCGTATGTGACGCCGGGCGATGCGAAGAGCGGCCTGCTTCCTTTTTTGCAAGACATGAAAGCGCAGCCGGAAGGCAGAGCGGATCGACTGACGATGGGCTACGGCTTCCGCTGGAAGTTTAGCAAAGAGGCGGATCGCCTGCTCATCCCGGCGCCGGAGCACTACGACCCGAAGCAGTGGGAGCTGTATCGTCGCGGCTTTAAAAACAAGGCAGGAATCGATATGGGCCGCCGCATGAAGGGCAAGCTCGGCTTGTTCGAGCCTGCGGGTGGACGCATCCATTCGCTCGGTGCGGGCAATCTCGCTCGTGCTTTACTGGCTCCGACGAACTACGGGAGCAACGCTGAGTATCCCGATGGCGACTACGCGACTCGTGCCCGCATTTGGAAAGCGGATCAGGAGTTCATGCGCGGCATGACGCACTTCCTGCGCATCGACGATTGTGTGCCAGATAAGTTCAAGCAGACCGCCCTCGAGTTCGGCTTTCAGCGTGGCATTTTCGACGAGACCCAAGGCTGGCCGCACCAACTGTATGTGCGCGAGGCTCGCCGCATGAAGTCCGACTACGCCGTCACTCAAAAAGACCTCGAAGGCACCACCGATCCCGAAGACAGCATCGGCCTCGCCTCCTACGGCGTCGATGACTGGCCGTATGCAACGTATGTCCACGAAGGCAAAGTGGCGCTCTACGGCGGCGAGTTCTCCATGCTCTACCTCGATGACAAGCACGAAGGCATCTACAAGATCCCGTATCGCGCCATCACGCCAAGGCAAAGCGAGTGCACGAACCTCCTCGTGCCCGTCTGCGTCTCCGCCAGCCACATCGCCATGACCTCCATCCGCATGGAGCCCGTCTGGATGATCCTCGGCGAATCCGCAGGCGTTGCCGCCGCGATGGCCGTGACTGACAACGTGCCCATGCAGCAGATCGACTACACCAAGCTCAAAGACAAGCTCATCACTCTCAAACAACGCCTCACGCGCCCATGAAACACCTGCCTATTTTCTTCGTGGCCCTCATCGTTCTTTGCGGCCAAACTAGAGCCCCTGACAAACCCAACGTCATCTTCATCCTCGCGGACGATCTCGGCATCGGGAACGTCGGCTGCTATGGCTCGGACAACTACAAGACGCCGCACATTGACAAGCTGGCCGCGGCGGGCACGCGCTTCACGCACTGCTTCACGGCGGCGCTTTGCGGACCTTCCAGAGCCATGATCATGACGGGGCGGTATGCCTTTCGCAATGGTTCGAGCAATCAGGACGCCTGCCAAGTGATGGCAAACAAGGAATTGCAGCTCGCCCGCGTCTTCAAGGGAGTGGGCTACAAAACGGCTTCCATTGGCAAATGGGGCCAGCTTCCAGGCGAACCCGATGAGGCGGGCTTTGATGATTGCCTGCGCTTCAATGGCAGCGGTGTTTACCGAAACACCAAAGCTGGCAAACCGGAGCGCTACAGCATCAACGGTGAGGAGAAGAATCTCGGCGATGGTGAATACATGCCCGACCTGCTTCACGAGCAGGTGATGAAGTTCATCAAGAAGCACAGCGATGGGCCTTTCTTCGTCTATTACCCCATGAGCAGTGTCCACGGCGAACTGCTGCCGACACCAGACAGCGTCACCGGCAACGCGGACCTCATGGCGGACAACATTGCTTACATGGACAAGCTCGTCGGCAAACTTGTTACTGAACTCGAAGCGCTCAAACTCAGCGAGAACACGCTCATCATCTTCATGGGCGACAATGGCACTGGCAAAGGCCAAGCCGATCGCGCCACCATCGGCGGCAAGGCTCTATCTGGCTCCAAAGGGACCATGCTGGAGTGCGGCGGCCTTGTGCCACTGATCGCGAACTGGCCCGGTAGAACGCCCAGCGGCAAAGTCAGCGCCGACTTGATCGACTCCACTGACTTCCTCGTGACTTTCGCCGAACTCTCAGGCGGCACTTTGCCCCAAGACACGATCTTCGACGGCCACAGCATCGCCCCACAACTCCGTGGCGAGCCAGGACAACCACGTGAGTGGGTTTATAATCAACTTGCCGCCATGTGGTATGTGCGTGATGCGAAATGGAAGCTCAACGAGAAGGGCGAACTCTACGACATGAGTGACGCGCCTTTCACTGAGGCGCTCGTTTTGGGCGATCATCCTGCCCGCACCAAGCTCTCCTCCGTCCTCGCTAAGTTGAATCCCGCAGGTGGCATTCCTGACAGCGGCGACGGCACCGGGCGTCATGCCAACAAGAAAAAGAAGGTCGAGTAGTTGTAGAGAACCTCGAAAGCTCCACTGCCACGATGACAACATCGGCCTGGCCTCGAATGGCAGCGATGATTGCTACTCACTCAGAAACTCATGCGCCGCCTTTTCTACTCTCTGCTTTTTGCTACGGTTGCCGCAGTGCAAGCGGTGGATGACAAACCCATCGTTGGCGCAATTCGCTGGGACGGCTGGTATGGCGAGGGCGGTGTGGCGAAGGAGGTGGAGCGTTCGTTGGGGCAGCCAAAGTATCATTTCCGCTTGCCGTGGTTCGCTCAAATTGGGAGCGATGACAAAGTGTGCATCAATGGTGACTCGCAGGCGATCATGGAGCAGGAGATCGCGTATGCGGCACAGGCGGGGCTAAACTACTGGGCCTTTCTCGACTACCTGGATGAAGCGCCGGGCATGAGCATCGGTTTGAATCGCTACCTCGCTGCGAAGGACAAGAAAGGCATCCGCTACTGCCTCGTCGAAGAAGGGGCACGACTCGACAAAGCAGGCGCGAAGGCCTGGAGCAAGCTGGTAGAGCATTTCCGGCATGCCGACTATCAAACCGTGCTCCATGGTCGGCCACTGCTGTGTTTGTTCGGGATGACCCACAAGCTTGGCAAGGCCGATTGGGATGAGTTGAAGCGTCAAACCACCGCTGCTGGTCTGAAGGCACCGTATCTCGTGCTCATGGGCTGGGAGGCGGAAAAGGACCGTGAGGTGCTCGGCTTCGATGCCATCTCCGAGTATGCCTGCTCCGGCAAAGGCTACACGACGGATCCCGACACCTATGCGCGGCTCACATCGCATCATGTGAGCGAGAAGCTTTGGGATAAGTGGAAGCGCGAGCGCACGCCCTGCGTCACCTTTGCCACCGCAGGTTGGGACACGCGCCCACGCCAGGAGCGACCGCCATCGTGGTGCTCGTGGGTGACGGCCACACCCGATCCGACACCACCCGCCCAGCAAAAGCCGCTCATTGATGCCACCACGGCCACGCCTGACGAACTCGCCGCTCACATCCACGCAGCCATCAATTGGACCCAAGCCAACCGCGATCTGAATCCCGCCAACGCGATCATCATTTACTCCTGGAACGAGCACGATGAAGGCGGCTGGCTCCAGCCCACGCTAGGCGCCGATGGCAAGCCGGATGAAGCGCGAATCAAAGCGCTGGGGAAGATTCTGCGTCTGTTATCGTTACCGAGGCCATGAGACACCTTCTTTCTCTCCTCGCCACCCTCATCCTCACAGCGCTCCATGCTGCTGAAGCGCCATTGCCTGCGGAGTTCAAGACCCGGCTGCAAAGCATCTTGGCGAGGCATCTCAATGAGTTGCTCAATGACGATGGCTCCATCACCGAAATGAAGGGCAAGACTTCCGAGGGGAATGGTGCGCTGGCGTTTTATCTGATGTTCGAGATCACGGGTGAGCCGAGGTTTCGCCAAGCAGCGCTCACCCTGGCGGATCAAGTTTTGAAAGACATGCGGGCGACGAAGCATGGTGTGCTGCCGATCAAAGAGAAGGACAAGCCGGGTGGCGAGAAGATCATCGGCGGCGGTCCGCCAGCGCTCGGGGCTTACACATCGGGTGTCGCTTACATTTTGCACAAGGAAGGCGGACGCAGCGAAGATCTCAAATACATCGCCACCGTGCTCGACCGCTATCCGTGGAGTGAGGAAGGCTGGTTCGCCTCCACCATCGACGTGGACACGGGCGAATCAAAACTGCCGATGACCAAACCTGCGATCATCAACAAAACCGCCGCCGTCGCCATGGCTGCCGGGATCGTCAGCGGCTATGTGCGTGAGATTGCGCCCGATCTCGCCGCGAGCCTGAAGCGCAAGGCCGACAAGTGCATCTACAGCCAGATCATTCCCGCGCAGTTGGAGGATGGCTTCTGGCATTACAGCCTCCTGGACAAAGATCCGAAGGACAAGGATGTGCTCGGCTACTTCATGCTCACGACGAAAGAGTTGATGGACCTGCAAAAGCTCAATCCCACTTATCGCGAAGAGAAACTGACCGCCGCTGTGAGGAAGGCCCAAGCCTTTGCCCTCAAGCACATCGCCCCGATGACCGAACCAAACACGGGCACCTCCACCTCCGAACACGCCACTCGCGGCACGCCGACGCATTACGCCATCAAGGAAGACCTCAAGCGCAGCTTCCAGCTCGGCCTGGTGCTCATCGGTGGCGGTCATACCGATGAAGGCATCAAGATCATGAACTCCGCCCTCGATCACTTCCCCATCGGCAACGCCGGACAGGACGGCGCTCATGCTGCGGAGCCATCGGCGCTGATCCTCTCCGGTTTTTGACGCAAAGGATTCCACCAGGCGAAGCCATGCCTTGTTTCTGAACCACCGGCTAGAAAGCCTGTGCCACGACGTTTCAGCGTCGCCATGCGCTGCCTCGCCATCCTCCTCGCCTTTTGCTCTTCGCTCCTCGCGGCTCCCAAGCCGAACATCGTCATCTTTTACCTCGATGACATGGGCTGGGCGCAGCCGGGGGCTTACGGCGGCAAATTGGCTCCCACGCCGAACATGGACCGCATCGCGGCGGATGGGGTTCGCTTCACGAATGGCTACTCGAGCGGCTGCGTGTGCTCGCCGGGACGTGTGGGGCTGATGACGGGGCGTTATCAGGCGCGGACCGGACACGATGCGAATCCGACGCGGGAGGGGCGTGAGCTGTTGTTGAGCGAAAAGACGATGGCGCAGCATTTGAAGCCTGCGGGCTACACGACGGGCATCGTGGGCAAATGGCATCTCGGCGACACCGGGCCCCAATTCATGCCACCGGCGCGTGGCTTCGATTTCGCGATGGGAACGGTCGGAAACCTCGGCGAGGGCAAAGGACCGTCGTTTTATCGCGGCAGCGAACTGGCGAAGGAGCTCGAAGGCGCTCCGGTGACCTCGCCCGTGTATGCGAAGGAGGCCTGCGGCTTCATCGACGCGAGCAAGGACAAGCCGTTCTTCCTGTATCTGTCCTTCAACGCTGTGCATTCGCCTGTGGTGGCGTCGCCGCAGTGGCTGGAGAAGTTCAAGCACCTCGACAAACGGCAGCAGGGCTACGCCGCGCTCATCGGCGAGGCAGATGAGGCCATCGGTGCGGTGATGACGAAGCTGCGAGACCTCAAGCTGGAGGAAAACACGCTTCTCTTTGTCATCAGCGACAACGGCGGCGCGTCAGCCGAAGCCGAGCAAATGGGGCTGCGTGGCCGGAAGTGGTTCGTGTGGGAAGGCGGTATCCGCGTGACGTGGATGGCGCAGTGGAAAGGAACGATCCCCGGCAATCGCGTGGTGAATGATCCCGTGATTCAGCTCGATGTGCTGCCGACGGCGCTGGCTGCAGCCGGTTCGGCTAAAGCCGAAACCACTTTGGATGGCGTGAATCTGCTCCCGCTGCTCAAAGGCGAAGCCGACAAACTCGCGCCGCGTGAGCTTTACTTCCGATTTGGCGTGCAGCACGCCGTCCGTCAGGGCGATTGGAAGCTGGTGAAGGCCTCGAAGGACATGGAGCCGATGCTGGTGAATCTCGTCACCGATCCCGGCGAGCAAAAGGATCTCAGCGCCGAAAATCCGGCGAAGAAGGCCGAACTCCTGGCTCTTTTCGACAAGTGGAACGCCAGCATGCAGCCGCCACGCTGGGAGGATCTGCGTTGGAACGGTGATCCTGACCGCAAGGCGGACAAAAAGAAGAAAAAGGGCAAAAACGTGACGAAGTAAGGAAGGCTAAAGAAATGGACGGAAGGCCGCAGGGAAGTGATACATGCGCCGCCCATGCGAGACCATCCTGAGACGACATTTCCCCATTCCGCCAGAACCCTTGGCAGGCGGAGCTTTATTCATCGGCTGACCGGCATCGGGGCCGTCGGCAGCGTGGCTTTGCAGGAAACACTCGCCGCCAAGGACACCATCACCATGCAGACCATCGCCAATCCACGACTATTTACTTTCATTGGCGGCAATTCGGGCGCGTGGCAGGTCACGGCACGCAAGACGGTGATCGGTGAGCCGCTGCCCACCGTGAAGCGTCTGGACATCGTGATCGGCGAGGTCAAAGAGCTGCCGAAGGATGCGCTGTGGAAGCTGAGCGGAGTCACCAGCAACGAACGCTACATCACCCGTGCTGAAAAAGATCAACTCGCGGCCAAACAGGTCACCATCGGCCGGCCCGAGGCCACGCATGCCGCTTTGATCCCGATTCGAAAGAGCGCCAAATGGTGGGCGATGACGCAGGACGAGCGCCGCGCCATCTTTGAGGAGACTTCCCACCATGTGAAGATCGGCATGAAGTATCTTCCCGCCATCGCTCGTCGTCTGCATCACTGCCGCGACTTGGCCGAGCCGCAGCCCTTCGATTTCATCACGCTGTTTGATTACACAAAGGACGATGCAAACGCCTTTGAAGACCTAGTCGCCGAGCTGCGCACCACGGAGGAATGGAAATATGTCGAACGCGAGATCGACATTCGCATGGTGCGCGAGGTGAAGTGATCACCCGCAATTTTTCTCATGAAACCGCTCGTTCTTCCGCTTCTCGTTTTCCTCGCCAGTTGCAGCAGCCAGCCCGGCAGCACGCCGGGGAGTTTGCCACCGACGGGTTTTGGCATGCCGCAGATCATCAATGTGTCGGCGTATGATCCGAAGGAGCGGCAGCGTGCTGGCGTCGGCTTCTCGCAGGATGATGTCTCGGCTTTGCAGGCGAATGGCGCGAGCGGCTTGATCGCGAGGGCGGGGAAGGGAGGCAATTTGGATGAGAAGTGCGCGAGCTTTCTGGCCTCGGCGGATCGCGAGGGGATGCTGCCGGGGATTTACTACCGCGTGCAGCGGCATGTGGATGCGGTGGCGCAGGCGGATCAGTTTGTGAATCGGGCGATGTCGCTGGCTCGGGGACGTGCATGGAACGCACCAGCGTTGCTGCTGTGCGGAGATTTTGACGGCGATCTGCCGTTGACGGCGATCTTGCGCTTCATGGATCGTGTGGAGGCACGCACGGGCGTGGTGCCGGTGGCGTATTTGGAGAACAGCACGCCGCTCAAGCAGACGCTCAGCGGCGCGGACGCGGCGTCGAAGGCAAAGCTGCGCCGCATGCCTTACTGGCTGGCTTTGTATGCTCACGATAGCGGCGCGGGGCCGGTGTATCCCGCGCCGGGAAATCCCAACGGTCTGCTCAAGCAATACGACGTGTGGTCCAGCTGGACGATGTGGCAATACGGCGGCGTCGATTGGCAGGGCGGGCGCTCACGGCCGAAGGTTTACAACCACGGCTCCTACCGTTTTCCCCTCTACTTCGGGAACCTGGACCGCCCGACAGAGCGCAATGTGTTCAACGGCTCGCAAGCAGGGTTGCAGAGTTTTTGGCGGCAGCATGGGCTGCCACTTCGCTGAGCATGGACGAGCATTTCGAGGCTCCCACACGCGCCGATTGGCGCGCATGGCTGATGCAGCAGCATCGGCGTGAGAAAGGTGTGTGGCTGGTCACCTTCAAGAAAGCCAGCGGCATGCCGCATCTCGCTTACAACGATGCGGTGGAAGAAGGGCTGTGCTTTGGCTGGGTGGATAGCAAACCGGGCAAGGTGGATGAGCTTCGCTCGAAGCTTTGGTTTGCGCCGCGCAAGCCGGGGACGGGTTGGTCCAAGCCCAACAAAGAACGCATCGAGCGGCTGGTCGCCGCAGGGCTTATGCAGGCCGCAGGCTTGAGCAAAGTCGAGGCCGCAGAAAAGGATGGCTCGTGGTCCAAGCTGGATGCGGTGGAGGCTCTCGAAGTGCCAGCGGACCTCGAAAAAGCCTTCCAGTCTCATCCAGGGGCGGCTGCGAATTTTGACGCCTTTCCGCGTTCCACGAAGCGCGGCATTTTGGAGTGGATTCTTCAGGCGAAGAAGCCGGAGACGCGTCAGAAGCGGCTCGAAGAAACTGCCCGCCTGGCTGCCAAGAATGAGCGGGCGAATCAGTGGCGGAAAGCTTGAAGGTTCGTCAAAGCTTGGGCTTCATCATTAGCTCCAGAAACGACTCCTGAGCGATGATGGGCGACTGGCAGCGGGTGATGCCGCGGCCGAGGTCGCAGAGCATGTCGCCACGGCCGAGCAGCGACTCGCCGCCAGACTCTCCGATGATAATCCGGGAGTTTGTGTCCTTGGTGACGCGCAGGCAAATTTTCATTGGCAGGTTCGCACTGATCAAGCCGGTGACAATGGTGCGGTCGGGGCGCTGTGTGGCCAGGATCAGGTGAATGCCAGCGGCGCGCCCCTTCGCGGCGACACGGGCCACCAGCGTCTCAAACTCCCGCTTCTCGGCCTTACCGCTGAGGATGAGGTCGGCAAACTCGTCGAAAATAAGCACGCGGAAAGGCTTGTCGGTTCGGCCCTTGGCGAAGCGCTCCTGCAAATTCAAGAGGCCCTCGGCGGCCAGCAGCAGGTAGCGGCTTTCCATCTCTTCCACCGTCTGGCGCAGCAGGATCAAGGCATCATCCAGCGTGGTGAGCACGGGATTGGCCAGCCAGGGCGAGCCGGTGATGCCGCCGAAGGTGAGCACCTTGGGATCGACGATGGAGAACTGCAGGCTGGCGGGGGGATGGCGGGAGGCCAGCGAGGCCACGACCGACTTCAAAAACTCGCTCTTGCCGCTGCCTGCGGTGCCGCCCACCAGCATGTGGCAGGTGTTGGGGCTGGCGAGATCGGCGAGGATCGTCTCGCCATTCACCGAGAGGCCCACGGGGAAGGCCAGGGCACCGGTGGCCTCCTTCAGCTCGCGGCTGTTCATGGTGCCGCTCCAGGCAACGGGCAGAGGATGTGGGCGCGGCACATCCACGGTCACGTAGCCTGGCGCGGCGTCGATTTTGGGCGGCTCTTGAAGGGCAAGGGCGACTTGCAAATCCTCGGCACGGGAGGCGAGGGACACGACGCGCACCCCGGCGGCGGGCTGCAGGCGGAAACGCAAGATTTGGGGCGCGGCCACGCACTCCACGACTTTCACCGCCAAGTTGAAGCTGGCATAGGTCTGCTCGATGCGCGCAGCGATGTCGGCCCCATCATCGGGCGCGGCTGACTGCATGGGGGCGGGCGGCTCCACCGGGTTCTCTGGCACTACGCTGGGGGCGACCGGGGCGTCTTCGCGGAAGGCTTTGAGCTTTTCCCAAAGCGGGCGCAGCCGGGTGTGAATGAAATCCAGCGCCTTCTTTTTGGGGAAGGGGATGTCGCCCGCGATGGCTTCCTCCATCAGCGTGCGGGCCGCATGGATCTGGGCGATTTCCTCGACGGAGAAAACGTAAATGTCCAGATACTTGCCGCTGCCGTCCTCGATTTTTTGGCGCACGGCGGTCCATGATGCCAGGGGGATTACTGGCAGTTCCGGGGTGCGTAGCATGATGACGCGGATGCCCAGGTTCCGGTGGTCGAGCTCCCAGGCGCGGTTGGCGATGGCGCTCCAGCGCCGGGCATTGGCACCTCCTTCGAAGCCGAACAGGCGCACCTTGGTCTCCCAGTGCCAGCGCACGGGAAAGTAGCTGGGCTCCTCATGCCTGGCCACGGCCAGGCCGCATTGTCCCTGCGCCGCCTCATGCACCAGCCACCAAAGCGTCTCGGCGTTGAAGCGGCAGAGTTCCGATCCAGGCTCCGTGTGCTTCTGGACCAGCGCGCGGAAGCGTTCTTGAAGGCTGAGGCTTTCGGCCGCGCGGGATTCCTCGTCCTCCCAGCGCTGGCTGGCGGCGCGCAGCACCTGGCGCACCGCCATCTGCGAGCGGCCTTGGAACACGCCCTCCAGCCAGGCATCGTTCAGGCTCTGTGCCTGCGGGAAGTTCTGCGTTTCTGTCGCTGCCAGACGCAACTCGATCAAGTGGCGCGCCTGTTTGAAGTCGATGCCTTCCAGGCTGATCGGCGGCTCGCGGAAGCGTTGTTTTAGCGCGTCTTGGAAACTGTTCTGGATGCTCTCGGTCCACGGCAGCTGGTTAGAGGTCACCACCATCAACTGGTGCGGCACCTCGGCGAGGAGGAACTCGACCACATTGGAGAAGGCTTTGGCCAGCTGCGGGCTGTCCGCATAGGCATCGGTCTGGTCGAAGCAGAAGACGAAGGGCCGGTAGTAGCTGGCTAGGCATCCCAGCGCGACAAGCCGCCGCCGGCACATCTCATTGTCATCCTCCTGCTGCGCCACATCCCCCGCGCTTAGGCCCAGGCTCTGCCGCACATCGTCGTCGATGGGCACCGCGCCGATCCAGTCGATGCAGGCATTGCGCAGGTCCAGGTTCTCGCGCTTCAGCACCAGGGTGAACAGGATGCGCAGCCACGCCAGGCACTCGCGCGCGGGCAGGCCGGTGCGGCTCAGCTCATGCGCCAGCGCGTCGAAGCGCTGCGGGATGATCACGCGCAGCCAGTCGCTCCAGGTGTGGGCGCGGGCCAGCAGGCCGAACGCATCCAGTGGATGACGTCGCAGGTAGGTCACCGCAGCCGGGCTGTCCTCCGCCGCCAGCGAACCGTTTTCAATCAAGCCCGCCACCAGGTGCGTGAGCACCCCGCAGGTGAAGGCATCCAGCTGCGTTGGCGCGTCCGGCTTGCCTGCGCGGCGGCTGTCTTCCAGGTGGTTTAGCTCCTGGACGGTGCGGTGCAGCAGGGAACGCCAGCACGCCTCGCTCGAAACGAAGGGCCGCAGGTAGACCAGCGTCGCGTGCCCGCGCAGACGGGCGAAGAGTCGGCCAATCAGATGGCTCTTGCCGTAGCCGGGCTCCACGGACAGCACGAGCTGGGCTTTCGCCGGGTATTTTTGCAGGCGCGGCAGCGGCCCGGCCAGCAGGGCCTCAAAGGCTTCGACCAAGTCGCCCAGCGCCCGGTCGTTGAGTCCGGCCACCGAGGTGGAGTCGCGGCGCGGGTCCGTGGTGATGTCGTCGAGAAAGGGGTTCGGCATGGGGGGACGTGGGAGTTACTCTTCCTTCATGCGCACAAACAGATACGGCTCGTTCTGCACCAGGATGGCCGCCGCGCGAGCCGCCGGGCTGGCAAAGGACCAGTCGCCCTTGCCCGGGATGAACACGCCTTGCTCGCACAACTGCAGCACCAGCGGCTTGATCTGCTCGGGCGTGCAGCCCATCACCTCCTGTAGGCGGGCGATCTCCACATCCGGCATGCGGCGCTGGGCGCGGACGGAACGGTAGGCGTCGATGACGCGTTGAGGGCTGAGCAGCGGCACCGCGCCGGGCGAAGGCGCGGCACTCTCTGCCATGTCCGGCTTGTCTCCCTCATCCAACCAAGCGCGCAGCGCCGGGGCATAGGCAAAGTAAGTCTTGGAGCCGTCCGAAAACTTCACCAGCAGCCGCTGCTGCTCCAGCAGACGCAGGCAGGTCTGCACCGCCGGAGCCTTGATCCCAAGGCCTTTGAGAAGCTCGGATTGAATCTTGGCCTGCGTGAACAACCGCCCGCGCCGCTGATCCGGCAGCACGCTGCGCAGCACTTCGTCGGCCTTTTCCTCAGGCGTCGTCGGCACTGGCATCTGGCCTTGCAACCAGTAGCGCACGGTCTTGCCCTTGCGCTGCTCCTGTGCCTCGCCTGTGGTCACCAACTCGCCCAACATGGCCAGCCGCTCGGCCTTCAGCGCCGGTTTTTTGGTCTCGACCAGCTGGCTGGCGCTGACGCCGACCGCTCCCGCAGACCGCAGCCGGTCCAACGCTCGCGACCTGAATGCGCCCGGCTCTAGGGAGGGGGAATGCTGCGTTTCGTTCATAGCGACAGTGCTGGACCCCGTAGCGTGCTTCGTGCCATGCTCAAGCAGTGAGTCAGATTTGGTCCGTCCTCGGTCATTTCTGTGCTCCTGCCCATGATTACCGCGCCATGAATCGTCTCCTGCTGCCCGTGTTTGCCGGCTTCACTTGTCTGGTGCCTCCGCCCATCGTCTTTTCAAAGGACGCGGGGGCACCGCCGAACATCGTTGTCATTCTCGCCGACGACCTCGGCTATGGCGATCTCGGCTGCTACGGGCATCCGAAGTTCAAGACACCGCGCATTGACCAGATGGCGGCGGAGGGCGCGCGGCTGACGCAGTTCAACACACCTGCGCCCTTTTGTGCTCCCACGCGCGCTTCGTTGATGACCGGGCGCTATCCTTTCCGCTGCGGCATGACGCAAAATCCTGCGCCGGATGGCGGACCGGACGCCGATGCGTTAGCCCTGCCAAAGTCGGAAATCACCCTGGCCCAGGTGCTCAAGACTGCAGGCTATGCGACCGGCATGGTGGGTAAATGGCATCTCGGCCACAAGCCCGGAACCTTGCCCACGGACCAAGGTTTCGACGAGTATTTTGGCATTCCTTACTCGAACGACATGCGGCCCGTGCAAGTGCTGGAAGGCACGCGGGTGATCGAATACCCGGTTGTGCAGGTCACGCTGACCACACGCTACGCGAAACGGGCCACCGACTTCATCCAGCGCAACGCTAAGAAGCCCTTCTTCCTTTACTTCGCCGAAGCGATGCCGCACAAGCCGCTCGCAGCCTCCGAGAAGAACTACAAGCAAAGCGGTGCTGGCTTGTATGGCGATGCCTTGCTCGATCTCGACAATAGTGTGGGCGCGGTGCTGGATGCTTTGAAGCAAAGCGGTGTGGACCAAAACACCTTGGTGCTGTTCAGCAGCGACAACGGTGCCTGGTTCGGCGGCAGTTGCGGAGGCCTGCGCGGCATGAAGGGCACCAACTACGAAGGCGGCTACCGCGTGCCGATGATCGCCCGCTGGCCCGGCAAGATACCTGCCGGACACGTCAGCCACGAGCTGGCCGTGATGATGGACCTCTTCGCCAGTGTGCTGCATGTGACCGGCACAAAACTGCCCGAGGATCGTGTGCTCGACGGCCGCAATCTCATGCCTCTGCTCACTAGCGACGCGAAGTCACCGCATGACTTTGTCTTCGGCCATCAAGGCCCCAAGCTGCACACGATTCGCGATGCGCGCTGGAAGCTGCATGTGCTGCCCGCCCGCACCATGGCTCTGAAGCCCGGCCCCAATGGCCAATGGCTCGACCCACGCGCGCCAGACGGCGTGACCATCCTCGCACCGTTCGAGCAATACAATCTCGACGCCCATCCTGGCCTCACGACAGGTTCAAAGCCCGCACCGATGCAGCTCTTCGACCTGCAAGCGGATCCCGGCGAGCAGCAGGATGTGACCGCGCAGCATCCTGACGAAGTGCAACGCCTGAAGGCAGCCTACGATGCGCTGAATAAAGATGTGCCTGATGTGGAGGAAGTGAAACGCGCGCCGATCAAGTGATGCGGCCTCAACTCACCAGCTCCACGCCGGAGCGTTCGGCTTCGTTCAGGTAGCAGCCAGGATCGGAACCCCAGAGACCACCTTGCTCGCTGTAGGCAGCGCGGGTGCGGAAGCCGCCACCGCACACGCTGAACCAGCGACAGCTCGCGCAAGGGCCGACCATGCGGGCCTGGCGTTCGCTCTGGCTGAGCTTGCCGATGGAGCGGATGTCGCTGAGTGTCGTGGCTGAGTCTTCGTTCTGCCCTTCCCAGATCTGGGAGAATGGCATGCGCTTCACATTGCCCAGGGTGATGTCTTGCCAGAACTGATCGGGGTGCACATTGCCCTGCGTGTCGATGTTCGCGATGCCGCGCCCGCTGCTGTTGGCACCGCCGCCATTCCATGACAGCAGGCGACGCGCCTCTTCGAGGTTCGGGTGATTCTCCTGCTCCATGCGCAGCAGCAGATACGCACCATCCGCAGGCCCGGCCACGGTGAGTAGCTCGCGATTGACGCCCTCACGTTGCCAGGACTCGACACGCGCGATCAGGGTGTCCAACGCATAGCGCGACTCCTCCGGCGTCAGCACTTGCAGACTGCTGCCACGCCCGGCAGGCACCAGATGATAGAAGCACACGCGCTGAATCTGC
>Ga0164295_10000846_pt1 | contig 25375 bp, 27 predicted proteins | sample GEODES006metaG_FD_111798 | JGI IMG/M metagenome (GOLD analysis project Ga0164295, IMG submission 111798) | Oligotrophic lake water microbial communities from Sparkling Lake, Wisconsin, USA - GEODES006 metaG | ecosystem: Environmental > Aquatic > Freshwater > Lake | place: USA: Sparkling Lake... | reverse complement strand
TGTCAATTTCTGGCGGATCGAGGAGTTGGGTGTCGCCAGCCATCCGAATCTGAAGCTGGTGGAATATGATCTGACCGACCTGTCGGCCTCCGTCCGACTGCTGCAGTCCACGGGTGCCACCGAAGTGTATAATCTTGCGGCGCAAAGCTTTGTGGGCGTGTCGTTCGAACAGCCGATCACGACGGCCGAGATCACCGGTATCGGCCCGCTCAATCTTCTCGAAGCGATCCGCATCGTCAATCCGGCGATCCGTTTCTATCAGGCCAGCACATCGGAAATGTTCGGCAAGGTGCAGGCCATTCCGCAGGTGGAAACCACGCCGTTCTGGCCACGCAGCCCCTATGGCGTCGCCAAGCTCTACGCCCATTGGATCACGGTGAACTACCGTGAAAGCTACGATATTTTCGGGTGCAGTGGCATCCTGTTCAACCATGAAAGCCCGCTGCGCGGCCGTGAGTTCGTGACCCGCAAGATCACCGACAGCGTGGCAAAGATCAGCTTGGGCAAGCTGGATTGCCTGGAATTGGGCAATCTGGATGCCAAGCGGGACTGGGGTTTTGCCAAGGATTATGTCGATGGCATGTGGCGGATGTTGCAGGCAGAAGTGGCAGACACCTACGTGCTTGCCACCAATCGTACCGAAACCGTGCGCGATTTTGTGGCGCTGGCGTTTCAGGCGGCGGGCGTAACCGTGGAATTCACCGGCCAGGCCGAGCAGGAGACAGCGGTTGATACCGCGTCGGGTCGTACGGTGATGCGCATCAACCCACAATTTTATCGTCCGGCCGAGGTGGAACTGCTGATCGGTGATCCAGCCAAGGCCAAGGCCGATCTGGGCTGGGAACCGACCACGGGGCTTGAAGATCTGTGCCGGATGATGGTGGAAGCGGATTTGCGCCGCAACCGTACCGGCATGTCGTTCTGACCCGCGATGGCGCGAATTCTGATCACCGGCGCAAACGGATTCACGGGCCGCCACCTTCTCGATCGCCTGGCGCGTGACGGCCATGAACTGCACGGGCTGTTTCATGTCGCGCCGGCGGAATCCCTGGCGCCCTTGCATGCGGCACACATCGGTGATCTGCGGGATCTGCCGAGCATTGCCGCGGCCATCGCGCAGGTGAAGCCCGACCTGGTGGTGCATCTGGCCGCCATTGCATTTGTCGCGCATGGCGATCCTGCGGAGTTGTACAGCACCAACATATTGGGCACGCGCAATCTGCTGCAGGCGCTGGCCACCGCCCCCAAGCAACCGCAGGCGGTTCTGCTGGCCAGCAGCGCCAATGTTTACGGCAACCGGCGTGAAGGTGTGCTGCGCGAGGACATGGCGCCGGCACCCGCCAATGATTATGGACTGACCAAGCTTGCCTGTGAGCAACTGGCGCAGCTTTATGCCGATCGCCTGCCGATCATCACCGTGCGGCCGTTCAACTACACCGGGTGCGGCCAGGCCGAACAGTTCATCATCCCCAAGATCATCGCCCATGCCAGGGCGCGTGCGCCCGTGATCGAGCTTGGCAATATCGACGTGGCCCGCGATTTTTCCGACGTCCGCACCGTTGTGGATTGCTATACGCGGCTGCTGGCGATGCCGTCAGCCGTGGGCGGGCTGTTCAACGTCTGCTCCGGCGAGGCGCGTTCCTTGGCAGAGGTGATTGCCATGGTGGAAACAGCGTCCGGCCATCGTCTGGAAGTTCGGGTCAATCCTGCGTTCGTTCGATCCGATGAGGTGAAGAGCCTGTGTGGCAGCCGCGCGAAGCTGGAGGGCGTGATCGGCCCGCTGGCAATGCCGCCTTTTGAAGACACGATCGCCTGGATGCTGGATGACTGATTCCGTGCGGGTGGCGCTTTCGGTGGACGCACTTGGCCCGCGCCTCACCGGCATCGGCCGCTATTGCCTGGAATTGGTGCGCGGTGTGCCGGCCGTGCCTGGCGTGGGCGATATCCGGTATTTCCGCGGCCCGCACTGGCTTGATGATCCTGAGGCTCTGCTGGCTGAAGGCTGGGCGCCAGCAAGGCGGGGCCGGTTCGGGCATTGGCTCGACCAACGGCGCAACCAGCGCGCCATGGGAACATCGGTGGTGCATGGCCCGAACTTCTTTCTGCCCGATTGGGCAGAGCATGGCGTGATCACCGTGCATGACCTGTCGGTCCTGCTTTATCCAGAAACCCACCCTGCCGAGCGGGTCCGCGATTTCGAGCGGCGCTTCAAGTCCAGCCTGGATCGCGCCTCGGCGATCATCACCGACAGCGAGGCGGTGCGCAGCGAGATCATTGCCATGCTTGGCGTGTCTGGCGAACTGGTGAAGGCGATCCCCTTGGGGGTGAGCATAGCGGCGACCCGGGCCGATCCGCAATTGCTTGGCCAATCGGGCCTTGTGCCGGGGGGCTACACCCTGTGTGTCAGCACGTTTGAACCGCGCAAACGCATTGATGATCTGGTCAGGGCCTATGGTCTGCTCGATCCCGCCCTGCGCCGCGCCGTGCCGCTGGTGCTGGCCGGGGCAAGCGGCTGGCGCAACGATGCGTTGAACAGTCTGATCGAGGCCGGCGTTGGCGAAGGCTGGGTGAAGCGGCTTGATTTCGTTTCAGATCAATTTCTTGGCAGTCTCTATGGCGGTGCCCGGCTGTTCGTCTATCCCTCCCGCTATGAAGGGTTCGGCTTGCCGCCGATCGAAGCGATGTTTCATGGTGTGCCCACCATCGTGGGCGACGCCGCCACGCTGGTGGAGGTCACCAAAGGCGCGGCCCGTACCGTAGATGCTACCGATATCGAGGCCTTTGCCACACTATTGGCCGCGTCGTTGGAGGATCGTGCCTGGCAGGCAGTTGCGGCAACGGCGGGCCGCGCTGTGGCTGAATCCTATCGTTGGGCGGATTGCGTTGCCGCCACTGTCGAGGTGTATTTCCGCGCCGCGCAGCAGTGATCATCGCGCCAGCAGCCGCCGCACCCGCCCGGTGGCGCGGCGGACGGCGACGACGGCGCTGGCGGTGGGGTCGAGCGTGGGTTGGCCTGATGTGAGGCGCTGCACCAGCACTTCGGCGGGGCAGGGCAGGCCGGTGGTGGGATCGAGATAGCGCGGGTAGAGCAGCAGGGCGGCGACGACCAGTTCATCCAGGGTGCGCCGGGCGGTGCGCCGGGCCGGCACCGGGCCATGGTCGGTGGTGAGGCCCCAGCCGGCATAGAAGGGCACACCGTGAACGGTCACGGGTTTGTGACGCAGCAGCGCTTCGAAGCCGGCCAGGCTGGAATTCACATGCAGTTCGTCGGCCATGGCAATCAGCGCGGCCATGGGCGCCGTGGTTTCGATCCTGTCAGCCAGCGCCGCCGTGTCGGCCGCGGCGATATGGCCGCGGCGGTGGCCGGCCAGCACGTCGGGGTGGGGCTTGTAGATCACAAACGCTTCCGGCCCGGCGGCGGCGCGGGCGCGGCGCAGCAGTTCCAGATTGCTGGCCAACGCACCGCCGCTGGTGACAGCGCGATCATCCTCGACCTGGCCGGGCACCAGCACATGGCGTCGTGCACCGCCGGGGCGCGGCAGGGCGATGGCCTGGCCGGTTTCATATTTGGACAGGCCGCTGGCGACGATGGCGGTGCGCAAGGCGGCGGCGCGGGCCAGCAGATCGGACGGGAAATCGCCATCTTGCAGCAAGAGTTCCAGCCCGCTGGGGCCGTTGGGATCGAAATGCACGCCCACGCCGTCGACGATCACCGACAGCGGCGGCACACAATCGGCGCCCAACCCGGCGGATCGGATGAAGCCATCCTCCACTTCCAGAACCGGCACGGCGCAGCGGGCCAGTTCGCGCGATTGGGGGGCCGTCAGCCGGGAACGCCACACCGCCACTTGCTGGCCCGCGCCCAGCGCCGGCAGATCCCGCCGGAACGGTGATGCCGCACCATTCCACAGCAGGGGCGCCACCGTCGGCCGCTTCCAATAGGCAAAGCCCAATGCCGCCGCGATGCCGCGATTGCCATCGATCAATTGTCGCCAGAATCCCGCCAGCGCGATGGCCTGCCGGCAAGTGATGGCGCCGCCGCCGAACGGATCCTGCCATTGCCAGCCGGTAAGCTGCGCATGCAGGAGCGCGGCGATCATCGCCGCATCCGGGGCCTGCTCGCGCCCGGCATCGCTCACCACCACATTGCGCCCGGCCGCCACCGCCAGCAGGATGCGGGCGTCATCCGCCGGCAGCCGCACCCGCACTGCGCCGTCCAGCATGTGCCAGGGATCGGCATCGGCGGGCCAGGCCAATGCACCGGCGGCCGGCGACATGGTGCCATCCAGATCATGACCCGCAGCAGGCAGCGCCGGCTGACGGCCCCAGTAACAGCCGCCCACCCGCCGCTGCGCCAGCGCCGCCAGCAGGTCGGCCGCATCCTCGCTGCCGCCGCCCCACACGGCAAAGCGCGGCGGCCGCGCGCCGGGGAAGGGCGGGATGGCCAGAAGGGGGGCAAAAGCCACCGCCTACCCCACAGCAGCGATGGCGATCAGCCGCTGCATCAGGCCGGGCAATTGTTCGAGCGGCACCATGTTGGGCCCATCCGAAAGCGCCGCATCGGGATCCGGGTGGGTTTCCATGAACAGCCCATCAACTCCGATCGCCACGGCGGCGCGCGCCAGCGGCTCGACATATTGGCGCTGGCCCAAGGAGCGGTCGCCGCCGCCACCGGGCAATTGCACGCTGTGCGTGGCATCGAACACCACCGGGCAACCCATGTCGCGCAGGATCACCAGTGCGCGCATGTCGACCACCAGATTGTTGTAGCCAAAGCTCGATCCGCGTTCGCACAGCAGGATAGTGCTGCTGTCCACCCCGGCCGCCGTGGCGGCGGCGCGGGCCTTGGCCAGTACGGCGGCCATGTCGTGCGGCGCCATGAACTGTGCCTTCTTGATGTTCACCGGCCGGCCGCTGGCGGCGGCGGCGGTGATCAGGTCGGTCTGCCGCGCCAGGAAGGCCGGGGTTTGCAGCATGTCCACAACTTCGGCGACCGCCGCCACCTGATCGGGCAGATGCACATCGGTGAGCACCGGCAAGCTGGTTTCGCGGCGCACTTTTTCCAGCACGCGCAGGCCTTCGTGCAGGCCCAGGCCGCGATAGCCGGCGCCCGACGTGCGGTTGGCCTTGTCGAAACTGGCCTTGAAGATCACGGCCAGGCCCAGAAGATCGGCCATGGCGCGCAATTGCCCGGCGATGGCCAGGCACAGCGCTTCGCTTTCGATCACGCACGGGCCAGCGATCAGGAAGGGCGGCGCACCGGGCGCGCGGGTGAAATGGGGGAGCATCAGGCGGTTTCCTCGGCGCGCCGCGCCAGCTGGGCCTCGATCAGGGGCGTGTCGGTCGGGTTGTTGAGCTCGATGAGATCCCAGCCCGGCGCCGGGCATACCGCGACGCCCACCGGCAGGCCGGCATCCAGAAAGCGCAATTGTTCAAGGCCTTCCTGCAATTCCAGCACGGCCGGCCCGGCGGCGGCATAGGCAGCCAGCGCGTCCGGGCGATAGGCATAGAGCCCGACATGCAGCAGCACCGGCTGTGCCGGCTGTGTGCCGGGCGCCACATGCGGGATGATCGATTTGGAAAAATACAGCGCGCGCGCGCTGCGGCTGCACACCACCGTCGTGCCGCCGACGCGCCCAGCCGCAGCATCGCTCTGCAGATGCGCCAGCACCGCTGCACTGGCCGGCACAGCGGCCGTCGCCAGCGCCAGCCCCGGATCGGCGGCCAGGCAATCGATCACCGCCGCCACCATCGCCGCTGGAATCAGCGGGGCATCGCCTTGCAGGTTGACGACGATATCCGGCGCTGCCGTCAGCCCGGCCAGCGCGGCGGCACAGCGTTCCGTGCCGTTCAAACAGTCCGCCGGCGTCATCACCACCGCCATGCCGTGCGCGCGTGCGTGGTCCGCAATCCGCATGTCATCGGTGGCGACCACGCATTCGGCGAAGCCCGGTACGGCCCCGGCGGCCGCCCCCGCCGCTGCCCACGTCCATTCCAGCAAGCTGCGCACCCGGCCATCCGGGCCCGCCAGCGGCGCCAACGGCTTGCCGGGAAAGCGGCTGGAGGCAAAACGGGCCGGAATGATCAGGGCAATGCGCGCCATGGCGGTTCAGGCCTGCACCAGCGGATGCGGTTGAAGAGGTGGGGGCGCCGCGATGTCATAAATCTGCACCGCACCCAGCGGCCGGCGCGGCTGGGCATCGTCCACCACGAACAGTGTGGTGATGCGGTGAATGTTCATCATTTCCAGCGCGTCTTCCACCAGGGCCGTGCGCGGGATGGTCTTGGGCGTGGCGGTCATCGTGGCGGCTGCGGTGCTGGCCAGCAGGTCGGCGGCATGGCGGCGCAAATCGCCGTCGGTGATGATGCCGACCAACAGGCCCTGATCATCGACCACGCCGGTCATGCCCAGCCGCTTTTCCGTCATCGTCAGCAGCGCCTGGTGCATCGGTGTGTCCATCGCCACCAGCGGCAGCCGGTCACCGCCGTGCATCACATCCTCCACGCCGCGCAGGTGCAAGCCGATCGTGCCGCCGGGGTGCAGCGCCCTGATGTCCGGCCCGGACAGGCCGCGCGCCCGCATCACCGTCACGGCCAGCGCATCGCCCAGCGCCATCATCATGGTGGTGGATGTGGTCGGTGCCAGGCTGGCGGTGCAGGCTTCCTCGACCATGGGCAGCAACAGGCCAAGATCGGCGGTGCGCATCAACAGCGAGGTCGGGTTGCTCGACACCCCGACCAGCCGGCAGCCGATGCGCTTGGCGTGCAGGCACAAGGGTTGCAGCTCCACCGTGCCGCCGCTGTTGGAGAACACCAGCAGCAGATCGCCCGGCATCACCATGCCGGCATCGCCGTGCGCGGCTTCACCGGCATGCACGAAATGTGCCGGCGTGCCGGTTGCGGCCAGCGTGGCGGCGATCTTGCGGGCAATGTGGCCGGATTTGCCGATGCCCGATACGATCACCCGGCTGCGGCAAGACAATATGGCATCGACCACGGCGGAAAAACGGCCGTCGATCATGGCTTCCAACTGGCGCAGCGCTTCGGCTTCCAGGGCAATGACCTGACGGCCGATATCCTGATGCAGACCGCCGCTCATCCTGTTGTTCTTTCTGTCCAACCGCCGGCCCAGCGCGCTCGAGTCTCTATCCATGGGCTGATTTGCGGTCAATTGCAGCACGCTTGACAGGGCCGTGCCGGGCAGGGATGCGTCGGCCATGCCGGCGCCCCCCCCTGATGCGATCCTGTTCGATCTGGATGGCACGCTGATCGATTCGGTGCGGATCACCTGTGCGATCATCGATGCGATGCTGGCGGCGCGCGGCAGCGATGATCGTGCCGATCCGGCCATCGCCCGTGCCATGGATGCGGTGGGTGGTGCGGCGATGATTGCCGCGGTGCTGGGCCGGCATTGCCGCGATCCGGATGCCGAAATTGCCGAATTCCGCGCCCGCCATGCGGTGGTGTCCACGCCATCCGATCTGGCCTTTCCGGGCGTGACGGCGGCGTTGGCGGCGTTGCACGATGCCGGCATTCGCTTGGGCATCTGTTCCAACAAGCCGCAGGCCCTGTGTGACAAGATTCTCGCCGATCTCGATCTGGCCCGGTATTTCGGAGCCATTGTCGGCGCGCGGCCCGACCGGCCGCGCAAGCCGGCCCCCGATGCCGCGCGCTTCGCCATGGCCGGCATGGCTGCCGATGCAGCGATCTGCCTTTATGTGGGCGATTCGGCGGTGGATGTGGCAACGGCCCATGCAGCAGGGCTCCCGATCATGTTGGTCGGTTGGGGATATGGTCTGGCCGGGGCAAGATCGGCGGCGCCCGACGCACCGGTGCTGGCCAGCATGGATGAACTTGTCAGACTTGCGAGGCCGTCGCCGGCCGCTTGATGCTGTTCAGGCGGGTGACGAACAACCGGTCCCACATCATGCCGGTGATGGCATAATTGCCTTTGTCATGTGCATGGTGGTGGCGCATGTGATGCTGCTTGAGCATGCGGGCAATGCTGCCCTTCATCGGCCACTGATGGCAGGCATAATGCACCAGATCATAGGCGACATAGCCGGTCATGAAGCCCAGCAGCAGCCACACGCCCGACGGGCCGATCATCGCGACAAAGCCGGCACCGACCGCCAGGCCAACGGGAATGCTCACCATTGGCGGCATCAGATTGCGCAGCGGATCGTTGGGCACTGCATGATGATTGCCGTGCATGATGAACACGAATTTTTCCAACAGCACCGAGGCTGGCTCCCAATGGAACAGGAACCGGTGCAGCGCATATTCGGTAAGCGTCCAGATCAGGCCGCCGGCCAAGGTGAGCCCCGCGGCGGTCATGGGCGTCGCCGTACCCCATGCCGTCCACAGGATGGCAGGCAACAGCACGGCCCACAGGGCGATGAACGCCGGCGCCGACAAAAGCGTCAGCTTTTCCAGCCAGCGATTCTGAAACAGCGTGGGTCGGGATTGGTATACGCTCATTAAATCTGTTTCAACAGATGCGCGGGCCAACTGTCAAGGATGATAAGACCCATTGCTGCGGCCTTGCGGCGATTTGCCAACTCATTGCGTCTTTTGGGTAATTTGTGAAAATATCGTGACAGTTCAAGGCGCTGCACCAGCAGAGCGCGCCGCCACGACGACGATGCGTGTGACGATTGCGCTGATCTGACCGCCCGGCTTGTGCCGGGGCCGGTCATTGCCGATGAAGAACAGGCCATGTCCACATCCTTGTCTCCAACGCTCCCTGCTTCAACGCCGCCGGATCGTCCGATCCTTCGCGATGCACCGACGCCAGCGCGCAGTGCCGCGCCTGCCCGCCACATCCTGATCACCGGTGCGTCGGGCGCGTTGGGCGGTGCGCTGGCCTGCGCACGCGCAAAGCCGTGTGTGGCGCTGCAACTGTGGGGGCGCGATCTTGGGCGTCTCGCGGCCACGGCAGACGCCTGCCGCGCTGCGGGAGCCGAGGTGACGGTGCGCAGCCTCGATCTGGCGGACATCGGCGCCATGCTCGCTGCCATTGCCGAGGCCGACGCGGCCACCCCATTTGACGAGGCGCTGCTGGTCGCCGGGCAGGGCGATACGGCGGCGGCGGACGCCAGGGTGGAGGATGCCGCGCAGGTCGCCCGGCTGGTGCAGGTGAACTTCGCAGGCCCGGCGGCGCTGGCAGCGGCGCTGGCGGACCGCATGGCGGCGCGCGGCCACGGCCGCATCGTGCTGATCGGATCGGCGGCGGCATTTCATGCCTTGCCGTTTGCGCCGGCCTATGCAGGCAGCAAGGCCGGGCTGGCGCGCTTCGCCGATGCGCTGCGCCTGGCGGTGCGGGGCTCTGGCGTGCAGGTGACCTTGGTGTCGCCCGGCTTCATCGATTGGCCCGGCGGCGGCCGGCCGGTGCCGCGGGCGCTGCTGATGTCGCTGCCGACGGCCGTGGGGCGGGTGCTGGCGGCGGCGGATCGCGGCCAGGCCCATGCCATCATTCCCTGGCCGTTCGCCGTGCTGCGCCTGATCGACCGGCTGTTGCCAGCGCCGTGGCGCGATCGGCTGTTGCTGGCCTTCAAGCCGCCGTGAGCGCAGCAATAAGCGCGTGATGCAATTGGGCCGGTGACAGATCGCAGGGGCCATCGTCGCCACGGATCGGCTGCCCATCCGTTCCATAACGCAGCAGCACGAACGGCGTATGGCGCGGGCCATCCGGTGACGTCGCGCCGGGAATGCTGGGCCGATGATCACCATAGAACAGCAGCAACGCCGGCTGCGCGCGCGCGGCAAGGCTGGCGTGCAGACGCGCCAGCATGGCGTCGCCCCGGCGAACCAGTTTCAGATAGGCGGTGGACAGGCTGCCTGTTGCTGCCGCCCCATCAACCGGCCAGGGCCCGTGATTTTCGATGGTGACCGCATGCAGCAGTGTGGGGCCGGTTGCGGCCGCGATCTGCGCCAGCACCGCATCGGTGATCGCCGCATCAGAGACATAACGGCCCTGTTCCGCCTTGGGCGGTGCGAAACGGTCCAGCCCGATCAGTTCATCGAAGCCGGCGGCTGGCAGGATCGCATCGCGGCCATAGAAGCGCATGTCGTGCGGATGGACGAACAGGCTGCGCCAGCCGGAGCGGGCCAGACGTGCCGGCAGGGCGTGGCTGGCCTCGCCTGCGGCGGTCAGATAGGGATCGAAGCGGCGAAACCCCAGGGCGGCCTCGTCCCGGCCGAAGATCACGCCATATTCGGTGCGCATCGTATAGGCGCCAAAGCCCGACACCAGCAGCCGCCCGTGCAGCCAGGCCGCGCCTCGCGCTGCGGTCAGGCCGGGCAGGGCCAACGCCGGATCACCGAACAGCTCGGCCGGATCGGCAAAGGATTCGCACTGGACGATCACCACCAGCCCGGCATTGGCCGGTCCCGGCAGCGTTGCGGTGGATGGCGGCGGATCGGCGCTGCCGCGCCAGCGCAGCCAGTGCAGGATGATGGTGGCAATCAGGCCATGGCGCGCCACATCGGCGGCGGCATCCGGCACCGGCGCCAGATCGCACCAGGGCGGCAGGCGCAGGCTGACGGTCAGCAGCGCCAGCGCCCCGCCCAGCACGCCCAGGCCCCACAGATGCGGGGCCTGCTCCGGCACGAACAGCCAGGCCATCGCTGCGGGCGCGGCCAATGCGCCGCCCACCAACGCCAGCAACTGAAGCCGGCTGAGCGCGGTGAAATAGAATTGCGGATGCCGGAACAGTGCCCGCACCAGCGCCAGATCGGAGAACAGGATCGGCTCGCCCAACACCCGGTGCTTGGCATTCGATCCCAACACCAGCGCCGCCATCAGCATCAGCATCGCCGCCGCCGCTGCCAGCGGATTGCCGCACAGCGCCAGCACCAGGCCAAAGCCTGCCAGTAGCCCCAAGCCCTGCACCCACAGCCCAGCCGCGCTGCGCAAGGCCTTCGCGGCGCGCGGCTGCACAGCCATGTCCAGCAGCGTGGTGCCAACCAGCAGGGCGACAATGATCAGCGGCAAGTTCGGCACTGCAACAGGAGCTCCATACGGGTCTGGCGCCGCTGCCATGCCCAAAGCGTGGCCAAATGCCCACAACATTGGTTGAAATTGTGGCGGCTCTTGCGCAATTGCCGCCCAAAAGGCAGGAAGCGCGGCGGGCGATGTGTGTTGTAACCGCAGGGCAGATGTTGCGGTCATGGCTCACAAGAAGGGTCTGATCCGGCCCGCCACGGAGCGCAATTGATGCCCGAAGCTTCAATCACGGCCCCGGCAACACCGGCACCTGGGCCTTCCGCGCGGCGCAGCGTGTTGTTGTTGCAGGGCTTGATGGGTCCGCTGTTCCGTCGGCTGGGCCAGGGCCTGCTCGCCGCCGGGCATCATGTGCACAAGGTGAATTTCAACGGCGGCGATCGCGCCTTCTGGCGGTTGCCCGGTGGCATCGATTATCGCGGCACGCTGGCCGATTGGCCCGATGCGCTGGCCGGCATCATTCGCGCCCACGCCATCACCGATGTCGTGCTGTTCGGTGATTGCCGCGATCACCATATCCAGGCCACGCGCGTCTGCCGCGAACTGGGCATCACGGTGCATGTGTTCGAAGAAGGCTATGTCCGCCCCGATTGGGTGACGCTGGAACAGGGCGGCGTGAACGGCCATTCCACGCTGCCGCGCGATCCGGCCTGGTATCGCGAAGTGGCGGCAACGCTGCCGCCGGTGCCGGTGCACACCCGCGTGCTGTCCTCCTTCCCGCGCCGCGCCACCGAAGGCGTGATCTACAATGTCGCCGATCTGTTCAGTCGCTGGCATTATCCGCACTGGCGCAATCACCGGCCCTGGCATCCGTTGGTGGAGGCCACCGGCTGGGCGCGCAAGCTGCTGCGCCGCAAGCGCCGCGAGACCGAAGCCGCCGCCCTGCTGAACCGCCTGGCCGCCCCCGACGCGCGTTATTTCCTGTTTCCGCTCCAGCTTGATTCCGATGCGCAGATCCGGCTGCATTCGCCCTTTGCCGGGATCGCCGATGCGCTGAAGCTGGTGATCGAATCCTTTGCCGCCCATGCGCCGGCCGATGCCCGGCTGGTGGTGAAGGAACATCCGCTCGACAATTGGGTCCGCGATTGGAACCAGGAGGCGCGGGATGTCGCCACCCGCTGTGGCGTCGCCGATCGGGTGGATTATCTGGCGTGGGGCGATATCGAAGCCATTGCTCGGGGCGCCCTCGGCATGGTGACGATCAACAGCACCAGCGGCACGCTTGGTCTCGCCAAGGGCGTGCCGGTGATCGTGCTCGGCCATGCGGTGTACGACATTCCCGATATCACCTGCCAGAACGGGCTGGATGATTTCTGGCAGCGGCCGGTGCCGCCCGACGCCGCCACCTTTGCCGCCTTCCGCCGGGTGCTGATCGATCGCTGCCTCATCCCCGGCGGCTTCTTCAGCGAGGCGGCGCTGGCCCGCGTGATCCAGCATGCCATCGCCCGCTTCGAAGGCCGGCCGCTGTTGCCGGAATAAGGGCAAGCCGCAAAATCGTTTTGATTGAAGCACGTCAGCTCCCTCCCCCTTGCGGGGAGGGCGAGAGACGCCGAAGGCGGCCCGGGGTGGGGGTTGTGCCAGCGGTCACTAAATCCGGGAACCCCCATCCCGCTCGGCTGGCGCCGAGTCGCCCTCCCCGCAAGGGGGGAGGGAGCCGATTGCTTCAATCATTCCGCAACCGCCCCTAAGCCGGATCCTGATACAGCAAGGTGATGCTGATCCGGCGGTTGCGCGGGTCGGTGGGCGCATTTTTCACGAAGGGGTCGGTATCGGCCACGCCTTCGATGCGGCGGAACCGGCTGCCGGCTATGCCGGCACCCATCAGCAGGCGGCGGGTGGCATCGGCGCGGGTGGTCGAAAGGCTCCAGTTCGAGGCACCGCCCGGCGATTTGAAGCCCAGCGCATCGGTATGGCCGCGCACCGCCAGATGATTGGGCGTGTCTTCGATGGCATGCGCCACGGTCTGCACGAGGCTGCCGGCGGCGGTGGTGGGGGCGGCGGTGCCCAGGGCGAACATCGAAAAATCGGCGCGCTCCACCAGATCGATGCGCAGGCCATCGCGGGTCTTCACGAATTTCACCTGGCCCTTCAGGCCCTTCAATGTCGGATCGGCTTCCAGCCTGGTTTGCAGCTTGCGGGTGATGGCCTCGAACTGCGCTTCATCGCTCGCCTTCTTGCTGCCGGCCTGGCCTTGCAACGGCTGATGTACGCCCGGCTTCGGGTCTGGCCGCGTCGGTTTCAGGTCGCTGCCCGCCTGGGTCAACGGCCGCTTGCTGGTGGTTTCCGGGCGGACCGAACTGCCCTCTGGCGCCACCACCGATTTGCCGCCGAACAGGCCGTTGGAACCGCCGCTGGTCTGCATCTGGATGACGGTGGGGGTGAAATAATCGGCGATGCCCTTGCGCTGCTGTTCGTTGGTGGCCCCCAGGATCCACAGCAGCATGAAGAACGCCATCATCGCGGTGACGAAATCGGCATAGGCGATCTTCCAGGCGCCGCCATGGTGGCCATGGCCGTGCACTTTCACCTTCTTTATGATGATTTCCGGCTCGATCTTGCCTTCCGGTTTCATGTGGGCAGGCTCACTTTGCCGTCCGCAGACCGTCGAAAATCTCGCTGAAACTCGGCTGGTGGGTCGGGCTGATCGCGGTGCGCGCCGATTCGATCACCAGCGGCTGCGGCTGGCCTTTCAGCGTGGCGATGATTACCCGGCGCACCACCAGATAGATTTCGCTGTCCTCGTCGATCACCGCCTTCAGCCGCGCCGAAAGCGGGCCGACGATGCCATAGCTGAGCAACACCCCCAGAAACGTGCCGACCAGCGCCGAACCCACCATCGCGCCCAGAATGGCGGGCGGCTTGTCGATGCTGCCCATCGTCTTGATCACGCCCAGCACGGCCGCGACAATGCCCAGCGCCGGCAGCGCGTCCGACATGGTCTGCAGGCGCTCGACCGGCTTCAGCGCGGCATGGTGGTGGGTTTCGATATGGGTATCGATCACCTCTTCCACCGCATGTGGTGACAGCGTGCCGGTGGAAACGACCAGCAACCGGATTGAATCGGTGACCAGGCTGATGAAGAAATGATCCGCGGCAAATTGCGGATACTCGGCAAAGATGTTCGATGATTTCGGGTCCTCGATATGCGGTTCCACCGCCGTCGGGCCATCGGTGCGGAACAAGCGCATCAGCCGCGCCGTCAGGAAGATGGCGGCGCCATAATCGGCCTTCTTGTATTTCGGCCCCTTGACCACCTTGCCCAGGCCGCCACCCATGTCCTTGATGCCCTTGATATCGGTGGCCACCAGCGTGGCCCCGGCTGCCGCGCCGCCGATGATCAGGAATTCGTGCGGCAGCGCATGCAGCACCGGCCCCAGGCTGCCGCCGGTGATGGCAAAGCCGCCAAACACCATGACGATGAGCACGACAAGGCCGATGATCGACAACATTGGGCAGGGCGGCTCCGGGTGCGGGTTCGCTCCGGATTACGGCCGGTGCCAAAGCGGATTAAATAGGTCCGTTGTGGAGGGGCAGCAGGAGCGCGACAAACGCCCTCCCCCTTGCGGGGAGGGAGCCAGACCACTTCGACAATCGCCTACCGCAGCTCGTCCCAAAGGCTCAGCCGGGACACCCGCGCAAAGCTCGCCTGCGCCGCATCCAGCACCACGCCAAGCCGGTCCAGCCGCGCGATCGCGGCGGCCATGTCGGTGTCTTCCAGCTTCGATACCTCGCTTTTCAACTGCAATTGCGCCTTGTCGAGCCGCTCGGCTTCCGCTTCCAGCCGCGCCGCGCGTGTGCCCAGCGTTGCCTGTGCTGCGGCCAGCCGATCGATGTGGCCGTCAATCGCAGCCAGCGCCTCGTCCATGCCGGCTTCGAATAACGCCGGCCGGGCTTCGGTCAGGCTGGCGGCGAGATGCGCCAGCGCGTCGAACAGGTTGCGGGCGCGCGGGGGCGGCGGCCGCAACGGGTCGGGCGCCGCCATAGGATCAGGTGGGGGGAGTGGTGCCGTCACCCCGAAGGCTTCCGGGCCGGCGATGCCGGCGGCCAGCGTGCGGCCCTGCACGGCGACCCGCGGGCTTGTGCCCAACCCGGCCCAGGCGGCCAGGCCTTCACTATCCTCGCCATAGCTGGGTGACAGGCCGGCCCCGGCGAACAACGCCTCGCCATCGGGCCCGCGCGCTTCGGCCAGGCCACGCGCAGCGCTCAGCAATTCGCCGACTTCGTTGGCCAGGATCGTGCGGTCAGCGGCGTTCAGGCTGGCGTTGCGCCCGGCCAGTGCCAGTTCCTTGGCGCGCGCCATGATGTCGGCGATGCTGGCCAGTGCTGTTTCGCTGGCGGACAGGCGCGATCCGGCGGCGTCCATGGCCCGGCGCTGCACATCGGCGCTGGCATCGGCGCGTTTCAACGTCGCGGCGCGGGCAAAGGCCACCGGATCATCGCCGGGCCGCACCACCTTGCGGCCGGTGGAAATCTGCTGCTGCACTTCGGCCAGTTGCCGTGACAGATCGGTCAACCGGCGCACAGCGGCATCATGGCCGGATCGTGTCGAGATCGGCGGGATCACCGGCTGAGGCTCAGGATCTGATCGAACAGGTCGCGCGCCACGCCGATCACCTGGGCGTTGGCGCGATAGGCGGCCTGCAGGCGGGTCAGCTCGGCGGCTTCAACTTCCAGATCGACGCCCGACACCGCATCATTGGCGCGGGCCGTGTCTTCCTTCAGCGTGGCGGCCGCGGCCTCCAGACGGCGCGTGTCGGCGATGCGTGCGCCGATGCCGGCGCTGTCGGCGGCCAGTTCCGCCTCCAGCGTGCCGTTCGGCCCCGGTTGCACCCGCAGCCGCCCCAGCAGAATCGCATTTGCATTGTCCGGGCTGCCGGCCGGGGTGGGGCTGATCCGGAACAGATCACCGGCCGCCGCGCCTGCCGGCACGCTGAAGCGCACGCCCGGCCCGGCGATCAAGCTGCCATCGGCCGGCACCGTGTCGATCAGGGTGGTGCCGGCACGAATCTCCGCCAGGCCGCCAGCGATCACGCTGATCCACCACGGCGGCGGCGTCGTGTCGCCGCCGGGCAGCGCCAGCGCGGTGGCATCATCGATGATCGTCGGCAGGCCGCTGCTGGCATTGTCCGGTGGCGCATCGATCTGCCAGCGCGCGGCGGCGGCGACCTCGCCGGGCTGCAGCGGCCGCAGCGCCAGGCCGCGCGCGCCGTCCAGCCGCGCCAGCGTCCATTGATCGCCGGCCACCGCGTCGCCGCCGATGCTGACCGTCAAGCCGTCGAGCAGCAACGGGCCCGCACCGGTCACGCTGGCGCTGCCATCGCCGCGCGCCAGGGTGAAGCCGGCAGCGTCCGCGATCAGCCGATAGCCTGATGCATCCGGCACCGCCCCATCGGCCAGCACCACATGCACCGGCGCGCGACCGGCATTGGCCTTGCCCACTGTCGTCGCCACGCCCAGGCGCGCAAACACCGCCTGGCCCGGCGCGCCATCGCCATCGACCCCGCGCCCATGCCAATCATTGACCAGCGCTGCAAAGCCGGCAGCGCTGCTGTCCAGCGCGGCGCGGGCACGGGTGATGTCGGCGCTGGCCTCCAGCAGGCCAGCGAGCCGTCCGGAGGCGGGCAGGCGCAGCGGCGTGGGATCGAATTCCGGATTGAGCAGCACGGCCGCGCCATCGGGCGCCACCCCGATGCGACGGCTGTTGCCGGCCTGCGGCACCAGTTGCACCGCCGATGGCCCGCTGCTGAGGTTCACCTCGACCACACCGCGCGGGCCTTCATTGATGCTGATCCGCACCTCGGCGGCGAGATCGGCCAGCAGCCGGTCGCGGTTGTCGAGCATGCCGGCCGCCGCCGCATCGTCGGGATCGCCGCGCCGGAGCTGCTCGTTGATGCGCACCAGCGCGGCGGCGAGATCATTGACCGTGCGCGCCGACAGGGCGGCTTCACGGCCGATGTCGTCGCCGAGTGCGGCCAGCGCCTCGCCATGCCCGGCAAAGGCCGATGCCGCATCATCGGCCGCGCCCAGAAACAGCGTGCGCGCGGCGCGATTGGTGGGTGCGGCGGCCAGATCGGTGGCTGCGTTGAAGAAGGCGCCGACCCGCGTCGCGACGTCGGCACTCACCCCCAGCCCCTCCAGCCGCTCCAGCCAGTCCAGCCGTGCCGCAAAGCGCGCCTGATCGCCGCTGGCGGTGCGCGCGGCATTGGCCTTGAGCGCATCGACATCGCGCACCAGCGTGGCGAACCGCACGCCGGCCGATGTCGGCGCGCGCTCCAGCGGTCCGCCGCGCCCTGCCGGCTGCGTCGTCAGCAACGCGCGCCGCCGCACGAAGCCCGGCGTGTCGGCATTGGCGACATTCTCGCCCGTCGCGTTCAGCGCGCGCTGAAACGCCAGCACGCCGGAACGGCCAAGGCCGAGCAGATCCATCAGCGTTTCGCCTCGCGCGCCAGCAACTGTGCCAGGCCGAGCGGGGCGGCCGCCGTAAGGCTGCGCGCGCGGGTTTCGTCGATCAGGTCGCGGATCTGGTCGTTCGTGCCCATCAGATCGTCGCCGAGTTTTGCAGCGCGGGCGGTTTTCAGCAGGCGGGTGACGAGCAGGGCTTCGAAATCGCTGCCGGCCTTGGTGGCGCGTTTGGCGTCGTCTTGTGTCGGGTTCATCGGCAAGCCCTTCGACAGGCTCAGGATGAGCGGTTCCTTGATGGGAAGGGCAGGCGGGCGCACCGCCATCAGATCACCACCAGTTCGGCCCGCAGCGCACCGGCCGCCTTCAACGCCTCCAGGATCGCCACCAGATCGCCCGGTGCCGCGCCGATGGCGTTCACTGCATCGACGATGTCACCCAGCTTCGCGCCGGGTGCGAACAGGTTCATGCGGGTCTGCGCCTCGCCGGCCTCGACGCTGGATTGCTGGGTCACCACCGTCTGGCCGCGCCCCAGCGGAGCGGGCTGGCTGGCTTGCTGGTTCTCGGTGACGCGCACGGTCAGATTGCCGTGGGCGACGGCGGCGGGCAGGATGCGCACTTCGCCCGAAATCACCACGGTGCCGGTGCGCGCATTGACGATCACCCGCGCCGGCGGCGGTGACAATGCCACTTCCAGCGCCTCCACCCGCGCCGCCAGCGCGATGCGGCGGGCGGGATCATCGGGCGCGTTCAACTTGATGCGGATGCCGTCTTCGGCCGTGGCGACCTCGCCGCCATAGGCGCGGTTGATGGCATCGGCGACCGCCTTGGTGGCGGAGAAATCCGGTTCGTTCATGTCCAGGTGCATCGGGCCGCGGCTGGTGAACGGCGATGGCACCGATCGTTCGACGATGGCCCCGCCCGGCACGCGGCCGGTGGCAGGTGTGCCGACGACGATGCGGCTGCCGTCACGCCCCTCCGCGCCGAACCCGCCCACTGCCAGACTGCCTTGCGACAGCGCATAAATCTCGCCGTCCGGCCCTTGCAGGCTGGTGAGCAGCAGCGTGCCACCGCGCAGGGATTTCGCCTGGCCCAGCGCCGCCACCGTCACGTCCAGCCGCTGGCCGGGCTTGGCAAAGGGCGGCAGTTCGGCGGTGACCATCACGGCGGCGGCATTGCGCAACTGCGGATTGACGCCGGGCGGCAGGCGCACGCCCAGCCGGCCCACGGCGGCGATGAGGGACTGGATGGTGAATTCCAGATTCTGGTCGCCGCTGCCGGTCAGGCCGACGACGACGCCATAGCCGGTGAGCGCATTGGCGCGCACCCCGGCAAAGCGCGCGATATCCTTCACCCGCTCGCCCTGTGCCGGCACGGCCAGCAGGGCCATCACCAAGGCGATCAGCGCCCGCATCAGAACGGCAGGATCCTGGCGAAGAAGCGCGCCAGCCAGCCTTGCCGGCTGTTGTCCGCCACCTGACCGCTGCCGCCAAAGCGGATATGCGCATCGGCGACGCGGGTGGATTCAACGCTGTTGTCGGCACCCAGATCGTCGATGCGCACCAGGCCGCTGATCTGCAGATGCTCCTCGCCGCGATTGAGCGCCAGGCGCTTCTCGCCGGCCACGCGCAGCACGCCGCCGGGCAGCACTTCGGCGACGGTGACGCTGATCTGGCCGATCAGTTCATTGTTCTGCTCGGCGGTGCCGGTGCCGGCAAAGCCCTGGCTGCTGCCGGCTTCGGTGGCGCCGGGCGGCACCCGTGTGAACGGGAAAAACTGCGGCAGCCTTATGGCGGTGTCGCTTTCCCGGTTCGATCCGGCACTGGCGGATTTCGATGCGGTGGTGCGCTCGGTGAGCCTTATGGTGATCAGATCGCCCACCCGCCGCGCCCGCCGATCGGTGACCAGCCCGGTGAAGCTGGCCGGGTTGAACAGGCTGCCGGTGATGGCCGCCGGTTCGATGACCACGACCGGCAGGGCGGGGGGCATGGGCTTCACCTTGGCTGCGAAGGCCGGGGCCGAGAACAGCAGGAGCAACAGCGCCACGCCCTCCCCCCTGCGGGGAGGGCGGCTCGGCGCCAGCCGAGCGGGGTGGCGGTTCGCGCCTTGGGTTTCCACGGGCGCAACCCCCACCCCGCCGCGCTGCGCGCGGGTCGCCCTCCCCGCAGGGGGCAGGGAGTTTGGGCGCTCAAACATTCTGCACCACGTACCGGCTCATCTCGTCGGCCGCGCTGATCACCTTGGAATTGATCTCATAGGCCCGCTGCGTTTCGATCATGTCGACCAGTTCCTGCACCGTCGACACGTTCGATCCTTCCAGCATGCCCTGGCGGACCTGGCCCATGCCGGCCTGGCCGGCAACGCCCTGGGTTGGTGGCCCCGATCCGGCGGTTTCGCGATAGAGATTGTCGCCCACCGGCATCAGCCCGGCCGGATTGAGGAAGCGCGCCAACTGCAACTGCCCCACTTCCACCGGCACGGCCTGGCCGGGCAGGCTTGCCGTCACCGTGCCGTCGGGCGCAATCACCAACTGCGTCGCGCCATCGGGCACGGTCAGCGGCTGCGCCAGCCGCAGCCCGGCGGTCGTGACGATCTCGCCGGTGGCGGACAATTTGAAGCCGCCGTCGCGCGTATAGCCCACCGTGCCATCCGGCATCTGCACCGCGAAGAACCCGGCGCCGTCCACCGCCAGATCGAGCGCATTGTCGGTCTGGATCATCGTGCCCTGCGCATGGATCCGCTCGGTGCCGACCACGCGCACACCGGTGCCGGTGCCCAACCCGCTGGCATATTGGCTGTCGGCGCCGCTGGCTGCACCGGGGCTGCGATCATCCTGATACATCAGGCTGGCGAAATTGGCGCGATCGCGCTTGAAACCGGTGGTGGAAACATTGGCGAGATTGTTCGAGATCGTCTTCATGCGCTGATCGAGCGCGTCGAGGCCCGAACGGGCAATCTGCAAGGCGGTGGTCATCGCATATGCTCCTTATTTGCCATCCAGGCTGATCAGCCGCGCACCCTGCTCGTCCATGTCCTGCACCAGTTTCAGCAGCCGGGCGTTCACTTCGAACCCGCGCTGTTCCTCGACCAGTTCGACCAAAGCTTCGGCGGCGGTGATGTTGGCGCTTTCCAGTGCGCCGGTTTCCAGGCGTGCGGCCGGGTCTGCCGGCAGCGGCTCTTCGGGCATGAACAGGCCATCGGCGGCCTTGTCGCGGCTTTTCAGGCTGCTGCCATCGACCAGTTTCAGCTTGCCGAGCGCCTGCGGTCCGTCGGGCAGGGTGGCGGTGATGGTGCCATCCCCGCCGATGGTGAGTTGAGCGCCGGGCGGCACCGAGATCGGCGCGCTGTTGCCATTCAGCACGACGCGGCCATCGCCCAGCGTGATCAGCCCGGCGGCATTCACCTGCAAGTCGCCGCGCCGCATATAGGCCTCGCGCACATCGCCGCCGACGATCGGGCCCTGTACGGCCAGCCAGGCTTCGCCGGCCAGCGCGATGTCCAGCGGGCGGCCCGTCGCCGAAATGCGCCCCGGCTGGTGCGGCGTGGCCAGGCTGGGCGCGCCGGCCTGCGCCCGCGCGCGCCAGGCGCCATCGACAGCGCGCGCCGCGCTCAGATAGCGGCTTTCCTGCGCCACCACATCGCGGCGAAAGCCCGGCACGCCGGCGTTGGCCAGATTGTTGGCGGTTACCACGCTTTCGCGGGCCCGCGCCGAAAGGCCAGTCAAAATGGTGTAGATGGCGCGATCCATTGTTGAGCCGATCAGGTGCTGATGTTGATCACGGTCTGCATCGTCTGGTTGTCGGTTTCGATGGCCTTGGACGATGCCTGGAAATTGCGCTGCGCCGCGATCAGACTGATCAGTTCGGTGGTCAGATCGACGTTCGATCGTTCCAGAGTGCCGGAAACGAGCGCGCCGATGCCGTTCTGGCCGGCCTCACCGGTAATGGGTTCGCCCGCTTCGGGGGTGCCGACATAATGGGCCTCGCCCACCTGCTTCAGTCCCTGCGGATTGGAAAACGTGGCCAGCGCCACCTTGCCCATGATCTGTTTCTGCCCATTCGAATAACCGATGCTGACAGCGCCATCACTGCCCATCGAGATGGCCTCCAACTGGCCGGCGGCAAAACCGTCCTGCTCCTTGGCTTCTACGGCAAACGGGCCGGCAATCTGGGCCGTCAAACTGCCATGATTGATGGTGATCGACAGCGGATCGCCGCCGCGCGGTGGCGGCACCGTATCAAAGGTGAACGGGGCGGTCGGGCTGGTCAGCACGCCGCTGGCATTGAACACCAGGGGAATGCCGGGCGTGCCGGCCACGCTCAATTCCTGGTCGCCCACAAACATCCGAGCGGTCCAGCGATGGGTGGGATCGCCCGGGCTCGGCACGGCATCCTTCACATAGTAAATGGTGGCGGCCAGCGGATTTCCCAAGGAATCATAGATCGTGTTCGAACTGCTGTGATTGTAGGTGCCGGGGTTCTTGGGATCGAACACATAGGGGTTGGCCGGTGTGTAAACGGGCTTGTTGCGGATGATTTCCGCATCGGCTGGCAGATTGACCGAAACATTGATCCTTGATGTGGCGCGTGGCTCCCCGGACGACAGGGGGATTTTCGCCGGGATGGTGCTGTCCAGATCGCTGGCGCGCAGGCTGCCATCGCTGCTGGTCGGGAACAACTGCAACTGCCGGCCAAGATCATCCACCAGAAACCGATCGGATGTTACCTTGAAGCTGCCGTTTCTGGTATAACTGATGGACCCGCTCAGTGGGTTCTTCACGATGAAAAAGCCTTGCCCGCTGATCGCAAGGTCGGTCGCCGAGCTGGAGGTTTCCAGTGCGCCCTGGCCAAACTGCATCAGCACGCCCTGCACCTTCGTGCCGGAACCGACCAGCCGCGACGGGTTCTGTTTGGGGCTGGTCGAGATGATGTCGCCAAAGCTGACGCGGCTCCGCTTGAAACCGGTGGTGCCAACATTTGCGATGTTGTTGGCGATGGTGGCCAGTTCGGTCTGTGCCCCGTTCAGGCCGGTCAGCGCAGTGTAGAAAGCCATGGGTTATTGCTCCGTGCTGGGAAAACGGGTGACCAGTTGATCAAGCCGATCGGAAATGCCGGCCAGTGCCTCATTGGTCTGGTTGGCGGCAGCCAGCTGGCTGAACATCGCCATCTGCTGGACATATTGCAGGTTATCGACCGGCTTGGTCGGATCCTGGCTCTTCAATTGCGCGATCATCAGGGTGAGGAAATCGCCCTGATCCAGCGCCGTCTTTGGGGTGCGCACCGGGGCGGCCGGCGCCGGCGGGATGGCGTTCATGGGCGCGATGCTGCTCATTTGCCGATCCTCAGCGTATCGAGCGCCAGGCCGCGTGCGGTGCTGAGCACTTCGACATTATTGGCATAGGCGCGTGCGGTTTCGACCATTTCCACCATCTCCTGATTGGGATCGACCGCGGCCTGCCAGACATGCCCCGTGGCATCGGCCAGCGGATGGTGCGGATCGAGCTTGCGTTCCGGCGTGCCGGTGCGCGCCATCGATGCGACATCCACCGTGGCAGCGGCACCATCATAACGGGTGGCAAACACCGGGCGCAGCGCGCGATAGGCACCCTGTTCGGTGCCGGAAATGCTGCCCGCATTCGCCAGATTGGATGCGATGGCGTTCATCCGCACCAGTTGCGATGCCATGGCGCGCCCGGCGATATCGAAGGTGGAAAGCCCTTTCATCACTCTGGCCGCATCGCGCTCATCAGCGTCTGGATGCGTCCGTTCAGGAACTCCAGGCTGGCACGGTATTTCAGGGCATTTTCGGCAAAGGCCGCCTGTTCGGTGGCCATGTCCACCGTGTTGCCATCCAGGCTGGGCTGCAGCGCAGCGCGGAATTTCAGCGCGCCGGCCCCGGCCTGTTCGCCGGCCAGCATCCCGGCAAAGCCGCCAGCGCCGATCCGTGCCAGCGCCGCATCGGCATCCAGATCGCGGGCCTTGAAGCCCGGCGTGGAGGCGTTGGCGATGTTGCCGGCGATCACATCCAGCCGTTGGCCGCGCAGTTTCAGCGCGGCGGCGGACAATCCCAGGGCAGAGTCGAGCATGGTCATGGCCAGCGCAATGCACAGGCCGTGCCAAGCGCCAGCAACAGCGATGGAACCACCGGTGAGGCCCGGGGCTCGGCAAAGGCCTGCCGCTGCGGCGGCAAGCCATTGCCGGCCCCGGGCCGGGTCGCGGCGCGCCAAACGGGGGATCTGCAATTGGCGCGGTTCTTGCTGGTCAGGCCGGAATGCCGGGGGACATGCACCCTGGCCTGACCGAAAGGATCAACGGCCGATGCGCGCGCCCCTTAAACGGCTTGATCGGAAATTTGCCCATCTGGCCATTGGGCTTGTTGGCCTGGTGGTGCTGGTGTTCAGCGGGTCGGCCCATGCCCAATCCGGCCCGGCCCAATACACGCCGGCCTTGCACGATGTGGCGGTGCTGCGCGCGGCGGTCGAGCGCTTTGCCGGCGGACCGGCGCGCCTTGATGACCGGCTGGTGGTGCCGCGCTGCCCGTCGCCGGCGCTCAGTTGGGCCCGCGCCGACGTGGTGCGTGCCGATTGCGCCGATCCGGCGTGGACGCTGTATGTGCCGGTTGCCGGCACGGCGCCCTCCCAATCGTCCGCCCGCGCCAAACCCGCCATCCGCCGCGGCGAACATGTGCTGGTGGAAGCCAGCGGGCCGGGCTTCGCCATCCAGATGGAAGCCGAAGCCGAACGCGATGCCGATGGCGCGCGCGTCGCCCTGAAAGGCCCCGCTGGCCGCCGCTTCACCGGCCGCATCGAACCCGGCGGGCGCGTCGTGCTGGCGCGATGACCGGCGAATTAAAGCCCATGGTGAATGGCCGTTAACAGCGTTGGGCCGCCCGTGACGACCGGCAGCCAGGCAAAGGGACCAACAGGATGATCGATGGCATCAATGGCGGCGGCGGCCCGATCCGCAGCCCGTTCACCGCGCGAAATCAGCCGGCTGGCGACACCGCCGCCAGCGACCCCGGCAAACCGGTGCGCCGCATCGCACCGGCTGTGGCCGTATCCGGCAGCATCGGCAACAGCGGCCTGATCAAGGACATGGCCAGCGCGCCGCTGGTGAACAGCGCCCGCGTTGCCCAGTTGCAGGCGGCGATCGCGGCCGGCCGCTATCCGATCGATGCCGATGCCATTGCCGGCGCCATGCTGGCGCTGGACCGCGGCAGGCGCTGATCATGGCGGGGGGCATCGAGGATCTGGCCAGCACCCTGGTCGACGCGATCCGCGCCGAGCTGGCGGCGCTGGAATCCGAAGATGCCGACAGGATCGAACGCGCCACGGCCGCCAAGACCGCCGCACTCGCCGCCGTGCAGGCTGCAGTCGCCGACGGCGCCGCCCCGCCGCGCCCGCTGCTCGAACAGGCGCGCGACCTCAACAGCGAAGCCATCCTGCGCAGCCGCGCCAAGCTGATCAGCGTCGAACGCCGGCTGGCGGCCTTGCGCCCGCCCGGCACGACGCTGCGCCCGCCGGCCATCACCTATGGCAGCGACGGCCGCTGGGCATGACCATCGCGGTCTCCTCGGCGCAGGCGCGCAGCGGCATCATCGCCGCCGTCGAACAGGCGGCGGCGCGCACCGGCGTGGATTTTTCCTATCTGCTCGCCAACGCCCGCGCCGAATCCGGCCTGAACCCCACGGCCCGCGCCCGCACCTCGTCGGCCAGCGGCCTGTTCCAGTTCACCGATGCCACCTGGCTGGGGGTCGTCGCCCGCCATGGCGACAAGCACGGCCTGGGCTGGGCGGCCGACGCGCTGAGAAATGGCGCCAGCCGTGCGGTGAAGGATTCGATCCTCTCGCTGCGCCACAACGCCGAAGCCGCTGCCGCCATGGCCGGCGAGTTCACCCGCGACAATGCGGCATTGCTGGAACGGTCGCTGGGCCGCGCCGCCGGCAGCGCCGATCTCTATCTCGCCGCCTTTC
>Ga0164295_10000844_pt1 | contig 25396 bp, 27 predicted proteins | sample GEODES006metaG_FD_111798 | JGI IMG/M metagenome (GOLD analysis project Ga0164295, IMG submission 111798) | Oligotrophic lake water microbial communities from Sparkling Lake, Wisconsin, USA - GEODES006 metaG | ecosystem: Environmental > Aquatic > Freshwater > Lake | place: USA: Sparkling Lake... | reverse complement strand
TTTGAAATCCGACACAAAAAGAACAGAAGTAGCCGCGTAGGCATTTCCGATGAGAGACCAAGTTCGAACCTCATACAGAATTTCCTCAGTAGCGATGGTTTCAAAAGCCATAGGGGGCGTGGCCCCTCTTGGTTGGATCACTCCCCCAGAACAAATTCTTATCGATCAGGCGCTTAACGACTACGACGTTGTTTGGGCTGCGTCCGGCCACCCGCACGCCGTTTATCCAACTTCTTTTGCTGAGTTAGTTACTTGTACGGGTGCCACTCCAATGGTTGTTGGTGAATAGAATTAATACTCTTGGAATGATTGCAATAGTTGTAGATGATTACGATTCTGCAATTTCGCATTATGTAAAAGATTTAGGATTTACTCTTGTTGAAGACACTTCTTTAACTCCAGATAAACGCTGGGTAGTTGTTGCACCTAGCTCGCAAGGTGCGCGGATCCTGCTTGCTAAAGCGGCGAACGAAGAGCAAATTCGCTCTATTGGCAATTCCACTGGTGGACGAGTTGGTTTCTTCCTCTACACAGACTCGTTTCAAGAAAATTACGAACTATTTAAAGCAAGAGGTATCGAATTCACTGAAACCCCTCGTAATGAATCATTCGGTCAAGTTGTCGTATTCAAAGACAAATACGGAAACAAATGGGACCTAATTGAGGAGAAGAATTAACCAAGTAATTCGGATAGTAACTTTTCGACTCGCCCTTTGATGTCATCGCGGATTACGCGAACAGATTCGATCCCTTGTCCTGCGGGATCATCAAGTACCCAATCTTCATAACGCTTGCCTGGGTAGAACGGGCAGGCATCGCCACAACCCATTGTGATTACCGCATCGGATGCCTGTACGGCTTCCGGTGTCAAAATCTTTGGAGTGTTATTTGCAATATCTATTCCGAGTTCAGCCATAGCTTCTACTGCAATTGGGTTGATGGAATCTTTAGGTGCAGAACCAGCGGAGAGTACTTCTACGCGACCCTGTCCGAGTTCACGCATAAAGCCAGCCGCCATTTGTGAGCGACCAGCGTTGTGAACGCAGACGAAAAGTACTGACGGTTTGGTCATTTTTTTCCCTTACTTTTAACACTTAGCGATTGGCTTATTAGAAGCCCTAATACCGCACCGATTAATTGTGCAGCCATAAATGGTGCAATCGATTCTGGTGCAATACCTGCAAATGTATCTGACCAACCTCTTGCGAAGGTAACGGCAGGGTTAGCAAAAGATGTAGATGATGTGAAGAAATATGCAGCGCCGATCCAACATGCAACAAGTGTTGGAATCTTCTTTTCGCGCTTTTGATCAATGGCAGCAAAGATGATGAAAATTAGCCCAGCGGTTGCGATGATCTCGCTGAGGAAAAGATTGCCCCCGCTACGAACCTTTGTTGATGCGGTAAATACCGGCAAGTCAAAGAGAAGATTTGCTAGCGCGGCACCGATTAAGGCGCCAATAAATTGCGCGAAAATAAATTGGACTGTCTCAGCTATCTTCATCTCGCGCTTATAGGCAAGCACCAAGGTTACGAGCGGGTTGAAATGAGCGCCACTGATATCGGCCAATAAAGTGATAAGTGCGTACAAAATCGCCGCGGTGCTAAGTGAGTTAATCAGCAACTGAACGCCCGTGTCATCTGACAGGTTTGTTGCCATTTCACCCGAACCAACAACGGTCATTACCAATACGGCGCTGCCTAATACTTCTGATCCAACTCTACGAATCTTCATGGCGACATCATTGCCCATCTTTGACTGTGAAAAAGCCTGCGCCACGGGGTAAAATTCAAATTGAGATGAACCTTTCATTAACGCTGCATTCGTCAACGCTCACCAACGCACCTCACATCGTGCTGGTCCATGGCATGGGCTCGGCGGCAACTGCCTGGAAACCGCTGACGCCGTTTTTGCTGGAGCGCTTTAACGTAATAACAGTTGATCTACCCGGTCATGGCCAGACGCCAATGATTGCCGGCCAGGCAATGGATCCAATTTCCATCGGTGAGCTCGTGGTTCGTGAAGTTAAAGAACAATTTGGAGTAACTGAGTTTGATCTAATTGGAAATTCTTGGGGCGGATGGATCGCACTGGAAATGGCAGCATCTTTTCCTGATTCAGTGCGCAGTGTTACCGCGCTAGCACCTGCCGGATTTTGGCTTGCAACATATGTGCAACGTAGGCCAGGTGCTTCACAATTTAGATTATTGACCAGCAGATCTGCAGCCTTTGCTCCTTCATTTTTAAAATACGAACGCTCCCGTAAATTGGGGTTTGGCGAAGTCAGCCCACGTTGGCGAGATTTTTCATATGAGCTTTGCCTTGATGCAACGTTAGCAATGGCAAATTCACCAGGTTACTTTCCGGCGTGGGATGGCATGTTGTATAAGCGCTTTGATTCGCAGATCGATCCCAAAATTGCGGTAAAAATAATCTTTGGTGATTCAGATAAAACTTTGCCAGCCACAACATGTCAAGAGAGAACGATGGCGCCGAAACATTCAGAATGGATAATTTTTGAAGAATGTGGGCACGCCCCAATGTGGGATAACACCGAAAAAGTTGCGGCGCAGGTAATGGAAATTGCCGGAGTCTCTCGATGAGCACAACTGCGGTTACCGTTGTTTATTTCTGGAAGATAGAAAGTCGCCACGTTGGATTTGCGCTGCTGCGCATGGCGCTTGATCGTGGTGGGTTGCGCAGAATGAAAGGCGTAACTTTCGCGAAAATGCTCGGCACCGGTAAAGGCGAGACATTTACACCGCGCGATGCCGATGCCAACCGTTGGGGTTGTGTAGTTGTTCTCGATGAAGGAGAACTAGGCGCGCTAGATAACTCAAAGTTAATTAAACGTTGGCGGGCTAACTCAATTGAAGAAGTTCGATTCTTACTTGATCCAATCTCATCGCATGGGCTTTGGGCAAAAAAGAACCCATTCGCTTACTCTTCAAATCAGACTGATGGACAGGTAGTTGCAATAACGCGGGCACGAATTAAGTGGCTTCAGAATTTTAGATTCTGGCGGGCGGTTCCTCCGGTTACGCAAAGTCTGCATGCATCCGTTGGCTTAATTAGAACCATTGGAATAGGTGAAGCACCTATTGGATTGCAAGGAACTTTCTCGCATTGGAACTCGGGCGCTGACCTAAGGAATTTTGCTTACAAGGGCGCCGCGCACCAAAGCGCAATTGCCGCCACCGAACGCCATGGCTGGTATGCCGAAGAACTCTTTGCCCGCTTTGCAGTTCGCGATATTCGAGGCTTGATTACTAAGTAAGTAGTTAAGTAGGGCAGACTTAGCCCATGTCGATTCGTCATTACTCCCCGCGACGCAATCGCCGCCGTGGAATTTCGTCTCGCGCACAATTCGCGCTAAATCTCACTTTAGGCATCGCCATATTGCTGCAAATCAGTTATCCACTTCTAAGTGGCGAAGCTTTGCGAGTTGTAACAATTTCCACGGTTTATTGGGGTGCTGGTGCAATGGCTCTGCATGCCTTGCTGGCATTCGGTGTGCGTTATGCATTTACATATCTGGGTATCGCTCTTTCATTTGGTTTTCTAATTGAACTCACAGGTTTGGAAACTGGTTGGCCATTTGGTATCTATGAATATGACCCATCCCTTGGTCCGCAACTCTTTGGTGTTCCACTAGTTGTTCCATTTGCTTGGGCAATGATTACCCACCCAATACTGTGTGCAGCTCGTCGCGTTGCTGGTAATTGGGTATTTCTCTATGGTGGATTCGGACTGATGGCTTATGACTTATTTCTAGATCCACAGATGGTTACGGCAGGACGTTGGAAATGGGAAGTAACTGGTTCGCATGTTCCTTTTACTCCTGAAGTTCCATTGTCGAATGCTTTCGGTTGGTTGTTATCTGGCATGGCGTTAATTGCAATTCTGCACTTGGTGCTCCCTCGCGATCGGCGAAAATCTAGTGCGGGCTTTGCAGCAATCGACATCTTTTTAATTTGGACTTGGTTTGCCGGTGTTGTCTCTAACCTCTTCTTCTTCGATCGTCCAGGAATTGCATTTATCTTCGGACTTACATTCGGCGCAGTGCTGGCTCCATACATCTTCTCGCGTTGGCTCGGCCGACCTTAGTAATTAGATGTATTTCGTTCTCTTCCTCTTCGCAATAGTCCTGCTCTGGATAGCCGTTGCTAACTTCCTTACTATCCGGCGCCCCCAAAGCGTTTCACTCACCGAACGCAGCGTGACAGTGTTGATTCCGGTTCGTAACGAGGCTGAAAATATTGTTGAGTTAATCGATTCTTTGACCAAGCAGAGCGACCTGACTTCGCTGGAAATCATCTTTATTGATGATTCTTCAACAGATAGCACCGATAAATTACTTCAAACTGCGCTATCTGAAGGCGCACCAATCAAAGTCGTGAGCGCACCGGCTCTGCCAGCAGGTTGGTTAGGCAAGCCTTGGGCGCTGCAACAAGGTTATTTGATTTCTCGCGGTGAATTTATCGTGACTTTAGATGCCGATGTCAGGTTGGTACCAACTGCAATTTCTCAAGGTATTGCAATGTTGGGTGAGCGTGACTTTATATCTCCATATCCACGCCAGATTGCGAATTCATTTTCTGAACGTTTGGTTCAGCCTCTGCTGCAATGGTCGTGGATGACAACTGTGCCTTTGCGATTGGCGGAGCGGTCAAATCGCTCTTCACTTGCTGTAGCGAATGGGCAGTTCTTTATAGTTAAAAAGAGTTCGTTAGATGCAATCAGTGGCTTTCAGGTGATCGCCACCGAAGTTCTTGATGATATGCAATTAGCGCGTGAGCTAATTGCAGCAGGTTCGCACGGTGGGGTCGCAGATGGTTCTACCTTGGCGCAGACGCGGATGTATAAAAACTTTGGCGAAATAAAAGCTGGGTACGGAAAATCTTTATGGAGCGCTTTCGGCACGCCCGTTGGATCAGCCGCCGCCATCGCCTTTATCTTCCTAACCGGTATCGCTCCAATTCTGACTTGGTTTAGTGGAAATCCGATTGGCTTATTTACTTACGAAGTAATTGTTATTACGCGCATAATCAGTGCCAAGCGCTCCGGTGGAAGAATATTTGATTCGTTCTTGCATCCGATTTCATCTGCAATATTGATTTACTTAATCATTTACAGTTGGCGCGCCCGCGGCAAAGTGCAATGGAAGGGGCGCACCCTATGAGCCAAATAAAAAAGCAGGTTGCGGTGATTGGTGCCGGCATGGGTGGCATGTGCACCGCCGCCCGATTAGCAAGAGCTGGATATGAGGTAACAGTATTTGAATCATCAGATCGCCATGGCGGAAAGTGTCGTACAGAATGGATCGGAAACTACGCATTCGATACTGGCCCATCGTTATTGACGTTGCCAGCGGTTTATCGCGACTTCTTCCAACGTACCGGTGACGTCATGGGGCGCGTACTTGAAGTGGAAAGCGTTAACCCATCATTTGATTATCGCTTTAGCAATGGCACATCAGTTAAGTTCGCCAACCTATCGCGCAAAGAAACCTTGGCGGCAATTAAAAATTCTATGGGCAGCGAATCAGCTGTCGAGTGGGATCAGGTTATGCGCCAAGCCGAATCCATGTGGGATGTCTCGCGCGAACCATTTGTGGAATCTGAACTTAAATCAATTGCCTCGCTATTAAAGCGTCCGACTTTATTGCGCGATCTGCGAATAATTGCGCCATGGAAGTCACTTCGCCAAATCAAATTAAAAGATAGCCGTTTACGAAATATCTTGGATCGCTATGCAACTTATAGCGGATCCGATCCTCGCGTTGCACCTGCTGTGCTCTCATCGATTGCTTTCGTAGAGGAAGCATTTGGCGCCTGGCATATCAAAGGCGGAGTTGGAAAATTAGCAGATGCTGTCTATCAACGTTGCATTGACCGCGGTGTGAAATTTGAATTCAACATTGAGGTATCCCGAATAAATCATGATGACAGCCGTGTAACAGGAATCTCCCTCACTGATGGCCGCTCATTGGAGTTTTCAACGGTCGTAGCAAACGCCGATGCATCACTGGTCTATAACAAGCTAATCACTGGCAAGGTTAAGAAGTTGCGCAGACAGCGCGCTGACTTAGCCAAGGCTGAACCATCACTTGCCGGCTTCTCTTTGCTTCTGGGTTTACGTCCAAGTGAGATCGAATCTGGGCTTTCTCATCACAATATCTTCTTTCCTGAAAATTATGACGCAGAATTTATTGATATCTTCGATCGCAAAAAGCCAGTACAAGATCCTGCGATATATATCTGCGCACCACGCGATGAAGCGATGGTTAAACATCCCGGGCATGAAGCTTGGTTTATATTAATAAATGCACCTCGTCACGATGTATCTGGTGCTGATGGATTTGATTGGAACGATAAGGACTTTAACCATCGTTATGCGATGCAGATTATTGATTCACTAGAAGCGCGCGGCATTTCAATTCGTGATCGTCTAGATGTTTTAGAGATTCGCACGCCTGCAGATTTAGAGAGAACTGTAATGGCGCCAGGTGGTGCGATCTATGGAACTTCAAGTAATGGTGCACGTTCGGCATTTATGCGCGCCAAGAATCGTTCACCGCTAAAGGGTTTGTATTGCGTTGGCGGCTCTGCCCATCCTGGTGGTGGGTTGCCACTGGTTGGGCTAAGCGCTGAAATCGTTGCGGAGGCGATTGTGGGCAAAGCGCGCCACTAGGTAAAAACTCCACAGCTGCAAAATCAATAACACTGCCATAGCGGCTACAACTAATTTTAAATCAAGGGCATAAGCAACTAGTGCGATAAATATAAAACTTGCTCGAACTGGGCGTTCTGCAGGAGTTACAACACCAACATCACTTATTCCTAAGCCACCCAGTCGCGCTCGTGCATATTCCTGAGTTGAAGCAATTACATAAGTAACCAGAACTATCCAAGCCGGTGCACCGATTCGGTATGCCACATAAAACCAGAGCGCTTCGCTAATTCGATCAGCCGCCGAATCCAGAATTGCGCCAAATGAGCTACTGCGATTTTGATAAATAGCGACGCTGCCGTCGATGCCATCGGCATAAAGAGAGAGAACTAGCAGCGGAATAGTCCAGAGCGAAAGCGGATTTACCGCCATCGCAATAGCAAATACCAAACCCAGCAGTGTAAGAAAATTTGGGCTGATTTTAAGAGCGGATAAGACTTTGGCCGATGAATAAGAAATAGCCAGCCAGGTTTTTACAACGCCTTTGATTTCTGCGCCACCATGAAGGTCACGCCAGGCGGCGTTGAACTCAGTTTTGTTCATGACCTTTTCTTATCTTTAATCTGAGCAAATATTTCTTGTGTAGCTGTGGATGTATTCATTGTGTAGAAATGCAAGCCTGGAACTCCTGCCTCTAATAAATCTTCACAAAGTTTCGTAGCAAGTTCAACCCCCAATTTGCGAACATCCTCTGGCTTATCTTTAAGAGCTTCGAAAGCTGATGCGATGCTGGCAGGAATCGGTGTTCCGCTTAGCTCAGACATACGATTTAGTTGGCTAACATTTGTGACCGGCAAAATACCGGCAATAATCGGTAATTTGGATCCTTGTTTAGCTAAATTATCAACGAGTGCTTTCCACTTATCGACTTCAAAGAAAAATTGTGTTGTTGCAAAAGTTGCACCAGAAGCTTCCTTGCGCAGAAGTGTTTGGATATCTTTATCAAAATCACAATTTGATGCTGGATGGCCATCGGGGAAAGCAGCAACGCCAATTGTGAATCCACCAAATTCTGCAGCAAGTGAAACTAATTCTTCGGCATGATTTAAACCGCCGACTGTAGGCGTCCAAGGTGCACGTGGACCGCCAGTTGGATCACCTCGCAGCGCCAAGATGTTATGAATTCCGGCAGCTCTATAACGCCCTAAAATTTCAATTAACTCATCACGAGTTGAACCCACACAAGTTAAGTGTGCAACAACTGGCAACTTAGTATGTTCGGTAATCTCAGATGTGATGCGTATCGTGCGATCACGCGTTGATCCACCTGCGCCATAAGTTACAGAGATGAAATCTGGCGCGATCGGTTCGAGCGCACTTATTGCGCCCCAGAGGCGATCTTCCCCCTCTTGATCCTTCGGCGGGAAGAATTCAAAGGAGTATGTGACGTTCTCACCAATTCCAGTCATGCGCATCTCCATGCGGTCAGGGTACCGTTGCGCCGTGGTTAATGATGCGCGAGGCACGCTCCTTGAAGTACGTGAGCAGGTTCGTAGCGAACTGACCTCGTATTTAACCTTGCAGCGCGAATACCTAAGTGGCATTGGATCCGAATTAATTCCAGTTTGTGATGCTCTCGAATCTTTCTTGCTAGAAGGTGGAAAACGTCTGCGCCCGCTATTTGCATATGCAGGGTTTGTGGCAACCGGCAAGGTCGCGACGCCGGCAGATATTCGCGCATTCACAAGTTTAGAATTGTTGCAAGCATGTGCGCTAATTCATGATGACTTAATGGATCGCTCAGATACGCGCCGCGGAAAACCTGCCATACATCGCCACTTCGAAAATTTGCACCAATCTGAGGCGATGAATGGATTAGCGGATCAATTTGGTGAAGCAGCTGCAGTCTTGCTCGGTGATCTAGCGCTTGTCTGGTCGGATCACTTACTTCACACATCAGGTGTTACTGATTCGGCGCTGCTATCTGCGTTATCTGTTCACGATGAGATGCGCATCGAGTTAATGGCTGGACAATATTTAGATGTTCGTGAAGCTGGTGAGAAGACTCCGAGCGTTGATCGCTCATTGCGCATTGCCCGTTATAAATCTGGAAAATACACAATCGAGCGACCGCTTCATCTAGGAGCTGCACTTGCCATAATCGATCGCAAAGAGAGATCACAGTTAGTAAATGTATTAAGTGCTTACGGTCTGCCACTCGGTGAAGCCTTTCAACTGCGCGATGACATCCTGGGCATCTTCGGTGATCCATCAGTAACTGGTAAGCCAGCCGGTGATGACATTCGCGAAGGCAAACGAACTGTGCTGATGGCGATGACTTTAGAGCGCGCAGACCAGCAGACTTCAGCCAAAATAACTGCAGCACTTGGTCGCGCGGACCTCACTTCTGATCAAATCGAAGATATTCGCGGATTCATCACCGCAACCGGCGCTGTTAAAGATGTTGAAGATCTCATCGAGGGCTTGCTTTCCAACGCGCTAACTGCGGCAAACTCTGCTGAAATTAACCCTTCAGCCCGCGAGTTACTTGTTGAACTCGCAACAACTGCTATCCGTAGGAGCCACTAAATGCCAGCCAGAGTAAAAGGACCGACCGATCATGTTGTCGTCGTTGGTGCAGGTCTTGCTGGGCTAAGTGCCGCACTTCGTTTGGCGGGTGCGGGTCGTAAAGTAACTGTCATCGAACGCGAATCTGTTCCGGGCGGGCGCAATGGTCTGCTTGAAAAAGATGGTTTCTCATTTGATACCGGTCCTTCGGTTTTGACTATGCCATCGCTAATTCAAGATGCCTTTAATTGCGTCGGTGAAGATATGAAAGATTGGCTAGAGCTTTCACCACTTAAGCCGCTATATCGCGCTTTTTATCACGATGGTTCACAGATTGATGTGCACGCCAATACCGCCGAAATGGAAGAAGAAATTCGTCGCACGGTAAGTGCTGAAGAAGCGCTGGGTTATCGCAGATACGTTGAATTTGTTACCAAGTTATATAAGTACGAGATGAACGATTTTATTGATCGCAATATTGATTCACCATTTAATTTGCTAACCCCTAACTTGGCACGCTTGATCGCACTTGGCGGATTTAGACGACTTTCACCGAAAGTAAATCAATTCTTAAAAGATCCGCGCTTGCAAAAGGTTTATTCATTCCAGGCGATGTATGCCGGAGTTAGCCCACAACAAGCGCTGGCAATTTACGCGGTCATCGCTTACATGGATTCAGTCAACGGAGTTTTCTTTCCCAAGGGTGGAATGCACGCGGTCCCGCGCGCACTTGCTGCAGCAGCGCAAAAGCATGGTGTGACATTTAAATACAGCACTTCGGTTACTCGCTTGGAAGTTGAAAACGGCCGCGCCAAGGCTGTCATCACCGATACCGGTGAGCGCATCGAATGTGATGTAGTGGTAATGAACCCAGACTTGCCAGTTGTTTGGCGCGATCTATTGGGAAAGACACCACTTTCGGTTAAACGCCTTAAGTACTCGCCATCTTGTGCCACTTTATTGGTCGGCTCTTCCAAGAAATACGATCACGTTGCCCACCACAACATCCACTTTGGAAAATCTTGGGATGGCGTATTCGATGAGTTAATCAAGAAGAAAATCTTGATGACCGATCCGTCCGTCCTTGTAACAATTCCGACTAAAGATGATCCAGCACTCGCACCGGCGGGCAAGGAGAGTTATTACATTCTCTACCCGACGCCAAATTTAACTGCCGATATAGATTGGAAGACGCAAGCTCGTCCCTATCGCGATCACATGATTAAGACGCTCGAAGATCGCGGATACACAGGCTTTGGTGACGCTATTGAAACTGAAGTTATGACCACACCTCTTGATTGGCAGGACCGAGGCATGGAACAGGGCGCACCATTGCAAGTGCACACACTTTCTTCCAGACAGGACCTTTCCGTCCAAAAAATATCGCAGCCGGTTTTGAAAATGTGGTCTTTGCCGGTTCCGGTACACAACCTGGAGTTGGAGTTCCGATGGTTTTGATTTCTGGTCGACTAGCCGCTGAGCGAATCGTAGGTCCGGTTAAATAAGTGAGCGAGTTAAATGCGGCGGGGATTTTTGATCCAGCACTTCGCACTTCTTATGAAGAATGCAAAAGGCTAAATTCGCTGCACGGTAAGACTTATTACCTAGCAACACTTCTCTTGCCAGCAAAGAAACGTCCATTCGTCCATGCCCTATATGGCTTTGCTCGTTATGCCGATGAAATTGTTGATGATTTATCTTCGACCCTCTCCCCCGATGAGAAGGCGAAAGTGCTTCGCGAATGGAGCGCTGAAGTTCTAGCCGGACTAAAATCAGGAACTACTAGCGACGCTGTTGGTAAAGCGCTGATAGATACTGTGCAGCGCTTTGATATTCCACATCAGCATTTTGTTGATTTTCTTCATTCAATGGAGATGGATTTAACTGTCACTGAATACAAAACTTTTGATGATCTATACGAATATGTCTACGGATCAGCAGCCGTAATTGGTCTGGAAATGGTGCCGATTCTGGGTGGAGATACCGTGAATTCTTTATCTGCCGCTAAAGACCTGGGCGTTGCTTTTCAGCTAGCTAACTTCATTCGTGATGTTGCAGAGGATCTAGATCGTGGACGTATATATCTGCCACTAGATGAATTAGCAGAGCATGGCGTAACACCTGAAATGTTGCGTAAACGAGTTCTCACTCCACAAATTATCAGTGCTCTCAAGTTTCAGATTGCCCGTGTAAGGCAATTACAGAAAGCAGCAGAGCCTGGCATAGCACTCCTTGATAAGACCAGTCAGCCATGCATTCGCGCAGCAAGTGAGTTGTATTGCGGAATCGTTGATGAAGTAGAAAAAATTGGCTACGACATATTTAACAAACGCGCAAAGACTTCTACTGTTCGGCGCGCACGCGTTGCAAGTCGGGCGTATTTAGACGCAGTTTTGGCTCGTATCGGCTAAAGTTTGCAATGCGGGAGCCGCTCACACGGCTGAGAGGATCTGAAATTCAGATCGACCGCTTGACCCGTCCGATAATGCGGATGCGGAAAGGTTTATCAATGACATCTATTTACGACTTTCTCTCTGGAACTTTAGTAACCGTTCTTGGATACGATCTTTCAAATCTTGAATTTGTTGCACTCCTTGCCGCATTTATTGGGGTCGCACTTGGCATAACTGGTAAGCGAATTACTTGGCCGTGGTGGGCGATTAGCTCACTTCTTTATGGAATTCTCTTTATTCAATGGGCTCTCTATGCCAGCGCCGCCTTGCAAATTGTCTTTATCGTTGCTGCGATTTTGGGATGGTTCGGTTGGGAGCCAACAGGTGCGCGACCAGGAGCGCTTGAGAATAAGCATCGGGTTTATATGGTTGGAGCAGTAATTGTTGCAACTTTGGCGCTGGCACCAGTTTTAAAATCAATCGGCGCTGCATCTACTTACGCCGATGCTGTTTTATTCTTTGGAAGTTTAAGTGCTCAGATTCTGATGGTTTATGAAAAGTATGAAACGTGGATTTTATGGTTGATTGTCGATGCGGGTTATGTCGCCCTCTACGCTTCGCAAGACCTACCTTTCACAACTCTGCTCTATGCTGCATTTACAGTCTTAGCCGCTATGGGATGGAGTAAATGGTATGGAGCTCATCGCAGCGCTACTAGATCTCTGTAGCCAAAAAAACCATCCTGTAATAGCAATTGACGGTCCCGCTGGTGCAGGTAAGACAACGCTGGCTCATGAAATTTTCTTAGCTCTCTCACCAAAAATGTCAGTAAATGTAATTCACATGGATGACTTGTATGACGGTTGGGATAACGCCTTAACCGATGATCTGACTCAGATTCTGTCCCATTTATCAGCCCAACATAAGAGCCAACTTCCTACAGAATTATCTCGATACAACTGGACCACATCGTGCTTTGATCAAGCTGAAATGATTGCACCTTCTGATCTTCTAATTCTCGAAGGTGTAGGAAGTGGTGATAAATCGTTGCAAGATCAGTTTGCAGCCCTGATCTGGATAGATATTGACCCAGAGATTGGTGTGCAGCGGGTAATCGAACGCGATGGTCCTGGGGTAGAAGATCAAATGCGAAAGTGGCTTGGCACACAGCAACAATATTTCTCTCAACACTCAACCCGCGAAAAGGCTGATTTCATTTTAACTACATAAAATTACAGATATGTCTGACCTAACTGGCGAGCTAATTGATGGGCGATATCAGCTCATCCGCCATATGGCATCTGGCGGTATGGCAACCATTTATGAAGGTCTCGATACTCGACTAGATCGCAAGGTTGCTGTAAAAGTTATGCACCCACATCTTGCGCAAGATGAACAATTCGTTGAGAGATTTATCCGTGAAGCCAAAGCATCGGCTGCGCTTTCGCATCCAAATATTGTTTCAGTACAAGATCAAGGTTGGAATCAAAACGGAACGCCAGCAGTTTTTCTAGTGATGGAATTGGTAGAGGGTCACACTCTCCGTGAATACTTAAATGAACAAGGCGCTTTATCCGTGGCAAGTGGAATTCAATTCTTGTTGCCAGTTTTAAGTGCGTTAGCTGCCGCTCATAAATTAGGAATTGTGCACCGCGATATCAAGCCTGACAATATTTTGATCTCTAAAGAAGGGCGAATCAAAATTGCTGACTTTGGGTTAGCCAAGGGTCCCTTGCTCGGCACGACAATGACGGCCGAGTCCAGCATAGTTTTAGGTAGCGTTTCGTATCTATCCCCCGAGCAAGTCCAACGCGGCATCGCAGATGCGCGAAGTGATGTCTACTCTGCCGCAATTACCGCCTTTGAAATATTTACTGGTGATAAGCCATATGCCGGCGAAGAGCCAATCCAGATTGCGTATATGCATGTTAATGAGCGAGTCCCTCTGATGAGTACCAAGCGATCAGGAATACCTCCAGAACTTGATCAGTTAATTTATCGCGCCACAAATTCTGATCCAGATGCGCGCCCCCGTGATGCCAGTGAATTTCATCAATCACTTACCTTGATTGCTCAGGCACTAGATCCCAACCAGAAACAATTAAGCCTTGAATTAGATATTCCAATTGCTCCGATGCGCCCTGCATCCAAGAAACCTAACCGGCGCGAGAGAGCGCGAATTGAAAAGGAAGAGACTGTGGCCTTAAAAAAGCGCGAAAGTACTGAAGAGAATTCCAAGGCAGAGGGTAAAGAGAGCACTGCGCAGATTCGCAAGCGCAAAAAGATTAGTAAAAGGGTTCGCCGCAATCGCTACATTGCCGCAGGACTAGCGATCGCACTTGGCATCTTTGGTTGGTATGCACTTGTTGGGCCAGGATCGAAAGTCGTTGTCCCATCAATAGTTGGTGCCACACAAGATGAAGCGTTAGGCGCCCTTTCGCCTCTTGGATTAACGCTCGTAATCTCTGCAAAACGTTTTGATGAAGAGATCTCCGAAGGACAAATAATCGAATCTGATCCAGCCGGTGGCGGCAAAGTTGATGCGGGCGGGCAAGTCAAAGCGATTATCTCTAAGGGTGCTGAGCGCTACTTGATTCCATCACTTGTTGGACTAACGCCAGAGGCAGCAGTTAATTTGCTGGCGAAATCACCATTAAAAATTGGAGATTTAACTGAAATATTTAACGATCAAACACCTAAAGGATTCGTTATCTCATCATCACCTGCTGCCGGTGAAAAAGTAAAGCGCGATTCGGTCGTTAGTTTATTAATTAGTAAAGGCATCGAAACAATTGATGTCACTTCATATGTCGGTAAATCTGCTGACCAAGCGCTAAATGAACTAACTGATGCTGGTTTTGATGTTGATACAGTAGATCAATACAGTGAAAAAAATCCTGGGGAGGTAATTTCTCAACTTCCTCCAGGAGGGGCACCATTGGCAAAAGGCGCAAAGATTACTTTGACCATTTCCAAGGGTTCGCAGTACGTTGCTATCCCAAATGTCTGGGGTTCAACCGAAGCAGAGGCGCGCGCCACACTTAATAATCTCGAACTTAAAGTTGTGGTCAAAAAGATTGGTGCTAAGAAGGTTAAGAAGGTAATGAACATGTTGCCGAAAGTGGGCACCAAGGTTAAACGTGGCAGCACGGTGACGATCACAGTAGGGTAGGTCAATGCCAAAAACATCACCGCGCATCGGCGCACATACGCCGACAAGTGGCGGTATGGCAAAGCGTTCTATCGCCTATGCCGAGACAATTGGCGCTGAAGCGATTCAAGTGTTCACATCAAATCCACGCGGTTGGGCGATGCCGGAAACTAACCACGAGGCTGATGCCATATTTCGTGAAAAGGCAACCGCCCTTGATCTAGAAGTTTATGTGCACGCACCTTTTCTCATTAATTTAGGCTCACCAACTGAAGCCACTTACCTAAATTCATTGGCCTCAACTGAATATTCACTAAAGCGCGGCAAGGAAATCGGAGCACTCGGCGTTGTCGTGCATACCGGTTCTGCCGTAAATGAAGACTTTATAGAAAAAGCCTGGAAGCAGATCCACAAAGGGATGATGCCGATTCTTAATGCTTTATCTGATGATGCTCCAATGTTGTTACTTGAACCAACTGCTGGCCAAGGTCAATCACTGGTTAAGCGCTTGGAAGATTTGGAATATTACTTAAAGGCTCTCGAATACCACCCTAAAGTTGGCATCTGCCTTGATACCTGTCACGTATTTGCCGCTGGCCATGACATCGCCAAAAAAGGCGGTATGAAGGAAACTCTGGATTTGCTTTTGGAAGTCGCTGGCGCAGAACGTATCCAATTAATTCATGCCAATGATTCAATGGATGTCTGTGGTGCGCTAAAGGATCGTCATCAAAATATCGGCGATGGTTTTATCGGAGTTGATCCGTTTAAAGAGTTACTCAAGCACCCAGCCGCTGCCAACGCACCACTTATTCTGGAAACACCGGGTATGGAGCCAGAACACGGAAAAGAAGTTGAGCTATTAAAGAAGTTGCGCGGATGAACGCACGTCACCAGATGCAGTTGCGCCTTGCTCCATGGGCGCTATTAGCGGTCTCTGCGGCTTGGGGTGCATCTTTCGTTTTGATGAAACCCGCCATCGAACGACAGTCAGTCAACAGTTTTCTCGCAACGCGTTTCTTCATTGCAGTGCTCGCCATGGTGGTACTTCGACCTAGCGTTCTTAAGAAATTAAATCGCGATCTAGTCCTTAAGGGATCACTGGCCGGACTCTTCTTAGGCTCTGGCTATATCTTTCAAACTTTAGGGCTGGCACGTACTGGAGCTGCGATCACTGGATTTGTAACCGGTCTCTACGTTGTATTAACTCCGTTAATCGCTGCGCTCTTCTTAAAGGAGAGAATCACCAAATTTACCTGGGCTTGCGTCGCACTTGCCACCGTTGGCTTAGCCTTACTCTCGCTGCGCGGTTGGTCAGTCGGAGTTGGTGAAGCGCTGGTGTTCTTTAGCGCAATAGCTTTTGCCGCTCATATTGTTGCTTTAAGTAAATGGAGTTTTGGCTTAGATGCCTATGCACTAACGATTGTTCAATTGGCAATCTGTGGACTGATTACGGGTGCGATCGCACTTGGCCAAGGTTATGAAACACCGCCTGATACTGGAGTCTGGGGTGTAGTTATATTCACTGCAATCATCTGCACTGCCATCGCATTTATCGTGCAGACCTGGTCGCAGGCTCATATGACCTCAACCAAAGTAGCAGTTATCTTGACTATGGAAGTTGTCTTTGCCGCACTCTTTGCAGTTGTCTTTGGTGGGGAATCACTGACTTTGCAGGTATCTCTCGGTGGAGTTATGGTCGTATTAGCGATGTATTTGATAGTAATGAAAGAAGCGTGAGAGGCTTACACAATGACCTCTCCAATCGATTTACGTTCTGACACCGTCACGCGTCCATCACAAGCGATGCGCGAGGCGATGGCATCTGCCCCAGTTGGAGATGATGTTTATAGTGATGACCCAACCGTTAATTCACTTGAAGAGCGTGTCGCAGCTATGTTTGGCAAAGAAGCCGGAGTCTTTACGCCTACCGGCTCTCTAGCAAATCAATTGGCAATTCGTATCTTGGTCGCTCCCGGTGAAGAATTAATAGCTGAAACTAATTCACATATAGTCCGCGCCGAACTGGGCGCTGCCGCCGTATTTAGTGGAATCACAACTCGCACTTGGCCAGCTAAGAATGGTCTACTCAATGCTCATGATGCACTTGAGATCGCTCGTCCTAACTCGGGGCCATATTTAGTATCAACAACTGCAATCGCAGTTGAAAATACCCATAACTTTGGTGGCGGAACTATCCAGCCACTTGATGAAATTAAGGCTCTTCGTAAAGGCGCTGATGAATTAGGACTTGCGCTGCATTTAGATGGTGCTCGAATCTGGAATGCCCACGTTGCAAGTGGTGTTGCCTTAAACGAGTACGGAAAATACTTTGAAACGATCAGCGTTTGCTTATCAAAAGGCTTAGGCGCTCCCATTGGTTCAGTCATGCTAAGTACAAAAGATCGTGTCACAAAAGCACGCATCTGGCGCAAGCGCTATGGTGCCGGAATGCGCCAAGTTGGTTTGCTCGCTGGCGCCGCTCATTACGCTCTTGATCATAATATTTCGCGACTAACAGAAGATCATCGCCGCGCTAAAGAGATCGCCATCGCTATAGCATCAGTTAATGCTTCACTTATCGATCCAAATACAGTTGAGACAAATATTGTCGGCCTTGATTTAAGCGCCTTACCCATCACAGCCGCCGAACTTGCTGCTCGCACAAAAGAGGTGGGACTTTGGATTAGCGCACTTGGTCCTAAATATGCGCGTCTAGTAACTCATTTGGATTTTGATGACGCACAATGCGCGCAGGCTATTGAGATATTAAAGCGCACCCTCGTGGCGTAATAGCCACTCTTTCTTATTTAAACCGTAAGCATAGTTACCGAGCGCTCCCCCAGTTTTAACAATGCGGTGGCAAGGCACAACTAGAACAATGGCATTCTTTGCACAAGCACTTCCTGCTGCACGCACTGCCGCAGGTGAACCAGCGCGATCTGCTAAATCGGCGTAAGAAAGAGTTTTACCCGCCTTTACTTTGCGCATCGCTTTCCATGCTGACTGTGAGAAGACTGCGCCATCTTGACGAACTTGAATGCCATTTAGCGCTTCTAAATCACCATCAAAGTAATCTAAAATTAAATCTGTAATTATTGGAATCCTCTTAACGGCGCTGGCATCTCTTGTCGCGCCTAATTGCGACACAGTAGAGAAATTTGCGCCAATTAGTATTTGCTCATCTGCTAATAGATTTAGCGTGCCAACTGGAGTCTTTAGGGAAGATAGAAGCAGTCGCACGATGCTAAATTAGCGATCGCGCAACATTTCAGCAACTAAAAAGGCAAGTTCTAGCGATTGCGAATGATTTAGACGTGGATCGCAAGCGCTTTCATAGCGGGTTGCTAGATCTGCTTCAGAGATCTGTTCGCCACCGCCAAGGCACTCAGTGACATCATCACCAGTTAGCTCGATATGGATTCCGCCTGGATGAGTACCAAGGCCTTTATGAACTTCAAAGAAACCTTTCACTTCATCCATAACATCATCAAAGCGACGAGTCTTATAGCCAGTTGCGGCCTCAAAAGTATTGCCATGCATTGGATCGCAGACCCAAAGTACTTGCGCACCTGATTTGGTCACACCATCGACAAGTGCGGGCAAGGCTTCACGAATTTTGCCAGCGCCCATGCGGGTAATGAAAGTTAAACGACCTGGTTCGCGATCAGGATCGAGGCGATCAATTAAGGCAAGTGCGTCATCAACTGTTGACTTTGGTCCAAGCTTTACACCAATTGGATTGCGAACCTTAGAAGCAAAATCAATATGAGCACCATCTAATTGACGGGTGCGTTCGCCAATCCAAAGGAAGTGCGCTGAAACATCGTAAGGCAACTGGGTGCGTGAATCGATACGAGTCAGCGCTTTCTCGTATTCCATAATCAGTGCTTCATGGCTGGAATAGAAATCAACTGATTTAAATGAATCAGGATTTATGCCAGCTGATTTCATGAAATCTAGCGCGCGACCGATTTCGCGTGCCATTTGTTCGTAGCGATCTCCAACTGATGAATCGCGAATAAAGCCTTTATTCCATTCGTGGACTTGGCGAAGATCGGCAAACCCACCCTGGGTGAATGCGCGCACCAAGTTAAGCGTTGCCGCAGATGTGTTGTAGACGCGCACCATTCTTTGTGGGTCTGGTGTGCGAGATGCTTCGTTGAATTCCAGGTCATTAACCGCATCACCGCGGTACGCCGGAAGTGTGAGATCTCCACGAGTTTCAAAATCATTTGAGCGAGGCTTAGCGAATTGGCCAGCCATGCGGCCAACTTTCACAACCGGCAAACTTGAGTGGTACTGAAGCACTGCAGCCATCTGCAAAATTGTCTTAATGCGATTGCGAATTGAATCAGCTGTAGCGGCCGCAAATGTTTCGGCGCAATCTCCACCTTGTAACCAAAATGCTCGGCCCGCTGCTGCTTCGGCAACTTTCGCCTTTAGATCATCGCATTCACCAGCAAAGACAAGTGGTGGAAATGATTTTAGATCTGCGACTGCTTTCTTTACGCTTTCCCCATCGACACCGCCGGGCCATTGCGGTTGTTGCGCCGCAACTAGCCCAGGGTTGAAGAGGTTATCTAAAGAAGTAGCCATGAGGGTAAGGGTAGTTTGTTCAGATAGATTCTCGGGTGAGAATTATCCAAAGAAGATCTCCGACTCCTTGTAACGCTCGATTGGGACAGTCTTTAACTTCTCAGTGGCGCTAGCCAATGGCACGCGAACAATATCTGTACCGTGAAGTGCAACCATCTTGCCCCAGTCGCCCTCAGATGCTGCAGTAATTGCCTGCAAGCCAAAGCGAGTAGCAAGAACTCGGTCAAAGGCAGTTGGTGTTCCACCACGTTGAATATGGCCAAGTACTGAAGTTCGGGCTTCCTTGCCAGTCTTCTCTTCAATCTGCTTGGCAAGCCATTCGCCGATTCCAGAGAGTTTTACATGTCCGAATGCATCGAGATCTGAATCTTTAGTGATCATGTCACCGTCTTGCGGAATCGCACCCTCTGCGATAACAATGATCGGTGCATAACTGCTCTTAAAGCGTGATTCCACCAATTCGCAGACTTTGTCTACTGAGAATTTAACTTCTGGAATCAAAATACATGCTGCTCCGCCTGCGATACCTGCGTGAAGTGCGATCCAACCAGCATGGCGGCCCATTACTTCAACGATAAGTGCGCGGTGATGTGATTCGGCCGTTGTATGCAAACGATCAATAGCTTCAACTGCAATATTTACTGAAGTATCAAAACCGAATGTGTAATCGGTGTTGTTGAGATCGTTATCGATTGTCTTTGGAACGCCGATAACTTTTACGCCAAGGGCATCAAGTTTGGTAGCAACGCCAAGTGTGTCTTCTCCGCCGATTGCAATTAGCGCATCGATACCTTGATCAGCCAAATTCTGTTTGATGCGTTCCACGCCGTTTTCGATCTTAAAAGGATTGGTACGAGATGAACCAAGGATGGTTCCACCGCGAGGCAAGATGCCACGGGTTGTCTCGAGGTTAAGCTCCATTGTGTAATTTTCTAGCGGGCCTTTCCAGCCATCACGGAAGCCAACAAATTCGTGGCCGTATTCCTTCACACCTTTACGAACAACTGCGCGGATAACCGCGTTAAGACCAGGGCAATCTCCGCCACCTGTAAGGACGCCAATACGCATGAAAACTCCAGTTCAAAAGTTATAAAATCTAAGATCTTGGATGGAAGTAAAAGATCATAAAAAGTGGTCAACGATGACAGGCACAGTCTAGCCTTGCCCCATGGCTAATTTAAAACTCGTCGCGGGCGTGGATTCTTCAACTCAATCTTGCAAGGTCGTTATTCGAGACGCCGCCACTGGCCAGCTAGTACGTGAGGGCCGTGCCACGCACCCTGATGGCACAGAAGTTGCACCGGCTCATTGGGTTAGCGCTTTAGACACTGCAATTGCTGCCGCTGGTGGATTAGATGACGTTGCCGCAATCTCAATTGGCGGGCAACAACATGGCATGGTGGCACTTGATTCACAAGGTGCCGTAATTCGTGATGCGCTGCTTTGGAATGACACTCGTTCGGCCGATGCTGCATCTGCCTTAAATAAAGAACTCGGTGGAGCTGCCGAAATTGCAAAACAAGTAGGTTCAGTATTAGTTGCATCATTTACTGCAACAAAATTGCGTTGGTTGGCCGATAGCGAGAAAGCGAACGCCGATAAAGTTGCAGCAGTTGCCCTTCCCCATGATTGGCTTTCTTGGCAATTACAACACGGTAAAGGTCAGACTCTTGATTTTGGAAAGTTATTTTCCGATCGCAGTGAAGCATCCGGTACTGGCTACTTTGATCCGACTACTTCTCAATATCGTCGAGATATTTTGGCATTAGCACTTCGCACAGATCGCGAAATAAATTTGCCGAAAATAATTTGTCCAGCGCAATTTGGCGGAACAACTCCAAATGGAATACCTATTGCTGCGGGTGCCGGTGATAACGCAGCTGCAGCACTTGGTATTCAAGCCCAACCAGGTGATGTTGTTGTTTCACTCGGAACCAGCGGCACCGCATTTGCAGTCTCTGATACACCAACCCATGACGCCTCTGGCGCCGTCGCCGGGTTTGCAGATGCCACGGGCCGCTACTTGCCGTTAGTCTGCACGCTAAATGCCGCGCGCATACTTGATGCCGCAACTCGCATCCTTGGAAAAACGCATGACGAAGTTGGATTGCTAGCACTTAGCGCGAAACCTGGTGCCAATGGACTCTCACTCTTGCCTTACTTCGAGGGAGAGCGCACGCCAAATCGCCCAACCGCAACGGGTGTATTTAGTGGGATGAATCTAAATAACTCCAATCCTGCAGATATCGCGCGAGCGATGGTCGAAGGAATGCTCTGCGGCTTAGTTGACGCAGTCGATGCACTAGAAAAATTAGGTGTAAGTGTAAAGAGAATTATTTTAATTGGGGGCGCTGCTAAGAATCCTGCCGTCTCACAAATTGCCGCCGCACTTTTTGGTCGCGAAGTTTTAGTTCCACCTGCCGGTGAATACGTTGCAAATGGCGCTGCTCGACAGGCAGCCTGGGCGCTATTGGGAGGCGATGCTGCTCCAATTTGGGATCTTGGAAAGATTGAAAAAGTAAGTGCCGCTGCAACGCCAGATGTGATTGCTCGTTATCGCACCTTGCGTGATCAAACGCAGGGTTGGTAGATAAATGTCACTTGCCCCAGAAATAGTTAAACAACTTAGCGATCAGAAGGCTGCTGGACTTCCCCAGGTTTGGCAGGCACCTATCTCGGTAATTCGCGAACAGACCCAGGGACGTGTTGCATTTGCAGGACCTGCCGAACCAATTCTTAGAGTAGAAAATCGATTTATTCCAGGTCCAACTGCTGATCTGCCAGTTCGTATTTATCGCCCTACCGAAGATAAGAAATCACCAGCGCTAATTTATTTTCACGGTGGTGGGTGGGTATTAAATTTTCTTGATATTTACGATGCAGCCTTACATCGCTTGGCCAATCAGAGTGGTTCAGTAATTATTAGCGTTAACTATCAAAAATCGCCAGAACATCCGTTTCCAACTCCTTTTGATGATTGTTTTGCTACTTTGCAATATGTAAAAAACCACGCATCAGAATTTGGAATAGATGCGAATTTGATTGGCGTCGCCGGCGATAGCGCTGGTGGAAATTTAGCGGCTGCCGTTGCTCTAAAGGCTAGAGATCTAGATTTAAAAATTGCCTACCAATTGTTGGTATATCCGTGCACGGCTCGTGATTTCACGACAAAGTCATATATCGAATACGCCACAGAATACGGGCTGACTACGCAAGCGATGCAGTGGTTCTGGGATCAATATCTACAAGGCTCTGACTTTGATCAAAATCCATATGCCGCTCCAGCAACTGCCAAAACATTTGAAAATGTGGCACCAGCAATCATTATCACAGCCCAATACGATCCCTTGATTTCTGATTCTGAAGACTATCTCGCAAAGTTAGAAGCAGATGGAGTAAACGTTACGTATCGTGAATTTCCAGGAATGATTCACGGTTTCTTTGCAAATATAGCCGCCACGCCTAGCTCTCCAGAAGCAATTGATTTCTGCGCCGTCGAAATTAGGAAATTACTTTCACATTGACTATATTTCAAGAATGTCGCGCCGCAATCTCGTTCTCTTTATTTTGGCCGGCTTCCTTTGGGGTATTCCATACCTATTTATTCGTATTGCCGTTGATCCTGAAACAGGCTTCTCCCCCGCAATAGTCGTCTTTATGCGAGTCTTCATTGGCGCACTGATTTTGATTCCGATAGCACTTTATGACAAATCGTTCTTCATAGCCATAAAGGGATGGAAATACATCGCGGTCTATGCCGTCTTTGAGATGGTGATTCCATGGCTATTAATTGGAACTGCTGAGCAATCAATCTCATCCGGTTTGGCAGGATTGTTGGTTGCTTCAGTTCCTATCTTCTCTACTCTGATTACATCACTGCATGGTGATAAATCGGCGTGGCAGCCACAAAGGTTGATCGGTATCGGAATTGGATTCATAGGTGTTTTCTTATTAGTTGGAATTGAAAGTTTTACTGGCTCATCAGATCCTGTTGCTATATTGATGATCCTCGGCGCCTCATTAGGTTATGCATACGCTGTTATTTATATAACCCGCAAAATGCCTGGGGTATCTGGCGTTGCAATAAATGGAATCGCGATGGCAATGACTGCAGTGTTCTACTCTCCCGCGCTGTTTCTACTTTGGCCAGACCACCCAATTTCGACGACCGTAATTTACTGCGTCATCGCACTTGGCGTTTTTTCAACCGGTATCGCATTCGCTATTTTCTTCACCGTCATGGCAGAAATCGGACCTACTCGCGCATCTCTTGTAACTTATATGAATACCGCATTCGCAGTTGTCTTAGGTGTTTTAATACTGAGCGAACCACTGACCATCGGAATTATCGTCGGACTTCCATTGGTACTAATCGGCTCATTCTTAGCAAGCCGCAAAGCCAGCGTCTAGTTCTCGCCAAATCCCAGTCTTTGCAATAACTTTGGATCGCGCTGCCACTCTTTAGAAACTTTGACGTGCAGACCCAGGAAAATTCTCGCTCCAAGTTCGCGTTCGATATCTGCTCGTGCGCGCATGCCGATATCTTTTAGACGCTCACCTTTATGCCCCAGAATAATTCCAGTTTGTGAGTCGCGTTCTACGTGGATCGTGGCGTGGATATCAAAGAATGGCCTTGAACCAGTTTTTTCGCGTTCGGCCATTTCATCAATTGTGACCATGATCGAATGTGGCAGCTCTTCACGCGCATCTCGCATGGCAGCTTCGCGAATTAATTCGCAGATCAACTGTTCTTGGTTTTGATCGCTAGTCATATCCTCAGGATAGAAAGCAGGACCAATCGGTAACGCCTTGCCAATTAATTGTGCCAACAAATCAATCTGGGAATGAATAGCAGCCGATATCGGCACGATCTCATCCCAAGTAAAACCTTTTGCTAGTTCGTTTATGCCGACTAAGCGCAGAGCCAGTTTCTCTTTGGAAATCAGATCAGTCTTAGTAACCAGCGCAAACTTCTTAGCGCGCGGATGCTTGGCAATTTCCTGCGCTAAGAAAACATCTCCAGCGCCAGAGGTCTCATCCGCCGGCAAACACATCATCACGATATCAACTGAGTCCATACTCTCGCCAACAACCGCGTTTAGTCGGTGGCCGAGCAAAGTCTTTGGTTTATGAATACCTGGCGTGTCGACAAGTACGGCTTGAAAATCTGGCTGATTCACGATGCCGCGAATGGCATGACGCGTGGTGTTGGGGTGCGGAGATGTGATTGAAATTTTACTTCCAACAAGTGCGTTTATAAGAGTTGATTTTCCAGTGTTTGGGCGCCCGACTATTGCGACAAAGCCCGAACGGAAATCACTCATGGCCTTATTCTCTCACTTGTTGCAGGCATTACCTAAAGCGCGCTGATTAACTCGATCGCATCAGAAACAGATGTCACAATTTCAGCAGCGCGTTCACCGATTAAGCGATGACATCCTTCAGATGTCGGTGCGTTGATTGGTCCAGGAATTGCCATTACTGGTCGCAATAGTTCGGCAGCATCACGCGCGGTTCGAAGAGAACCAGAACGAAAGGCTGCTTCCACGACCAAGGTCGCCTGGGATAACGCGGCAATAATGCGGTTACGATTTAAGAATCGCACTGGAATTGCGTGCGTACCTGGCAAAACTTCTGAAACAAGCGCTCCGTTATCTGCGATTTCAGCGAAGAGTCTTACATTGCCAGCCGGATAGGCCACATCAATTCCCGTTGCTAGAACTGCAACAGTTTGGCCTTCGGCAATTAGCGCCCCTTTATGAGCTGCTGAATCAATTCCGTATGCGCCCCCACTAATGATGTTCCATTCGCGATCTACAAAGCCCGCAGCGAAATCACCTGCAATTCGCATCCCATATGAAGTGGGATTGCGAGTGCCAACAATTGCCAAGCTTCGTTGCGATAAGGCAGCAACATCGCCTTTAACCACCAATCCAATTGGGATTGCAGCAAGGTCGTTTAGGCAATTTGGCCATTCATCAGATACTGGTGTCATGAAGATTGCACCTGAGAG
>Ga0164295_10000843_pt1 | contig 25401 bp, 18 predicted proteins | sample GEODES006metaG_FD_111798 | JGI IMG/M metagenome (GOLD analysis project Ga0164295, IMG submission 111798) | Oligotrophic lake water microbial communities from Sparkling Lake, Wisconsin, USA - GEODES006 metaG | ecosystem: Environmental > Aquatic > Freshwater > Lake | place: USA: Sparkling Lake... | reverse complement strand
TTGCTCACAGCGCAATCCTTGGCCTGGTTCCAGACCCACGACCTGCCGGCGCCAGCGGCCGCCGGCGTGTTTTGCGCCGGCGGCGATCCGGGCATGGGCGGCGACAGCCGCATCATCGGCATGGTGCTGGGCGACGGCGAAACACCCGACGGCCCGGCCGGTGGACCACCTCGCGGCTACATGCAGGGCGCGCGCCCAGATGATTCCGCCGCATTCCCCGCTTCCGATCCTGCCACGCTGCGCCGCTTCCCGCCGACCTTGATCGTCGTCGGCACCCGCGATTTTGCGCTGAGCAGCGCCGTCAATCTGCACAGCAAGCTTGTTGCCAATGATGTCGATGCCCGTTTGCACGTATGGGAAGGCGGCCGCCACGCCTTCTTCTACGATGTCCGCGTGCCCGAAGCGCGCGAGGCTTATGATGTGATCGCGAAATTCTTCACTGACCGGCTTCGCTGATCGCGGATCACCGACCCTCCTTCGCCTTCTTGTAGATCATACGTGCGACGGAATGTTTCGTGAAGGACTGAAGAAATTGCTCTCATGATCCAGAGCAAACGATTCACCACCGGTCGCGGCATCGGCGACACGGCTGGCACCAACAACCAATGAACCGTCACGCTCGCGCCGGATGAACCGAATAATCGGCTTTTGCCGAGAGGCCGGCCAAATTTGACGTATCGCCTGCATGATCATCCCGGCCATCGCTCTCAGAGCGAAAGCAATTTATTAATTGAAAATTAATGGTGCCGCTTAGGTGACTCGAACACCTGACCCCATCATTACGAATGATGTGCTCTACCGGCTGAGCTAAAGCGGCTCCGGGGAAGGAGGAGGCGATTATCAGGGGGCGGGAGTGCTGGCAAGAGGGAGCGCAATGTTCGGCCCCGAACGTCGTTATCAGGGGCATGAGCCATTCCCTGCCTGGCAACCGCACCGCGCCGCCGCTGGAGGCAATCAGCGGCCCTCGCACCGGGCCGCTGCGCGTCGATCAGGTCCCGCGCAGTGTGGTGGTGGAACGCCGGTTGACCAATCGGGCGCTGGCCGCCTGGCAGAACGCGCCCGAGCATGACATCGCCACGGCCCTGCAGGCGTTTTTCGATCACAGCCTGGTGGTGCGCGATCCCGCGGGGCGGGCCATCATCGACAGCGTCGGCGGCCCGGTGTCGGCGCGGTTTGGCCTGATGGCCGGCCTGCCACTGCTGCGCGATCCCGGGCTGGGCGAGGAACTGGTGGCCGCGTGCGAACTGGTGACGTTGCAGCCCATGCCGATCCCGTTCGAAGCCAGCGTGAACGATCCGATGGGCGCGCAGTTGCTGGTGCGCGGTTTGGCATTGCCGCTGCCGGCGGCTGGCGATCCGGCCGCCATGGTGCAGATCGTGCTGAGCTGGCGCGAGATCCTGTCAAAAAGTGCCGCCAAACGCCTGCGCGCTGAACTGGCCGGCGCCTTTGCCGACATCGGCCGCCTGCCGCCGGCTGGCGAGCCGTTCGCGCGCCGGGAGCCCATGCCGGATGTGATCAAGATCACGCATCTATGGAAATGATATCATCAGCACACTTTTCATTCCTGCAGGCAAGGCGCATAAGCCGCACGACGAACATCGCGGGAGCGAGCTTGGTGTCTGATAGTTTTGACGGTGCAGCCGTTGCTGGTGCCGCCCCAACGGCGGCATTGGCGGCCTTGGCAGAATGTTTCTTTGCCCAGGCTTTGCCCGGCGAGATCGAGGATCTGGATGATGCCGGCCGTACCGGTGTCGCAACGTTCATGGGCCAGGCCGCAGCGCAGCGGCTGGCGCATGCGGCGGTGATCCACCTCGACCCGCCTGATGACGCCAGTGGTCGCCGGCTGCGGCTGGCGATCATCGGCGAAGACCGCCCCTTCCTGGTAGATTCGACCGCGGCCGCCATCACCGCGGCGGGCATCGATATTCACCGTCTGCTGCATCCGATTGTCGATGTGCGCCGCGATGGCGACGGCCGGTTGCTGGCGGCGATGGTGCCCGCCGGCACCGCGCCAGCGCCGGGCACGGCCCGCGAATCGATGATCTACATGGAGATCGAGCGGGTGGAGGGCGACGCGCGCACCGCGTTGATCGACAGCCTGGGCCAGGTGCTCGCCGATGTGCGCGCAGCCGTGGCCGATTGGCCGGCGATGCTGGCCCTGCTGAAAGCCTGCATCCGCACATTGTCGGACAATCCGCCGCCGCTGGCGCCGCACCGTACCGCCGAAGCCATGGCGTTTCTGGAATGGCTGGCGGCGGACAATTTCACCCTGCTGGGCGCGCGGCGCTATCGGCTTGACGGCGATCTTGATGATCCGGCGATGCAGCCGGCCAGCGATGTCGGCCTGGGGCTTCTTGCCGATCCGGATTATCCCCTGTGGTCCGGGGTGCGCGGCGCGAATGATACACCGCGCGAGTTGAAGGCCTTGCTGGCCAGCCCGGAACCGCTGCTGATCACCCGCGCCGGCGCGGTGGTGAGCGTGCATCGCCGGGTCAACGGCGATCTGATCGCCGTGAAGGGTTTTGATCGGCAGGGCCGGGTGGTATCGGAAACCCGATTCCTGGGCCTCTACACCTCAGCCGCGCTTGGCACGTCGCCCCGCCAGGTGCCGCTGCTGCGCCGCAAGGTGGGCGAGATCATCGATGCGCTGGGGTTCGGCGAGACCGGCCACACCGCCAAGGCGCTGGTGCATGTGCTGGAAAGCTTCCCGCGCATGGAGCTGTTCGAGGCCAGCCCCGAACAGTTGCAGGCGATGGCGCTGGGCCTGCTCAGCCTGCTTGATCGGCCGCGTCCCAAATTGTTTGCCCGCGCCGATCCGTTCGGGCGGTTTGTGTCGGTGCTGGTTTATGTACCGCGCGATGGTTATTCGGTGCGGCTGCGCGAGGCGGCGGGCCAGATGCTGGCGCAGGAACTGCAGGGCCGCATTGCCCGTTACGAGGTCGAGTTGCGCGAGGAGGGCCTGGCCCGCGTGCATTTCGTGGTTGATGTGGCTGATACCGCCAGCTTCACGCCCGATGTGGCCGCCGGGCTCGATCGGCGCCTGCGCCAACTTGTGCGCGGCTGGGAAGAGGATCTGGAAGCCGCGCTGGCAGAGCGCGTGGATGGCCCGCGCGCGGCGCGCCTGACCATCAGCCATGGCCGCGCCTTTTCCACCAGCTATCGCGCCCAGCATCAGCCGGCCGAAGCCGCGGCCGACATATTGGCGCTGGCCGATCTGGCCGATGATCGCGCCCGCGCCGTGCGCATCATGCCAGTCATCCCCGCCGACGCGGCATCGGCGCAGGTGCGGCTGAAAATCTATCGGTTGGGCCGCATCATCCCGCTTTCCGAAGCCGTGCCGGTGCTGGAGAATTTCGGCTTGAAGGTGATCGAGGAATATCCGTTCGATCTGGCCGGCGGGCAATTGGGCTGGGTGCATGATTTTCTCGCCGAAGTGCCCGACGCGGCGCTGTTGGCCGATCCGGCGGGCCTGCAGGCCCGGGTGGCACCGGCGCTGGCCGATGTGCTGACCGGTTCACGCGAGAATGATGGTTTCAACACGCTGATTCTGGCCTGCGGGCTGGAAGCGCGCGATGCCTCCCTGCTGCGCGCCTGGTTCCGCTACCTGCGGCAGACCGGCGTCACCTATGGCGTGATGACGGTGGTGGAGGCCTTGCGCCGCTATCCGGCGATCACCCGCGATCTGGTGGCGTTGTTCACGGCGCGCTTTGGACTGGACGTGACCGACCGCCAGACCGCACAGGACGTGCTGGCGCGCATCGATGCCGGCCTGACCGATGTGGCCAGCATCGATGATGATCGCATCATTCGCCTGTACCGTGCCGCCATGCTGGCGACGTTGCGCACCAATTTCTTCGTGCCCGGCGGCCCGGAAGCCATGGCCTTCAAGATCGATTCGGCGGCCATGCCAGGCTTGCCGGCACCGGTGCCCTATCGCGAAATCTGGGTGTTCTCGCCCCGGGTGGAGGGTATCCATCTGCGCGGTGGCCCGATCGCGCGCGGCGGCCTGCGCTGGTCGGATCGGCGCGATGATTTCCGCACCGAAGTGCTGGGCCTGGTGAAGGCGCAGAAGGTGAAGAACACGGTGATCGTGCCCACCGGCGCCAAGGGCGGATTCTATCCCAAGCTGTTGCCCCCGGCCTCGAATCGCGACGCCTGGTTTGCCGAAGGCACCGAAGCCTATCGCGTGTTCATCCGCGCACTGCTGTCGATCACCGACAATCTGGCGGTGGATGGCGCGGTGCTGCCACCAGACGGCGTGGTGTGCCATGATGCGCCCGATCCCTATCTGGTGGTGGCGGCCGACAAGGGCACCGCGACCTTTTCCGATACCGCCAATGCCATTGCCCAGGCGCATGGTTTCTGGCTGGGCGATGCCTTCGCCAGCGGCGGCGGCAATGGTTATGACCACAAGGCGATGGCGATCACCGCCAAGGGCGCGTGGATTTCGGTGCAGCGGCATTTCCGCGAGCTGGGCATCGATGTGCAGACCGAAACGGTGCGGGTGGCCGGCGTGGGTGACATGTCGGGCGATGTGTTCGGCAATGGGCTGTTGCTGTCGCCGGCCGTGGCGCTGGTCGCGGCCTTTGATCACCGCCACATCTTCATTGATCCGGCGCCCGCCATTGCCGCGGCCTTTGCCGAACGCCAGCGCATGTTCGCGCTGCCGCGGTCGAGCTGGGACGATTATGACAAGGCGTTGATTTCGACGGGCGGCGGCGTGTTCCCGCGCAGCCTGAAGGCGATCCCGCTGTCGCCGCAGATGCAGGCGATGCTGGGCGTGGACGCCGCCACATTGAGCCCCGCCGACCTGATCAGCGCCATCCTGAAGATGCAGGTCGATCTGCTGTGGTTCGGTGGCATCGGCACCTATGTGAAGGCCAGCACCGAAAGCCACGCCGATGCCGGCGACCGCGCCAATGATGCGCTGCGCATCGATGCGCGCCAATTGGGCGCGCGGGTGATCGGCGAAGGCGCCAATCTGGGCCTGACCCAAGCGGCGCGCATCGAATATGCGCGGGCGGGCGGCAGCATCAACACCGATTTCATCGACAACAGCGCCGGGGTCGATTGTTCGGATCACGAGGTCAACATCAAGATCGCCCTGAACGGCGAAGTCGCGGCCGGTCGCCTCACCCAGGCGGATCGCGACCTTTTGCTGAAGGCGATGACCGATGATGTCGCGGCGCTGGTGCTGCGCGACAATCGTCTGCAGACCCAGGCGCTCAGCCTGGCACAGGCCGGAGGCAGCCCCGCCATGCCGGCGCTGCGCCGGCTGATCCAGACGCTGGAACGCGAAGCCGGGCTGAATCGCAGCGTCGAAGGCCTCGCGAGCGACGATGGGCTGGCCACCCGCGGCGCGGCCGGCGAGGCGCTGACCCGGCCCGAACTGGCCGTGGTGATGGCCTATGCCAAGATGGCCGCCTATGAGGCGCTGGTGGCCAGCACTGTGGTGGATGATCCGCTGCTGGAGGCCGATCTGATTGTGGCCTTCCCGGCGGCGATGCTGGCGCACCGCGATGCGATTCTGCACCACCGCCTGCGCCGCGAGTTGGTGGCGACGAAATTGGCCAATGAACTGATCAATCGCGCCGGCCTCGCCGCACCGTTCGAGCTGGCCGAGGAATTGGGCGCCAGCCTGGCCGACGTGGCGCGCGCCTTTGTGGCCGCGCGTGAGCTGTTTGGCATGGGCCCCATGTGGGCCGCGATCGATACCGCCAATGTGTCCGCCGCCGCCGCGACCGCCCTGCACCGCGAGGCGCAAGGCGCGCTGCGGGCGCAGATGGCCGATCTGCTGCGGTTGGGCAGCGGGCGCGACGCGTCTGTGCTGGTGGCCGATCTGGCGCCGGGCGTTGCTGCCCTGGGCAGTGCCTTGGATCAACTGCTGCGCCTGGAAGTGCGCGGGCAGCTCGATCGGGTCACGGCGCGCCTGGCTGCCGCCGGGGCGCCGGCCGATCTGGCCGCCGCCGTGGTGCGCATCCTGGCGCTGGACGGCGCCATCGGCACGGCCCTGCTGGCTGCCAGCCGCGATCTTGACGTGGCGGCGACGGCGCAGGCCTACACGATGTTGGGGGAGGCCACCGGGCTGGATTGGGCGCGCGGTGCAGCGGCAGCGCTGGCGCCGGTCGATCCCTGGGAACGACTGCTCACCGCCACGCTGGTGCGCGATTTCGAACAGCTGCGGCTTGATCTGCTGGCCCGCATCGTGCCGGCCGGCAACGATCCGGTGGCGGCGACCAGCGACTGGCTGGCGCGCGAGGCCGCCAAGGTCGCGCGCATCGCTGCGCCGATCGGCCAGGCCCGCGACGGCGGGGCTTCACCGGCGATGCTGGCGCACGTGGCCGGGCTGGCGCGGGCTGCGCTGGTCTGATCGGGGCCTATCGGGACGCTTCGCCCCCTTGTTGGCGCGCGCGCCGCCTGCTAGCGCCAATCCATGTCTGTGACTGATGAAACTGTGCGGAAAATTGCGCGTCTGGCACGCATTGCCGTTGCCGAAGAGGACGTGCCGGGCCTGACCGGCGAGTTGAACGGCATATTGGGCTGGATCGAGCAACTGGGCGAGGTGGACACCACCGGTGTCGCGCCGATGGCCAGCGTCATGCCCGGCACCCTGCGCTGGCGCGCCGATGTGGTGAGCGATGGCGATATCCAGGACAAGGTGCTGGCCAACGCGCCGGATGCCACCAGCGGCTTCTTCGCGGTGCCCAAGGTGATCGAATGAGCCTGACTGACCTCTCCCTGACCGAAATGAAGGCCGGGCTGGACGCAAGATCGTTCAGCGCCGTGGAGCTGGCCCAGGCGCATCTGGATGCGATGGCCGCCAACCGGCACCTGAACGCCTTCATTACCGAAACGCCGGAACTGGCGCTGGCGCAGGCGCGCGCAGTGGATGATGGCACGCGCACCGGGCCACTGGCCGGCATTCCGCTGGGCATCAAGGATCTGTTCTGCACCGATGGCGTGCAAACGACGGCGGGATCGAAGATCCTGCAGGGCTTTGTGCCGCGTTATGAAAGCCGCGTGTCGGCCAATCTGTTGCGCGATGGCGCGGTGTTCCTCGGCAAGCTCAACATGGATGAGTTCGCCATGGGCTCATCCAACGAAACCAGCGCCTTCGGCCGGGTGATCAGCCCGTGGAAGGCGTCTGGCAGCGATGCCGATCTGGTGCCGGGCGGCTCATCGGGCGGCTCGGCGGCTGCGGTGGCGGCGCGGCTGTGCGCCGGCGCGACCGGCACCGATACCGGCGGCTCGATCCGCCAGCCGGCGGCGTTTGTCGGCATCGCCGGCATCAAGCCCACTTATGGCCGCGCCTCACGCTGGGGCACCATCGCCTTTGCCTCCAGCCTCGATCAGGCCGGGCCGATGGCACGCAACGTGGCCGATTGCGCGCATCTGCTCACGTCGATGTGCGGCTTCGATCCGCTCGATTCGACCAGTCTCGATGCGACAGTGCCGGATTTTGCCGCTGGGCTCACTGGCAGCATGGCCGGCAAGCGCGTCGGCATTCCGGCCGAGTACCGCCTGGACGGCATGGACCCGGAAATCGCCGCGCTATGGGATGCCGGCATTGCCTGGCTGAAGGACGCCGGCGCCGAGATCGTTTCGGTCTCGCTGCCGCACACCAGATATGCCCTGCCCACTTACTATATCGTGGCGCCGGCGGAAGCTTCGTCCAACCTCGCCCGCTATGATGGCGTGCGCTATGGCCAGCGCGTGCAGCCGCCCGGCGGCAATGTGCAGGACATGTATGCTGCCACTCGCGCCGCGGGTTTCGGCAAGGAAGTGCAGCGTCGCATCATGATCGGCACCTATGTGCTGTCGGCTGGTTTTTATGATGCATACTATACCCAGGCGCAGAAGGTGCGGGCGCTGATCGCGCGGGATTTTGAAACGGCGTTCGAACGCTGCGACGTGATCCTGACCCCCACCGCGCCGAGCCCGGCCTTCGCGTTCGGCGCCAAGGCCGATCCGCTCGCCATGTATTTGAACGACGTGTTCACCGTGCCAGCCAGCCTGGCCGGACTGCCAGCGATGAGTGTGCCGGCCGGGCTGTCCGCCTCCGGCCTGCCACTGGGCTTGCAGATCATCGGACGGCCGCTGGACGAAATTGGTGTGCTCGATGCCGGCCTGGCCATCGAGCGGGCGGCAAGCTTCACGGCGCGGCCATAGCCACGCGCCCCTTGGAAGCCGGGGCCATCTAGGGCGAATCTGGCGATTCGGCGACTGTTCGCGGACTGCTGTGGCGTTGCGGCCGCTGCTCAAGGGCGCGTGCTTGGGGTTGGCGGTGTGGACCGGTCCGGCACTGATGATTTCCGTCCGGCAACGATTTACATGCCAGAATTTTTTCCTTAGTAATGAAGACAATGGATGATCATTACGGATTCTGTTGAAGATTTCTTGATAAATGTAATTTCATCAAGAATGTAAATTTCTTGATGATTTATACATTATTTACGATTTTTCTGCAAAATAAAAAAATTGGTTTCATTTTTACAGTATGGACAATACAGTCAGTGTAAAATGGATGGATATGTTCATGATGGAATCATCTTCTGTCAAGCGCTCTGCAAGATCCGAATCCGCCCTTCGGCGTACAGCCATTACAGCCACTGATTTTTTTCTTTCAGGATTGTTGACTATCTGTGGGCCAGCACTTCGCCGGTTTGCGATCAGTCGTGGCCAGTTGCCGCGCGCTTCGGCCAGCGCCGATGACGCCCAGATTTCAATCATTCGCCATCATTATTATTCACCGGCGGTCAATCCACGCGATCTGCTTTTCGCGCTCGACAGCCCGCGTTCGTTGCCGGGAATCAAGCTTGATGTTGAACTTCACCGCAGTTTTCTCGACGGCCTCAATTTCGGCGATGAACTTCGCGCCATTCCGATGGATCAATCATCTCCAACCAGTTACGGCTACCGCAACGGTTTTTTCGAAAGTGGCGATGCTGAAATCTTGTACGGTGTCATAAGGCGAGACAAACCGCGAAGGATCATTGAGGTCGGATCAGGACGCTCCACGCTGGTTGCGGCTTTGGCCATTTCGCGCAATCGTGCAGAAGACGGGAGCTATTCTTGCCAACATATCTGCATCGAGCCTTTCGAATCGCCATGGCTGGAACAAATTGGCGTAGAGGTCATTCGAGATCGCATAGAACAGATCGATCCAGCATTTTTCGATCAACTTGAGAATGGCGATATATTTTTCGTCGACTCGTCGCATGTGCTGCGACCGCAGGGTGACGTTATTTTCGAAATCAATGAAATTTATCCGCGTCTGAAACCAGGCGTGCTGGTCCAGATCCACGATATTTTCACACCGCGCGACTATCCCCACCAATGGCTGATGAATGAGCGTCGCATCTGGAACGAGCAATATGTGCTGGAGGCTTTTCTGTCCGGCAACCCGAACTATGACATTGTGTGCGCACTGAACTGGCTCGCGAACGATCATCCCGACATGCTGGCAAACGCATGCCCGGTGTTGCGCGAAACGCTGCCCAACCAGCCTGGCTCGTTCTGGATGCGCCGCAGCGTCACCTGAAGACATCAAGGACTTGCAAAGCGCGCCATGTCCTCGCACTAGACCTTTCATGACTGATACGGATGCCAAAGATTCCGCCGTGTACCGCATCAAGGGCGAAACCGGCGATTGGGAGATCGTCTGCGGCCTGGAAGTGCACGCGCAGGTGACGGCCAATAGCAAGCTGTTTTCCGGCGCCAGCACGACCTTCGGCGCCGAGCCCAATGCGCAGGTCAGCCTGGTGGATGCCGCGATGCCGGGCATGTTGCCGGTGATCAACGGCGAATGCGTGCGCCAGGCCGTGCGCACGGGCCTCGCCATCGATGCGCAGATCAACAATTGGTCGCGCTTCGATCGCAAGAATTATTTCTACCCCGATCTGCCGCAGGGTTACCAGATCAGCCAGCTCTATCACCCGATCGTCGGCGAAGGGCATCTCGACATCACGCTTGATGATGGCATCACCAAACGCATCGGTATCGAGCGCATCCATCTGGAACAGGATGCCGGCAAATCGGTGCACGATCTGCACCCGACGATGAGCTACGTCGATCTCAACCGCTGCGGCTGCGCGCTGATGGAGATTGTCTCCAAGCCCGATATCCGGTCGCCGGCCGAAGCCGGCGCCTATGTGGCGGCGCTGCGCCAGTTGCTGCGCTATGTCGGCAGTTGCGATGGCAATATGGACGAAGGCTCGATGCGCGCCGATGTGAACGTTTCGGTGCGCAAGGCCGGCGCCGAATTCGGCACGCGCACCGAAACCAAGAATGTGAACAGCGTGCGTTTCATCATGGCCGCCGTGGAGCATGAGGCGCGCCGGCAGGTCGATGTGATCGAAAGCGGCGGCAAGATCATCCAGGAAACCCGGCTGTTCGACCCCGGCACCGGCACCACACGTTCGATGCGCGGCAAGGAAGACGCGCATGATTACCGCTATTTCCCCGATCCCGATCTGTTGCCGCTGGTGATCGACGACGCCTTCGTGGCGCAATGCCGCGCGAGCTTGCCCGAACTGCCGGTCGCCAAGCGTGCCCGCTATCAGGCCGATCTTGGCCTGTCACCCTATCTGGCCGGCGTGTTGACCGCCGAACAGGAAACCGCGGCCTGGTTCGAAACCGCACTGGCGGCCACCGCCGGCCGGCTGAACAAGCCCCTGGCCGACGTGGCCGGGCGCGTTGCCAATTTCGTTTCCGGCGATCTGTTCGCGGCGCTGAAGAAGCTGGGCGTGGGCGTTGGCGACAGCCCGGTGTCGCCTGAAGCGCTCGCCGAATTGCTGGCGCTGGCCACCGACGGCACGCTGTCGGGCCCGTTGGTGAAACAAGTGTTCGAAGCCATGCTCGAAACCGGCGACAGCGCCGGCCACATCGTCGAGACGCGCGGGTTGAAGCAGGTTTCGGACACCGGCGCGATCGATGCCGCCATCCAGGCCATATTCGATGCCAATCCCGACAAGCTGGCCGAATATCGCAGCGGCAAGGACAAATTGTTCGGATTCTTCGTCGGCCAGGTGATGCGTGCCATGGCCGGCAAGGCCGCGCCGGCCGTGGTGAACGACCGACTGAAGGCTCTGCTGGACGGCTGATCGCGCTCCACTGGCCGACAGATACCGCCGCTTCGTCGCCATTGGGTTGACGAAGCTGTGACGGTCTCGCTACACCGCCGCTCTGTTTTGAATGGCAGGTGAATGGCTCGCTTTTGGCCTGATCTGCATGTCGTGCCTGTCGCGTTGGTGGCTCGTGTTTTCGCTGCCAATTGCCGCAGGGGCGCAGTCTCGGTTTGAGATGTGACCTTTACACCGCGTTTGCAGATGCTGGCCGCCAGTGCGGCCATCGTGATGACGTCAGGGCTGGCGCTCAACCATGTTGCCGCCCAGCCCAGCCCAGGCCAGGAGGCGGATATCGCCCCGCCCATCGCCACTGCCGCCGCCGCTCCGCAATCGGAGGCCGCCGCGCAGGATGCGGCAGACCAGGCCCCTGAACCGGACGCACGCCCCCGGCTTGATCCCCGCCAGATCAATTGCATTGCCAAGGTGGTGCATCACGAGGCCGGAAACCAGCCGCGCGAGGGCCAGATCGCGGTCGCCCATGTCATGGTCAACCGCGTCAGGCGCGGGTTCGGCGATGATGTGTGCGATGTCGCCAACCAACCCGGCCAGTTTTTCCGGCTGAGCCGCTACCACCCCAATCGCAACACCGCCGCCTGGGCCGCAGCCGTTGACGTGGCACGAACAGTGCTATCCGGCAGCACGCGCGATTATTCCAAGGGCGCGCTGTATTTCCATGCCAACTGGGCCAAGCCCGATCGTTTCTTCCGCGGCCGCACCAAGCTGACGCGCCTGGAAGATCATGATTTCTATCGCTGATCGGCGTCTGCTGCGGTCTGCCCGCGCCAGCGCAGGGCCTTTGCCTGGTCCCAGGTTGATTTGAGCGCGCGGCGCGGCGCATCGAATTCGCGTTCCGCGGTACGGTCGGCAAGACCATGGGCAACCGTGGCGATGGCGGCCGTGCGTGCGCCCGGTTCAAGCCCATCCGCCCACGCCGCCAATGCATGGGCATTGAGCATGGCCACGGTGAACAGCGCCAAGCCGACTGCCGTCACCATTTGGGTGAGGCCGGGCACGCCCTGCGCGTCTGCTGCAACATCCACAGGCGAATCAAACTGGTCGGCCACGCGCGCGCCCTTTCAGAATTGATAATAGATGAAGGCCGCGACGCCTTCAAAGCGCATGGCATCGATCAGCAGGATGGCCAGGCCCACCGCCAGCCCCAGAACCGGCGCTGGCCACGCCGCCACCCGCCGCGCCAGCACCGGCAGCAACGTGGGCGGGGTGAAATGGATGGCGAGCCCGAGCCCGATCAGCCCGACCAGCAACGGACTGGCCAGCGCCACGCCCGGCCGGAACGCCCACAATTGTCCGAAATAGCCCAGCGCGCCGGCCAGCGTTTCAGCCCGGAAGAAAATCCAGCCTGCCACCACGACATGGAAGATCAGCAACACGGCCAGCGGCGTCGGCAGCGTCGGCCAGCCCGGCGGGCGCCATTCGCGCCAGATGCGTTCCATGGCCAGCACGCCGCCGTGCAGCGCGCCCCAGATCAGGAAGGTCCATTTCGCGCCATGCCACAGGCCGCCGAGCAGCATGGTTACACCCAAGTTGCGGCAGATGAACCACAGGCTGCCACGGCTGCCACCCAGGCTGATGTAGAGATAATCGCGCAGCCAGCTTGAGAGCGAGATATGCCAGCGCCGCCAGAAATCCTGCAGCGACGTCGCCCGGTAAGGTTGATCGAAATTGCGCGGAAACCGATAGCCAAGCAACGCCGCCAGCCCGATCGCCATGTCGGAATAGGCCGAAAAATCGCAATAGATCTGCACGGCATAGCCATAGGCGCCCGCCAGCAGATCAAAACCGGTTTGCGCCGCAGGATCGAAGAACGCCTTGTCGACCAGCGCCACCGACAATTCGCTGGCCACCACGGTCTTCTTGAACAGGCCCCAGGTGATCAGGATCAGCGCGGTCGCCACCATGCCGCGCGTGAGGCGCGGCACCGACTGGAACTGCGGCACCAGATGGCTGGCGCGCACGATCGGACCGGCGACAAGGTGGGGGAAAAAGCTCATCAGCAAGGTGATGTCGAGAAAGCTGGCCGGCTTGGTTTGGCGGCGCGCGATGTCGATCAGATAGCTCATGCCCTGGAAGGTGAAGAAGCTGATGCCCACCGGCAGGATCACCTCGATGACCGGCAGATCGCGATCCCAGCCCAGCCGCGCCAGCACGCCGGCCAGTTCGGTGAGGAAGAAGCCGTAATATTTGAAACTGCCCAAGATGAAGAGATTGGCAGCGACCCCGATCGCCAGCCAGGGCTGTGCCGATGCATCGCGTTCCAGCCTGGCATGGATGCGCGCAGCAATCCCCCAGTTGATCGCCGCCGACGCGATCAGCAGCGCGACGAAGCGCCAATCCCACACGCCGTAAAACACCCAGCTGGCGATGAGCAGGATGATCTTGCGCCATTCGTTGCTGGCCTGCCCGACCGTCCACACCAGCACCAGCACGGGCACAAAGAAGATCGCGAAATCCAGCGTCGGGAACAGCATCAGCGGCGCGCCCCGAGCTGTGCCCCGGTATTTGCCCCAAGGCTTGCCTTTCCGACGGCCTGTGCCGCATCGAGATCATCGAGCAGCATGCGCGCCACTTCGGCGCCGCCGGCCGGCGAATAATGGATGAAATCCGGGCCCATCAGGCGCTGCTGCGTCCAGCGCACCGCCGCACAGGCGCCGCCCTGCCGCGCTCGCCAATCCCAGAAGGCCAGGCCCAGATCCGCCGCAACGCGGCGCTGCACCGCACCGACGACATCAAGGCCCGGCGGAGTGAACAGCGGCAGCCCGCGCCGCACCGCGCGCAGATTGGGGCCAGCGAAGGCCACCGGATCAGAGGCCAGCACGCCGTCGCCATCATTCCAGATCGGAATGTCGAAACCCGTGACCGGCAGCCGTTCCGGGCTGGATTCGATGGCCGGATTGCAATCGACCACGCGGCCCGCTGCATTGCCGATCAATGCCGTGGTGCGGCTGGCCGCATCGGGCGGGCCGAGCAACAGGATCGGCACCGGGCCGACGAGGGCGCGCAGCCGTGCCACCTGCTCGCGCAAACTGCTTTCCAGCCGCGCCGCGTCGGCATTGGGCGCGAAGCCTTCGTTGGTGCCGAAGGCCAGCACCACAAGATCGGGCGGCAGCGCCTGGAACTGCGCCGCCATGGTGGCAGTATCGGCGCGGCCGAGAAATTGCAGTTGCGATCCCGGCACACCAAGATTGGACAGGATCAGGCCACGTGGGCGTTCCAGCCACCAGCCGGTGATGATCGCTTCACCCGCCAGCAATTCCAGCCTGGCGGTGCTGGCTTGGCGATCGGCGGGGAAGCGCTGGCAGCGCGGGGTGTCGCTGTCGCTGGTGAAATCCACTGTCTCAGTGCGGCCTCCCACCGTGATGGCCAGTTGCGGCCCTTCGGTGCTGGCGGCCACGCACACGCCAAAGGCGCTGAATGACTGGCTGGCATCGGCGGTCAATGCCAGTGCGGCGCCTGTGGAACGGCTGAACAGCGTATAGCCGGTGATGCCGCGCGGCGGCCAGGGTTCGGCGGCGCCGCTGCCGAACAGGCCGCGCGACTGCCACTTGCCAACCATGCTGACGGTCACGCCGCGGGTGCGCACGCCGGGATGCGGGCGGCCGGCGGGCATCAACCCCCGCCCGCCATTGCCCAGCCGCGCCTGCAACGCGTCGCGCAACGCGCCGGTGATGCTGTCACCGGCGGTGTGGGAATCGCCGATCTGCACGATATGCACCGGGCGGTCCGCCGGCATCGCCGCCAGGCTGAGGGGCACGCCGGCCAGCAACGCGCCGCCACACAGGCTGGCAAGGCAGGGCGCGGCGGCAAGAGCAAGCAGCGCCAGCATCATGCCTGCGGCGGGGTGACTTGCGGTGGCGTGGCTTGCGGTGGCGTGGCTGGCGGGGGGACAAGTTCGGTGGCGGGCGGCGTGACCGGCAGCAAATCGGTCGGCAGCGGCATTGCCTGGGCCGGCGCGGGATCGGCTTCCATCGCTGGTTCGGCCGGCGCGGGATCGACCTTTGCCGCATCCGCTTGCGGCAAGGCGACCGGTGGCGGCACCAGTTCTGGCGGCACGGCCTTGCCGCGACGCGCCGCCTGCCCCCACGCGCGCACGCGGACGGCCAGCGCGGCGGTAAGCAGGCGATAGCCCTTCATGCTCATGTGGATGCCGTCGCCGGCACGCACCAGCCACGGCGCGCCGCTGAGCTTGTCGGGCAGATGGGAGACATAGAGGCCATCGGGGCCGACCGCCGCCTGCCTTGTGTCGATGAACGGCACCTTCAGCCGCGCCATCACGCCGGCATGAAAGGCATTGAGGCCCTGCACCTGGGCGTCAAAGGCCGGATCGCGCATCACTGGCAGGCCGATCCACACCACATCAGCCCCCTGATCGCGCAGCATCCCGACATAACGGGTGATGCGCGCCGCGATCTCGGCCTGCCACAGCGGCGACAACAACGGCGCGACCCGGCCATCGACGAAAATGCCCTGCACATCATTGGCGCCGAAACTGATCACCGCCACATCCACCGGGCCTTCGCTCAACTGGCCGGCCAGCGCCTGTTCCAGATTGGTCTGGCGATAACGGGTGAAGCCAGTGCCCTGCTGCGAAAATTGCAGCACATGAAAGGCCTCGCGGCGCGGCAACTGATTGTACAGCGCCGCCCATAGGCCATCGCCGAAACTGTCACCAAACACGCCGATGCGAAACGGCCGGCCCTGCGCAACGGCGCGCGCCAATCCCGCCGGCACATTTGCGGCGGCGACCACGTCTGCGGGCAGGCCGTCGGCGGCCGGCGGTGCGCCGGCCGGGCTGGTGACCGGCGCCGGCAAGCCGGGTGGCGCATCGGAGAGGAGCGTGTTCAATTGCGGCGCGAAGGCCAGCCCGATGGCAATGCCCGCCGCAACCCCGCAGAACAGGGCAGCAGTGCGATCAATCAACAGGAAGGCGGGATGGTCGGCCATGCAGTCTGCCGGGCTGATACACGCACCGGCCGATGGCGCAAGCGCTTGGCTTCGCGGCCGGTCGTCAACCGCCCGTCAACGGCGATTTTCGCCCAAGCTGCGTCAATCTGTGTCTGAGCAGCGCCATGCCGACCACCGTGAACGGCACGGCCAGCACCACGCCCAGCGGACCGAGCAAGGTACCGGCGGCAATCAGGCTGAAGATGGTCAGCACCGGCGGCAGATCGCCAAATTTGCTCTGGGCGAGCGGCGTTACCACATTGCCCTGCAACTGCTGCACCACCACCAGCGCGACGACGGTGAAGATGCCGGTTTCCACGCCCTGGCCAAAGCCGAGGATGACCGCCGGCACCGACACCAGCACCACGCCCAGATAGGGCACGAATTCGCACAGGCCCGCCACCAGGCCGATGGCCAGCGGCGACGGCAGCCCGACCAGCCACAGCCCCAGCGAAGTGCCCACTGCCACAAACGCCATGCCGATCGCCTGGCCCTTGAGCCAGGCGGAGATCGCATCGCGCACGACCCCCAGGATTTCGTTGGCGGGTTGCTGGGCCGCCGGCGGCAACAAGGCAATCAGCCCATCGACATAAAGCCGCGGCTGCGCCGCCAGATAGAGCCCGGCCACCAGCACCACGGCCAGGCCGGTGATCGCCGAGCCGACATTGGCCAGCGCGCTCTGCACGATGCCGGCGACCTGCGCCATGCTGGGGGTCAGGCCGCCAATCTGGGCGAGGACTTCGCGACCGATCGGGGTGGCGCGCGCCCAATCCTGCACATTCCTGAGCGCCAGCGGAAAGCGTTCGGCCAGGATGATGAATTGTTCCACCATCAGGCTGCCGAACAGACCGAACACCACCAACAGCACGATCAGCGGGATCAGGATTGCCGCCGCCAGCGCCACGGCAAACGGCAGCCGCAGCCAGCGTTGCAGAAGCACCGTGAAATCGTTGAGCATCAAGCCGATCAAGGCGGCGGCAAACAGGATCAGCACCAGTTGCTGCAACTGCCACGCCGCCAGCGCCAGAGCGATGCCGGCCATCACCGCAAGGGTGCGGCGGAACCAGCGGCCCGCGTCTTCGGGTGATGGGGGGAGAACACTCATCCTGCCTTCATGCGGCACCCTTCAACGCTTGCCAAGCCGCCGCCGGCAACATCACCCCGCCCTTACAGCAGCGTCCATTCGCCATCCCCGGCATAACGGTGCGACACGCGCCCTTCATCGTCCATCGCCCACAGATGCAGCCAGTGATTGTCCACGAGTTCGCGGACCATTTGGTTGGCCATGATGATGTCGGTCATCGCGGCCAGCGGTGCCGCGATGATCACGTTCAGGCGCAAGGGTTCGTGCAGCAGGCGCGTGCCATCATGCACGGATTGCCAGGCCAGCCCGGTTTTCAGATCGCCGCCATTGCCTTCCAGCACGCCCAGCATGCCGACCACATTGTGCAGCACCTTGTTGCCGGCGCCCCAAAGCTGATTGTTCACGACCGACCCGTAATATTGCAGGTTGATCCAGCTGGCGACGACCATCGGCGCGGTCATGATCAGTTTCAGCACGCCAAAGCCGTCATCCCCGTGCCAATCATAGCTGTGCAGGAAGCTGCGCCCGCCCAGATCGATGCTGGCGGTGCGGGCCCGCGGCGCCGCGATGAAGGCGGCGTTGCCGGCCAGCCCCCATTCGGGGCGCACCTGCGCCCAATCGCGGCTGCGTTCGAGCATTTGCGCATCGATGTCGCCGCCGGGCTGTTCGATATCCAGCAAGCGCGCGCGTTCACGTCGCGCCAGCGCCGACGCCCGGTCCAGCCAGCCATCGATCGCCGGCAGATCAGCGCGCAGCGCCGGCGGCAGCCCGGCGCGATCGAAGATGGTGACGATATCGGTGGTGGTGTCGTGCAGCGCGCCCAGAAACCAGGTGTCATCCGGGATATCGATGCCGCGGCTGCGCAGGCCCAGCCGCACCGCCGGTTCGTTCAGGATGGCGGCGGCGATGCGGGCGCTCGCTTCGCCGGTATGGCCGCCGCAGGCGCCGCAATCGAGGCCGGAGGCGTGCGGGTTGTTCGCAGTTGTGCTGCCATGGCCAGCCAACAGCACGAACGGCGCAAAATTGCGGGTCAGGCCCATGCCGCGCAGCACGGCTTCGGCCTGCGCCAGTTGCTGATCGTTGTTGAGCCCGGTCATCCGCCCGCCGATCAGGCGCGCTTCGAGGCGCGGCCCAAGCCGACCGATCACCGAAGCGTCCAACCCGTCAGTGCCAGGATCAGACACGGTGCGGGTCAGCCCGAGCGCATTGCCGACCAGTTTCGGCGCAAAGGCCAGCCCCAGCGCCTCGACATAGGCAAAGCTGGACACGGCGGATTGCTTGAAGCCTTTCCAGGCCTTGGCGGCGCGGCGACGCAGCAGGCGCAGGCCCAGCGCTTCGATCTCCTCGTCAGGCGACGCGCTGTGCACATGTTCGCTGATGGTGAACGCCGGGGTGAGCAGCACCGGGCAGTGCGCCCCGCCGGTGTCGCGGCCGATCGGCACATATTCGATCGGATAGCCGAAGAAGCCGGCAAAGCCGATGGTGTCCACGCCAGGCACGACCTTTTCGAGCGCGCGGCGATAGACTTCGGAGCGCACGTCGATGCAGAACGCCGCCTGAAGCACCGGCCGGACAGCCGGGATCCTCGCCGGGGCCTGGTTGTGCAGCTTGGCCAGCAATCGTTGTTGCCAAGCGATTTCATAGGCTTGCTGAAACAGCAGATCGATGGCCAGATCGGGATCGCCGGACAGGCCCGCATCGTCGGGCAATTGTGCCGCCTGGCGCATTTCTTCGGCCCAGGCGCTCTTGAAGGCCGCATCGCTGCGCTGGCGGAACAGCGCATAGCCCCACGCCATGCGGATGGCGAGCAACTGCACCAGCCGATTGTCGGCGCGGCCATACAGGCCATTGTCCCACACCAGATAGCGCACATAGGCCGCCCAGCCGCCGATATCGAACAGCGCGCGGTGCAGATAATCCGTCAACGCCCGCGCCGGAATGCCGATCTCGGTGACGATATGGCGAATGGCGGCGTTCGGATCGGCCGGCAGGCTGGCGATCAGGGCGCGAAAGCCGGTCAACCCCATGGCTTGCGGATTGCGATCGTGGCGCATGCTTTCCCGCCACGCCGCCCACGGCCCCATGTGGCGATGCGGCATCTGCCAGCTCGCCTGGCCCTCGTCGAAATAGGCGGCACACCAGCGCGATATTTCATCGACCATGAAGGCGGTGCGGCTGGCCTGCCGATCACCGGCCGACAGACGATCGAGCACTTCGGCAATGGTCGCGACAACCGCCGGGCCGCCCCGCGCTGCCGGGCCACGCGCCAGTGCAGCCCTGGCGCCCACGACGTCGACAGGGACGGGCGCATTGGCCGGCGCCTGGACGATCGCCGCGGCAATATGGCCGTCATCCATCACGCCGTCGGCCAGCGCCTGTGCATAGAATGCACGCGGCATCAGCATGTCGGCCTTGCACACCCGGCGCAGCGTGGCGGCAGTGGCGGCAAAGCTCTGCCCCGAAAAGCCCAGCCACGGATTAACCGCGACGAAATGCTTGAGCGGCCACAGCGGCGCGATGCGCTGGCAGGCGGCGGCGATGGCGGCCGCGATGGCCTCTTCAGGCACATCCGACACCGTGGCGGCATCGGGGCGGGGCAAGCTGGTGGTGATCATGAGAAATATCCTTTCGGATCAGAAAGTTCAACGGCGTGCCCGCAAGCTGGTCGGCCAGAATTTCAGCACCAGCCGGTTGGCCAGCGTGTTGACATAAAGCCCGTTCAGCGCGTGGGCATGGAGCGCGCGCGCCCAATCCGGCGCATGGCCGCCCCGCGCCGCCAGCACGCTGGATTGGCCGATGGTGATCGCGGCAAAGCCTGCCACCACCAGGATGATGGCCAGCCAGGCCAGCGGATCAGCGCGCACCACCATGGGGGGCAAGGTGCCGGCCATCAGCGCCGCCATGCCGGCCTGCACCGCAAACCACAGCCCGGCCACCGCCAGTGTCGCCGCCGCCGTGCGGACCACGACATAGCCGGTCGGCCGTTCATCGATGCCCTGCGCCAGCAGATGCACCAGGCCCATCAACAGGATGGCGCCCAGCGCGAACACTCCCGGTTCGCGGCTGAGCTGCAGGCCGGACAAGGTGCCCACCCCCACCACCGCCGCCAGCACGCCGGCCACGGCCAACGCCAGTCGCCGCGGATGCGGTGCACCGCCGGGGCTGCGCGACCAGCTGGCGCGGGCGATATCGATGACACTGCCCGACGAAAGAAAGGCGTGCGCCTTGTAGAGCGAGTGCGCCACGATATGCAGCAGCGCGACCGGCCAGGCGCCAAGGCCGCATTGCAGCAACATGAAACCCATCTGGGCGATCGTCGACCAGGCCAGCGCCACCTTTATGGCATTCTGGGTGAGCATCACCACGCTGGCAAACAGGGCGGTGAAGCCGCCGACGATGATCAGCAGATCGAGCGACGGCGTCGCCAGTTGCAGCAAGGGCGAGAAGCGCAGCAGCAGGAAACCACCGGCGTTGATGATGCCGGCGTGCAGCAGCGCGGAGACCGGAGTCGGGGTTTCCATCACTTCGGTGATCCAGCCGTGCAGCGGGAATTGCGCCGATTTGAGCAAGGCCGCGAGTGCGATCAGCACCGCGGCACCCGTCAGCGCCGGCGGAGTGGCACCGCTGGCGGCAACGCCCGCCAGCGCCGCATGAAGCCCGGCAATGTCGAGCGTGCCGAAGGCCTGCCACAACAGGCCGAAGGCGATGACGAGCGCCAGATCGCTCAGGCGACTGGCAATGAACTTCTTGCGCGCGGCCAGGATCGCCGCCGGGCGGTCGCCATAAAACAGCAGCAGCTGGTTCAGCCCCAGCGAGGTCGCCACCCAGGCCGCAAAGAACAGCAGCAGATTGCCGGACAGGATCAGCAGCAGCACGCTGGCCAGCGTGAACGACAACAGCTGGGTAAAGCGGACATGGCCGGGATCGCCAGCCATGTAGGTGCGGGCAAACTGCACGACGATGCTGCCGACGAAGCTGACCAACAGGAACATCACCGCGGTCAGGCCATCGAACAGGATGAAGGGCAGCGCGGGCGTTGCCAGCGGGCCGGCGACGGCCACCACGCAAGCCATCAGGACAGCGCTGGCCAGGCCGAGCAGCGCAGCGGCGCGAACCCGGGTGGCAAGTGGCCTGGCAGCGCCGGCCGGCAGCGCCGCCAGGGCGAGCAGTGCTGCCGGCCCGGCCAGCACCAGCCATAACAGGGGGGTGATCGTCATGACGTCGCTCCATCGCGAAACAGGGAACGACACGCCAGATAAGGGGTGGAGGCATCTGCGTAAAATATATATAATGTCGATTATTGTTCGTTTTAATGAATGTATTTGCGGTGGCGGCCTTGAACTACAACCATTTGCGCTATTTCCATGCCGTGGCACACGCCGGCAGCCTGACGCGCGCCGCCGGGCAATTGCACCTGTCGCAATCAGCGCTGTCGGTGCAGCTGAAAAGCCTGGAGGAAGCGCTGGGCCACGCGCTGTTCGAACGCAGCCACCGCCGCCTGGCGCTGACCGAGGCCGGCAAGATTGCGCTGGATTATGCCGATACGGTGTTTGCCGCCGGCGATGCGCTGGTCTCGACGCTGGCCGGGCGGGTGCGGCTCGATCAGCAGGTGCTGCGCATCGGCGCACTGCCGACGCTGTCGCGCAATTTCCAGGCCGAGTTCATCGCGCCGCTGATCGGCCGCCGCGATGTCGAGCTGGTGATGGCATCCGGCACCTTGCGCGACCTGCTGGCGCAGTTGGAAGCGCATGAACTGGATGTCGTGCTCGCCAACCAGCCGCCGCGTGGGCTGGTGGCGCCTGACATCATCAGCCGCCGCATCGCGCAGCAGCCGGTGGGCCTGGTCGGCCCGCCCGGCTACCTGCGCCGCCCACTGCGGTTCCCGCACGATCTCGCCAAGCTGCCGGTGCTGCTGCCGGCCAGGGGCCTCGATATCCGCACCGGTTTCGATCAATTGCTCGATGCCGCCGGAATCCAGCCGATCATCCTGGCTGAAGTGGACGACATGGCCATGCTGCGCCTGCTCGCCCGCTCCTCGCAGGCGCTCACCCTGGTGCCACCGATCGTGGTGAAGGACGAACTCGCTGCCGGCACCCTGGTGGAGATTTTCACCATCCCCGGCCTGACCGAGGAATTCCACGCCATCACCCAGCGCCGGCGCTTTCCCAACCCGTTGCTGGCGCAGTTGCTGGCTTAAAGCCCCATTTCGGCCCCGGCCGCCCTGATCCGCCCCTGCGCCGCCGCATCGCCGTTGAACGACGCCAGCGCCTGATCCCGCGCCGCGCGGGCCGCCGCCAGATCGCCAAGCACCTGACGGGCGCGCATCAGACGCAGCCAGCCGGCTTCGTCCCTGGGGTTGGCCTTCAACCGGTCGGCGAGCCGTTCGACCATGCCGCGAATCATCGCCTGCTGATCGGCCGGGGCCATTTGCTGTGCGGCCTGCACCTGATCGCGGCTGGGGCTGGGCATCACGCCAGAAGGGCCTGCGGGCGGGGGGGCCGCACTGGCCGCCGCCGCCGCAACGGTTGAATCCGGCACACCGGGCACGGCGGCCTTGCCGGCGGGCTTGGTGGCGGCCAGGCGCGCGGCGATATCGATGCCGGCGGCCTGCGCGGTCTGCTGGATCACGGCACGCAATTGCGGCAACCACGGCGCGTCGGCCGGCGAATCGGCCAGCAACGTCAGCCAATCATTGATGGCGCCCGGGCGATCGCCTTGTTCAGCCTTGCGCACGCCCAGGAAATAGCGGGCGCGGGCATCGGCGCCATCCTGTTGCGCGGCCTTTTCAAAAGCGGCTGCGGCTGCCGGCGTCACCTGGCCACCGGCATCCTGCACCAGCGCTTCGCCATAGGCGGATTGAAAGCCGACGCCATCGGGCTTCAGCGCGATGGCGCGACCATAGGCCTTGGCGGCATCGGCGTACCGCCCGGTCTGGAAATAGCTCCAGCCCAGCATGCGCCAGCCTTCGGGATCATTCGGTGTCGATTGCATCTTGGCTTCAAGGCCGGAAATCAACTGCGCCACTTCGGCAGACGGCGCAGCTTGCGGCGCAGCGGCCTGCCCGGCCGGCGCCGCGGCGGGCGCCGCCGGGGCCGGCGCGGCGCCACTGGCCAGTTCCGGCTGACCCATGCTGGCATAGAGTGCGGCCGCCGCCACGGCGACCATCCCAGCCAGGCCCAGCGCCACGACGGACAGCGATTTCTGGCCAAGCGTGCGATCCAGATCGGCCGGGATGTGGCCGGCCGCCAGCAAGCGCCGGCGCACTTCGTTGCGCAGGCCCTCGGCCTCGGCAGGCTGGATGCTGCCAGACGCCAGTTGCACGTCCACATCGGCGAGCTGATCCTTCAGCACGGCGATGGTGGCGGCACGGGCATCCACCCGCGCTTCATGGCGGCGCACCAGCGGAATGGTGAGCCAGGCGGCAGACAGCGCCGCCAGCACGGTGAGGATGATCCAGAGTGTCATGAGGGTCTCAGTCAGATGGGCCGGACAACCGGTCAAGCTCGGCCTGTTCGGCCGCGGTCAAAGCTGTATCGGCTGCAGCGGCAGGACGGCGGCGCTGCCACAGGATCAGGCCGGCACCGCCCAGCAACAGCACGGCGAACGGCCCCGCCCACAGCAGCAGCGTGTCGCCTTCCACCGGCGGTTTCAGCAGGACGAAATTGCCGTAACGTTCCACGACATAGTCGCGCACCGCCGCGTCGCTTTTGCCGGCAGCGATCTGCTCACGCACCAGCAGGCGCAGATCGCGGGCCAGCGGCGCATCGCTGTCGTCGATCGACTGGTTCTGGCAGACGACACAGCGCAAATCCTTGGACAAGGCCCGCGCCCGCTGTTCCTGCGCCGCATCAGGCAGCATTTCATCAGGGAGGACGGCCGCGGCCGGCGTGGCGAAGAGAAATGCCAGCGCAGCCAGGCGCCACACGGCTCCCCTTCTCTGAAGGGGACGGGCGTAGCTGAGCACACGTCCAACCATCGCGCTCATGCCTCGGCCCGCAATTGCTGCATCAGTGGCTTGATCTGGCCTTCCCACACCTCCGGGCTGATCGGGCCGATCTGCTTGAAGCGCACACGGCCCTTTTTATCCACGATGAAGGTCTCCGGCACGCCGGTAACGCCCAGATCGATGGCGGTGCGGCCCTGTTCATCGGCGGCGACGCTGGCATAGGGATTGCCATAGCGTGCCAGCCAGTTGCGGCTATCTTCCGGCTTGTCCTTCCAGGCGATGCCGTAAACCGGGAAACCTTCGGCCGAAATGCGTTCCAGCACCGGATGCTCCTGCGGGCAGGCGGCGCACCAACTGGCCCAGATGTTGAGCAGGCGCGGCTCACCCTTGAAACTGGCGCTGGCAAAGCCCGCTCCCCCGCCCGCTTCGGCCGCAATGCCGGGCAGCGCGAATTCCGGAAGCGGCCGGTCGATCAACTGGCTGGGCAGGGCCTTGGGGTCTTGCGTCAGGCCAAAGCCCAGAAACGCAGCCAGGCCGGCAAAGGCGATGATCGGCAGGATGAAGATCAGGCGTATCATGGGCGCAGCTTATTCCGCCGGAACCAGGCCGGACGCAAGGGGTGCACGCACCTGCGGCGCGCCGATGCGGAAGCGGCGATCGGCCAGCGATGCCGCGCCGCCCATCGCCATCAGCAGCCCGCCGAACCAGATCCAGCCCACCAGCGGATGCCAGTAAACACGCACGACCAATCCCTGCCCGCGCGCGTCGGACTGCACGTCGCCGATCGCAATATACTGGTTGCCGGCGATCGAAGCGTTGATGCCGGCTTCGGTGGTCTGGTTGCCGGAGACGGTGTACATCCGGCGCTCGGAGAACAAGGTGCTGGTGTTGCCGTTCTGCGTCACGCTGAATTGCGCCCTGAGCGCGCGATAATTGGCGCCATCAACCTCCTGCGCACCCACCATCGTCACCTTGAGCGGCCCGGCGCTGGCCGTCTCGCCGGGGCGCATCACCAGGATCTTCTCGGCCGAAAAGGCCCCCATCGATGCTATGCCGGCCGTGGTGACGCCCAGGCCGGCGTGGGCCAGCACCAGGCCGATGGTCGCCGCCGGCGTGGTGCGCACCAGCCGCCACGAAAAGCCGCCAGCCCCCCACCAGCGCCGCACCAGCACCAGCACCGCCCCAAGGATCAACCAGGCGCCCAGCGCCAGACCCAGCGCCGATGCGGCCTGCGCCACGCCCAGCCAAAGCGTAAGGCCGGCCAGCAGTGCCAGCACGGCCGC
>Ga0164295_10000842_pt1 | contig 25424 bp, 25 predicted proteins | sample GEODES006metaG_FD_111798 | JGI IMG/M metagenome (GOLD analysis project Ga0164295, IMG submission 111798) | Oligotrophic lake water microbial communities from Sparkling Lake, Wisconsin, USA - GEODES006 metaG | ecosystem: Environmental > Aquatic > Freshwater > Lake | place: USA: Sparkling Lake... | reverse complement strand
CTAACGTGGGCGGCACTGAGATAAATTGCTGAGCGTTCGTTCAAGCCGGACGCGAAGCTGTGATAGCAACAAGCTCAAGAAAATTACAGTAGAAATAGATTTTGTTTTGAATGAGGTGCGTTTGATGGAAAAGCTAAGCGGCAAAGTGGATTACTGAAAGCTAAATAGACTGACTCAAACTCACTCGGGCCCGCACCGGCCCGAGCCGCCTCGACAGCAACAGTTACGCTGAGCGCGCAGGAATAGGACGATAGGTCGACCGGTTTCTCATCAAACTAACCAAGGTCTTGTCGCCCAAACGCATTTGCATGCCGCGCGTAGCAACCACTACGGCAGCTGCTCTAACGGACATAGAGGAAAATTTAGTCAGGTCGATTTCTTGCGCTAGATCTATGGCCTCATCGACCACATCAAACTCCATCGCTTCTAACTGTTTGAGTTCGGCAAGTAGTTCTGAACGTTGCATTTTATTATTCCGGTTGAAGTCTGTAAAAAATAGGATACGAGGGATAACTACGGACTCAGCTGAGTTTGCCGACCGAACTCAGTAATCGAACTGCCTCTTGCTCACTCATTGCTTCCTTAACTTGCGAATCGATATCGTGACCTTCGGTAGGAATAAAGTTACCGTTGATCTCAGCAGCTGGATTGATTTCGAGTGATTCATAGTAAAGATCACCAATCACGCGAGCACCTTCTTGCAGCTCTAGCGATTTCGCATGAATGTCACCCCATACGGTGCCTGCGATGATGGCGTTGGTGCAAAAAAGATTACCAGAGAGTTTGCCACGCATACCAATGATTACCGTGGTCTTCTCCAAGCTTTTCCCTTTTAAATCACCGTTGATCGTGCCATCAACGAAAAAGGTGCCATTGAAATCGATATTGCCTTGAATAGTCGCTTCGAAATCAATTCGGGAATCGGCAAGCTGCCTATTGGTAGACAGTTGTTTTTCCAGAAATTTCATCGGCTTTCCCTCACAACAAAACGCGGAGTCAAATTACTTTGCACGCAATACGAATACTGCGCAGATGCTGAAATTTGGCGTAATTGAGAGTGACTGTCAACCAATCAATGTGTTCATGTAGGCAAAGATAGAGAATGGACTTTCAGAGTACAGTGTTAGGCGTTGATTTAGTTCAGAAAAATATTTTAGTTATTTTTTTATGTAAATACGTCAAAATTACGCACCCTAGAGCAAGAACTATTTAATTTGACAAGGTAATCATGCGTAAAATCTTTTTGATATTATTTGTAATCGGGTTGCCATTATTTAAAGTTAGTTTTGCTGAAACAATTTCATCTTCAAGAAATACCGGAACAGAAAAAGATCAATACAACACGGTGACATCACATCAGCACGGTGCACCTGCTAAAGTAGTTAAGCAATCCCCGAATATCAACCCCATTGTTGTCGTTCCAGTGGCGCCCGCTGGCCCTAGACCTTCGGCTCCGAATACCAAATAACTCTCGATAAAAAATGACCGTTGCTCTTTTTGATAAATATGGTGGTGTACCCGCAGTAACACGGATAGTGCGCGACTTTCATGAACGACTGATGCGTCGACCTAACTTACGTCGCTACTTTGAAGAGATGGAAATGGATAAGGTCATCCAACATCACATCGCTTACGTTTCTTATGCTCTTGGCAAACCGAATCAAGACTTCACGATGAAGAAAATGCACGACCAGCACATGCAAGCTGGTGTGACAAAAGCTTCATACAATCAGATCATGGAAATTTTCTTTGCTGCGCTCGAGGAAGAAGGTGTTACCCCTGAAGATATCGAGATTATTGAGCAAACGCTGAAGGAAGTACGCGGTGAAATCGTCAGCAAAGGCTTGGAAAAATAATTACGCTGACCGTAGCCGCTAGAAAAAAACCCCGCACGTCGCGGGGCTTTTTTTTACCTAACTTGTTTAAATTATTTAAACGGTTGAGTAAATTGGAACATCACTGCGTTCAAGCCTAACAGGTTCACTTGAACTCGCTGATTACTATCGAATTCCCAACCTAGCGCTGGAACGATCGCGGGAGAGAATCCCTCATAGTTTGCAGGCACTTTATGTTGATACTTGCCGCGATAGCCATACAGAATACCCGCAGTCCATTGCGCATACATCTGGGGCTGGCCAAGTACGCCACGGTACATCTGACCCCACGGGAAAAAGTAGCCGCTATCTTGACCAAATGAATTGCTAAAGAAAGCAGCGCCAGCGATTGACCCATTAGCACGCTCGCGTTCAGCACCAACAAGCCAGACGGTTTTATGATCATCACTGGGGCGAAAGTGATAGGTATAAGGAGAAGCGATCAGGCTCCAACGATCACCCGATTTGGAGGAGAGGTCGAAACCGTCAGTCCAATCGTAAGCTGATGCCACAGGCGCCATCAAAGCCGAAGCCAAGCCTATCAGCACAGCGATGACGTTTTTTGAAAAAGGAATGGTTGATAGTAAGCGCATAGATAGGATGTAAATTGAAATGGGATATTTTGCGTTGCGTCAAAAACAGGAAACGGTAACATTTATTAAATGTAACTTCAACCGCCGTCCAATCTCGGCTTAACCGTTGTGGGCATACAGTAAATCAATTTCACTTTGATAACGATCTACCCTTAGTTCGCCTAGACGAACGCAATCGGGCCATACCACTCGCAATAAATCGCCATCTACCGGACAATTCGGGTATGCACCCAACCCGCCTTAGCAACCGCCAGCTGTTTTTACTGATACTTGTGATAACCACTGCCATCAAGCTGTGGCTGGCTTTCACTATTCCATTGATTGGGGATGAAGCGTATTTCTACCAATGGGGTAGGCACGTCGATTGGGGCGGTTTTTACGACCACCCACCGATGGTGGGCTGGTGGCTATGGGGGTTACAGCAGATTTCCTCCTCGCTGCTCGTACTGCGCCTTCCAGCCGTCCTGCTGTGGATCGTTATTACGTTCGGCATGATGGATCTATTGAGGCGACTGCAACCGGGCAGCGAAGAAAAATCCTGGTTACTCGGCAGTCTGTTTCTTTTATTGCCTTTCACCTGGTCGCTGAATCTGATCACGACTGATACGCCGCTGATTTTTTTCTTATTCTTCTCAGGCTATGCCTTCATGCGCGGCGAGCAATCGGACAGCTTGCGCTGGCATGCTTTGAGCGGTGTTTTGTTAGGACTCGCACTACTATCGAAATACTTTGCTGGGCTGCTGGCGATTGCCTATGCGGTGTATTTCATGACGCGTGGGCCGCGCGGCTGGCTAAGGCTAGTAATCATTGCTCTGTGTGCTCTGCCATTTATGCTGCTTAATCTGGCATGGAATTCGACGCACTGCTGGAACAATATTCTTTTTAATCTTTTTAATCGCAATGAAGGATCGCATTTTTCGCTAAGTCACCTCGCCATTTACATCGCGATGATGATCTATCTGGTCACACCCTGGACAGGCTGGCGACTAGTGCGTACCCAAGCATTGCGCCAAAACTGGCAACTAGCCTCCCTGTTTGCTGTTCCTTTTGTTTTATTTTTTCTACTCTCTTTTTACAAAACAATCGGTCTGCACTGGGTATTAGCATTTCTTCCGTTTGTGTTTTTAGCGGTCGGCATGATGCTGAATGACGATGAACTTCGTTTACACAGCCGATGGACTATTTTTCTGGGAGTGCCGCATCTGATAGCGTTGGTGTTACTGGCCTACTTGCCTAGCGCGGCATTTCAAGGAATGAAGCTACATACCGATATCGTCATGCATCGTGATGCAAAAGTATTGATTAGCGCCATCAAAAAAGATGTGCCGCCCGACAGCGTGTTAATGACAGCTTCGTACAGCTCAGCCGCTTTGCTATCGTTTCACGCGGACGATTATCTGCCGGTGTTTGGCGAAGGCAGTTTTCATGCGCGGTTTGATGACAACATCACTGATTTTTCTACATTTGAAGGCAAGACGATTTTGATTGCTGGAACGCGCCGCATGAACGAAGCTAGTTTTGTGCCTTATTTCGAATCGGTGTCTGTGCGTGAACTGACGGTTGATGGCGCACGTTTTTGGGTGGCTGAAGGACGAGGATTTAAGTTTGAGCCTTACCACGAAAACATACTGAAAAAAATTTCAGCGACTTACTATCGTATGCCCTCATTCTTACCGCTGAATGGCTGCCGTTTTCTCGAGCAATATGATTTTGAACGGCAGAATCGCTAATGAATTCGAATGATTCATCCGCAGGTTAAGTTTTACGCCTGCTTGAATGAAAAACGCTTGTGACCTAAGTAACTGGTAAAAACCGGCACCACTACTCCAACAGCATGAGCTATTTCAGGAATAAATTGCGTCAAACCCATGCGGGGTAATAGATAGTAAGCCAGTAGCATACTGATCACCCACGTCTGCATGACCGCAACTATATTTACCACCACAAACCACAGCGCGCTGCGCTGCATGGATTGATTACTCTCAGTAAAAACAAAGTAGCGTGCCAGCACAAAGGCTGTCACCATGCCTGTCAGGTAAGCCAGCACCACTGCAACTGAAAAATTAACCCATTGGTTGTACAGAATACGCGAGCCAAAATTCACCGCTGCGGCCACGCCGCCGGTCACTAAAAATATGACGAATTGCCGTGACATAAAATGACTGATCACTGCACTGCCTCGCGCGCTAACTGACGACCAAATCCTATACTCTCTGAAATACCCCGATCTTCCGGGTAGTAATACGACGTATCAGCTACCCAAAGTCCTTGAATAGGTAACGCCGTTGGCGGTAATTTACTCAGATACCCAGGATCACAAATAGGTTGCGCATGACGATACCGACTGGCGCGTATATCAATGAAATCATCATCGTGTAATTTAGGATTAACTTTCTTTAAGTAGGTTTTAACCTTCTCTAGAAATACGTCATCAGCCTCTGCAAACTTTGGATGCTCGCCGGGCATATAGAAAGGTACATACACGATGGAGTGCTCTAGCGGTCGCAAATTAGAATATTCAACTAGACCGGGAATATCCATTTCTGGATCATTGACGTTTAACCAAAAATTTTTCGATAGCGGCTTTTTAAGCTTAGCGATAACGCACACCACGGCGATATTTTTCAGTGCTTGAAATTTTTGGAGTATGTCTTGCGGCAAATCTGGTATCAAGCGCGGCACATACGGCAGGGGTACGGTGCTGATAACTTTGTCAAAGGTTTCGAGGCCTTCGCTCGTTTGAACGGCAGTCACTCTGCCCTGCTCGCAATGAATTTTATGTACCGGCGAATTCAGCCGAATGATGCCGCCGTGTCGCTCAATATCCGTCTTCAGTGCATTTAAGAGTGTGGTTGAACCACCATCTAAGTAACCTAATTTTTCTCGGAATAAATTGTAACGTGAACGTCCAATTCGACGTATGCGACTCCATATCCATGCGGCTGAGAGATTGCTGCTGTAATCGTAAAACTTATAGTCAAACAATCGGCGCCAAAGAATTTCCCAGGCTTCTTCACCAACCCAGCGTCGTATCCATCCAGTAGCTTCGACGTTATCTAAGGGTTTCCAATCCGTGCGTTTGGTACACAAAAAGGCATGCAAGCCATAGCGAAATTTTGCGATCAAACTCAAGCCGCGAAATCCTAATAAAGCAAACGGGTTACCCCAAGCTTGTAAACGGTTTTGATACCAGTAACCCATTTTGGTTTCGACCCAATGCATCTGATGCGCAATACCTAGCTCATCGAGCATTTGCAAAAACGCGGTATCTGAAGTGCAGTGAAAATGATAGTAGCGCTCAATTTGTAGGCCAGAAAAATCAAAGCACGCGGTCATACCACCGACGCGATCATCCGCTTCGAATACCACGGGGCGATGGCCATCACGCGCCAACTGATACGCTACAGCCAAACCCATGGGGCCAGCGCCCAAAACCGCTATGCGTTGTGACATGATTAAAATTCCAGCACCACCCGGCCATACACCGGATGATTAAAAGTTTCTTCGATAGCTGCCGCAAACGAAGTACATGTCACGCCAAAAATAGTTGGCCAGTCGATGACTTCGAATTCATCGCGCGCTATCAATGCAGCTAACTGCTGAGTGGTGAACGGAGGATTACGATCAAACTGACTCCATAACCACAGCAAAAAATAAAATACGCTGTAAGGTATGCGTAGAATCAGCGCACTCGCTTTAGTCGTTCTTTTTATGGTGCGAATAATATCTATGTAATCAATTTTTTCATGGCCTGAAATAGTGAATACGCCTTTGCGTATTTTATTTTCTAAGCAGCTGATGATGATGTTGCAAAAATCACCGACATATAAAGGCTGACGCAAATAGCGGCCATTGCCTGGGATGGGAAATACCGGCACTTTTTTCATGAACCGTGATAACCAACCCAAGTGTTTTCGATCAAACCAACCAAACATTAACGTGGGGCGCAACACAGGACAGGCGATACCGCTATCGACCACCATCTGTTCCTGTAATTTTTTAGTCTGCGTGTAATAATCATCAGCGACCGATTCAACCACGGACGAACTGATGTGTATCAATTGCTCGACCTGACCTGCTTTTATCGCCTCTAAAATCAAACGCGTTGAATTCAAATTATTGCGCTCGAAATCGATGTAGTCATTCCCACCAATCTGAGCCTGCAACATCACCACGGCACTAGCTTGATTGAAATGTCGCTGCCAGTTACCCGGCTCAGCGAGATCGGCGTATTCAATGACGATATCCGGATGCAGTTGCTGCAACACGGCTAGATTAGCGCGATGCTTATCCAACACGACTAAATTTTTATAACCGCGCTCTTTTAGTCGTACCACCAGATTCTGACCGACCAGACCGGCACCACCCGGCAAAATGATTTTTTCTTGGTTCATTCAGATATTTAACTTATTGAAAATCGCACGCGGTAAATGTCGAATCACCATCATGATAATGGCCCATTTAGCCGGCACATAGGCAACAGGAGTTCCCGCATCAATTGCTGCGATGATGCGACTCGCAACCGCTTCTGCTGAAGCCATACCACGCTGTGGCAGATGCGCTGTCATGGGTGTGGCGGTAGGGCCCGGCTTGATCAGTACGACATTGATTTTGGAATGAGCAAACCGGTGCTGCATGCCCTGTACGTAACGCTCAACCAAGCCTTTAGCTGCGCCATATACATAATTTGTTTTGCGACCTCTGTCCCCTGCCACCGACCCGATAACGGCGATCGTTCCGCGTCCCACTGGTTCCATCTGTTGAGCAAATGCTTCAGCAAATAATACGGGGGATACGCCGTTAACTTCTAACGCCTCTCGAGCCTGCGTTATGTCTTGCTCGCATTCTTTTTGATCTGGCAGATTGCCATGTGCGATCAATACAATATCAATCGCTTTTTCTACAGCTAATTTTTGTGCCAGGGTTGTGATGCTAGCGGGATTAAAGAAATTTACTTCGTGGGCTGTGACGGATGAATGAGGACTTCTTACTCGTAAATCAGCAGCGACACGTGACACACGAACTAAATCGCGCCCAATTAACACGATATCCACAGCAGCACGCACCCACAATCGTGCGCACTGCTCTGCAATCGCTGAAGTAGCGCCTATGATAACGATGCGCGGTCTGGACACGATGCGATTCCTTCTCAATTACCCATAAGCCGTCGTGACATGGCTGAACTAATACCTGAATCACGATGGGTCAAAAATTCTTTTAAGCGTGGATAGCCTGATTCAAACAAATCAACCGGCATGCGAGCATCTTTAGCAGGATATAAGCGACCTTTAGCTTCACGAACTATCGCGTCTAATGCGGATAACAATTGCAGAGTCGGCGCACCTTGATTGGGAAAATCGAGTGCCAATGTCACTCCAGGCATAGCAAAACTCAGCAGGCCTTTCGATTCTCGCTCACCAAAGGTTTTAAGGACGGCTAAAAATGATCCTGTACCCGACCGCGCAATTCGCCGCAGTATGGCTTGAGTCGCCTCTTTACCGACTGATCGAGGTAATACGCATTGATATTGGAAGAAACCGCGCGGCCCGTAAATACGATTCCATTCCAAGACGTTATCGAGCGGATGAAAAAAAGTTTCGTAATGCTGAACCGAGGCGCGCTGGGATTTTTTTTGATGAAAATAAAGCGAATTAAACGGACGCAGTGACCATTGATTCACCAAAGACACTGGCGGCACAAACGGTACTTTGATAGATCGCCCTGAACGCGGCTGGTCTTTACCGGCATCAACGGAGTTAGCGCGCATAAAAATACCACGCCCTTCGCCACTCAAACAATCAACCCACGAAACGGTGTGTTCCCAATCAGCTTCGGAGGAATCGGCTAAGTCAAAAAATTCTGTCAAATTTCGATACGCGAGCGTTTCAACCGCAAGCCACGGACCAGGTACGCGCTGTAATTGCAGCTCGACTTCGGTAATGACGCCGGTTAATCCCAGCCCACCCACTGTCGCCGCAAACATGGCATCTGCAGGGCGATACTGCATCAAGCTACCATCGGTACGCGCCAAGGTAAATTGCAAAACATGATCGCCGAAACTACCCGCTTTGTGATGATTTTTGCCGTGAATATCATTCGCAATCGCGCCACCTACGGTGACGTACTGCGTACCGGGTACCACAGCTAACATCCAGCCACGCGGTAAACATAGGCGTTGTATATCTCGCAGCAGCACACCGGCTTCACACAATAATTTTCCGCTGTTTTCATCAAAGCTGATGAAACGATCTAAGCCCGTGGTTTTCCACAGCACACCACCGGGATTTAAACAGACATCGCCATAACTTCGACCCATACCAAAGGCAAGGCCATAACGATCGCGTTGCAATTGATTGGCGACACTCAATCGATCAGATAATCGATGCACTTGATGCTCGAACTGACCTAGCCTGCCCCAGGAACTGACTGCTACCACGAGATACCTCGCGTAGCGATGAACAGCACCAACGCAAAAGCACAACCAGATAATAAACTCGCTTTGTCGCGTACTGCGAATAACAGCGGATCATCATGCATTTCGCCACGATGGGCTTTCATCCACATCCAGCTAATCCAAAACAGCATGACGGGTACTGCACTCCACATCACCACTGGTTGCTGATACAGCTTCACCACGGCATCGCTATTTAAGTACAGGGCCAAAACTACCACGGCGGCATAACCTGAAGTGATACCCAATGATTGCACCAGCGGCGCATCCGACGTCCAGTAACCTCGTCCATGCGCGTGATCACGACCCACATCGGCGTGAGTTTTTAATTCCGCGTAGCGTTTTACAAAAGCTAGCGATAAAAATAAAAACACTGAGAACGCTAACAACCAAAACGATAAGGAAATTCCCGCTGCTGCGGCACCGGCAATAATACGTACGGTGTAGAGCATCGCTAACACTAAACAATCGATCAGCACGACGCGCTTTAGGCCCCATGAATAGGCGCACGTCAGTAAAAAATAAAAGAGTAGCCAACCTACAAACGCTGAGCCAATCGGGATGGCAAATAAAAAAGCATTCAGTAGCAGCAAAGGAAATAAGACCACGCCTTTCGCGACGCTGACCCGACCAGAAGCAAAAGGTCGTAGTCGTTTACGCGGATGATGACGATCACTATCTAGATCAAATAAATCGTTGGCGATATAAACAGCCGAAGCGCATAAGCTAAATGAAAAAAATGCCAGCAACAACATGCTAGATAAATCAGCACTAGGGGCTTGATGCGCTGCGAGTGGCGCGATGAATAACAATAAATTTTTTAGCCACTGATGCATACGTAATACCGATGGCAAGGCACCGGCATTTAACGACAGCGATGGAAATTCTTTTTCAACCTCATCACGCTCACGTGCTAGTCGCTGTACGCTCGTTGATGCATTCACCACAATCGCGTGACGAGCCTCGCTCCACACCGGCAGATCATCAGCAGAATTACCTGCGTAATCAAATCCCTGATGACCAAAGCGCTCTTTCAGTGCCGCTGCTTTGTGAAGAGCACTCAGATTATTAACGCCATCGCTAGCCATCACTTCATCAAAAATACCCAGATGACTCGCAACGGCATCAGCCATCAAGCGATCGGACGCTGTACACAGGATTAAACGCCGACCCAGCGCACGCTGCTCTTTTAACCAGACTAGTAAATCGTGGTTATAAGGTAGTGCAGTCGCATCAAATTCAGTGAGGTTCGCCAGCCGCTGCTTGAGAAAGGCCTTGCCTTGGGCTAGCCAAAGCGGAATTTGCAGTGTCTGTAGCGGATGGGAACGCAGAGCCCGTACCGCGGACTCATGCAGGGTATCGGTCAGTATCAGTGTTCCGTCGAGATCAACGGCGAGCGGGATGGCAGTCAAATGCTGGTCCTCAGGGACGAAACTGAGCCGTATTGTAAATCAGAGAATTTATCTGCATAAAAAGAATAAAGGCCGTCGACCCCATTGGGGCGCGACGGCCTTAGCTAAATAAGCATTCCTTAGCGCTGCGATACAGCGTCTACCACGGCCAGTGCGGTCATATTGACGATGCGACGCACGGTCGCTGACGGCGTCAAAACATGAACAGCACGTGCGCAGCCGAGTAAGACCGGGCCAATCGCCACGCCATTACCCGCAGCCACCTTCAACAAGTTGTAAGCGATATTAGCCGAATCCATACTAGAAAATACCAACAGATTGGCATCGCCTTTGAGCGGTGTATCCGGCATGGCTTGACGCAGCGTGTGCGCATCAAGTGCGACATCACCGTGCATTTCACCATCGACTTCCAATTCCGGCGCACGTGCACGAATCAGACTCAGTGCTTCGCGCATGCGGCAAGCGGATTCGCTATTACTACTGCCAAAGTTGGAATGCGAAAGTAAGGCGGCACGGGGATGCAAACCAAACCGTCGCATCTCTTCAGCGGCCATGATCGTAATTTCAGCGATCTGCTCAGCTGTCGGCGTCTCATTGACGTGTGTATCAACCAGCACCACCTGACGATCAGGCAGCACCAAGGCATTCATCGCCGCATAAGTATTTACACCCGCACGACGGCCGAGCACCTGATCAATGTAATGCAGATGCAAATTAACGGTACCGAAGGTGCCACAAATCATGCCGTCTGCATCACCTTTATGAATCGCCATGGAACCAATCAGCGTATGACGACGACGCATCTCTAACTTAGCGTACTGCTCGGTGGTGCCCTTGCGGCGGGTCATCGATAAATAGGTTTCCCAGTAGGAGCGATAGCGGTCATCACGCTCGGGATTGATCACATCAAAATCAATCTCTGGGCGCAGCCTTAATCCATAGCGCTCTATGCGTTGCGCTAACACGGCAGGGCGACCAATCAAGATAGGTTTAGCCAGACCTTCATCAATCACTACCTGCACGGCTCGCAATACGCGTTCTTCTTCACCTTCTGCAAACACGATACGTTTTTTTGCTGCCGGCGCTTTTTTAGCCATAGCAAACACAGGCTTCATTAAGCTACCACTGTGATAAACAAATTGCTGCAACTTGTCGGTGTAAGCGGCGATATCTTTGATCGGACGTTGCGCCACACCAGATTTTTGCGCAGCTAATGCAACGGCAGGTGCGATTTTCAGCATCAAGCGCGGATCAAATGGCTTGGGGATGATGTAGTCTGAACCAAACGCCAAATTAGTCACGCCATAGGTCGTTGCAACCACATCTGATTGTTCTGCCTGCGCTAATTCTGCAATCGCATGTACCGTCGCGATTTCCATCGTACGTGTAATCGTGGTGGCACCGCAGTCGAGCGCACCACGGAAAATATACGGAAAACACAGTACGTTATTTACTTGATTCGGATAATCCGAACGACCCGTCGCTATGACGGCATCGTCACGCACTTCACGTACTTCTTCGGGAAGAATTTCTGGCGTTGGGTTCGCCAATGCAAGCACCAACGGACGCTCGGCCATCGCGCGCACCATCTCTGGTTTGAGTACGCCACCGGCAGACAGACCCAGGAAAATATCTGCGCCAGGAATTACTTCAGCCAAGGTACGTGCAGCAATATCTTGCGCAAAACGTTCTTTGTCCGGATCCATTAATTCTTTGCGGCCTTTGTAAACCACACCGGCCAAATCAGTGACAAAGATATTCTCGATCGGAAATCCAAGATCGACGATAAGATCTAAACACGCTAAGGCTGCAGCGCCTGCACCTGATACCACTAACTTACATTTGTTTAGATCTTTACCAACAACCTTCAGGCCATTCAAAATGGCTGCACCAACGATGATAGCGGTCCCATGTTGATCATCGTGGAATACCGGAATTTTCATCCGGTCACGTAGTTTGCGTTCAATGTAAAAACATTCGGGTGCTTTGATGTCTTCTAAATTGACACCACCAAAAGTAGGCTCGAGGGCTGCAATGATGTCGACTAATTTATCGGGATCGGATTCATTGATCTCAATGTCGAACACATCAATACCCGCAAACTTCTTAAACAGAACACCCTTACCCTCCATAACTGGCTTCGCTGCCAGCGGTCCAATATTGCCCAGACCCAGCACCGCCGTGCCATTGGTGATGACCGCCACTAGATTGCCACGAGCGGTATAGCGAAACGCATTCGCTGGATCGGCCGCAATCTCTTCACAAGCCGCCGCCACTCCGGGCGAATAGGCCAATGCTAGATCGCGCTGGTTAGTCAGCTGCTTGGTGGGGGTGACACTGATTTTTCCTGGGGAGGGGAATTCGTGGTACTCGAGAGCCGCCTGACGAAATTGCTGACGGAGTTCTTTTTAGTTCTGATCTGATTCCATGGAGGGGCAACTTTCTTTGATGCGTCATGCTAGGTTCTGGATTTTATCAGACGGCCGATTTTCGAACACCCTGTCCCAAGATAGCTTAGTTAGGGGCACTCTTAGGTAGAATCACTGCATGCTTAGCGAATTTCAACTCATAACTCGTTATTTCAAACGCAGCTCAAGAGCAGGTAGCCCCGTACAGCTTGGGGTAGGTGATGATTGTGCCTTACTCCAACCACTGAGCGGTGAGCTGTTAGCGGTTTCCACGGACATGCTGATTGAAGGTCGGCATTTTTTCGTTGGCGCCAACCCCTACGATTTGGGTCACAAAGCACTGGCAGTCAATCTTTCCGATCTTGCGGCTATGGGTGCGCAACCCATCAGCTTTACCTTGGCACTGGCCTTACCGGCGTCAGACCCGCATTGGCTTCAACCATTTTCGGAGGGTTTATTCCATCTGGCCGATGCACAGGGTATAGAACTCATGGGTGGCGATACCACGCGCGGACCACTCGCCATTAGCATCACCGTGATCGGGAGTGTGCCAAGCACCCAGGCACTCAAACGCAGCGGTGCGCAAGCGGGCGATGAATTATGGATCTCAGGAACCCTTGGTGATGCACGCCTTGCTTTGGAAGTTTTACAAAATAAACGTACTCTTGCACCCGATCTGTTAACGAAGGCTTCTAAACGGCTGCACAGACCCGAACCGCGTGTAGCGCTAGGTTTGGCTTTGCGGGGCATTGCCAGCGCTGCGATTGATGTATCCGATGGCTTATTGGGTGATCTGGGGCATTTACTGAATCAGTCATCGCTTAGCGCTACCCTGCTCGCTGACGATCTGCCCTTCGGTGAAGCAGTAGCCAGTCAAACCATCGATACGCGCTATGAATTGGCATTAAATGGTGGCGATGACTATGAGTTATGTTTCAGCGCAGCGGCAAATAAACATCAAGCGGTTATCGATGCCGGACAACGCAGTCAGACTCCGGTCACCTGCATTGGTCGGTTAAGTAAGGGATCGGGCATTCATGTGCACGATCATCAAGGTAATCTCATTTCAGCCGCCAATCATTCCTTCGATCATTTCACTGAAAACAGCTCAACGTGAATTCTTCAACATCCAGCCCTGACTTAGATAGAGCGCCGATTCTTCGCCCCGGGGTGAATTTCATGCTTTCCCATCCCGCACATATTTTGTCACTGGGTTTGGGTAGCGGACTCTCACGCATTGTGCCCGGCACAGTCGGCACGTTGTTTGGCTGGTTACTGTTTCATGCACTCTCAGTGCGTTGGCCAGAAATAATGACACCCACAACGTGGGCTTGGATCATCCTTATTGGATTTATTGTCGGCGTATGGGCATGCAATAAAACAGGACATGCACTCGGCGTGTTAGATCACGGCGCGATGGTGTGGGATGAAATCATTGCTATCTGGCTGGTGATGTTATTCGTTACACCGGCGAGTTTTAAAGTACAGCTGTGGGCTTTTTTAGTATTTCGTGCATTTGACATGATCAAACCTCCACCAATCCGTCAGTTTGAACAAAAATTTAAAGGTGGATTTGGCGTGATGGGCGATGACATCATCGCGGCATTCTTTACTTTGCTGGTGTTTGCGCTTTGGCGTTTTATTTAACTCTGTTACGACGCTCTGAAGCGACGTAAAAAAGGAATCGGTCATGGACCCATTGAATGAACTCGCCACCGAAGTCGGCAAAGCACTCAAACAGCGCGGCTGGTTGCTAGCAACGGCTGAATCCATTACCGGCGGCAGCATATCGCAAGCGATTACCGATATTCCCGGTTCGTCTGAGTGGTTTGACTGTGGCTTTGTGACGTATTCGAATGGATCGAAAACCCAATTTTTAGAAGTACCAGAAGCACTCCTCGCACAGCACGGAGCCGTCAGTGAAGAAGTGGCAGCTGAAATGGCCAAGGGCACACTTGCGAATACCGATGCACATATCACGCTCTCAACGACGGGTATTGCAGGGCCTGGTGGAGCGGTTCCCGGTAAGCCCGTTGGCACCGTTTGTTTTGGATGGGCATGCGAAAAGCGTGTGCATACAGGGCGACTTGTGTTTGCCGGTGATCGACATTCCGTGCGAACACAGACAGCAGAACATGCACTAAAAGGCTTGCTGGAATTTATGCAGCAACTTTAAAAAATATAGTTGTGCGTTGTTCGGCTGACAGCAAGGCGCTTATTGCATCAGATCATGTCGAACACTCAAGACAATTTTTACCTGCTGTCTAAAAATTTGATAACCGCACTTCAACTGCACATATAAGCTAATTATTAGCGCGCATCCCATTTTTTGAATAACCATATCGAAATATTCGATCACGATTTTCAATCACCTTGAGCCTACCCATACTCCGCTGGCCGTTGCCTTTGGATGGTTTCGTCAGATGGTGATAACCGCACCGATCTTAATGATCGGTGATCATTTTTTGCCGAGGCTGGCTTAAGGCACGGCCCCTACATTCAGCAGTTGTTGATTTTACTAATCACGGTCGCTGGTGCGTTAAACAGCACCACCATGATTAGTGTTAACGAAACTGGTTGATGGCATCGCGTGTTTGCAGTGCGACGCGCGATGCCGCCTCAGCGAAACTCTCATTAGCCTCAGGCTTAGCGTAAAGAATGGCGCGCGAAGAGTTAATCATCATGCCTCCACCGCTAGAACTACGACCCGCCATAACGGTTGCTTCGATATCACCACCTTGTGCACCGATACCGGGTACCAGCAACGGCATGTCGCCGACGATTTTTCTAACTTGCTCAAGTTCATGAGGAAAGGTTGCGCCAACCACTAAGCCGCACTGGCCATGAAGATTCCATTTTTCTGACACCATGCGCGCGACATGCTGATACAAAGGAACGCCATCAATCGTTAGAAACTGCAAATCCGAGCCCCCGGGATTCGATGTGCGGCACAGGATGATGGCACCGCGATCCTTCCATTCCAGATACGGCTCAACGGAATCAAATCCCATATACGGATTTAAGGTCACTGCATCGGCGTCGTAACGCTCGAATGCCTCGCGTGCATATTGTTCAGCAGTAGAACCTATATCACCACGTTTAGCATCAAGTACCATCGGAATATCTGGATAGTTTTGTTTCAGATAATCACAGATCGCTTGCAGTTGATCCTCCGCCGACAGTGCAGCGAAATAAGCGATTTGCGGCTTGAAAGCGCAGGCATAGCTAGCAGTAGCATCGATGATGGCTTTGCAAAACAAAAAAATCGCATCCGGCTTATCTTTAAATTCGGCAGGGAACCGCGCCACATCGGGATCCAATCCCACGCAGAGCAAAGAATGATGGTTTGCTGTTGCAACAGCTAGTTTTTCAGTGAATGTCACGATAGTCGAATTAAAAAGTTTGAGGCCAGGGAGTCCCCGATATTGTAGCCGGTCATGCTATTGTCTCGCCCCATGAGACATCTCAACCGCAAAGATCTGGTGCTGCTTGCGCTTTTAACGCTGTTCTGGGGCCTGAATTGGCCAGTGATGAAAATAGGTGTACGCGAATTTCCACCGCTGACTTTTCGCGTGCTAAGCATGGTCGGTGGTCTCGCTGTCATCTGGCTCGTAGCTCGAGTACAAGGTGTTTCGCTCGCTATTCCCAAGGGTGAAACGCGCACAATCATCAAACTAGCTATCCCCAATATGCTGATATGGCACTCATTCATTATTATCGGCGTAAAAATGTTGTCGTCAGGTCGCGCTGCCATACTTGGCTACACCATGCCCGCTTGGGCGGTATTAGCTGGCCTGGTGTTTTTTGGCGATCGAATTAATCGCTCTTCCCTTGTTGGTATTTTGCTGGCTATGTCGGGAGCGATGCTCTTGCTGTCGAGTGAGTTTTCGCGGATATCGGGTCAACCATTGGGAACATTGCTGGTACTGATTGCTGCCGCTGGTTGGGGCTTCGGAACCGTGCTGATGAAACGCACCATCATTGACATGCCGACCTTATCTCTCACTTTTTGGATGCTGGCATTTTCCAGTACCTGCATTACCTTGATAGCGTTGATCGTTGAAGGCTCCAGCATGCGCTGGCCGAACTCGGTGGAGTGGCTATGCATCTCCTACAACGCGATTATTATTTTTGGTTTCGCCCATGTGGTGTGGTTCAAACTAGCGCGCACACTTCCCCCCGTAGCATCTAGTTTGTCGGTAATGTTGATTCCAGTGTTAGGTACGTTTTCAGGTGCGTGGATACTCGGCGAAACACCTCACTGGCAAGATTACGCTGCGATTGTCTTGATTTTGGGTGCGATGTCGACAGTCATGTTCAAACCAAAACAAAACCCAGCGACAACGACGCAAGAAAATTTGTGATTGATTACGACACTAGGTATTAATAGTGTTCGTAAATCCATTCGAGTAATTCGTTAAAACTCGTTCTGGCTGAATTCGCCTCGGCATGATTAATCATGCAAACGACACTGATCCAACGCCCCGATTTTGCTTTCACATAGCCAGCAATACTGGCCACATCATTCAGACTGCCAGTTTTTATGTGAGCTCGAGCCTTAACGGCAGAATTTTTAAGCGTTCTAATCATCGTACCGTCAACACCCACAATCGGTAATGAGGCGATGAATTCTGGCATGTAGGGACTATGCCACGCATGGTAAAGCACCTTGCTCAAGGCATTCGCACTCAAACGCTCTTTGCGCGACAAGCCTGCGCCATTTTCAATCACTACACTTTCAGAATTTACACCTAATGTATCCAACCAGGCTTTTGCTTGCGCCGCACCGACTTCGGGAGTTACTGCTGTACTCGTAGGTAATGTGGCGAGACTGATTAGCAATTGACGCGCCATCACATTATTGCTGTGCTTATTAATGTCACGAATAATCTGCGCCAATGTGGGTGATTCCCATTGCAGCAGTTCGCGTGCACTTTCTAGTTTTTTTTCTTCACGCATCACACCGACGATGCTGCCACCCAGCTCACGCCACAATTGCCGAAACACTGCATCAAAATAACGTGCATGACTCAGCGTATGTGCGTGCAACACCAGCACTCGTTCGCCACAGTCTACGGAATAAGTACCAGAGAAATGTACGGATGATGGGTCAACGACCGTGCCTAATTTCTCACGCCAGTTGATACAGGGCTCTGTGTCCAGCTTAGGCGGCTCGATTAAAAAATCGACCATCGGCGGCTCCATCGCCACACGCACACTCTGAGTTTGCGCATCAGGGAAAAATCGTAAGCTAATCGCCTTTGCGTCGAGTAAGAGCGCATCAGGCAGCGCGTTATATGCTCGGTAAGGCAAACCATCAAATGCAGCCGCATCGTCTAGCGTTGTTTGAAACAGGCTGCGATCTAGTACTAAGTCACCTTGAATCTCACGCACACCCAAGCTACGTAACCGACGTAGTAAACGTGCAAGGTCTTCATGTGCCAGTCGCGGATCACCACTTCCTTGAATAATTAAATCGCCATTCAGCACATCAGCGACAAGAGGGCCTTGCGCATACACACGCGTAATCCAGCGATAATCTGGACCTAACAGGTCTAAGGCCGCAGCTGTTGTTACCAGCTTCATGACCGATGCAGGATTAAAAGCGAGTTGTTGATTATGAGAGGCCAGAACTTTTCCCTCGACTGTTCTAATGTCAAGGGCAGCTGCAGCGGTCGGGATACCCGATAGCGCAAGCGATCTGCTAAATGGCGCAGGCAAGCCGCTACCATGCGGTAGCGCGCTACAAGCGCCCAGCATTGTCACTAGTAATAACAAGGACCATCGGCCCAACAAGCCCATGCTAACTATCATTCGCGCAGCCTTTCTTTCGATTGCCGTGATTATCCCACGTGATGTCAGCGCGTTTGGCTACAATAGTCGGATGGCGTAGCCCTACCCAAGCGCACGATTTTTATGGAATAACAATGTAATGCTTCCTTTTATTAGCGGCACCGAACTCAAGCAGTACCTGCCTTATCCCATGCTGATCGAAGCTTTGCGAAAAACATTCACGCAAGTGAATCATGCACCGCTGCGTCATGCGCATCGTGTATCTGAACCAGGTCCGACGACGCTTTTAATCATGCCCGTCTGGCAGGAATCAAAACAGCTTGGCCTTAAAGTGGTCACCGTCGCGCCTGAGAATCGTGGTCAAGGTTTACCGACCGTGCACGCTCTGTTTATATTGATGGATACCGCTACCGGTGTGCCGATTGCACTCATGGATGGCGAACAGCTTACGCTACGACGTACGGCTGCAGCATCTGCTCTTGCTTCGGATTATTTATCGCGCAAAGAGAGTCAACATCTTCTGCTGGTGGGTACAGGACGCTTAGCGCCGCACATGACTATCGCCCATTGCATGATGCGACCGATTCAACACGTTAGTGTATGGGGACGAAATTCACACAGCGTTGCGCAGACTGCCGAGGCATTACGTAAAGAAGGCTTACCTGAGCACATTACTATTATTGAGTCGCATGATTTATCGCAGTCAGCCCAACAAGCTGACATCATCTGTTGTGCTACTACGAGCAAAGAGCCTTTAATTTTTCATGACTGGGTAAAACCTGGCACGCATATCGATCTGGTCGGCGGCTTTCGACCCGATATGCGCGAGGCAGATGATGAGCTGATGCGTCATGCACAAATTTTTGTTGACACAGTCGAAGGCACGCTAGCTGAAGCAGGTGATTTAATTCAGCCTATACAAAAGGGATTAATCACCAGTGGTGCCATACGTGCTGAATTAGCGGATTTGACCACTGATCGTCATGCGGGTCGATTAAATAACGACGACATTACCGTCTTTAAATCAGTAGGCACAGCGATTGAAGATTTGTGTGCTGCTAGTCTGGCTTGGGATTCTTGGAAATTAACTAGGTAGTCACCGCTTCAGCGCATCTGGCAAAGGAATGAATTCCGTTTCTTCTGGCACTGTTGCAAAACGTTGATGCAACCAATCGTCGCTGGCTTGTCGAATTCTCTCTTCACTACTTGATACAAAATTCCATGCCATTGTCCGTGGCCCGTCTAATAGTTCGCCACCAAGCAGCATGATAATGGCGCCTTGTGATCCACCACGTATCTCCATACGTGCACCTGTGCGTGTAACGAGCAAACAGCCTGCACTATGCACACCATCGATTCCACAGTCAATTTCACCACTCACTATATAAAGAGCTTGCTCGGTATATTCCGTAGGTAGTAAAAATTTCGCTGATGGCTGCAAGGTCAACTGTGCGTAAACTAGCGGAGATCGAGTCGGCAAGCTCGATTGCATTCCCATAAAGCTTCCTGCTACTAATATGATGTGTGCGCCATCGAGCATTAATGTCGATAACTCGGATGCTTTTTGGTGAGTGAAATCTGGTTCGCACTCTTCATCCGCTTGCGGCAGCGCTACCCAACATTGCAAACCATATAAAGAAGAAGCTTGTTCGCGCTGTTGCGTATCGCTACGCTCTGAGTGCACTATGCCGCGCCCTGCTGTCATCCAATTGACTTCACCGGGTCGAATAGTTTGCACATAGCCCAAACTATCGCGATGCAGAATTTCACCTTCCAACAACCAGGTAACCGTTGCCAGACCAATGTGAGGATGAGGACGAACATCCAAACCTGATCCCGGCGCGAATGAAGTAGGACCCATCTGATCGAGGAATACAAACGGACCGACCATGCGACGCTCGGCAGCAGGAAGCGCGCGCCTGACCTGAAAGCCATCACCTAGATCGCGAACTCGCGGAACAATAATAGTTTCTAAATTTGACACAATTTATTCTCCAGTGATGCGAATCATGCCTGAAAGACTTTGCATAAAGGCTAGGCGCCTAATCATATTTACCAAAATAAAGATTCAAGAATGCTCACTAAGTCGGCTAAAAAGTCGAGGATTATCAATTCGATATTCGATTTTGAATAATTTATATGAAGTTTTCAGAAGTGCTTCTTGAAAAAGCAGGTCGCCGTCCCTATACTTAGCACTCGTTGGAGGAGAGTGCTAACAACTCCCCTGGCAAAAAGTCTTTTCACGTCCAGCCAGCGAAGTCGGACCCCCATTAACTGGCGTACAAACAAACATAACTTATTGTTTTAAGGAGTTTTTATGAAGATTCGTCCCTTGCACGACCGCATTGTCGTTCAACGCCTAGAGCAGGAAACTAAGACAGCGTCGGGCATCGTAATCCCAGATCAGGCAGCCGAAAAGCCAGATCAAGGCGTAGTGAAGGCCGTTGGTAATGGCAAAGTCGGTGATGACGGCAAGGTTCGTCCTCTCGACGTCAAAGTCGGCGACAAAGTCCTTTTTGGTAAATATTCAGGCCAAACCGTCAAAGTCGGTGACGACGAATTGCTCGTCATGCGTGAAGACGACGTGATGGCTGTCGTCGAATAACGAATAAATTACAAAGCAAAATCGAATAACGAATCAAGGAGTAACAACATGGCAGCTAAAGAAGTCGTTTTTGGCGACGTCGCCCGTCAAAAAATGGTTGAAGGCGTAAACATTCTCGCCAACGCAGTGAAAGTCACTTTAGGTCCTAAAGGCCGCAATGTGATTCTGGAGCGCTCGTTCGGCTCCCCTACCGTCACCAAGGATGGCGTGTCGGTCGCCAAAGAAATCGAGCTCAAAGACAAGCTGATGAACATGGGCGCGCAGATGGTAAAAGAAGTTGCATCAAAAACTTCTGATAACGCCGGCGACGGTACCACCACTGCAACCGTGTTGGCACAAGCCATCGTTCGTGAAGGCATGAAATATGTAGCCGCCGGCATGAACCCTATGGATCTGAAGCGCGGTATCGATAAAGCTGTGGCAGCGACCGTTGAAGAATTGAAAAAAATCTCTAAGCCATGCACAACATCGAAAGAGATCGCTCAAGTCGGTTCGATCTCGGCTAACTCTGATAGCTCCATCGGTGATCGTATCGCTGAAGCGATGGAAAAAGTCGGCAAAGAAGGCGTTATCACTGTTGAAGATGGCAAATCGCTGAATGACGAACTCGACATCGTCGAAGGTATGCAATTCGACCGTGGCTATCTGTCACCGTACTTCATCAACAACCCAGACAAGCAAGTCGCCTTGATGGAAAATCCTTTCATCCTATTGTGCGACAAGAAGATTTCCAACATTCGTGATCTGCTACCCGTACTGGAGCAAGTAGCGAAAGCTGGCCGTCCACTGCTGATCATCGCTGAAGATATCGAAGGCGAAGCACTGGCAACTCTGGTGGTTAACAATATCCGCGGTATTCTGAAAACCTGCGCTGTTAAAGCACCTGGTTTTGGCGATCGTCGTAAAGCCATGTTGGAAGACATCGCTATTTTGACTGGCGGTCAAGTTATTGCTGAAGAAGTAGGTCTGACTTTAGAAAAAGTCACACTGAACGATCTCGGCCAAGCTAAACGCATTGAAGTGGGTAAAGAAAACACCACGATCATCGATGGTGCTGGCGTTAGCAAATCAATCGAAGCACGCGTAAAACAACTGCGCGTACAAATTGATGAGTCAACATCAGACTACGATCGCGAAAAATTACAAGAACGCGTTGCTAAGCTGGCAGGCGGCGTTGCAGTAATCAAAGTTGGCGCTGCAACCGAAGTCGAAATGAAAGAGAAAAAAGCGCGCGTAGAAGATGCTCTGCATGCAACTCGCGCTGCAGTTGAAGAAGGTATTGTTGCAGGTGGCGGTGTTGCGTTGCTGCGTGCACGTGCCAACCTGAAAGTCAAAGGCGACAATCCTGATCAAGAAGCCGGTATCAAGATCGTTATGCGCGCCATGGAAGAGCCACTGCGCATGATCGTTAGCAATGCTGGCGAAGAAGCTTCTGTGGTCGTCAACAAAGTACTCGAAGGCAAAGGTAACTTCGGTTACAACGCTGCTAACGGTACGTATGGCGATATGGTTGAAATGGGTGTTCTCGATCCAGCCAAGGTCACACGCTCTGCTTTGCAAAATGCAGCTTCTATCGCATCACTGAGGCTCACTACTGATTGCATGGTATCTGATCTGGTTGAAGACAAGCCAGCAGGCGGTGGTGGTACGGGCGGCATGGGTGGTATGGGCGGCATGGGTGGTATGGATGGAATGATGTAATTCAGAACCAACCGCTGCACTCTAAAAACCCGCGCTCTGCGCGGGTTTTTTTATGCTCTAAAAAATTCTAAACCACGCTCACCTATCGTTTCGGTAGAAAGCTTGCGCCGCATCAGAGGCGCTGCTGTTTTCGCTACAACTCTCGCTACGTACTAGTTACGCACTCATCACAAGAAATTTTAACGATCCGATTGATCGATTAAAAACCATACGTACAAACAACGAGGAGATGACATGCTACCTATGCTGAGACGCACAGCCATAATTCAGCCAGCCTTACCCAGCCTATTGCATGAATCGTATCTATCACGAATGAATACCGAGTGCATTTCAAAAATCAATAAGATCGGCATTAATCATTCAACTAAAACAGCGATGGAAGAAATTAATAGCCTGTATCAAATCTCTATTAATGAAGAAGTAAAAAATCAATATGGCATGCTGCATGCCAACCAACTCTTTTTACCTGATGATTCATTCACATCAAAAGAATTAGCCAAAGGTCATCAAATTTCGTGTGGACTTTTTTCTTCGCATGAATTCCAACAAAATTACTCGGTAACACTATCTAGAATGTCACTTGAAGCGGCCATTAATCCTTTTCATAAAAATTATCTTATGAAATCGTTTCAAAAGACTATTTTAGCGATCACCTCAAAAGAACGAAATGCGCTGTCAGAAATAATTCATCCAAAAGTGTTTGACTGGCTAGATTTGAAAATGAACCCGGATGAAATTAAATTATCGTCCAATGCCGCACAAAAAAACTTACCGCAACTTCGATTGCATCATGTGCTCGCCTTAGTCGACTATTGCAATTTACAGACCGGTAGCTTTAACTGTGTCAATGATGCGCTGAGAGTGTGGCAAATGTCGGGATCCGATACGTTCGCCAGAATAAGCAGCTGCCTAATAAGCGCATTAGACGAGGCCTTAGAGACGCTATCGTTACATGAAAAATTCCGATATGAAGGGCCCGCCTACAAAGGCCTAGTGCTAGCTAACGGTGCAGGGCCGTATCGACTCGCCCATATGCAAGTAGGTATGACTTATGTCAGCCCTCACTGGCTATCAGCCACTACCCGACCTGAATCCAGTTATGCCAGCGATGACTCCTGTTACAGCTCACATGCGATCTCAACCAATGTACGAGATACTCAGCTAACCATCGTTCATACCAAGGCTGTCAAGGTTCATCTTTTTAATGACATCAGCTCGATTGATCAAGGCGAGATCATGATCTCTAAAAAACCGTTTGAGTTTTTATCGCCTAAGACAGTCGATGCCCATGTACTCGTATCAGGTCATGCGCGTAACGAGCTGTATTGCAAGATGAAAAACGAAGATTTATGAGCTGAGGAAAATACAGCATCTTTGCAGATGATGTGGTCTCACAGACTGATCAACTTTATTTTCATGAGGCAGGTTTTATGCTTTCCATGAAGGAGGACGTTTTTCTATAAAGGCTTGTACACCTTCTAATGCCGCTTCATCCATCATATTGCACGCCATGTTCTCACCGGCTAATTGATAAGCGGCTGCTATACCCATCTCTAGCTGACGGTAAAATAATTGCTTACCCATAGCAATCGCAACGGCTGGCTTAGCGATGATGCTTTTCGCAAGCAGTGAAATTTCGTTATCCAATAATTCAGGAGACACAACGCGATTTACCAAGCCGCGCTCTTTGGCAGCGTGCGCGTCAATGAAATCACCCGTCAGCAACATTTCCATCGCTTGCTTACGCGGCACATTGCGCGATAAACCTACGGATGGTGTTGAACAAAATAATCCATAGTTAACACCGGATACAGCAAAACTAGCATCGGTAGAAGCCACCGCGAGATCGCACATAGACACCAACTGACAACCTGCAGCTGTCGCAAGACCATGGACGCGCGCAATAACTGGTTGAGGCATTTGCTGTATCGCCAACATCAATTTACTGCAGCGATGAAAAAGTTCTTTGTAATACGTGGTGGAGGGTTCAGCACGCATCTGCTTCAAATCATGTCCTGCGCAAAATGCCTTACCTCGTGCAGCGAGTACCACCAATCTAATCGACGAATCTTTTGCAATAGTATCAATCTCGCCTTGTAACGCTGCCAGCATTTCTTCTGAGAGTGGATTAAAGCGATCACCACGATTCAGCGTGAGAGTAACAATGCCTTGTTCACGCTGACTGATGATATAGGGGGTATCTGCGGATGAAGTAGGCTGACTCATGATGTCTCTCGTCTATTTTTTTGTGAAGGACTATTCGAAATTTCTTCAGGCTCGTATTCTTCTCGCGGTTGCTCGAGCCCTAATGATACTGGGGGTTGATAACTTGCGAGTAGTGCGAGGCGTCGCTCAGGCGTCTCCAGACTAATACGACCGAGGACACCGCTTCGATAATCTTGCAGCAGTGTATGTGCCGCTTTTTCAATATCCGCCTCACCACCTCGTAAACGCAAGCCACGTTTCTGAGCAATGGTCTCTAAAACGCCCACACCATCAATCACACTGGAAGTCATGCCATAACGCGTCACTAGCATAGCGCGATAATGTTCGAGTAACTGGCTCGCAAGAAAAGCGGCGACTTCTT
>Ga0164295_10000839_pt1 | contig 25458 bp, 46 predicted proteins | sample GEODES006metaG_FD_111798 | JGI IMG/M metagenome (GOLD analysis project Ga0164295, IMG submission 111798) | Oligotrophic lake water microbial communities from Sparkling Lake, Wisconsin, USA - GEODES006 metaG | ecosystem: Environmental > Aquatic > Freshwater > Lake | place: USA: Sparkling Lake... | reverse complement strand
CGGCCGTGCCGCAGACATCATTGCTATGATTCGCAAACGTCAATCAACTTAATAGGAGATTGCTATGACCAAAAAATCAATCTCTTCGATTGGCGATAAACTTGCCAAGGTAAGTGAATCATTCACTGTCAATATGTATGACAATGGCTACTTGTTTGAAATCTCAGGTCGCGATGAGGAAGGTGACTATAAGTCTGCAAAAATTATGGTCTCCGATTTATCACAACTGACTGCTCTAGTACAAGAAGCTACAGAAATGCCAAGGGACGACTGATATGGGTAAGGCTTTTGATATTACAAAATTTCGCAAAAGCCTTACCAAGTCCATTGACGGGCTTGGTATTGGTTTTAACGATCCCACTGATTGGGTCAGTACAGGCAACTACGCCCTAAACTATCTTATCAGTGGGGACTTTTTCAAAGGTATTCCACTAGGTAAAGTCACGGTGTTTGCCGGTGAAAGTGGTGCTGGTAAGAGTTACATTTGTTCTGGCAATATTATTCGTCATGCTCAAGAACAAGGAATTTATGTCGTTCTTGTAGATACAGAAAACGCTCTGGACGAAAAATGGTTACTGGACTTGGGTGTTGATACACACGAAGATAAACTGCTCAAACTCAACATGGCCATGATTGACGATGTAGCCAAAACTATCCATGAGTTTATGAAAGAATACAAACTCATGCCGGCAGAAGAACGACCCAAAGTTCTTTTTGTCATTGATAGTTTGGGCATGTTGCTGACTCCAACTGACGTTAATCAATTTGAAGCAGGAGACCTAAAAGGTGATATGGGCCGTAAGCCTAAAGCACTAACCGCACTTGTTCGTAACTGTGTTAATATGTTTGGTAGTCATAATGTAGGATTGGTTGCTACTAATCACACATATGCTAGCCAAGATATGTTTGATCCTGACGACAAAATTTCAGGTGGTCAAGGCTTCGTTTACGCAAGTTCTATCGTGGTTGCCATGAAAAAACTTAAACTCAAAGAGGATGAGGATGGTAACAAAGTTAGTGATGTGTTAGGTATTAGATCGGCCTGTAAGATCATGAAAACTCGTTATGCTAAACCTTTTGAAACTGTCCAAGTTAAAATTCCTTATTCGACCGGAATGAGTCCTACTAGCGGGCTTGTTGATTTATTTGAAAAACTAGGCATATTGACAAAGAGCGGAAATAAGCTACAATATGTCAGTAAAAAGACCGGAGAAATCGGCTCTGAATTTAGAAAAAATTGGACAGAAGATAAATTAATGACAATCATGCTGGAATGGGATAATTCGGCTTTGACTATTCCACTAGCAACGGTTGAAACCACGGAGGAATCGTAATGGAAGAAGATGTTATCATTGGAATTTGGGACACTTTTAAGGAATATGTTCCGGAAAAAAATCGTGAAAATGCGGCAGCACAGTTCATTGATTTTCTTCTCGGTCGTGATGTAGAATTAAGCGTTATCGAAAATCTAGCAGGGTTCGATCCCCATCTTGATTCAGCTATTGAATTGGTAGTTGATGAAGAAGGAGGTTATGACTCTGAGGACGATGAGGAAGATCGGGATTGTTACGAGGAAGATGAGGATTATTGATGACATGGTATTCAAAGGTCAGCAGGGACCTTGCTGCCCTGCCTGACTGTATAGAATATTTTTATCAAGAATTAACTCATGCTAAAATTGAATCAAAAATTTCTGGTAATATAGAACGAGCTTCTGCTGCTCTCCCCGGAATCGTTGAGCATAGGTTTAATCAACTTCAAGAAATTGAGGCCATACTAGAATTTCTCAACATTGAATTACGTAGGATTCGCAGCAGAATCTTTAAAAAATATCTAGAAAACTATCAAAGAGCATTGAGCAGCAGAGATGTAGAAAAATATGTGGATGGCGAAGATGATGTTGTTGATATGGAAAAAATTATCAATGAATTTGCCATGCTACGTAATCAATGGTTAGGCATTATCAAGGCCATTGATATCAAACAGTGGCAATTGAGTAACATTATCAAATTAAGAACCGCTGGTTTAGAAGATATCAGTTTGTAACACCGAGGGGAATTGACTTCCCCTCGTTTTTTCTGTATAATAGCAATATGGATATCGAATCTTTAATTTTTTTTCTTTCTCATAACGTCATGGTTAACAACATGACCACTTGGGATTTCAATTTGGTTAGTAGTTTTAGCGATCAAATCAGTCAAGGGAAAGCCTTGACTCAAAAACAGGCCAATATTGCAGTAAAAATTTTAAAAAAACATGTTATTGCAATGAGTTCTGCGTTATCAAAAGATATTATGCCATATTTGAATACTCCAGTATTTAGATATCCCATAAGAATTGCAAATTCTACAAAAAAAATATCAATTGTCCAGCATAAAGATCATGGAAAAATTATAAAGGTTGAATTTCCGTTCGATGACAGCATTATTGGTAAAATTCGATCAGCAAAATCCCAGCTAAATTTAGCAATTTGGGATGCAGAAGAAAAATATTGGATATTTTCTGTCGATGCAGAAAATATTGATTTTTTAGCCTCGTTAGGAACTGAGAAAAAATTTGAATTCTGTGAAGAATTTGCAGGGTATGCCTCTCAGGTGGTCGAGATTAAAAAAAATGTTGAAAAATATGTGCCCATGGTTGTAATCGAAAATGAAAAATATAAATTTATCAATGTTGTAGATAAAATGGTTCAACCTGACTCTGAAAATTTAGTAGAATCTCTGTTTTTGGCAAGAAAACTGGGGATCTTTACCTGGTCAGATGCAGTTGAACAACAACTGCAAAGTATTGACATCGATCCTCTGGTTAGAAAATTTTTAAAATATGATACCAAAGATCATTTTATTCTCAGCCTGGAAGAAAACACTGTTTATTGTTTAAAAAAACTGCTAAAATACCTTACCCCCTGTATTTTCTTTATTCCAGGTGGTCGAGAATTTGACGTCACAGAACAAGTTATTGATATTTTACGAAGCATGAACATTAAGGAAGAAGAGATCTCGGTGCTTTTTAGGCTACCATCAGAACACGGTAAAGAATTTAATGATTACGTGCGAGAAAATGGACTAAATTTACCGCTAACAGCAAAAACTCGTGCAGTACTGATCAGTCAGAAAATCCCCAAACCAGTGATTGAGTCAAAAATTCATTTTCATTGCGTTGTAAATTTCAGCAACTTTCAAACACATTATTCATCTAGAGATTTTTTGAACACACAGTCAAATATTATTGAAGTTTGGGATAAAACTCCTAAATCAAACGTTCTAAAAGAAATTAATTTTTGGGAATTATGAGCAAAACAGCACATCTTAAAATACTTGATGAAGTCAATTGTAAATTTCTAAATTTAGATTTAGATACTCGCAAGGCTTTGGTTAAAAAATTCAAGTATGAGGACCCTACGGCCAGATATAGGCCCAGTTATCGACTAGGAAGATGGGATGGCAGCATCAACTTTTTTGGTCTAGGTGGAACCACCTATATCAGTATGCTGGAACAAGCTCTGTCGTTCCTTGAAGAACGTAATTACTATATTGAGGTAGAAGATCTAAGGACCAGTCCTCCCCTAGAATTCACCAAAATTTCTGAAGATTTTTGGGGAGATTTAGCCTGGCCTAAAGGACACGTAATGGAGGGGAAACCAATCCGCTTACGTGATTATCAATGTACTGTGATCAATAATTTTTTAGATAATCCACAATGTCTGCAGGAAGTGGCCACCGGTGCAGGCAAAACCATTATTACCGCAACATTGGCAAAAATCTGTGAAAAATATGGTCGAACTATAACCATTGTGCCCAACAAAAGTCTTGTGGAACAGACCGAAGAAGATTTTATCAACTGCCAATTAGACGTAGGAGTTTATTATGGAGACCGCAAAGATCTAAATAGAACGCACACTATTTGTACTTGGCAAAGTTTGAATATTTTAGACAAAAAATCGCATGACGATACAGAATTATTAACACTAGCAGAATTTTTAGACGGCGTTCAAACTGTAGTAGTTGATGAAGTACATATGGCCAAAGCTGACGTATTAAAAAAACTGCTGACACAGAATTTAAGTCAGGCACCAATTCGTTGGGGACTAACTGGCACTATTCCAAAAGCTGAACATGAGTATCAAGCACTACGGGCCAGTCTAGGAGATGTGATAAATCGTGTCAGTGCCTATGATTTACAACAACGTGGTGTCCTTAGTGATTGTCATGTAAATATTGTACAGACTGCTGAATGGAAAGAATTTAGCGGCTACCAAGAAGAATTGAAATATTTGGTCACTGATGAAAACAGAATGACCTATATTGCCAATATGATCAAGAAGATTACTGAGTCAGGAAATACCCTGGTATTGGTAGATAGGATTGAAAGTGGCAAATTTCTCATTGAACAGATCCCAGATGGAGTATTTGTATCAGGGGAAGTTAAAACTAAGGATAGGAAAGAAGAATATGATGAAATCAAAACTAGCGACAATAAACTTATCGTGGCCACTTATGGCGTTGCTGCCGTTGGGATTAATATCCCCAGGATTTTTAATCTGGTCTTGCTGGAACCAGGAAAAAGTTTTGTTAGAGTTATTCAAAGCATTGGACGAGGAATTAGGAAAGCCGACGACAAAGACAGTGTCCAAATCTGGGACATAACCGCAGCTACCAAATACGCCAAAAGACATCTTACAGAACGCAAGAAATTTTATAAAGATGCTCACTATCCATTTACAATAGAAAAGGTAAAATACCAATAATGCAGATACTTACGCTTGAAGACCGAATGTTCAGTCTAAATGAACTACCTGAAGAAATAGAACATGACCTGAGATTTGCTGTGCTAGACAATAGCGACAGTAGCAATCCTGACTATTTTTTTGTTCCTTTGATTTTTTTAGAAAGTTTTACAGGACCCGCTGTGGTATTAAAAATCGGATCACATGAAATTACCATGCCACTAGATTGGTGTACTATTGTAGGAGACACTGAAGGCCTCGAAATGGAAGTGCTGCCTTTGACTAGCCTCAATGACAGAGGATTTAAAACATTCTGCTTTAACCCATTGAGCAGTTATCGTCCGGAATTTTTAGATATTGATATTGTTGATGTATATCAAGATGTCAAATGGTATTTCCCCAAAATGAAACCTGGCCAACTTCTTTGCACTCCCTTACATGAAGGAGACAATCCTCTCTGCGCCTATTTTGTCAAAGAAGTCAGCCGTCAAAGTGAATTGATCAGTTATACACAGGCTTGGTAAAAATGGCCTATGCTCACAAATCTCAAGATGCTAGTGTAAGCCTGCGAAGAGAAAGTTTAATCGAGGAGATTAGAGAAAATCAACTGTGGGGAAATATTCATCGTGCGGCCCTGACCAATCCTACTTTACAAGAAGCCTTAGAGCGTGTTAAAGTAATATACTATCTGAGTAAAGACAATGGCAACCGCAAAACCTAAAAAGAAAAGAGAACTAGACCTCAATAGGGTGTTGTCTGCGATTGACTATAAAAATTATGATTTTTACAATTCATTGAATGAGAAAGAACTTAAAGAATTCAGCCCTTATGCACTGATGAGTTTTTCCAGTAACAGGTCTCATAATGTTCCAGACGTAGAAGAATGGTATGTTGAGACTACTAATGAATTTGTGAATAAAAATCACTGGCAATTTGGGTCACGTCATAAAGAACTATTGTGGAAGCTATACGCAGCAACAGGAACCGGAGAGAAAACAGCCTATCAATATCTCAAACCATTAACAGTTAGCATCGATCGATTTGAAAAATTACTGTGTGATCTTTATCCTGCCTGGAAAATTGAAGATGTTAAATTACTAGCCAGTCTAATGACTCGAGAAGAACGACAAGATCTCTTTGACAAAATGGGCTTTGATGCAAAGGAAAGAAAAGAATATGAGTAAACTGCTGTTGGCTCAACCCTTTAAATGTATGCATTGCGATAAAAGTTTTATGAAAGAAAAAACTTCGCTGGCTCATATGTGTGAAAGAAAAAGGCGGGCCCTACAGGAAAAAGAAAAACGTGTACAGGCCGGATTTGTGGCATTTAATAGATTTTGGAAATTGACACAAGGTGCTAAAAAATCCAAGACCTACGAGGAATTCTGTGACAGCAGTTATTATAATGCCTTTGTGAAATTTGGCAGTTTTGTTAACAATGTAGATCCTCTTTACCCAGATAGATTTGTTGACTATGTGATCAAAAGCGGTATAAAATTAGATCATTGGTGCCGTGATGAATTGTATGATCGGTACCTCTATGAAATGATCAAACTGGAATCTGTGGAAGATGCTGTTCGAAGAAGTCTGCAGACCATGATGGAATGGGGTGATGAACACAACGCAAATTTTGCACATTATTTTAATTATGTAAGCCTGAGCCGAGCAGTACATGATATCAAGAATGGTAAAATTACTGCATGGCTTATTTTAAATAGTAGATCGGGAAAAAACATGATCAGTAAAATGAGCGATGAGCAACTGGATATGATTGCTCCAGCGTTTGATATTCAATTTTGGTTAAAGAAATTTAAGGAAACTCCGGCAGATGTTGCCCTAGTAAAAGAAATTGTTGAAGAGGTAGGAATAGAATGAGACTAGATGGTTTTGTAGAAAAGGGGTGGGGATATGAAAATATCTGGGCCACTAACGACAAATACTGCGGCAAATTGATGAAATTTAATACTGGTGCTCAATTCAGTATGCATTTTCATTCAGTGAAAGATGAGACCTGGTATGTGTTAGATGGTAAATTCACTGTGAGATTCATTGACACCACTACGGCTAAGATCAGTGAGCTGCTGCTGAATCCTGGAGATGTATGGCACAATCCTCCACTGCTGCCTCATCAACTGTACTGTATAGAAGAAGGCACTATTATTGAAGTTAGTACCGCAGATAGTGTTGAAGACAACTATCGAGTCCTGCCAGGAGACAGTCAACGATGAACACAAAAGTATTTGTTAACGGCACCTTTGACATACTGCACATAGGTCATTTAGCACTTCTAGAATATGCATTCAGTCACGGGGAAAAGTTGACAGTTGCCATAGACAGTGATCGTCGTATTTGTGAATTGAAAGGGCTCGACAGACCCATAAACACCCAACAAGACCGTAAAACCATGTTAGAATGTCTATATATGGTTGACGAGGTATATGTTTTTGACACCGACGAAGAATTAGTAGAATTGATAAAACAACACTGTGATATAATGGTCAAAGGCAGTGATTATCAAGGACGACCTATTATAGGTTCAGAATATTGCAAAGAAATAAAATTTTATGAACGAATTGAAAAATACTCAACCACAGAAATTATTCAACGTATTGCTAATCGGCGATAGTTGTATTGATGAATATTTCACAGGCACCTGTGACAGACTCAGTCCTGAAGCACCTGTACCTGTTATGAAAATCCACAATCACTATACCACTCAAGGTATGGCTTCTAATGTGAAGAATAATTTTTCCAGTCTGGGAATAGAGGTTGATTTTATCACTAATGAGTCAGCAATTACCAAGACTAGATATATTGATCAAAGATCAGGGCAACACCTGTTAAGGGTAGATGACGAACCTTACCTTCCAGAATGGTCTGGCCATATTACACATCCCTTGACAGATTATGATGTTGTGGTAATTTCAGATTATGACAAAGGTTTTATCACCTACGAACACATAGAAATCATTATTAAAGAATGTCATGGTCCTGTATTCATCGACAGTAAAAAAACTAACCTGGCCAGATTTGAAGGAGCATTTGTAAAAATCAATAACAAAGAATTCAGTCTGGCCAAAACATTTTGCTCAAACATAATTACAACCATGGGAGATCAAGGTGCCAGATATAATGGAAAAATTTACCCAGCACCTAAGGTAGGACTGGTAGATGTCTGTGGAGCAGGAGATACTTTTTTGGCAGCGTTAGTATATCAATATCTAATGACTGCTAGCGTAGAAGAGGCTATACTGTTTGCCAATAAGGCGGGAGCTGTGTCTGTTCAACATCAGGGAAACTACTCCCCTAGTCTAGAAGAAATAAATGGACATTGATTTAGATTTTGCGGACAGATCAAAAATACTTGACATTGTTCAGCATGTCCCCGCCTCTAGATTAGAAGATGGTGTTTTTAAAAAACACAATACAGGTGTCTACTGTCATAACATTCCCTACAATCCCATTACTGGACTCAGTAACATCGACTATAAAACAGCGGAAGGTAGAGGATACTTCAAGATAGATTTTCTTAATGTCAGTGTCTACCGAGATGTCAAAGACAATCAACATCTTGAACAATTGATGTCAACTGAGCCTTTATGGGATCTATTAGAACAAGACGAATTTGTCAACCTCCTGTTTCACGTCAGTGGTCATGGATCAACTTTACGGCAAATGAAACCGAGAAACATAGAACAATTAGCTGCCGTACTGGCCATGATCAGACCAGGAAAAAAACATCTGATTGGTCAAGATTGGAGCAGTGTAATGAAGGAAATTTGGATTAAACCAACAGGTGATGAATACTACTTTAAAAAGGCTCATGCCATCTCCTACGCTATGGTAGTCATAGTACATATGAATCTTATCTGTGAGTCACTTAGTCACGAGTATTCTTAAAGACCTTTGAGATTTCTAACCAGCTGAATGCTTTTTCTTTTAATTCGTTTTTCAGCAATCTCGCTGAGATTGATGGTAGGACCAAATATAATTTTTACATCTTTAGAATTAAATGTTTTGATATAAGAACGAAATGCAATCATTTCTTTTTTTAGAAATATGTTAATGGGTATTTTACGATTGCTTTCCCACCACCAAACTTCGCCTAGCTCTAATAATAATTTTCTAGTGTCTTCGTCTATGATCATTCCTAGGTCATAGATACTGGTCACATATGAATCGGCATTAAGTATGATTCCTACATACTCTTTTTCGTTTGACTTGATGCACGATATAAAGGGAAAGTTAACTTGAAATTGATCTTTCATCCAGGGTTCAATAAATATTAGTATGCAAAAATTACCAATCTATTTATATCAGAATATTCTCAATGTAATTTTAGATAGAGATGCCACCGTTAAGGGAGTTAACCAGGTCATGTATCAACGAGATCTCATCATACAAAAAGGTATTAAAAATCAAGTTAGAATTCAGTTTAAGAACAGCGATGAAAAGAGAATTTCTATTTCTACTGCATCGACTTACGTTTTCAGCATGTTTGATGCCATTGATCAAAGATTGTTGATTGAAAAACCTTTAGAAGTATTAGCTGAGACAACCGGCACTCGTGGAGTGGCAGTACTGACATTGACTGAAAGTGACACAGTTGATCTAGATAGAACCAGCTATCAGTACAGCATCAAAATGCTAGATGATGATGGCAGCTATGTGCCGGCATACACTAATACCTATTACGGAGCAGCAGGCACCCTGAAACTTAACCAAGATACCTATCCTGTACTACAACCTAGTGTTTCTATCACGGCATTAACCAAAGCCTTTAATCTAGGTATATCTCTATACGAACATACTACAGGTAATATCTACGCCCAACCAGAATTTAACGGCAACAGTGCATTACATACCATAGCCTTTTATCTTACAGCCTATCGTGGGACCATAATTGTAGAAGGCACATTGGAAAACACTCCAGGGTCAGGCGAAAACTACTCGGTGATCAGCAGTAGAAATTATACAGGATTTAGCGGGATAGATTATCAAAATTTTAACGGAGTCTATTCTTATATCAGAGTTAGACATATTCCAGCAAAAGCACCTGCAGGTATAGACAACGACGATCCCAGTTATTACGGCAAGGTTGACAAAATCCTGTATAGAAGCTAAAATAGCTTGATGCAAGGTCTACACACAGCTATTCTAGCTCTACTTCCGGCTCGCCGTAAAACTACCCCCAGTGGCTGGACAGGGTTTAATGCGCCCTGTTGTCATCATAGAGGTCACGGTACCGATACCAGGCAGCGTGGCGGAATTTTACTAGCTCCAGAAGGGGGATTTACCTTTCACTGCTTTAACTGCAATTTCAAAGCAGGCTGGAGCCCGGGCAAGCTATTGAGTCAAAATACCCGCAGTTTGTTTTCTTGGCTGGGCATGAGTCCACAGGAAATTCAAAAAATTAATTTAGCCGCTATGAAACAGCAGAGCACAGAAAAGCCTCTGCCTGGACAAAATTTTGAACTAGAAGAAAGAGCATTGCCGGGAGATGCCAGATTATTAGATCAATGGCCTGAATCAGAGGTAGCATCGATCAAACAGTATGTGTTAAATCGAGGACTTGGGCTAGATTGGTATCCGTGGCATTGGACCGATCAAAAAGGCTATGCTGATCGTGTATTGATACCTTTTTATCACCTGGGCAAGATAGTGGGGTATACGGCTCGTAAAATTACAGCGGGCAAGCCCAAATATCTCACACATAGTCAACCGGGCTATGTGTTCAACATGGATAGGCAGGTTGAGGACTATGACAGACAGTATATCATCGTGGTAGAAGGGCAAATGGATGCTATAGCTGTAGATGGCGTGGCTATAATGAGCAATGATGTCAATTCCACACAAGCGGCTAGGATTTCTGCACTTAATCGACAGGTCATTATAGTGCCCGATCGTGATCGAGCAGGGGCTAAACTGCTGACGGCCGCACTGACACATGAATGGTCTATGAGCTTGCCACCGTGGGGCGATGATGTTAAAGATGTAGCAGATGCGGTCAAGAAATATGGTAGACTGTATACACTAACCACAATTCTGCACTACCGAGAAACAAATAAGATAAAAATACAACTGATGAAACGACAATTAGAGAGACTTGATGATTAAACCCGACTATACTCTAGAAGTGCAAAAACTTTATCTAGAAATGTTTCTGTCCGATGCAGAATCATTTGCTCGATGCCAAAATATATTCGACCCAGAAAATTTTGATAGAAGGCTGCAGGAGCAGGCTAAATTTATTCATGAATATGTGGACAAGTACAAGGTCATGCCAGACGCGGCCATTATCAATGCAGCACTAGGCTGCGATCTAAAATCTGAAGTTTTGTCCAAAGAACATTATGATTGGCTATTGGATGAATTTGAACGATTCAGCAGACACAAAGGACTTGAAAGGGCTATTCTCAAATCGGCCGACTTGTTAGAAAGTGGCGATTATGGTCCTGTAGAAAAGCTAATTAAAGACGCCATACAGATCAGCTTGAACAAAGATATGGGCACTGATTACTTTGCTGATCCTAGAGCCAGGCTCAGCATGTTAAAAGACAGCAACGGGCAAATTTCAACTGGCTGGCCCACTGTAGACAAAAAACTCTATGGTGGATTTAATCGCGGAGAGCTCAATATTTTCTGTGCGGCATCGGGCGGTGGTAAGAGTTTGTTCTTGGCCAATTTGGGAGTCAACTGGGCTACAGCAGGACTCAATGTTATATACTTGACCTTTGAACTCAGTGAAGCACTAGTAGCTATGAGGCTGGACAGTATGGTTACTGGCATTAGCACTCGTGAGATTTTTCGCAGCATTGACGAAGTAGAACTCAAAGTTAAAATGGCTGGAAAACGAGCCGGAAGCGTACAGATCAAGTATATGCCCAGTGGAAAAAATTGCAACGATATTCGTGCCTATTTGAAGGAATATCAGGTCAAAAAAGGTCAAAAACCAGACGTTTTGTTAATAGATTACCTCGATTTGATGATGCCTTTAAGCGTGAAGGTATCGCCCAGTGATTTGTTTGTTAAAGACAAATATGTGTCAGAAGAGATCCGTAACTTGGCAATGGAAACACAGTGTATCACCGTAACGGCCAGTCAATTGAATCGTAGTGCAGTTGAAGAAATTGAATTTGATCATAGCCATATCAGTGGCGGACTCAGCAAGATCATGACGGCAGATAATGTAATAGGTATTTTTACTAGTCGTGCTATGAAGGAGCGTGGACGCTATCAAATTCAGTTTATGAAAACTCGTAGTTCAAGCGGAGTAGGTCAAAAGGTTGATTTGGAATTTAATGTAGAAACACTGCGTATTCTAGATCTGGGAGAGGACGGTGAAACTGCTGCTGCTAGCCCCGGTCCGTCTAGCAGCAGTGTCTATCAGGGACTTAAACGCACCAGTATAACTACTGCAGAACCAGATCCCACTGTGGGTTCACCAGTACCCCGAGCCAAACCTCAAGCCAAGTCAGGTGCCGACATTAGAAATATGTTGGCTAGCCTCAACGCAGAACGGGATTAGAACCAGGTGGCGATCTGCAGTCGTGCATGTGACTCGATCACATGGTGCCACTGTTCTTCGCCATCCAGGCCAAATACCAGATCGAGATCTGCAGGCACGGTGCTCCAGCTGGTGGATAAATCATGCCAAGGAGCATCTCCTGATATTTCACCTTCTAGATGCCCAGGCGGCCATTTTAGGAATCCTGCAATGGCACGATAATACTGTGGACCTTCTCCTGCTGATATAGCAGCCAACACGCTGACATCATTACTGAGCCCTAGGCAGCCATTGATAGCAGTGGTGGTAGGAGATGTCCAGTCCATGCTGTGCAGCATCATGATACGATTGGTGTTTTCGGCCCCTCCCATGTACAGAGGTTGATCTGTGTCCAAGGTCAAATCTATGTTGCTCATGACCGAAGCCAGTGTGCTGCCATTGTTCAGCTGTTTGTTGATCTGCAGACCCAGGCTGCCGGTGTGATCTTGATCTATGACCAATACAACTCCATGACTGAGGAATCCCTTGGCTCTTTTGGGATGTGCGGCCAGTAAATGACCCTGATAATTTTCTATGTCTTCCATAATGATATTTACACAAATAAATACCAATTATGCTGATTCGAGAATTCCTTAGCCCGGGCATAGAAGCCCACCCCGAACTTAACAGTCTGTTGTGGTCTGATCAAAAGCAGTTAGATCCCATGGTCAGATCTCATTTGATTAAAATTGCCAATCATTTCAAACGATTTGTAGATCTAGATTTTGAAGTATTGGACCTGCAGATCACCGGAGGACAGACTGGCCGATATTGGACCAAGCACAGTGACCTAGATCTGCACCTGATCACTGACTACACCAGCATTGATTGCGATCAAGAGCTGGCCGAACTGTTTGACACCAAGCGGCTGCTGTACAAGCAGCAGCACAAGATTGAGATACGAGGTATCCCGGTAGAGCTGTACGTAGAAGATAGTGCAGAACCTGCGGTAGGCGGTGCCTATAGCCTGATTCGAGATCAATGGATACGCCCCAGCACAGAACCTCAAGGTCCATTAGATCTTGATCGTGTGGCGCAATATGCGGCTCGTTGGCAACAGATCATACAGGCCACTGCCACTATTAATAGCATTGACCAGGCTCGCAAAGTCATGTCAGTGTTAAAGGATTATCGTCGCAAGGGCCTGGCTCGTAGCGGTGAATACGGAGTGGCCAACCTGGTGTTCAAAAGTCTACGTAATTCTGGACTGGTAGATCAGCTGCGACAGCAGATTACAGATCTAGAAGATAGTCAGTTGAGTCTGTAGTTCAACAGCTGATTCTACCAGCTGTTGAAAATTCTGTTCTAGTTCCTGGGCCGAGGCCACCACATCACGATTGACCACATGAAACGCCCTGCCGCCTACGGCACGCCACTCAATGCAGTTGGTCAGACGATCGTCAACTAAGATATCTCCTGGACGACAGTGATGTTGTTTGTCATGACTATAGGGACCAAAGTGTACGGCAATGTCAGGAAAGTGTTGATTGACCCACAAGATCTTGTCGTACTGTGCCCAAGGCATGTCGTTCAGTCTAGGAATAGCTGTTAAAAATAACAACTGCCAGCCCAATCGATCTCTGTACTGTCGTGCTGTGTCAACCAACTGCCAGCAGCCCTTCATAGGTGGCAAGTCACGATAAAACCGTTCTATGGCCTGAATCTTCGGCCATTCATCGCCTACAAAAGTAAAAATTCCATCTTGTGTGTAGCCGGATAGATCGCGTCCTAAATGTTGTGCGGCCGCGGCATCAAAATCTGCGACCACGCCATCCATGTCAAGATACAGTGTTGGTGTCATAAAAAAAATCCCCGTAGTATAGACCATTACTTAGCCGCAAAAACAAAATGGACCGCGATTAAACGGTCCATTTAGCCATATACAGTATAACTGCTGCTAGTCTGGCTCGACGCAGGCGGTCACGCACAAGATCAGGAAGATCATCAGCAGCAGAGCCCACAACAACGTCTGGACGACGATAGCCCGTGTGTAGGTCCAGGTCCTCAACAGTGGTGCCATCGTCGTCATCATCCCAACAGAGATTACTTAGCGGCCGGTGCTGTGGTGGCAGCAGGCGTAGCAGCCTTTGCGTCGGCTTTGGCAGGAGCCTTGTCTTCACTTTTTGCAGGCTTGGCGTCAACCTTGGGTGCAGCAGCAGGAGCGGCCGGTGCCTTGGCTGGCTCAGCGGCGAAAGCGGTAACAGCAAATAGACCAGCGATTAGAGTTGCGATTGTTTTCATTTTAGAACTTCCTTTAAGTTTATATTATGTACAGAAACTGCTCTATACATATACTATTAACGCACGAGTTAATGATCTCGTTGACATGCATTTGCCCAAAAGAAACCCGCCATTACAGCGGGTCCTGGTTGGGTTCGGTGACGAGGTCTTTCCTACCTCGGAGTCGCCGCTGTTCAGGCAGCTAGAGCAAACTGCTCATCGTTGGCTACAACGATAGAACTGTTGTTCAAGAACTCAAGTGTAGATGCTGTTGCATTTACTAGTTTTGCTTCTTTTAGGGAGATCGCCTGCCCTGTTGTCCACTCGTCTACTGATCCGTCAATCGATACCATGGCCGGCCCATCAAAAGCATACTTGGAAGATTTATCAACCGCTGACTATTACTCTTCCCCAGCGTCACTTGAGTATGCTTTTGGTGGACCGGGAGGGAGTCGAACCCTCGTCTTGCCCGTCTTTGGACTTGCTTCTTTCCTCTCGGTGGTTACAACAATTCTTTATTTATTCGTCTACGACACGCCCCAAACTTCTCAGGAATTCGGTATGTATAGGTCCTAGAGAAAAATTACCATGAATATTCAGTGCGGCGCTGAGCGGATCACGGACAGATTCAGGCCAGATCTGCACGTTGTAGACCACGGCTCCCCGAGGCCCGGCTCTAAACCCATGCGGTGTTCCGGCGGGCAGCAGAGGTCCCAGCCGGGGTGGCCCACCCAATTTTTCAAACAGTTCTCCCTCTATGACAGCCCCGGTGTCTGGATCTTTCCGATGTCCATACATCTGTCCATGTAGATATATGACCTGATTATCAAAGGGATGACTGTGTAGTCCAGTGGTCAAATTGGGATACATGAGATAGAGTTCAATGACCACTGGTCCTTCATGCCACACCAAGGTGCTGGCACTGACATCTGTTAAAAACACTTGATTGCCAGGTATATTGGTCATATGCCTGCAGCCATTGCTGATGAAAAAGTCTACTACTGAGTTTGTCTGTTGATTCATAATAGTGATCAGTATACAGCGACAGTACCCCGCTGTCAAGAGGCCCGAGCCCAAAGGGCTGCGAAGCAGAAAAGCGGTTTTTAGCGATTTTTTTATTGACATCTCCTAAAACTGATCTTATAATTTTATAAGACTGTAGTAGACAGTTCTACAACTTAGACACACTTACACAGAAACCAATGGGCGCAGAAACATGAAAAGACCAATTTGTATTAATTATGGATGTGGTAAACCTGTAACATTTTCTTCTACAGATAAAAATGACAATAAACGATGGAGAATTCACTGCAGTCATTGCCAAGCGGCCAGTTGGGGCAAGTGGGAACACCGGTACGGAGTAACACCATACAAGACTGGAATATGCAGTAATATTGATGGTCTTTTGGGATTTCCTTGCGTGATCAATTGGAGTCTGGCCAAGGCCGCAGGCTTTAGGATAAGCACTGAAGTGGATCACAAGAACGGTAATTCAACAGACAACGATCCTTGCAATCTGCAGGAGTTGTGCAGTATATGCCATAGAGAAAAAGGCAGGCGAGCTGGAGACTACGATGGCTGGAAATACTATAGATGACACAACAGCATACACTGGTAATGACAAGGAAATGACTATAATAGAATGAGTACAATCTTTTGTTCGGCCTGTAGACAACAGGTACATATCTACGCTACTCGCTGTCCCCACTGTACCACACAGTTGGATGGCTGGACCGGCAGTATAGCTAGACCACCACAACAACAGCCTCATATACCACAGTATCAACCGCCCACACCACAACAACAGCAAACTGAAGCTGAGTTTGCCGGGTTTATCATAGTAGGTGGCATGCTGTGGTTACTGTACAAAGGCTGCATGTGGCTGTGGGACTGCTGGCTGCAATTCTGGCACTGGCTATTTTAGAGTAGTAAATAAAACAACAGTGAGAATAACATGGACATAGTGTTGAGAAATAGACCACAGAGTTAAGAGGATCTATAGAAATTGATAGTTCCATCTGTCAATGTCAACTCGAAACCATTTATGTACTATTTGACGAGTTTGATCTGTGTAGTAATGGGCATAGTGATCGTGCTGAACACTGTTTAGAAAAGGCAGTGGTTGATCACTGCGGAAAAACTGCTGTATCTGTCCAAAGTCCTCTGCAAGATTTTCAAAACGCAGCACATGAGTACTTGAATCAATCCAATGAGACAGAGGAGTGGTCAAATTCCACCACCAACCTGGAGGCATGACAAACTGATCTAATTTCAATACCCATTCTGTAAAACTGGGAAACTGGTCTGAATAGTTGTTGAGCAGATCGATGTAGTGTCGCACCATTTGAGGACTGGCTTCAGCCATTCCAGGACGAGTGTCAGGCGGAGTTAGACAGTAGTGATATTGACTGACAATTCTGTCCCAGGGATTTCTAACTACCGCAAAAGAACTGGCAGTGGTGCCACACTGCTGCTGTATCTGTTGCAGTGAGGGATGTGTGTAATCGATCCAGGTCTTGGTGACCGCATGATCGATCTGCGACAGCATCCAGTTTCCTATACTGGTTCCGCCGGTTCTTGGAATGTGTATAAAGGTGACATTGATGACATCACCATAGAGATGTACAGCTGGCATTATGCGGGTATTTATCTGCGCTAGACTGAGAGGGGCCCCTATAGTGTAGCCCAAAAAAATTGCCGCGCAAAATTTTTAAGGTATGGAGATCTCTGGTGCTGGTGATCTAGTCTAACACCAACTTTTTTGCAAGCGGTTTGTTGCGTGTGTGCAACAGTTTTAGATTTACTACCCCCCACCCCCTGATGCCGCCACCGGCCCCTCAGTCGCCTCTCACATCGGTGTTGAGTGCGGGCTTGAGCAAGCGACGGATCTCTACTTCACGCCGGTGGGCAGCGGCTTTGCCACGCACGATCTCATGCACACGAATCTCAATCTCACTCTTGTCATTGAGCTGGCGCAGTGCTTGACAAAGTGTCCAATCCTTCTGCTCTTTTTGGGCACGGTACCAATGCTTGGCAGCACGACTCTTAACGGACTTGAGCACTGTTGACTCTGTCTTAGCAGTAACTCCAATGTAGTTGAGTCCATTTACGATCAGCTCGTAGATGATATGGTTACGATCGCTACGCTTCTTGCGAGCGGCTACTGGGGTAGTGTAGGCTGTGTCCATGTGTGTATAATACACGGGACTGTGGTCTGCGTCAACTGAAGTGCCGAACTGTGGCACGTGTGCAACACCGGCACCACAGCAGACTAATTAGCTTTCTTCTTTGGTCTCTGGGGGCAAGCCCTTGCGTAGTCGTTCCATCTGTTGATGCAGATAGTCTACGGTAGCCGACCACTCTTCTTCTTCACGCACCTTGGTCAGTGTCTCCACAGCCCACATCAGGGCGATCAGTACGGGGCCCTGCCAAGCCCAATCCATTTCGCTGTTGAGGCTACTGCAGACTAGGGCCGCAAGAGCATAGCATAGGGCCCTAGCCGCACCCATCATGCCCTCCGCATACAGGTGGTACGAGCCATGGCCTGCCAGTTGGTAGGAAAGCCTCCACGCAGGTCTGCAATCTTCAGTACCATACGCAGGCTCAGCTCACGCAGGCGATCTGCATTGGAGGTGATAAAGTCAACGATCTCGTCCTTGGCCACGTCTGACAGATTGTCACGATCGTCCAGCATACCACCTTTGACAATCTGACGGATACGCAGTAGCTTCTCACGTGTGGTGTCCATTTGAAGATCGATGTAGTGGCAACGGCTTTCCAATGCATCCAGGTGATCACGCAGTTTCTTTGACTTGATGTGCTCGAACTTGATGTTGGTGATAAAGATGGCACTACCACAGAACTCGAAACGGTTTGGAATACCTTCACTACGTAAGATGCGACTGTCGGTGTTCCAGCTGATGAATTGACGGCGACTTGAGTCTAATGCGCCTTTGAGAATGTTAAGGCTAAGGTCTTCTAAGAGGATTGAGTCACAGTCGTCGAACACAACCACATTGCCCTTGGCTGCGTACTCATACAGCTTGCCATACAGCCCGATCGCACTCATAGCACCTTTGACCACTTCATACTTGGGCTTGCGTTCGGCCAACTTGTTGAACAGATCTTCTTTCTGCAGTACTGCTTCAACGTTATGGCTTTTGCCTACACCTGGAGGACCACTGACGATCATAGCACGGATGTCACCGGCCTTGACTGCCTTGGTCATGTCGGTAAGAATGTCGAAACGCTCTTGCAGTCGGGTAAGGATCTGTTCGTCTGACTCTCGGGCTACTTCACGCTCACGCTGTTTGATGGCGTCCATGTCGAACTCGAGTACGGTGCTGCCTTTGCTGGATGCTGCTGCCATTTGTGTTCCTTGGTGCGTTAACTAAAAGTCTATTATACAATTATTTACAGAGATCGTCAATGACCTGTTGTGCAAGTGCCACATCTTGATCAGTTTGGACGGCGTCGTCGTAGTGTGCGGCGATCATCAATTCGTAGATCGTAAAGGCCGGGCGACCATACTCATCGATCAAGGCCTGTACTTGGCCTTGAGTTTCACAAGCCCATATCATGTCGGCCAGTGTTTGGTACAAGGGGTTCAACCCCTGGATTTCCATTTATTCTTGTCCTTGGCGATCGATCATCTTCTGAGTTTCATCTTTGCGACGTTCCTGCTCAACGAACAGCTGAAACATGCCGTAGAGAACACCAGCGATCAACAGCATACAGATGCCAAACACGATCTCTTCGCCGGTGAACCAACGAGTCAACAACTGTAGCAGGATCTGCAAACCAACGATGATACCAGCGATACTGGCCATCTTGACTAGAGCACGAACTTGGGGACTAGGAGGGCTTAATTGAAACATTGTGTTTTTCCTTATAGAATGGTTGCCAGTGTGGCAAGGAAGTTGGCGAAGAACAACAGGATGCTTTGAGCAATTCCACTGGTGATCATGAACCAAGCCACAAAACAGAATCCTATGAACTTCAACATCATCAACTCCTTGCTTCAGTTCATGTAGTATACAGGGGACCAGGGGTCCCGTCAACTGTTGCTGTTATGCCACACGCTTGAGGTCCTTCTCTACACCGTTGGGATCGGTGGTGTAGACACGGTCAATGTCCGGATGACTGACCAAGCCCACGCGATTGATGTGGTCTATCCGCTCGTCGGCTGTGGCGAAGGTGCTGTTCCACTCGTGTCCGTTGCGGAAGATCCAGGTGACTCGATAGTCCATTTGCTGCTCCTTATTACTGTACTGAGACAAAGGTCCTGCCACGCAGGTCCAGGTCCAACGGTGTCTTAAACTTCTGAACCGGATCTACACCATGCGGCACATAGGCCACGGCCCGGGCACTACGGCCGCCGGCCTTGTAGTCCTCAAAGATGTAGATGTGGTTGCAGTCGCCTGACCCCTCTGGCCACTCGGTGGTCTCCTGCATGATCTTCATGCTGCCACGCCACTCTTAATGTAGCCGTAGGGCACGCCGACACAATAGCAGAGGAACTCGTCGTCGCCGGCTGTGCCTTCGGCTTCGTGTATCCAGCGGATGGCCATTGCACGGTCCTGTGCTCCCAGGGCGATGATCTTCCTAATCCGCTCCTCAAAGTCCTGGATAGCCGCGTCCTCGTTAACCAGCCGCTGGGCTTCGTTACGCTGGATAACTGTTTGGAGGTACTCCATCTCCGACTCAAAGGTCTCCAGCGTCCAGTCGCTGGTGTCTACACCGCGTGGACGGAAGTTATAGGCATCCTTGTACATGTCCCACCACGTGGCAGCAGCCTTCTCAAGCGGCGTGTACTCTTCCCAGCTTTTGTAAGTGTATTCGCTCATTGCCTGCTCCTTGTTTGCAGTGTCCATATACGTATTGTATGGCAGCCCGCTGGAACCGTCAACCTGTTGTGTTTACGCCACAATCCACTGTTCCTGGTCCTTAAACCTCAGCTTCTCCGAGCCGTCATACTCTTCGATCTGGAACTCACGCCCCTCCTCCACCCAGGCAATGGTCAGGTCTTCTGGATCGCCAAGGTAGGTGTCAGGCCAGTGTTCCGTACAGTAGGCTTCGATGCCTTCATAGTGATCTGTTTCGATCATCTCCACCAGTACCGGATCAAATATCAGTTCAGGGATCAGGTGCCAACTATACCAGCCGGCTCCATAATTCGGGCTGTAGATCACAGCCACTTTACCGTCGCGGATTACTTTATTCATCTTGTTATTTCCAGAGTGGAAAGTGTCGGCCTACGAGAGTAGCGGCTCTAAGTTCACTGTTCTCTACCAGCATACGACAAGTTTCGGTAATGATCAATTCGGCAAACTTTTCTGGAACAAACTCCCTAACAACGAAAGGCACACCGCTTTCAGTGTAGTCCAGTTCCTCCTCGGTTGCCTGTTCCATCAGTTCTCGAATTCGTTCGTTCATTGCTCATCCTCTCGCACAAAGATCCACCGTCCGTCCTGTTCAATCCAATATCCGCTCATTGCTTAATCTCCGGAATCGATTTCGAAACTGTCGCCGCATTCGGCACACTTGTAGTTGGTGACTGATCTCCATCGTGTTGGCGTCCGCCAGTAATCATGCTGGCAGGGTGTGCCATCTGCTCTAAGAGCGACTTGGCCTGTGGGCTTCCCGTACATATATTGAGCACCGCAGTTGGAGCAGGGAAAGGTGTCGGTTTCTCGGTCGTATCCGCTGATGTAGTCACGTATCTCTCCGTAGGCCGGAACTCGGGTAGTGCCCTGGCATGCTGGGCAAGTGCCTCTTGCTTTGATCATAGTCATATTGTACCTTCTGCTCAGACCCGCGTCAAATGGTATTGGAATCCTTGTGGCGACACCTTCTTATAGATGCCCGCCGCGGCCCAGTCCGCCTCCAGCAGAGCCAACAGTTTGCGGTCCCTGACCTGAGCACCTGCCTGCACCTTCACTGCGGCACTCTTCTTACCGTAGCCCACATCGTAGACCACACCGCTGATGACCTCTTCCAGGGCCAACTTGATGCGACCCAATTGTGTCTGCTGGGCGTAGGAGTAGAGCGACTTGTTAACCGCATTCCGCATGCGGCGGTCTTGCAGGGCCCAGAACTTGTTGGGGGCTTCTTCGGTGTTCAAGTTCACTGTACGCATCGCTGTCTCCTGTGTGTCCATGTTCACAGTATAGCGTAACACAGCACACGTGTCAATTATGGCGTAAAAGCCACATTTCTGTTGTTTTTACGCCACGGCCCCAATTGGGATTGACGGCCCAGCCCAGGCCGCCGTATCATTCACTCGTTGGTTGCGGAGACTCCGTCGTCTAGATCGATCTCCTGGTTCTCACTTTCCCAATCAGCCACACTGGACGAGATGCCGAAGTAGTCGTCCAGATCCTGCGGCAGGTACTCATCGATTTCGTCGCTGTTCATTCCGCCGTAGTCGTAGTGATCGTCGACTCCATTGTCGAACACACCGCAGAACGCCATGCCCGGCTCGTAGTAGCGAGCATGGACTTCATAGCCCAGCGAATGCAAGTGCTCGTACAAGCCAGTGGGCGGTGACCAGGCACTGTCAAAGGTTAGGTGGACTCCACCTTCGTCAGTCTCTGCCCACTCACCTTCTACTTCCCACTTGGTGCCCCAGGTGTTCACTGAGTGCTCCCAAGACCACTCGTTGGTAGGATGTGGAAGGAACTCGTTGCACAGCCGTCCTGCTTCAAAGGCAACCCGGACACGCTCGATCATGGCTGGATCACTGTGACCGACGGTCACTACGTTGGCACACCAATTAGGCATTACTGTACTCCTGTATCAAATGAATCTTCTTCGGTGACATAGCATTCAGCCGCGTCTAACTCTACGCTGAAGTCAATGCCCTCTTCCCTACAGTAGTGTAGGATGTCTGCGATTAGATCGGCCGGTCGATCCATGTCGGTCTGTTGCATCAATAGCCGTATACGATTGGCAGCCAAACTACTCATAGTATTGAATCCAGCGACCTTTCCCATAAATGCCCCGCTATGTGTTAGTGTGTGTAGTATACTGGAACCCGGCACAGTTGTCAACCTGTTAATAGTCTACTGTGACTGTGCCTTCGCGGTAGGTAAGAAATACTTTGGTGCTGTCGGTGCCACCATCTGCAGGAAAGGTGCAGTGGTAACAGAACTGATTGCCAGCGGTTAGGCCCACGAACTTGGCACTGGTAAAGGTATCGCCTTTGTAGCCAGAGTCTCGGATGGCACGAGTCAGAGCCGGTGCAGTGAAGCTGGTCAGTGTCTTGAGGACTTCTGCTGGAATCATCTCTTGCTCCGTTGTGTTAGTGTGTGTAGTATACTGGAACCCGGCACCCTTGTCAAGCACCGGGCTCCTGTGTTGTTTTTACGCCACAGCGTAGAACTTTACGACATTGTCGACGAATGTGCTACCAGTCTTTGCCACAACATCCTCAAACACTAGCCCGCTTTTAAAGGACTTGAGGAATGCTTTACGCAGTAGTACCTGCTGCCCCTCTACGTTAAAGATAAAGCGGTCGCCGTATGCGGCAGTGGCAAAGCCATTACGCATATAGGGCTTCAGCGGTCCGGGCCGGTTGATGTTGTGCATACCCACGCCCTCATATGTGGCCTGCTGTAGGGAAGCCCCGTATTGTAGCGTGTAAGTAGTCCCTGGAACAAGTTTGCTGGGTGCGATTGCTTTTGGCATTACGTTTTTCCGTTGTGCGTTACAGTTTCAATAGTATAGTGTCAGTGGGCGGTGCTGTCAACTGTGGCAGTTGTGCCACAACCTTGGTACCTACAGGAGATTCCAGATACCTCTAACAACACCGGCTCCGGTTAGTACTATGCTGGCAGCATTGACAACTATCTGTGAGGGAATACGTACCCGCACCGCCCACCACAAAAACAATATGGCTCCACAAAAGAAACTGAATACGTTATAGGGCCAAGTCTCTGGTCCCACACTGGTTAAGATATGTCCTAATAGGATTAATGCTGTGCCACTCCATTGTAGGAAAAGGTCAATTTGTGTATAGGTAAAAACAATTCGATTCATCAATCTGACCCTTTCGGACCGACCCATTGCATGCAGTGTTCTACAGCATAAGGACCGTAGGCATAGGTGTGTTGCGGAGCAAGGAAGCCCACTGTCTTACGGCACCATTCAATGCTCTGTCCGTTAGTCCAAGCACGGCTGAGTCGCTCTGCAAAGCCTTCACCTTTGTTGAATGCTCGCATGGCAATCAGTGCTCCACGCTGTGTCTTGTATGCCTTAACTGGAGTACTAGTGCGACGATCGACAACCTGGTACATGGTATCAACTCCTTTGCGTTACAGTTCAAGCAGTATAGCAGGGAGGGGTGTCGCTGTCAACTGTGGCTGATCAGCCACACCCCTGGCACTTTAGAATGGTGCGTCTTCCAAGTCAGCCAGCTCAGCTTCAATCGTCGCTTTGGACTTGGTGCTCTTTGGCACTGCCTTAGCACGGATGGCGGCCAGCGTAGGAGCAGCCGCGGCGGGCTTTTCCTTCTTGGGCTTCTTGGCCTCTTTGTTGCCTTTCTGCTCTTTCTTAGCAGCCTGTGGCGTACGGCTCTCTAGGGCCTCTTCCAGGGCAGCCTGCACCTCAGCATTGACCTCACCTGCGTCGTTAGTAGCAAACTGGATGCTGAGCAGGAACTCTACGGCGGCCGCTTTGGTCATTGGCTCTTTAAGCTCAATGATGTCGATGTCAGTGTGATCGTTCTTTGCCAGAACCTTAACGCGGAGTGCGTCGTTAGCGAAGCGGGCCTTGACAACACCGTTAAGACGGCTGGTACCTGCGTGGGTGAAAAGTTTCTCAGTCATTGTAAAATACTCCTATGTGTGTGTAAAGTTAGTTGAACTACTCAACTTCAATCATTATACTGGTCTTCGAACTCTACGTCAACCAATTCCAATTCGTTGTATTCTTGCCACTCGCCCGTGTCGTAGACATTCTCTACGTCGTAGTAGTCTGGATTCTCATAAGTGAATGCAAAACGGCTCATGCTGCCAGCTCCTTTAGTTTACGCTCATCTGCCAAAATCTGTGCCAACGATACCAATTGTTTGCTGAGTGGAGTGCAGTCGTATGTGTCGCCCACAAGCCATTCATCGTTCTTTAGAACGTAGTAGTATTCAGCACCACAAGCATCGCATTGATTCAGAAACTCATTGAACGACTTGGCAGTTCGAAACTCTGTACCTTTCTCGCCGCGATCACGCCCGTAAAAGAGGCACCAGTTATCGTAAAGAGCATCGTATTCCTCACGACTCATTTCAGCCTCCATAGCACCGAAGGCATGTTTCTCGCCAATGTCCTTTGCTAGTACACTCAGGTCGCCCAAGCACAGTAGGTCTGCTGTCTTTGCGTGATCATAGTGTTGTTGCAGGATAGCACCATTGTGGGCGGGATAACCATCCCAGTGACAGTAGATGCTGAGGATCATACCGTCACGCTCAATACCAATACGACTGCGAGTTCCCATTACCATCTCCGTGTTGTGTTACAGTTTCAACAGTATAACTTGGAACAGGGTCGGTGTCAACCCTGTTGTGTAGGTGCTACAGATAGAATTCGTCTTCTAGCTGGTCAAAGCCCAGCTCAATGAACACACACTCACGCACGGCGGTATCCAGGCACTCGGCGTAGATCCCGCCGTCAACGCGGCTCAGCCCTGACAGCAGTCTCAGCGTGGCGGCCCAGTTCAGACCGTTGGCACGAGCATGGTCAACGACATCCGCCACTGCGGCGTTGCCCTCTTCGGTGAACATCTCATAATCCATTATACAGCTCCAATGAATACCAAATAACTCAACACAATAAGACAAGCAACCATTGCATAGGCTACCAACTTGTCACCTTGTTCGCCGCTCATGCCATTTCCTTTTCAAGTTCAGTCAGTTTGCATTGTAGCACGTAGGCAGTGCCCGGGTCAACCTCAACCAACCGCTCTACCATCATTT
>Ga0164295_10000836_pt1 | contig 25489 bp, 24 predicted proteins | sample GEODES006metaG_FD_111798 | JGI IMG/M metagenome (GOLD analysis project Ga0164295, IMG submission 111798) | Oligotrophic lake water microbial communities from Sparkling Lake, Wisconsin, USA - GEODES006 metaG | ecosystem: Environmental > Aquatic > Freshwater > Lake | place: USA: Sparkling Lake... | reverse complement strand
CTGCGAAGGCGAAAATCGTGAAAGGAGGCCCCCGTGACCAAGCCGTAAAATCGCGCTAACCCAACATCAGGACGGGTCAAATCTCGGTGGAAATCCCGGGTCAGTTCTCAGTGGAAATCAACAAAAGGGGCTTACCCCTTGGTTACTTATGTCGGCGACCTGAGCTGAGCGACTTCTGATTGTGCAAGGGGCTCAATCATCAGGCGAACTTGCCATCATTTCTGAGCCGATGCCGAAGGAACTCGGATGATCCTTGGGGACGGCAGGCAAAGGCCCCGGCTGACAACCCATCCCTGACAGCCTATAGGCTTGCAGGACCGATCCCTGCTTTGGCAGGGCCCTTGATGATGAACCGTTGGCCGGGGTTGGACCATTGTCCGAGCGTACCGAGAAACTGCGAAAGAAGGCCCGCGGCGCCTTCAAGGCCGGTGAGTACGAGGAGGCCGTGCAGTTATTCAAGCGGCTGGAGGACAGCAGGGACGAGACCGAAGCCCTTGAACTGATCATCTCCGATCACCTCAATGCTGGCGTGGCCTATGCCCGGCTGACCCGGCATGTCGAGTCTGTTCAGGAGTTCGAGGCCGTTCTGAAGCTGGACCCCGACCATGCTTCCGCCCACGCCCGTCTGGGCCAGGAGCTTGTGAAGGTGGGGCGTCCGACGCAGGCCTATGAGATTCTGCGCAAGGCGGCCAAGCTTGCGCCCGACGACGCCAATGTGCATTGGGAATTGTCCAAGGTCGCCCGGGCCCTCGGAGAAGATCACGTCGCAGACTTGGCCATGTCAGCCTGCCTAGCGCTGGAGCCCGACCATGAAGAGGCGCGCCTGACGCAGGTGGCCCGCTCGACGGGTCCGGTCACGACCTCCACGGCCGCCGTTTCCGACAGCGCCTTCGCTGACCTTCTGGAGTTTGTTCAAGCCCGGCCGGGCGCTGATGCGCCGCCGACCCGGGTTATCGACACAAGCCATCGCCCCCTGGCGAACATCCTGATGGGCGCAGCAGCGTTTTTTGTCGGATTTCTGATTGTCCGGTTCAGCTTGATCGGCTGAAGGGCGGACGTCGGTCTGAAGGATTCGCCGCCGAAGCCAGCAAGAATTGACGGCGAGACGGCGATCAGAGAGCCGCCAGGGTCCCCTGCCGCTTCACCGCCTCGGCGCGGGCCTTCTTGCGCGCATTGACCTCTGCATGTTTCACGAAACCGGAAGCCCGATCAATCTGGGCATAGCGGGAAGCGGCCTGCGGATCGAATCCGGCCTCATGAGGCATCTCGGCCAACTCGGTCATTAGGGACGGCCGGAAATAGCCCAACTCGACCTCACGTTCGAGATCACCCTTGGTCAAGAGGCCGGTCTCGACCATCAACAGGACCTCCTTGAACCAAAGATGGCCAAAGCGGTTGTCCGGGCAGACCCAGGGCTGGGTGTTCATGTCGGTGTAGTGGATCAGCCGGGTCTCTTGATCATGGTGTTCGAGACTGTTCCAGGCGAAGGGGACGCCATAGTGAATCTCGACTTCCGGCAGGATGCAGAGTTCGTACATCAGCTGCTCATAGCTGTAGCGACCGTCCAGTCCGCCCACGATTTCGGCCACGTTCCAGCGGGCCTTTTCGCAATCGATGACCATCACCGAGCACTGCTTCTTGCGAATGCCCGGGGCTCCGGACTTGGTTTGAACCCGGGCGTGCTCTGGCAGCTCCTCCTGGATATTGACCGTGGCCTGGCCAAAAGGCAGGGACCAGAGTTCTGCGATATCCCGGAAGACCAGCATGTCGGCATCCAGGTAGATTGCCCTGCCCCGGTAGCTCTTCAATTCCGGGATTGCGAAACGGGCAAAGGAGAAGTTTGTCCGGGAGCCCTGGCGGAGGTCTCGCGGTTCTGGAAGGTCCAGATCGATCAGGGGACAGACCCGCACCGGCATGGTCGTGTGGCGTTCGATGGAATGCTGAAGCACCGCGACGGCCATGAGCTGTGAGCGGTCCGCCCCGACAAAGATGTCGATCCAGTCCTTCATGGCGTTGTCTCCGGGGGGGCGGCATGGCGACGACGCATCTGGGCCCGCTCAGTCATGGTTTTCAGAAGATAGTCCAGGGCGCTCTCGGCCGGTCGCTCACCGGCCGCGGTTCTCATGAGGAACTTCGCGCGTCTGAGGGCCTCTTCCGTCAGCTGATCCGCTGCAGCGAAAGACTTCCAATCCTGAAGGCTGTTGAGCAGCGGCAGTGGCTCGTAGGCCGGCAGGCTGAGGCCATAGGCGGCGACAGCGACCCGCTTGCCCGCTTGTACCGCATCAAGCGCCACGGTCGAGGGTGTGGTGATCACCAGATCCGCGACCTGAAGAATACTGGGGGCGGTAAAGGGCTCCCAGAACGGGTCGGTCGGATCGGCCAGAACGAGGTTGGTCGGCCATTGCGGAAACTGATGGGTGTTTTTCACCGTCCACAGTCCGCCGTGGTGAGGCTTGATCAGGATGGCGCGGTGCGGATTGAACGCCGCAAACTCTACGCAGTCGGACAGGAACCGACGCCGCCAGGCATTGTCGTATCGGTTCCAATGGAGGTTTTCGAACACTGCGACGATCGATCTGAACGTCGTCAAGGCTCCGCTCAATTCACCAGCAGGTTTCGTGGTCGGCGCAAGCCTGCCAACGTGGACAAGACGGGGACGCAGTTCAGCCGGCGCATTCTCGCCCTGGGAGGCCGGCCCCCAGGCAAAAAAGTGGTCGGACACCAGGAATGGTGGCTCATCCTCCTCATGGTCCAGTCGGGTCAATCCGACATTCTCGACCCCATGTTGAAAACTGAAGGTCGGAATTCGGGCCGTCCGCGCACGCTGGGCCAGTAGATGCGCCCGCTCGTGAGCCGGCACACTGCTTTCCGCGAAGGTCACGACAGCCCCCACGCCGTCGAAGGACGGCGCGGCGCCACTAATCAAGGCGTCGCGACCATGGACGGCAGGCTTGATTCCGCGATCGCCAAGCTCCTGACCGACCCGGGGACTCCGCCGGTGCAACCAGCCCGTTACAACGATCCGCAGATCAACACCGCCACGGTCAATCATGGCGTCGATCAGCGGTAGGGCCACGTCAAGATCCTGTATCAGGTCCAGAGCCAGCAAGACCGCTCCGCGATCATGCGCCATCAACGGGTCAGGACGAACGGATTCGAGAATGCCATTCCAAGCCAGTCCCACATCTGCGGGAGTCAGAGCATTCAGGTCGAGTACTGTTGGGCTTGAGGCCGTTCCGCCTGACCTCAAGGCCATGCTTCGGCGACGGGCCTGGCTCGCGGTTTCAGAACCGAAGAATACACAGCGGGCAGCGGAAACCAGCGCTGACTGCAGCCGGTCAGGCGACCAGTCGATCCCGATAAAATCAAGGCCTGCCTGGCGCAACCAGTTCCGGACCTCTGGAGCCGCGACCACAACAGCCGAGCCGTCGACGGGTCGCCAGGATCGCACCAAGGCCGCAACTTCCTCGTGCTCGATCCTGTCTCCAGGCTCTGCAAACCAGAGCTCGAAGAACCCGGGAAAAGCGGCTGGCCCGAGTGTCGGCATGGCGACATCAAAGCGTAGGGCTGCAGCCTTCAGTTCAATGGCGCGAACAGCAGCATCAGGCGCAGTCCAGACAGGGACCTGTGACCCGACGGCCCGCTCAGCCCAGGCCGCTGCACGTGGCCCGCGGGCCACGACCCCCGCGATCCTGTTCTGAAGCCCGGCGAGCGTCGCTAGGCCCGAAGGCGGCGCGTCGATCCATTCCGTGTCGACCTCCACGATCACCGTGGAAGCGACCTGCCGACTGACCACGGGCAGAATATCAATTGCCGCCAGAGGAATGATTGCCACATCTGCATCACCGGCCTGAGCCGCTCGATCAACGTGGACGAAGTCGTTGCGCCAGCCGCCGACCTCGGAAACCAGCGCGGGAACACCGAGCCGTCGGAGTTCTCCTGACCGGAGCGGATCAGAGTCGGCGAAAAACCAAACGCCACGCGGCATCCGCCTTTGTCTCCCTTGACGTTCAGACATCCGTCATCCGAAGGACATCAGTCCACGCCTTTAGCCCGGCTATGCGGAGATGTCTTGCTGTCTGCTTCGGCACGTGCTGGCTGAGCCGACGGTCCATCACCGCCAGCGAAAGCCGGGGGCGGGTCTTTCAAGCCTTCAAGTACGGTTTTCATGTATTCCCGAACGCGTCTATGGCCCGGTTGCTGGTCTGTGGCGATCCTGAGTTCGGCGACAGCGTCATGCGGCTTTCCATTCGCGACCAACTGTCTGGCATAGCGAAGCCGAAATTCCACCGAATCCGGGTTCAAGGCAACTGCTCTGCCGATACACTCTTCGGCTTCGATCGCACGCTGCAGCTTTGCAAGCACCAGCCCGAGACTATACTGAGCGTCACTGTCCTCCGGATTGATCTCCACAGCCTTGGCCAGCTGCGCCTGGGCTTCGGCTGTAGATTCCAGCTTGGCCAAGGCCTTGCCGTAAGCCATCCGATAGTCGAATTCGGTGTAACCCCAGTCCAGATAGCGCTGTGCCTTTTCAAGCCGGGAGAAGATTTCGACCGCAGCGGCGAAGTTGCCTTCGATCAGGTACTCGCGCAGCAGGGCCGGGGTCAATCGGCCTGCCTTTTCCGTTGTTTGAGCCGGCATCAGGCCAGGGCAGTAGGTCGCTACGACACGGTCGACAATTTCGTTTACCAAGCTTGGAGTGATGTGGCGATTGTCCTGAATAAAGGCCGAGTTGCGCGGAGTATGGGTGACAATTTCGTAGCTCGGAACATAATCCACATTGTTGTTCTTGAAGACAAACATTTCCGCCGCAGCCCTCAAGGCACTTTTGCTGTAGCTATTGGCGATGATTGCATCACGACCGGTGAAGGTTGCCTTAAAGGGAACAGGAGAAACCGTCAGCATCATCCGCATTTGGGGGTGACCAAACCGCTGGAGCAAATCCCGGATCTGATCGAGCACATTGATGATTTCATCAACCGTCAGCACATCCAGACGGAACCGATCAGGATCTGCCCTGAAGGCTGGCTGTGGCGGCGCGGCGTTGAGATAGAGGCCTGTTTCATTGTCAAACCAGGCTTCGGTCAGTCCAAGTGTCATGACGACTATCCGGCATCGCGGAATCTGGCGATAGATGCCCTCCACCATCCGACGGCGTTCCCGGACCCGCTCCAGTGGAGCGGGTGTGACGTTGCCGGCAAGGTGGGGATCATGCCAGAGATCCTTGCGGATGCTCAAATAGGCGGCCTCTGGAAACTCCGCACCAGGGTCTAGAGCCCAACGCAATTCGTTCAGAATAGAATGCGGCGGATACTTGTTCAAAAGATCGTTTTCGGTCTGGCTCGCCCGTTCTTCGGGCGGCAATGTCAATGACATTGTCGGCAGGTAAAAGCCCAGTTCGCTGAAGCGTCGCTCGATGTTTCGCGCAAAACAGGAGCCCATCGTGAACACGGCTTCCCCTGGAATCAGTCCGAAGGTGGGCTGGAACTGCACTTTCGCCACACCATCGAGCCGGCTCTGATCCTTGCGACCGTCCGGCCATAGGGATTTTCGGTTGACCTTCAGATTTGCGAACGCTTCGGCGCCAGACAAAGAAACTAGGGGCATTCAGACCTGGACCTCAATTTCAAGTGTGTTTTCTCTCACTCCTCTTCCCCCTTCGGCCGAGCCGGCACAAGCCCGATGGCGGTACTCAATCGGTCTGCCATTTCTGGCGACTCGGCAGTGGCAATCACCGATCGCGCCAGCAAGCGCCTGAGATCCTGGGTCAACGCCTCGACCGCTTCAAGATTGCGCTGCAAATGTTCTTGTGCGGCGATCGCAGATCCGACAGGAAGCCGTGACGCCACACCGCGATCGAAACTCGGTTCGGTCTTGTTGGTCTTGGGCTGAGGCACCGGCAACAGGAGGGCTGGCGAGCCGGATGTGGCCGGATCAACCAGGATCGGGTTCTCACCGACCAGATACTGGCTGCCTGCCACCAGTACCCGGAGCTGTTGTCGATCATTCGTCATGCTCTTTCGAAGGGGGATGCAAAAGCCGCAGTCAGAAGGTGAAAAGCCAGCAGCTCTCAAGTCGTCTCGTGGGAGATCGGCGACAGCATTCGAAACAATTTCTCCGTCACCTTCGAGAACGACCTCAATTTTCTGGGCCGGATCAAGCAGGTTGCGGGCCCAGCCTGTCAGGCTTCCCTGGGCAAGGGCATCAAGCCGTCCTTGAAACAGGAAGGGCGACGACTTTCTCTGGCGCCTATCTGTTCGCCGGGTCTTGGCCTCACCCCGGGAGAGATCGAGGGCTTGTTCCCACCGGGGCGTCAAGGCCGCCATGGACCAGACCTTTTCGATATAGGAGCGCGACGCCATGGCGCGGGCTGTTTCGCCATCATAGTCGTCCACGAGCGCTGCGAGTCCACGGCTCCAGTCATCCAAGGAGCAGAAGGGCTCGAACTCAAGATAGCTCTGGATACCGGTGGCGATGGCGGGCAATCCAGAGCGGATCGCCGAAGTCAATCGATTGTGGCTCTTGCAATCGGTGAAAGGATTGCGCGTCACCGGAATAAGGACGGCATCTGCTTGGCTCAACACCTGGGCGTGTGCCTCTTCGGACCATTCGACATAGGCGGTCGGGAGGCGCATGGGCGCGATATGCTCGTCGAACTTCGCGGCATTGTTGCTGCAGACGATCAGTCGGGCCGGACTGCGTGACGCCAGGGCTTCGAGGTCTTCCCGGATCAGCAACAGGTCTGTCATGCCGCAAGGTGCGTTCGGCGAACCGTGCGAACCGAACCAAAGCAGGTTGAGCGGGGCTCCGACAGCCGGGGCTTTGCGGCGCCGCGCCCGCACGCGTTCGGTGGCGTCGCCGATAACGACCGGCCGAACCTTCCCGGCGGTTTCCTCGGCAATGATGGACGCCAGGGCCTCCGTCGTACAGGTCACCTGGTTGGCGATCGACATCATCTGCAGAATTTCGTCCCGGGCCCGCTGATATCGCGGCAACTCGAACGGGTTGTAGAAGTGATTGTCGCAGATGTCGAAGACCACGCGGCCGCCCCGTGAGGCAATCCGTTCCGCCGCCCTCCGATCGTCAGCGGAATAGCACTTCGAAAACACGACCACCTGATATTGATCTTCGTTCGCGGGCGCAAAAAGTTCGACGGCGTGGCCTCGAGCCTTGAGCGCTTCGATTGGCGCCTCTACGCGATACCTGAAACTGGCAACGCGCCGGTCATTGACCGCACCCTTCCAGCCCACCTTCAAAGCACTCATCCGCCCAGCCCTAATTGTACGCCAGAACCAAACCGCGCTGATTGTCTATATGAGATGTGTTTTCAAAACGAGATCGATTGGCAAAAAAATCGCCTCCATCAATGAGTTGGCTAGGGAAACGCCATCCTGACGGGTCAAGTTGGCGATCCATTCCTGAACCAACATGCTGAGCATCGACGCTTTGTCCTTCCAAGAGCGGAACGCCGGTTGACCATGGTTCCTTGAGCCCGTCGCCGTCGATCTGGCCATCGTATTCGCGCTCGTGGGGAATTGAATGCCTACAAGTCCCGTTACACATAGGGGCTTGCGTTCCGGGAGCTGCCCAATCATGTTGCAGTGCGCCATAGGGATTACGGTCGGGGTGGACGATCGCCCTTGGCGTCTGGAGGGCCTATGCCTGATGTTATGGCCCTTTTGGGCAATGTGCAGTTTTGGCAGTTCTTTGCGGTTGGTGTCCTCGCCCAGCTCGTTGATGGCGCCCTGGGCATGGGTTACGGCGTGATTTCCAGCACAGTTCTGTTGTCGCTGGGCGTGCCGCCGGCCAATGTTTCGGCAAGCGTTCACGCTGCGAAGGTCTTTACCGGCGCGGCCTCGGCCGGCTCTCATGTATTCTACAAGAACGTGAGTTGGCGTCTGCTGGCCTTCCTGTCGGTTGGCGGCATAGTCGGAGCCTTGGCGGGCACCTATCTGCTGACTTCTGTCGACGGCAACAAACTCAAGGGTCCGATCATCATCTGGTTGGGCATCATGGGACTGATCATCCTGTGGCGCGCCTGGAAACAGACCCGGCCAAAGGTCATTCCGCTGGCCCACCCCTTGCCCCTTGGTGTCGCGGGCGGCTTCTTCGATGCCGTCGGCGGCGGTGGCTGGGGTCCGGTGGTCACGAGCACACTTCTGGGCACGGGCGAAGACCCCAGAAAAGCCATCGGCACGACCAATACGGCTGAATTTTTCGTCGCCCTGTCGGTTTCCTTCGGTTTCCTGGTTGCCATTTTCACGGGACATTGGGATGGGACGGGGCTCGACAAGCAGATCTGGTCCGTTGCGGGCCTCATCGCCGGAGGCATCGTGACCGCGCCCATTGCCGGATGGACAACCAAGGTGCTGCCTCTGCGCTCCCTCACCTGGGCCGTGGGGATTCTCGTGGTTGTCTTGGCGGGCTGGCAAGGGTACGTCGCTTTCGCGCCCCGTTGATGGAATATTGCTTGAAAGCGGATCCTAGGCTCACTGTCGGATGTAGTCTGTTCCCAAGTCTCCCGTTCCTCGGGTCCACCGTTCTCCCTGCTTTCCCAGGTTCCCATGCAGTCTGAAATCGTATCACCTTCCCGTCTGACGCACCTGCAGAGGCTGGAAGCCGAAAGCATTCACATCATGCGGGAGGTCGCCTCCGAGGCAGAGCGGCCTGTTATGATGTACTCTATTGGCAAGGACAGCGCCGTGATGCTGCATCTTGCTGCAAAGGCCTTCTTCCCCTCCCGGCCTCCTTTTCCCTTGCTGCACGTCGACACCACCTGGAAGTTCCAGGCGATGTACGAGATGCGGGCGAGGATGGCGGAAAAGCTCGGCATGGATTTGATCGTTCACAAGAACCCTGAGGCCGAAGCTCGGGGCATCAACCCCTTCGATCACGGTTCCGCGCTCCATACCGACATGTGGAAGACCGAAGGCTTGAAACAGGCTCTCGAAATGAACGGCTTTGACGCCGCCTTTGGCGGCGCCCGGCGCGACGAGGAAAAGAGCCGGGCCAAGGAACGGGTTTTTTCCTTCCGGTCCGCCAACCAGCGCTGGGACCCCAAAAGCCAGCGTCCGGAACTGTGGAAACTGTACAATTCGCGCAAGGCGCCGGGTGAGAGCATACGAGTGTTCCCGATCTCCAACTGGACCGAACTCGACATCTGGCAGTACATCCATCTGGAAAACATACCGATCGTTCCGCTGTACTTCGCGGCCCTGCGGCCCGTGGTCGAGCGTGACGGCACGCTGATCATGGTCGACGACGACCGTATGCGCCTGCATCCAGGCGAGGTTCCCCAGATGCGCAAGGTGCGCTTCCGCACCCTGGGCTGCTATCCGCTCAGCGGCGCGGTCGAGAGCGAAGCCGAGACCCTCACCGCCGTCATCCAGGAAATGCTGCTGACCACCACATCGGAGCGTCAGGGCCGGATGATCGACCATGATCAGGCCGCTTCCATGGAAAAGAAGAAGCAGGAAGGTTACTTCTGATGAGCGTCCAGACCTACGGCAACACAGATCTGATCGCCGAAGACATCGAAGGCTATCTGGTCCAGCATCAGCACAAGTCGCTCTTGCGCTTCATCACCTGCGGCTCGGTGGACGACGGCAAGTCGACCCTGATCGGCCGGTTGCTCTATGACAGCAAGATGATCTTCGAGGACCAGATGGCCGCCCTCGAGGCGGACTCCAAGAAGGTCGGCACCCAGGGCGACGATATCGATTTCGCCCTGCTGGTCGATGGCCTGGCCGCTGAACGCGAACAGGGCATAACCATCGACGTGGCCTATCGGTTCTTCTCGACCGATCGTCGCAAGTTCATCGTCGCCGACACCCCCGGTCATGAACAGTATACCCGTAACATGGTCACCGGCGCCTCGACCGCCGACCTTGCGGTCATCCTGATCGACGCGCGCAAGGGTGTCCTGACCCAGACTCGTCGCCACAGCTTCTTGGTCAGCCTGCTGGGCATTCCGCAGGTTGTTCTGGCCGTCAACAAGATGGATCTGGTGGGATGGGACCAGACGGTCTTCGACCAGATCGTCGCCGACTATCGCAAATTTGCCGCCGAGATTGGCCTGAAAGACATCCTGGCAATCCCGATTTCAGGTTTGAAGGGCGACAATATCGCCTCGGTCAGTGACCAGACACCCTGGTACGACGGCCCTACCCTGATGACTCATCTGGAGACAGTCGAGATCGGCGAGGACCGCATGCGGACTCAGCCGTTCCGAATGCCGGTGCAATGGGTCAACCGTCCCAATCTCGACTTCCGCGGATTCTCGGGCCTGATCTCTGCCGGGCGGGTCGCACCGGGCGACAAGATTCGGGTTCTTCCGTCTGGGCGCACCTCGACGGTCAGCCGGATTGTGACCTTCGACGGCGATCTTGAAGAGGCGGTGGCTGGTCAGTCGGTCACCCTGACCTTGGAAGACGAGGTGGATATCTCCCGCGGTGATGTCATCGCGGTTTCGGATCACCCACCGGAGGTCGCCGACCAGTTCGAGATCAATCTGGTCTGGATGAGCGAGGAGAGGCTGTTCCCGGGGCGTCCCTACTGGATGAAGATTGGCGCCAAGCTGGTTTCCGCTCAGGTCACCGAGATCAAGCACAAGGTCAACGTCAACACGCTGGAGCATCTCGCTGGCAAGGCGCTGGAACTGAACGAGATCGCGGTCTGCAACCTGTCACTGGACCAGGCCATTCCCTTCGAGTCCTACAAGGCGGACAAGGATCTAGGCGGTTTCATCCTGATCGACCGGATCAGCAACGCCACCGTCGCCGCCGGCATGATCAAGTTCGCCCTGCGTCGGTCGAGCAACATTCACTGGCAGGCGACAGACGTTGACAAGGCGGCCAGAGCGGCGGCCAAGGCCCAGAAAGGCCGGGTCATCTGGTTGACCGGACTGTCCGGCGCCGGCAAGTCGACCATCGCCAATCTGGTCGAGAAGCGCCTGCATGCGCTGGGTCGTCATACCTATCTGCTGGACGGCGACAACGTGCGTCACGGGCTCAACCGTGACCTGGGCTTCACCGAGGAAGACCGAGTCGAGAACATCCGCCGGGTCGCCGAAGTGTCCAAACTGATGGTGGACGCCGGCCTGATTGTCCTGACCGCCTTCATCTCGCCCTTCCGTTCAGAGCGGCGGATGGCCCGCGAGATTCTGGCGGATGGTGAATTCATCGAGGTCTATGTCCAGACACCGTTGGCAGTGGCCGAAAGCCGCGACGTCAAGGGGCTGTACAAGAAGGCCCGGGCAGGCGAACTGAAGAACTTCACCGGCGTCGACAGCCCTTACGAAGAACCGGAAAATCCGGAACTGACCGTGGACACCACCACGCTGTCTGCGGTGGATGCCGCCGAGCGGATTGTCGAATGGCTGGAAAGTCAGACCTGACCCCCGGTCGATCCCGCCAAGCAGATTGAGCCCGCCCCGCTCGGTGCAAACCTCGGCGATGTCAGCGCGGGAGCAGTCGACCGGGTAGGGCCCTAGATGTTTGGTCCCAGTTGGGCGCGTCACCCTCGAGATTCGGCGAGCGAAGGATGTCCTGGTTGTGCAGGCAGCGGTGGAACGACGGGCGCGTCGGATGCGGAAGGGTCGGCTGAAGGGCGCCCAGGCAGTCATCCAACGGTAAAACCGTGTGGCTTCCGAAAGCGGCAATGCTCGCAGTTCCCTCGATCGCCAGTGCCGTCAACCCCGTGTCTTGCGGTCCGGTTCCCCGATCTTCGACCGAGCCCCGCGCCTTTCACCTGGCGACGGTCTCGGGGTCGATGGCGAGCCGTTGCGTCAGGATCCTCCGGCTGTCTGAACGATGCGCCGACCGCCGCTTTCGTTGCGGCGTGCCCATGATGCAGCTTTCCCATGGCGCATCCCCCTAACCGTTGGAAGATAGCGCACCCTCAAGGTCCCGGACCAAACATCTAGCCGGACCGCTTGGGTGGGCGGCCCGGTTTGCCCACACGAGGGCTGCCGGGTTGTCCACGGGGCTTGCCCTCGGGGCCCGCAGCGAATCTCGGCGCCGGCTTGGCTGTGGGCTGGATCCGCTGGTCGGCGCGGCCTGCCCAAGGGGCGCCACGCGGCTTGGCCTGTGGAGGCGGCCGGTCGGACTCCCTGGGCGGCGCGGGAGCGATGTCACGGTCCTTGAAATGCTGGGGCCGCAAGTCTTTCGGGGCCGGCCTCGCGCGGGGCGCCGCGGGCCTGTCGCCGGCGCTTTGCGGACCGGGCCTTGGGCCCGTGCGAAAGGCCTTGGTAGGCTTCTGGTCGCGCCGATCGGGACCTTTTCGTTGGGCGACGGATTGATCCAGACGGGGTCTTGCAGCCCCGGTCCGGCCCCTGGGCGCTGTCCCGTTGTCTTCCAGCCCGGCCAGGGCCAGACGGAGGGCACGGGCCTTTTCATCCTGGCTGGCTGCCGCGGAATCGCGGGGGCCCGGCCTGGCGGACGTCGCCGCCGGGCTATTGCGACCCTCGTCGCCAGATAGGGTGACCCTGGGAGCGCTAGACTTGAAGGGACGGGGCTTTGGGTCCCTCTTGCCGGGGCCGAAGTCGGCCTGGCGCTTTTCCTTGGGCGCCTTGGGCATCACATGGCCGGAAAGCTTTGGTTTGGCGCGAGCCCAGCCCGGCTTGTAGACCGGCTTTACGGGCTTTTCCGCAGATGCCGCCAATTTTTGGCTGGGTGGCGGCCGGGAGGGATCACGTCTGGACGGCGGTTTGGCGGGAGGCTTGAACTGGACCGCCGATCCGGTGGGCAGGTTTGCGGGGTCGATATAGTCGCCCAGCAGCTCACGGATGACCCGCGGGCCGACCTCCTCCACCTGACCGGGCGCGAGCGGTCCGAGGCTGAAGGGGCCATAGGCCAGGCGGATGAGGCGGTTGACCTTCAGTCCCAGGGCTTCGAGCACCCGCCGTACTTCCCGGTTCTTGCCCTCGGCAAGCGTGACGGTGATCCAGACATTTCGGCCAGAGGCCTTGTCCAGCTTTGCGTCGATCGATCCATACTTGATCCCCTCGACGGTGATTCCGTCCTTCAGCCTGTCCAGCTTCTCTTGGCTGGCCTCGCCATAGGCCCGGGCCCTGTAGATCCGAGACCAGCCGCTGGAGGGCAGTTCCAAAGCCCGGGTCAGGGCGCCGTCATTGGTCAGCAACAGCAATCCCTCGGAGCTGAGGTCCAGCCGCCCGACGGAAATCAGGCGGGGCAGGCCGGGGGGTAGGGCCTCGAACACGGTCGGCCGCCCCTTGGGATCGGTATGGGTGGTCATCAGGCCGGCCGGCTTGTGATAGCGGAACACTCGGGTCGGCTCGGCGCCGGCGATCACCTCGCCATCCACGGTCAGGATGTCACCGGCTTCGATCTTGACAGCCGGGGTGGTCAGGACCTTGCCGTTCAGGGCCACGCGTCCGGCTTCGATCAGCCGTTCGACCTCACGGCGCGACGCGACCCCGGCCCGGGCCAGCACCTTGGCGACCCGGTCCTGGCCGGCGGCGTCGTCAGAATCCTGTGATGTCATGTCGATACTCCGTTGTAGGACTGGCCGTCTCCCGACGGTCATGGCTGGTCCCATAGCATGAATCCGCAGAATTCGCCGCTGTCAGATGAAGCCCTGATGGCCATGGCCCTAGAGGTTGCCCGGCAGGCCGCCGCCCGGGGAGAGGTTCCCGTGGGGGCCGTGGTGTTTGACCCTGGGACAGGACAGGTCATCGCCAGCGCCGGAAACGGCCCGATCGGCGCCCATGACCCTACGGCCCACGCCGAGATTCAGGCGCTCCGGGCAGCCGGCGCGGCGCTGGAGAACTATCGACTGACTGACCTCACCCTGATCGTGACCCTGGAGCCCTGCGCCATGTGCGCCGGTGCGATCAGCCATGCCCGGATCGGTCGCCTGGTCTATGGCGCTGATGATCCAAAGGGCGGGGCTGTGACCCATGGTCCGAGGTTTTTCGATCAGCCGACCTGCCACTGGCGGCCCGAGGTTCTGGGCGGGATGATGGCGCAGGAAAGCGCCGAGATCTTGAGGGCCTTCTTCAAAGGCCGTCGTGGTCTTGGCGCGGGATCCAGGTCAAACGCAGAAATGATCCGGGAGGATCGGGAAACCCGCTAGCGATCCATGACCAGGACTTTCTCGACCAGATTCCCGCCTTTGTCTGGCGCCCAATGTGAACAGTCTCGCCCGACCGGTAGAAGGACGTCCCGAATGAAGACCACCGCCCTTTCCCTCGTGATCGCTACCCTCAGCCTGACGGCCTGCGCCATGTCGCCTGCCGCAAAACCCGCGCCAGCGCCGGCCCCGGCTCCGCCCAGGCCCACCCTGTCTGACCTGTCCTGGATGACGGGCGACTGGATCCAGTCCGGACCCAAGGGGGAAGACCGGGAAAGCTGGTTGCCCGCCAGGGGCGGGGCGATGGCCGGCGTCAATCAGGTGTATCGGCCAAGACAGCCGGTTCGGATGGAGATGATGACCATCACTACAAGTTCCACGGGCCTTGTCTTTGTGGCCATGCCTGCCGGAGCCGAACCGACGGTCTTTTCGCTCGTCAACGACGGTCGCGAAAAGGCAGTGTTCGAAAACCTCGACCACGATTTTCCTCAGCGCGTGATCTATCAGCGCTGCGACCTGGACCTTTGCGCGCGGATTGAAGGCATGGTCGACGGCACTCTGCAGTCGGTGGACTGGCGCTTCAGCCCGGCGGACGCAATGTCATTGCCGACTCCGTCTACGCCGTAAAGGTTTCCCTCAGCCGGAAATCCAGCCTGTCGCGAACCCCCGGCCAGTCGAAGTCGCAGATCGACAGGACCACCGAGTCTCGAACATGGCCGGTCCAGGTGATCATGTGGTTGCGCAGGGATCCCTCGCGCGTGGCCCCGAGCTTCATCACTGCGGCCTGGCTGCGGGCATTGCGCTCATCGATCATGAACTCCACCCGTATGGCCCCGGCGTCAAAGGCCTGACCCAGCAGCAGGCGCTTGGCTTCCGGATTCACCGGGCCTGACCGGACATCGGGATGCAGGAAGGTCGATCCGATCTCGACGCTCTTGTGAAGCCTTCTCATGTGCAGAAAGCTGGTCGTGCCCACCACCCGTTTGTCGGAAATCCGGCGGATGGCGTAGCCGATCCGCTCGCCGCGTTCGGTTTCGCCCTTCAGGGCGCCCCACCAGTCCTCGAAGCCTTCACCGCAGCCGTTGACGGACATGATCTCCCAGGCCTCGGAGTCGCAGTCGATGGCGCTGCGCAGTTCGTCGCGATGATCAGGGGTGACGGGCTCGAGCCGCACATAGCGGCCCTTGAGGAGTTTGCCTTTGAGATTCATGGCGCCGACTGTGGCGAAACGCGCGCGGCTTGCAAAGGGGGCAGTTGGAATTCCGCCATGAACTTTAATTAAAAGATAAAGTTATAGCGGTTGCAGAACAAGTTTTGGAGCGAGCATGGATAGGCTGAAGGGGGTTGACCCCACAATCGCGAAGCAGGCGCGCTATCTGGAAGTCGCGGCGGTACTAGCGATCGTTTTGCTGGGGCTTGCGATTCTCCGTTCGACCGGCATCGTTGCGGTGGTCCCTGCGATATTCGGCGCCGTCAAGGTGGGCGACCTGGCCCAGGCGGTTCCGGCAATGGACACTTTCCTACGGGCCCTGGTCCGCATGTTGCCGACTGTCTGTTTCCTGGGCGGGGTCTGGGCGGCGCGGGGCCTGTTTGCCCGTATCGGCCGGGGCGAGATTTTCAGCCCGGCCAACAGCCGCGCCATAGCTGATATTGGTTCAGCCATGCTCTGGGGCGCTGCTGTCTGGATGATCGTCGCGCCCACAATCCTCGCCCTGATCGATCAGGGGCGCGGACGCTGGGACATGCGCGTGGAGCCGGAGGCTCTGGTCCTCGCTGTCATTGGCGGCGCTGTCCTGATGATCGGCCAGATCATGGCCCGGGCCCAGGCCGAGACCGCCGCCCTCAAGGCCGAACTCGAAGACTTCATCTAGCGGTGCCGGTCGTTGTCACCCTGGATGTCATGCTGGCCCGGCGAAAGATGAAGGCCCGCGACCTCGCGGCGCGTATCGGCCTGTCGGAAACCCAGATGTCCCTGCTGCGGACCGGCAAGGTCCGCGGCGTCCGGTTCGAGACCCTGGCCGCGCTCTGCGCCGTGCTGGACTGCAGGCCCGGCGACCTGCTGGACTATGATCTGGACCCGGATGACGCCCATCGGGGCGGGGCCGGCGAAGACTGACGGCCCCAAATCAAGCCATCACGACCGTTCAGGTTGAGCGTCAGACATCCACCTCGGCGTCCAGGGCGTTGGCCTGGATGAACTCCCGGCGGGGTTCGACCAGGTCGCCCATCAGGCGGCTGAACATGTCGTCGGCGTCATCGGCATGGTTGATCCGGACCTGCAGCAGGGTGCGGGCTTCCGAGTCCAGGGTGGTTTCCCACAGCTGCTCGGGGTTCATCTCGCCCAGGCCCTTGTAGCGCTGGATGGTCAGGCCCCGGCGGCCGGCGTCCATCACGGCATTGACCAGGTCGAGCGGTCCGCGAACCGTCTGGCTGCGTTCCTTCCGGCGATAGGTTGCCGGACCCGAGAAGGTCTCCGCCAGGGCCAGGGACCGTTCCGCCAGACGCCGGCCATCGGCAGCCTGCAGGGTCTGGTCGTCCAGGGCGATCCGCTCGGAGACGCCGCGCTTGACCCGGCTGAACACATAGCCGCCGCCAGCGCCGGGCTCGCCCGACCAGGGACCGTCTCCCTCCTCGGCATAGAGGTCCAGCCGGGCTGCGGCCCTGGCGGCGTCCGGCGCATCGCCAAACAGGCCGGCCATGGCCGCCTGCTCGATGGCGAAGGCCGGAGCCCGGGCTGAAAGCCGGTCGATGTTTGCGCGGGCCTGGCGGCTGGTCTGGACCATCGCCAGCAGGTCCTGTCCGGTCATCCGTTCGCCATTGGCCAGGTCCAGTTCCGCCCCGTCGACGCCCTCGTCGGTCAGGAAGGTCTCCATCTCCGCATCGTCCTTCAGATAGCGGGAGGAGCGGCCCTTGCTGGCTTTGTAGAGGGGCGGCTGGGCGATGTAGAGGTATCCCCGCTCGATCACCTGCGGCATCTGCCGGTAGAAGAAGGTCAGGAGCAGGGTGCGGATGTGGGCGCCGTCGACATCGGCGTCGGTCATGATGACGATGCGGTGATAGCGCATCTTCTCGATGTTGAAGTCGTCCCGGCCGATGCCGGCGCCCAGGGCGGTGATCAGGGTGCCGACCTGGTCTGATCCCAGCATCCGGTCAAACCTCGCCCGCTCGACATTGAGGATCTTGCCGCGCAGGGGCAGGACAGCCTGGTTCTCGCGGTTGCGCGCCTGTTTGGCGCTGCCGCCGGCGCTGTCGCCCTCGACCAGGAACAGTTCCGACTTGGCGGGATCGCGTTCCTGACAGTCGGCCAGCTTGCCGGGCAGGGAGCTGATGTCCAGGGCGCTCTTGCGCCTCGTCAGTTCGCGGGCCTTGCGGGCGGCTTCCCGGGCCTGGGCCGCCTCGACCACCTTGCCGACCAGGATGCGCGCCTCCTGGGGATGTTCCTCGAACCAGGTGGACAGGCCTTCCTGGACCAGGCCCTCGACGGCCGGCCGCACTTCGCTGGAGACCAGCTTGTCCTTGGTCTGGCTGCTGAACTTGGGGTCCGGCACCTTGACCGACAGGACGCAGGTCAGGCCTTCCCGGGCGTCTTCGCCGGTGACCGAGACCTTCTCCTTCTTGGCCATGCCGGAGCTTTCGATATAGGCGCCGACCACCCGGGTCAGGGCGGCGCGGAAGGCCGCCAGGTGCGTGCCGCCATCCCTCTGGGGGATGTTGTTGGTGAAGCACAGCATCTGCTCGTGGTAGCTGTCGTTCCACCAGAGGGCGAGATCGACCTGGACCTTCTCGCGCTGGCCACGGATGACCATGGGGATCTTGACCAGCGGGGTCTTGGCCTTGTCCAGATGGCGGACGAAGGCCTCGATACCGCCGTCGTAATGCATGATCTCCTCGAAGGGCTCGGCCCCCCGCAGGTCCCGGAAATAGATGGTCACGCCGCTGTTCAGGAAGGCCAGTTCCCGCAGGCGGTGTTCCAGGGTCTTCCGGTCGAAATCGATATGGCTGAAGGTCGCCAGCGACGGAAAGAAGGTGACGATGGTGCCGGTCAGGGGCTCGCCATTGTCGCGCAGGGGCGAATCCCCGGTGATGGTCAGGGACGACACCGCGTCCCCCCGCTCGAAGCGCATCTGGTGCTGCTTGCCGTTGCGGTGGATCTTGAGCTCCAGAAAATCGCTCAGGGCGTTGACCACCGAAACGCCGACGCCGTGCAGGCCGCCGGAAACCTTGTAGCTGTTCTGGTCGAACTTCCCGCCGGCATGGAGCTGGGTCATGATGACCTCGGCGGCGCTGACGCCTTCGCCCTCATGGATGTCAGTGGGGATGCCGCGGCCGTCATCGCTGACGGTCACTGAACCATCGGCATTGAGGATCACCTCGACCCGGGTCGCCCAGCCGGCCAGGGATTCATCGATGGCGTTGTCCACCACCTCATAGACCATGTGGTGCAGGCCGGAGCCGTCGTCGGTGTCGCCGATATACATGCCGGGACGCTTGCGCACGGCGTCCAGGCCCTTGAGAACCTTGATGGAATCGGCGCCGTAGTCGGCGGCGCCCTCTTCGGCGGTCTGGTTGTTGGGATTGATGTGCGCCGGATCGGTCTCGGGTGCGGCGCCAGCCGTTTCGTCGGTCATTCAGTCGTCCAGGACGGTCAGACCGGAGGGCTCCACACGGACGCCCAGGGCCTGACCCTTGAAGGGGTCGAACAGCGAAGCGTCTGTTCCGGTGAGAAACACCTGAAGACCCAGCGCCGCAATTTCAGCCGCCAATGCCGACCGCCGGAGCGGGTCGAGGTGAGCAGCGACTTCGTCGAGCAACAGTACAGGATTCGGCGCGGAAAAGGCACGGGAAAGTCGCGCCGCCTGGGCCAGAACCAGGTTCAGAATCAAGGCCTTCTGCTCGCCTGTGGAGCATTCGGCCGCCGGGCGGTCCTTTTCGGCATGGACGACCGCCAGATCACCCCGATGGGGACCGGTCAGGGCCCGTCCTGCGGCGGCGTCGCGGGGCCGCGCCGTCACCAGGGCGCTGGCCAGTCGCTCGCCGATCCCGTCATCGTCCAACCCCTGGGCCGCAAGGGTTTCCGATTCGCCGGTCAGGCCCAGGCGGGCCCTGGGGAACGGCCGATCTATCCGGCTGTCGATCTCGGCCTGGAGCGCGGACAGGGTGCGCCAGCGGGCGGTGGCCAGGGCGGCGCCATGCTCGGCCATGCGCGCTTCCAGCGCCGACAGCCACAGCGGGTCGGGCAAGGCCGTCTCATCGGTCAATAACCGCATCCGCTCCCTCAGGGCCTTGTCATAGGCCGAGGCATGGGCGGCGTGCAGCGGCTCGGCGGCGAAGACCAGCCGGTCGAAAAACCGCCGCCGGTCGCCGGCCGCCTCCAGGAACAACCGGTCCTGGGCCGGGGTCAGCCAGATGGGGCGGATATGGTCGGTCAGCCGGCCCGGCGGCACGGTGGCCCCCTCGACCCGGGTCAGGCGACGGGAAGACCCCGGGCTATCCGTACCCGTGCCCAACCGGGTTTCGTCCTGGCCGTCGGAGACCCGCGCGGACACCGCCCAGGCTCGCCCCGCCCGCTCGCCAGGCTGCCTTCGCCCCACCTCGGCCAGGCTGGCGCCGCGAAGACCTCGCCCGGGCGAGAGCAGGGAAATGGCCTCCAGCAGGTTGGTCTTGCCGGCGCCGTTGGGACCAGCCAGCCAGACGCTGCGCCCCGCCGGCTGCAGGGCGCCGAGGCTGTAGGACCGAAAATCGGTCAGGGTCAGGGAGGTCAGGACAGCTAGGGTCAAAAGGGGCCTTGCGCCGTGCGCGGACAAGGTAAGGGCGGGGCCCCTTCTAGCCGGGGTTCGGGGCCTGACGCCATTGCCGTCGAAAGGGAAACTTCGGCGTTCCGCCCTGGTCCCGGCCCCAGCCCCGGCGTGTCGGACCGCAGATTGCGGGTTTTCCGGCCGCAAACAGGCGAAAAAACGTAAACGAAATATTCGCGCTCCGTTTCGGGGTCGACAGACCGGTCGGCCAGGGCCGGGGATTGGCTCGAAAATTCAGTCAAGGCTTTGTATTCATGCAGGTTATTGCGCAATCCTGCCGGGCGTGGAGCCGCCGTCCGCGCCAATTGCCCCGGCAGGCGGCCTGTTGGGCGCGTCAGATTCTGCCCGGGGTTTGCAAGGTCCGCGCCGGTTTTCGGTAACGCGGAAGTCCGGGTCGTCACAGGGTTCGGTAACGACGATGTCCACGGGTTGCAGGAATTTTCGTCGGGCGAGCGGGGGCGGGTCATGAAGCCTCTCCGGGGCGTTCGAAGCGGGAGGCGTGATTATCGCATGACGACGGCCGGCCAGCGCCGCCGACCGCTGGGCGCTTGGAGTCCGCGCGGGTCTGGCGGCACTCTGCAGAGCGCTCCGTTTGCCTGTCCCTGGTCCGCCCTCCCCAACTTGAATGCCCTTGACCGGTTGATGGCGCACAGGTTCGGTAAGGCGTTCCCGGAATGCGATCGATCGGACGGGCGCGGCCCTGCCCCCGAGCGGCCAAATGAATAGCCAGGGGGGCATTCTGAAATTTGGCGGCGAACCGCCGGCGCTGCCAAGCCTTCACGGGAAGAATTGCCTGCATCCCCCATATGTGCACCTTAAAGGGGAAAGATGCCTGTTGAGCCATCATACAAAGTATGATAGGGAAATGCCGAAGGATGGCCGATAAGCCGCAATGCCGCATCTACAAGAACCGCTGGTTTGCGAAATATGCGAGCCGGGAAGGGATCAGCGACGCGGCGCTTGTCGCGGCCGTCGATCAGGCCAATCGCGGTCTGGTCGATGCCGATCTGGGCGGAGGCCTGATCAAGCAGCGGGTCGCCCGCGAAGGCGGAGGTAAATCCGGCGGCTATCGCACGCTGGTTTTCTTCCGCCTTGAGGAGAGGGCCGTGTTCGCCTTTGGCTTCGCCAAGAGCAGCAAGGCCAACCTCAACGCGGTTGAGTTGCGGACCTACAAACAGGCCGCGAGGATCGTGCTCGCGCTGACACAGGCGCAGGTCGAGACCGAGGTGCGCGAAGGAAGATTGTTCGAGGTGAATGTCGATGCCCAAGACCTATAAAAGCGAGGCGCTCGCCGCCGTTCACGAGATGATGGAAGGCCTCCACGGGGCTGGAGCCATCGAAAAACAGACCTTGCGCGATTTCGACGAGGCCTGCCTTGCCCCGGCCACGCCACTCAAGGCCGAGGAGATCAAGGCGATACGCGAGGCACAGCACGTCTCCCAGCCGGTGTTTGCGCGCTATCTCAATGTGTCGAAGAACCTGGTTTCCGATTGGGAGCGGGGGAAGAAACGGCCGGGCGGCCCGGCGCTGCGGCTTTTGTCGATCATCCAGCGCAAGGGACTTGAGGCGGTGGCCTGACGCCAGGCGGGCTGTTTTCCGGCAGGTTGCGCGAGGATCAAAGCCGCTGTTTCGGCAGGTCTGCAGACTATCGCAGAATACCCCGCCATCCCGGCCGAAGCGCCGGGAACCAGGGCGGCGGGACCGGCGATTGGCAGCGCCGATATCGAGGCCGAGGCCCCTGGCCCCCCCTCGACAGCCAGGGCGAAAGCCGAGGAACGGACAGAGTTCTGTATAGTGTCCCCTGAATTCGGGTTCGGTAACGATGATGTCCACGGGTTGCAGGAAGTTTCGTCGGGCGAGCGGGGGCGGATCATGAAGCCTCTCCGGGGCGTTCGAAGCGGGAGGCGTGATTATCGCATGACGACGGCCGGTCAGCGCCGCCGACCCCGCTACCGACTCCCTGGAATCGTCACCGCCGTGATCACGGCGAAATCGGTCACCACCTGCACAGGGCTTCCGGCGGTGTCGAAGCCCACCCAGGAGGCGTATCCGCCGTCGCCCCAGCCGGATGACATCATGGCGATCCCGCCGGGTCCGACCTCCTCGACCAGGAAGACGGTGTGGGGAAGGCCAACCGTCGGCCCCATGGCCTCGCCCCGGGCGATCCAGTCCTCGCTGAGCGCCTCGGCCTTCTCCGGCGCCTGCGCCATCAGCCAGTCCCGTGCGCCGGCGTCGACGAAGCCGCCGGTTCCCGAGTCGACGCCATAGGTGAACACCTGATCGCCCTTCAGCGTGCGGACGTCCTCACCCTTGATCACCGCCATCGCCCAGCGGACAGGCGGCGCGTCGGACAGCAACAGCCGCGCCAGCGCCACCCGGTGCCCGCCCCTGCCCGTATCGGCCACGGCGAGATCGACCGGATACCGCCCTGGCGGCAGGTCCAGATCCAGCGGCCTGTCCCGGTCGGACAGGATCAGCGGGTCTGCAAGGATCAACCGGCCACTGCTCAGGTTCAGCGTCCCGATCCGCAGGGTCTTGAGCGGATAGCGATCCTTGTCGGCCTCGCCGATGAACCCGGGCTGGAAGGCCCCGACCATCACCTCCGGCCGCGCCGTCACCTGCGCGGCCACGGGCGACCCCGCCATGATCATCACGGCCGCAAGCATCCTGCGCCACATCGCACTGCCCTCCGGAATGGTCCTGGTCCTGCCCGAAAGCCGGGACGATGAGGCTCAAGGCGTAAACGGCATTCTTGTGAACCAGGCAAGGTCTTCGATGGTCAGCCCCTGCTGCCGGCGCGACCCTGGACCCGGCAGCAGTCAGACTGAACAGGGTTGCTTGTCCTCCGAGGGCGAGATGGGGTTTCTGGCGGTCCTGGGGTAAAACCGAACGCGAATGTGTTGTGTATCCCTACATTCATGGCTCCCGAGTTCGGTTCGGCGTCCCCGGAATGCAAATACGCAGCCAACACCGTCATCATGTTTTGAGACTTGAACCCCTATGGCTCATTCATTTTTGGAATACAAAGGCAGAGCGATTATATTTCGGGACACTACGCTTATAGCGATCATGTCGATCACTTTAGGAGACAAGACTAAAATCGACGATCAGGGGAGCCGCATTTCGAATTGGTGGGCTCAGGAACTGGAATCCTACACCTCGGGTGCGCTCTTGGTGGATTTTGAGTCCAGTCTAGGAGAAGATGCGGGGAGTCTCCTCGAACTACTAAAGCGGACTGAGAAAAATGTAGAGACGATGCCTGTCATAATTCCACGTGAAAAATTTGACCCACTCATGGTTCCAGATGGCGTGCAGCTTTTTGAACTTTCCAGATCTGACCTGCTTGATCAGATTCGCCGCCTATCCGCGCTTATTCAGGACGACACGAGCCTGATTTCCGTGAAAACTCAAAAATCAACCAAGAGAGTATCAATGAAGCTCTGGCAGCTATTCTCCGTTTTGAGGGGTGAGATCGAGATCTTACGAAAACAAGCGATGTCACGCAGTGAATGGCATTATCTGGTTGATGTGATCGACAATTGGACCGACCTGGTCGATCGACAAGACAGGTCAATTCTTGATTTACCGCCCCCCGTTGAGTTTGTTGAGGCTTGCCTGAAAGGATCCAACAAGTCGTTGTATCTGTCTCGAGATGGCATTCTCAGAATGGCTCGGCGTTCCATCTTCGACAAAAAGCTCGGTGTTGGGGATGCGGCCCGCAAATTCGGATTATCCAGTGTTGAAGAGGCCTTTGAGTTTGGATCCATATCTGTGATTTGATCAGGCAGGAATTGCTGTGAAAGTGCAATATTTATTCAGAGCTACAGTGACAGTGCAATAATTATTCAGGCGCGAGCCCAGAATCGTAATTTGTTCACTGTCACCGTAAATACTCATTGTTGAAACTGTACAACTGTAATACTGAAAGAATACGATTTGCGGATGCTTCGCGAATTACTGATTGCGTTTCACCAAGATATTGACGACTTGTTCGATGGATATGAAAATTCATTTCAATATTTCGTGGATTCGTCCGACCCTGAAACAATTGCGGACACAATTGCGGCGCTCGATCGGCTTCTAGCGCTTGGCCTGAGTGACAGTGCGCTTAGGGATTTTGCTCTGGATGATCTCTGCTCGGGCCTACCAACGGGGAATCCCACCTTCATATTTTCAAGTCTCCGAGAGTATATATTTGGTTACGCTGTAAAATGCGGAAAAATGTCTAGATAGAGACCCACTTGCCATCTACCCCTTAACCTTGTTGATTGATAGTTATTACGGCGAAGCCCTACCTTTTCACCGCGATTACAGCATCGCCGGCTGGTCTCTCTCCCTGAGGGTCGCCTTTCGCCCTGGCGCCCGCCCGGCCTGGGGGCGGCCGAGACGCTGTTCCAGCCTGGTTCGGCGTTTCCCGCTGGACGTCCGGTGGTATCGGATCGGCGCAGCGCCCGGACCATGGGCGCATCGCCCCCTCCGCCTCGGCCACAGCCAGGCGCCGGGCAAAATCAGGCAAGCGTCCGGTCAGGGGCGGCAACAGGGTGACACCCTCCGGGCGCCCGGACAGGGGGGCCATCCTGTTGGCCCAGGTCCGGTCGGCCGCCCGGGCCGTCAGCCGTGCGCGCACCGGATTGAGCGCGACATGGAGGAAGGCCGCACAGGGATGCGCCTCATCCATCACCCCAGAGCCGAACCGCTTCTCAAAACAGAGGACCCGTCCATCGCCCACAGGCCTTGATGACGTTGGTGTGGCGCCGGTGCATCTCGCCGACGGCGCGGGCCAGTCTCGTCCTGCGGATGGAGGATCAGAGGGACGGGGTTGGGCATCAGACACCATGACCATACCTCCACCCCGGCCTTGCGCGTCTGTTCGGCGAACAGGTCCAGACAGACCGCCTGGTCGCCGTCCTCGAAAAAGATCGGGCCACGACGGGCGCCCCGCGCGGTGACGTGATGCGGACGTTCGGGAACGATAGTGCGGGCGAGGGGGGGCATCGGCGGGCGGTAGCGCTGTCCGGAACAAAAGGAGGGCGTGTGGGGTGTCGCCGTATTCCTTCTGAACGAATACACTCCCTCCTGGCCGACAGATCGCTAGGAAACGCTCGTGCAAGATCAAGATTTTATGGCTGTACTTGCCTCCCATGGAGCAGCCAATTTGGGTCAATGCTTCCTTGTGAAGGACGTTCGTACCGGCGGCTACTCAGTAGGTGTTTTCGACCGCAACGGTAAGCCGTTCCTCTTAACAGAAGACGACGAAAATTTCAACGACGCGTTGGCCGCCTTCATTCGAGAGAAAAAGATCAAAGTGTACGAGAACATATCTGAGCTGACAAAATAGTGCCTGCTCTGTTGGGTTCCGGGGTCACTATACATAACCCGACACCCGCCCGTCTTGATCCGCACTCTCGAATTTGACTGCTATTGTCCCGACGATAGCGCGTAAATCGCGTTTGCCGCCCCGGAATTCCTTCGCCCCTCGAGGGAGAAGCAACCATGTTATTCCCGGGTCCAGGGCTGGCCTCTGCCGAGAACGAGGTTGGCGGCCTCGATGAGCTTTCGCATGACGGCGACGACGATCACCTTGGGCGGCTTGGCCCGGCTTT
>Ga0164295_10000835_pt1 | contig 25597 bp, 23 predicted proteins | sample GEODES006metaG_FD_111798 | JGI IMG/M metagenome (GOLD analysis project Ga0164295, IMG submission 111798) | Oligotrophic lake water microbial communities from Sparkling Lake, Wisconsin, USA - GEODES006 metaG | ecosystem: Environmental > Aquatic > Freshwater > Lake | place: USA: Sparkling Lake... | reverse complement strand
GCGTCCTCGCGCAGCGCGACCGCGAGGCCCCAGTCCATGACGTAGACCTCGCCAAACGCGCCGAGCATCACGTTTTCGGGCTTCAGGTCACGGTGGAGAACGCCCCGCGCGTGCGCGAACGCGACCGCGCTGCAGACGCGAGCCAAGACCTCGAGGTGGAAGTCGAGCACGGCGTTGGCTTCCACCGCACCGCTCAGGCGCCGTGTCACCTCTGCAGACGCCAAAGCCTCGGCCCACGTGACCCCCTCCACGCGCTTCATCACGAAGAGCGGCGCGCCCTCGGGGGTCTGACCGAGGAGGTGCACGGGCACGATCCCCGGGTGCTCCAAACGCCCCGTCACGAGGGCCTCACGCAGCAGCGCATCACGCCCCGCATCACCCGGCCGGACACGCTTGACGGCGACCTCACGCTGCAGGCTCACCTGCTCCGCTGCGAAGACTTGTCCCATGCCGCCCTCGCCGAGCAGCGCCTGAAGCCTCACCTCGTCTCCACGAGCCTCATCGCCCGTCAGGCACGGCAGCGCCTGAATCCGCGGCGCGCCTTCCGCAGGGGGGCTCGCGAGTGTCCCGCGGGACCCGAGCGCCAAGGCTTCTGCGTCGAGCCCTAGAGTCGCGAGCGTCCGCGCGTAGGCCTCCACCGCCTCCGTCACAGCAGCGCTGCCCACGGGCGCCTGACGGCTCAAAGCGGCAAGCTCGCCATCTCGAGCACGGCTGCGAAATGATGAGGCTCGACCGGCTGGACCGAGAGCCGCATCCCCTTGCGAATCACATACATGCCCTCGAGGCGCGGCGCCGCTTTCAGGGCGTCGAGCGAGACGAATCGGGGCGCCTTCGCGACGAAGCGAACGTCCACGCGCAGCCACCGCTGGTTCTCCGGCGTCGCGCCTGGGTCGAAGTAGTGCGACGTTGGATCCCACGCGGTCGGGTCAGGGTAGGCCGCCTCGCACACCTCGGCGACCCCCGCAACCCCGGCCGGATCGGCGTTGGAGTGGTAGAACAAGACCCTGTCCCCGACGCGCATGTCGTCGCGCATGAAGTTCCGGGCTTGGTAGTTCCGGACCCCCTCCCACGTCGTTCGCCCGTCGCGGGCGAGGTCCTCGATGGAGTAGACGTCCGGCTCGCTCTTCATCAGCCAATAACGCATGGACAAATGAATACGCCATCTGCGGTCCGGCCGAGAAGCCCCGCACGCAGGCAACGGGTGCGGTCCCGTCGTTGACACCGCGGACCAGCCTGTTTAGCCTCGCGGCCCTTGCCCGCACTCGGGCGCTGGAGGCCGGACACGATGACCGACACCCGCAGGCTCTTTCGGAACGTCACAACGCTCTGCGCGATCGCGATGCTGCTCGCCGCAAACGCGTGCTCAGGCTCCAAGCCCGCTGACGGCGAGGGCAAGGCGAGCACTGCATCGAGCGAGGCGGCCTCGGGCTTAGGTACACCGAAGCCCGCGTTTGAGGGCGAGGCACCCAAGGGCGCGGCGAAGGTGCTCGATGCCGAGGTCGGTCGCTACGGTGGCCGCCTCGTGATCGCGACGGCGGGCAACCCGAAGAGCTTCAACCCTGTACTCGCGAACGAGACCTCGACGACCGAGATCACGAACGGGCCGCTCTTCTCGTCGTGCTGGGGCTACAACAACAAGAAGCAGGTCGAAGAGCCCGGCCTGTGCGAGAAGTACGAGCGCAGCGCAGACGGGCTGACTTGGACGTTCACGCTCCGCGAGGGCATCTTGTGGTCGGACGGTACGCCGATCACCACGGACGACTTCGAGTTCACGTACGCCGCGATGCTCGACCCGAAGGTCCCGAACTCGACGAAGGACCTCTTCAAGCAGGGTAAGGACGCGAGCGGCAACGAGCAGTTCGCGAGGTTTGAGAGGGTCGACGCGCGGACGTTCAAGTTCGTGACCACGCAGGTCAACGTGATTTTCCAATACGCCGTGGGCAGCATCTACGCCATCCCCAAGCACAAGTGGGAGGCCCAGTGGAAGGCCGGCGACTTCACGCGCGTGATGACGTTGCAGACGCCGCCGAACGAGATCGTCACTTCCGGCCCATTCCGCCTCAAGCAGTTCGACACCGAACAGCGCGTGGTGCTCGAGCGCAACCCGCACTTCTGGAAGGTCGACCAAGCTGGCAATCGGCTGCCGTACATCGACCAGGTCATCTTCGTGATCGTCCCCGACTACAACGCCGCCTTCCTCAAGTTCCGCGAGGGTGAGACGCACCTGCACGAGGTCCGGCCGGACGAGATCGACTTGCTCAAGCGCGAGCTCGATAAGGGTGACTTCGTGCTCGCCGAGCTCGGCGCATCGTTCAACACGAACTACCTGATGTTCAATCAGGACACCGGTAACGACAAAGACGGCAAGCCCTTCGTCGACCCGGTTCGGATGAAGTGGTTCCAGAACAAGGCGTTCCGCAAGGCCATCAGCCACGCCATCGACCGTGAGTCGATCGTGCGGACGGTCTTCCACGGCCAAGGTGTGCCGCACTACGGCTACACGAGCCCCGCGAACAAGGCGTGGTTCACCGACACAGTGACGAAGTACCCGTACAACCTCGAGACGTCGAAGAAGCTCCTCGCTGAGGGGGGCTTCACCACTAAGGAAGACGGGCTTTACGACGCCCAGGGCAATCGCGTCTCGTTCCGTCTGGTCACGAACTCCGAGAACCCAACCCGAGTCGCGCTGCTGAACCTCCTCAAGGAGGACTTCAAGAAGCTCGGCATGGAGGTCAACATTCAGCCGGTGCCCTTCAACGACCTCGTCACAGCGCTGGCGGACACGCGCAACTTTGAGGCCGTGGTGCTGGGCTGGGCGAGCGGCGTCCCGCCCGACCCTTCGCAGATGAAGAATGTACTCCTGTCGAGCGGCCGTAGTCACAACTGGTTTCCGAACCAGAAGAAGCCGGCCACTGAGTGGGAGGCGCGCATCGACGACCTGATGAACAAGAACTCGCAGGCGCTCGACAACGCGGAGCGTGTCGCGACGTATGCGGAGATTGAGCGCATCTTCAGTGACGAGCTCCCGCAGATCGGCCTCGTCGTGGCGATGGACTTCGCCGCTGCGCGCAAGACCGTCGGTAACTTCAGCCCCGCCGGCCTTCGACCCAAGACGCACTGGAACATCGACCAGCTCTTCCTGCGCGCGGCCCCGTAAGTCGCATGTGGACGTTCATCGCCCGCCGGCTCATCTCGATACCGCCGCTGCTGCTCGCGGTGAGCTTCATTACGTATCTGCTGCTTTACGTCGCGCCCGGGGACTACTTCACGCGGCTGTGCGATAACCCCGCGATCACAGAGGAGATGTGTGCCGCGCTGCGGACCCAGTACGGCCTCGATGGCGGCTTCTGGAAGCGGTACGCCTTCTGGCTCATCAACGCGGTCCAGTTCGAGTTCGGCTACAGCTTCAAGTACGAGCTCCCGGTCTTCTCCCTTATGGCGGAGCGCCTGTCGAACACGCTGCTCCTCAGCGGCACGAGCCTCGTCGCTTCGTGGGGCATCGCGATTCCGCTCGGCGTTGTGGCGGCGGTCTTTCAAGGCAAGTGGGCCGACAAGGTGGCCGGCTTCATCAGCTTCTTCGGCCTGTCGATCCCGCGCGTCTTCTACGCGCTGCTCGCGCTCCTCTTCGCGGCGAAGACGGGCTGGTTTCCCACCGGCGGCATGCGGGACCAGATCGCGTGGGACGACTTCAGCGCGTGGGAGAAGTTCAAGGACGTCGCGCATCACCTGATGCTGCCCGTTTTCGTGGTCGCGACGGCCGAGATGGCGTCGCACATGCGCCAGATGCGCGCGCAGATGATCGAGACGCTGTCCAAGGACTTCGTGCGGACGGCCCGCGCGAAGGGGCTCGCCTATTGGAGCGTGGTCTGGAAGCACGCGTTCGGCAACGCCGTGAACCCGCTCGTCACGCAGTTTGGCTACAGCCTCGCGGCGCTGCTCACGGGCTCGTTCCTCGTCGAGGTCGTGTTCTCTTGGCCCGGCATGGCGCGTCTGACCGTAGACGCGGTCTTCGCGCAGGACGAACCCCTTGTCATGGCGGCGGTCATGATGGCGACCACGATGCTCGTCCTCGGCAACTTGGTCGCCGACCTGCTGCTCGCGGCCATCGACCCGCGCATTCGCTTGGAGTAGCCGATGGCCGACGCCCCCGCCTCACCCGGCCAGCTCATCTGGCTGAAGCTCAAGCGCAACCGGACCGCGATGTTCGGGCTGGCCGTACTCGTCGTGCTCTACGTGAGCTCGATCTTTGCGGGCTATCTCGCCCCCGCGCACTATGCGACGCAGAATCGCGAGGTGTCGTGGCACCCGCCTCAGCTCGACGACTTGCACCTCTTCGACGGCGACGGGACCTTCCGCGGCCCCTTCGTGTACGGCACCAAGCGCGTGCACCCCGCGATCGCAGAGTACGAGATCGAGTCAGACGTCATCGTTGAGCTCGACTTCTTCACGCGCGGCGATACGTGGTCGTTCTTCGGACTCTTCGAGAGCGACCTGCACCTCTTCGGCTGGTCTGACCCGAAGCGGCCGGTGTTCCTGTTCGGGAGCGACCTATACGGCCGCGACATCCTCTCCCGCGTGCTCTACGGCAGCCAAATCAGCTTGTCCGTCGGCATCATCGGCATCCTGATTAGCATGAGCCTCGGCATGTTCCTCGGCGGCGTCGCGGGCTACTTCGGGGGTCGCATCGACTTCGTGTTGATGCGGTTCATCGAGGTCATTCTGTCTATTCCCGGCCTCTACCTGATCCTGACGCTCCGTCAGGCCTTCGGCCAGGATCTGCCGAGCACACAGAGCTACTTCATGATCATCATCGTTCTCGCCTTCGTTGGATGGGCGGCAAACGCGCGCGTCGTGCGCGGGATGGTGCTGTCGATCAAGGAGAACGACTACGTCACGGCCGCCGAGGCCCTCGGTGTGAGCCGCTTCAACATCATCCGCAACCACATCCTGCCGAATACGTGGAGCTTTGCGATCGTCACGGCGACTCTCTACGTGCCCTACTACATCCTGAGCGAGGTCGCCCTAAGCTTCTTGGGCGTTGGCATTCAGGAGCCCGAAGCGTCGTGGGGCAACATGCTGAAGGACGCCCAGAACATCCGAAACCTCACGGATTACCCGTGGGTGTTGGTGCCGGGCTTCTTCATCTTTTTGGCGACGATGGCCTACAACTACCTGGGTGACGGCCTGCGCGACGCGGCCGACCCGCGCTCGAAGGTTTGAGCCATGAGCACGCGCGAGGTCGTCCTCTCCGTTCGCAACCTGAAGACCTACTTCCGCACGCTCTCCGGCGTCGCGCGCGCGGTCGACGACGTGAGCTTCGACGTGCACGCGGGCGAGACGCTCGGCATCGTCGGTGAGAGCGGCTGCGGTAAGTCCGTCACCAGCCTCTCGATCATGCGCTTGATCGACCCTCCCGCCGGCTCACACCCCGGCGGTCAGGTGCTCTTTCAAGGCCATGACCTGCTCAAGCTCTCGGACATCGAGATGCAGCGGGTGCGCGGCGGCGATCTGGCCATGATCTTTCAGGAGCCGATGACGTCGCTCAACCCGATCTTCCGGGTGGGCGACCAGATCGGGGAGTCGCTGCGCGTCCACCGCGGCATGACGAAGGCGGACGCTCGCCTCGAGGCGCTTCGCCTGCTTGAGAAGGTCGGCATTCCCGATCCGAGCAAGCGCGTCGATGACTACCCCCACCAATTGTCTGGCGGCATGAAGCAGCGCGTGATGATTGCGATGGCGCTCGCGTGTCAGCCGAAGCTGCTCATCGCGGACGAGCCGACGACCGCGCTCGACGTCACGATTCAGGCCCAAATCCTGGACCTTCTGCGCACGCTCCAAGAGGAGACGGGCGCGGCGATTCTGCTCATCACGCACGACCTCGGCGTCATCGCCGAGATGGCGCATCGTGTGATCGTGATGTACGGCGGGCGCGTCGTCGAGCGCTCGAGCGTGAACGACCTCTTCGACGGCCCGCGTCACCCCTACGCGCAGGGCCTGTTTCGCTCACTGCCCCGCATCGACACAGTCTCGGAGCGCCTGGCGGTCATTCCCGGCATGGTGCCGCCCGCGACCGCCTTCCCCAGCGGCTGCCGCTTCCGTAACCGCTGCGAGTTCGCCTCGGAGGCCTGCGCGGCCACGATGCCGGAGCTCGAGTCGGTCGTGTCGCCCTCGGGCGACGAGCGCGCCGTCGCCTGCGTGCGCCTCGCGGAGCTCCCGAGCGCCTAGAGTGCTCGGGGCGACTCGGCCTCGCTCACCCACGCGTCGAGCTCAAGCCAGCGGGCGTCGAGCCAAGCCAACCGCCCCGCAGCGTCTGTCGGCAGCGATACCGCGTCGTAGCGCCACACCACGACGCGAACGACGCGCCCGGTGAGCCCGCCGCGCCACAGGTCGTCGAAGGTGCGGAGCCCCTCAAAGCCCACATGGCCGACCACGAGCACCTCGGCCGTCGGCGCCGCGTCGAGCAGCGCCAGCGCGCCGCCCGGCTTGACCGGCATGAGCCGGCGCAGGCCCGCGAGCCGCGTGTGGCGCGCAGGGTCAGACGCGCTCAACGCCTCGAGCGCCTGCGCGCGCCGAGTGTCGTTGGCGCGGGTACCCTCGGGGTAGATGAGCACGCCCTCGCCGGGCGACAGCGACTGTGCCAGCGCACGCACCCCCTGCAGGTCACCGGCCGTGTCCTTCGCGCTGCGCCGCACCCACATATTCGGGAGTCGCTGCCCGACCACGTCCAGACACGGCAGCACGAGCAGCTCGCGCTTGAGCACATATCGCAGGCTCAAGCTGAAGGGCAGCGACAGCGCACGCCCCGGAAGCAGTGTGTCGGCGACGCTGGCATGTCGCACGAACACAATCGGCGAGCCCCCCGCAGTCGGCGGACCGAGGGGCGTTTCGATGACGACGCGCAAGCCGTAGAAGGCCTCAAGTGCCTTGAAGATGGCGCCGACCCACAGGTGCTGCAGCACGTAGTGACGCGCGCGGTCCGCGGCCGTCCCCCCCCAGGGACGAACGAACCATAGGCCGAGCGCACCATACAGACCCGCGACCTCAAAGGTCAGGTAGGTACACGTGAAGCAGAGAAAGCGGACGCGCGCGAATCGACCGCCCGTGAGCGCGTCCCACAGCGCGAGCATCGGCAGCCACAGCCAGATTGTACTGACCAGCAGCCAGAGCGCGACATGTACGCCCGCGATACTGAGCGTGCGGCGTAGCCACCGTGTGCCGAGTGACTCCGAACGCGGCGCGGCCGGCGCATCGCTCAACGAGGAGCCCCTTGCGTGCGCTCCTCGCACATCGCCCAGAGCGCGTCGCGGTCGGCGCTCGACTCGCGAGTCCACGGCAGCAGGTGGGTCGAGCGGGGCGCGCGGTCAAAGTAGAAGAGGCCCGTCGTCGCGCCCGGCGCTGCGGCCGCGCAGACCCACGTGACGGTGTCGGCGCCCTGCTCGGGCGTGCGAAGTCGCCCCGCCATCGCCTTGTGAAACTTGGGCATGAACCGCGCGACGGCGGGCGTGTCCGCCCACCCCGGGTGCATGGCGTGGACAACTGTGCCCTGCGCGCGCAGGCGCTCCGCCCACAGCTCAGCGAGGACAACCTGCATTCGCTTTGTGCAGGCGTAGGCGTCGAGGGGGTCGTAGGGCCGCGCCGTGATATCGGGGTCGCTCACGCGCAGCTTGCGGGAGTACATGCCGCCGGACGACACCCACACCACGCGGGCGTGACCCGCCGCGGCGAGCGAGGGCGCGAGCGCGCGCGTGAGCAGGTGCGGCCCCAAGACGTGCGTGGCGAGCGTGACCTCGTCGCCCGCGGGCGTGACCTCACGCGTGTCAGGCATAGTGCCCGCGTTGTGGACCACGATGTGGACAGGCGCGCCCTCGAGCGCGGCAGCGAAGCGACGCACGTCGTTCAAGTCCGAGACGTCGAGGCGCGCTACGTCGACGCGGGCGCCCGGCTGCGCCATGACCAGCGCCTCCGCGGCCGCGGCGCCCCGAGCTGCGTCGCGGCAGCACAGTGTGACCTGCGCGCCCAAGCGCGCGAGGCCGTGCGAGGTCGCGAAGCCGATCCCAGAGTTCGCGCCCGTGACCAGCGCTCTGCGGCCGCTCAAGTCGACCTGCAGGTCTGCCGGGTCGAACCACGCGGCGTGTCGCGCGTAGCCCGTCGCGTCGAAGGACGCGTAGATCGAGGCGTCGAGCGTGGCGTCTACGAGTCGCCGCGACCAAGACGGCTTGGGAGCGTTGCTCAGGTGTCCTCTTCGTCGGCGGCCGGCTCGTCGCCGCCCTCGCCGTCGGCGTCGTCGTCCTCGAACGCGGCGTCATCGTCCTCGAAGGCCCCGTCCTCGTCCTCAAACGCCGGGCCAGCCTCGTCCTCTTCGAACGCTGGTTCGGCGTCTTCCTCGGCCTTCGGCTCGTAGACGGGCACCGCGCGGCTGCGCTTGCTGCCCCCGCGGCTGCCCTTGCCCGTCGGCTCGGGAGACACGATCTGCGCGGGCGTGCCACACTTCGGGCAAGCGGGTTCGGGCTTGTTCAGGTCGTAGAACTTAGCGCCGCAGTTGTGGCAGGTGAACTTGCGACCGAGCGCGGGGTTGGCCACGGGAGGCTCCTCTCTCTGGGGCGAAGGGACACGTCGACTTTGCGCGACTTGGCCGCGCTTTATGGAGGCAAAGCGCGGGGGGCGTCAACACCCGGCCGGAGAAACCTATCGCAACCTCGCCCTGCGCGCGTGCATCCTCAGTCCCCATGACGGTCCCGACACGCCAGAACGCGCCGCAGGGCGCACTCAAAGACGCCCTCGCCGCGTGGGCCTCGGGCGTCGCCGTCGTTGGCGCGCGAGACGCCGAGGGAGACCACGGCACGACGGTCTCGAGCTTCACGTCCGTCTCACTCGAGCCGCCGCTGGTCCTCGTCTCTCTGGCGTCGAACGCCCGTATCCTCACGCCCATCGAGGCCTCGGGGCGATTCTCGGTCAGCGTCCTCGCGGCCGACCAGCAAGCTGCATCGATGTACCTCGCCACGCGGGGGCGCGCCCTAGGCTTCGGCCCTGTCCCGACCGTGCGCCTGGACGATGACCTGCCGGGCGTCGAGGCCGCGCTCGCGCACCTCACGTGTTCGATTGAGGCCGCGCTCCCGCAAGGTGACCATACGCTGCTCGTCGGCCGCGTCACGTCGGCGGCCGCAGACCCCACGCCTCGCCCCGCGCTCCTTTACTTCCAGCGCGGCTATCGCACGCTCTGAGCAGCGCTCACTCGGGCGGCGGCCCTGGCCTCGGCTCGAATCGTTGCACGGTGGCGGGCTTGAAGCCCGGCCCATAGCCGAACTTGATGCGCTCGACGACCCGCGGCCATCGCGTCGCGTCGCCGTTGTCAAAGCACGGGGTCTGCTTGAACAGGCCCGGCTTGAGCGGGTTGAACGTACCCATCTGATACAGCAGCACCGAGCAGGCGCGAGAGCGCACGGTCGAGTCCGCGTCGTCCAGCATACGCAGGAGCCGCTGCTGAGCGTCCGCCTTGAGGGCTCGATTGCCGAGCGCCTGCGCGACGGCCGCGCGCGCAGCCGGCAGCGGCGTCGCCACCAGCCGGTCAATGACCTGCCAGGCTGCGGGCGTGCCAAGGTCGACGAGCAGCTCCGTCGCGACCTCGAACGTCCTCAGGTTGACGTCGGTCGGTGAGGCCCAGCGCAGCGCTGCGTCGACGTCGGGCACGACGTCCGCTGACTTGAGCGCGCGCGCCGCGCCCAAGAGATGCATCTGCCACGGTCGCATCTCGCTCGAGGTGTCGTGCAACAGGCGCCGGATGTCGGGCACGCTGTCTGGGTCCTTCAGGCGCGCGAGCGCGCCCGCGGCCAGGGCCTTGGCCTCGGCGGTCACGCCTTGCGTCAAGCACATGCGGAGCGTGCGCCGCGCTTCGGCGCTGTCGGCTTCGCGCAGATTGTCCATTCGACGCGCCAAGTCTCGGTAGTCCTCGGAGGTACGCTCCACGGCGCCGCTGCAAGCGAGCGTCACCGAGAGGGCCGTTGGGGACGACGGCGGCGCGGTCGGCGCTGCGCTCGCAGCGGTGTCGAGCGCGCGCTCTCGCTGCTGAGCAGACTCATGCTCACACGCCGCGAGGGAGAGCACCGAGAGCATGAGCAGCGGGGCGAAGGCGCGCATGCGGTCATGCTGCACACCACCGCCGCACGCGCAAGGGTCTGCCACGCTTGACACTCGCACCGCAGTCGGCACGCTACGCCCGACGAACAGCAACCCCACGCACCCGAGGCATAGACCCATGGCGCGCGCGACCCTCTCTCGAACCTTTGCTCCGACCCTCGCCGCCCTGCTCGGCTTGACCGCCGCGTGCGGCGAGCCGGCGACCGCCGAGCCTTCGGCGCAGGCGCCCGCGACCGCATCGAGTGCTGCGGCTGCATCCGCGGGTGCGCCCGCGTCGCAAACGCCGGCCGCGAGCCGCGGCCCTGAGCACATCGTCTTCGACTTGGCCGACAATCGACCGCTCGCGCACCACACCCGTGGCGGCGCGCCGCTGGCCGTTGCGGGTCGCCTTGGCTTCGTGAAGTACCTGCGGTTTGCCAAGCCCAAGGTCTACTTCGACCTCAACGAGACGCGCGACGGCCGTCCGGTCGCGCTCGCCTCGGGCAATGTGCACTTCGACCTGCCCGCGACGCCGGCGCAGGCCAAGGCGACGACGCTGCAGATTCGCCTGCACTCGGCCAGCGCTCGTAAGGTGTCCTTACACCTCGGCGAGAAGAGCATCGCGAACCAAGACCTGAGCGCGGGGTGGCAGACGGCGACCTTTGCCCTGCCCGCGAGCAGCCTCAAGGCGGGCGAAAACCGCTTCATGCTCGCCATCGGCAAGGGCGAGGGCACAGTCGCCTTCGAGGCGATCGCGCTCGGTGGGCCCGTGCTCGATGACGCGTCGGCGCCCAAGCCCTTCGCCGATGGACGCTTCACGCTGCGTACGGACGAGGGACTCGCCTGGTACGTTCAGGTGCCGACCGATGGTCGCCTCGTCGGTGACGTCGGCGGTGAGGGCTGCGAGCTCAACGTGACGGCGACCCCGACCGAGGGCGCGCCCGTCACGAGCGCGCTGCGTGGCGCTGGGGGTGCAGTGGACCTGACCCCGCTCGCGGGCAAGGTCGTCCGCCTTGACCTCGAGCCAAAGGGCTGCGCCGAAGCGACGTTGACGCGCGCCGGTTTGGCTGTGCCAGGGGCCGCGCCGACCGCGCCCGCCGCCGAAGCGCGCAAGAAGCCAAAGCACGTGGTGTTCTGGATCATGGACTCGCTCCGCGCCGACCGCGTCAAGCCTTACTGGCCCAAGGCGCGCGCGGACGTCCCTGTATTTGAAGCGCGCGAGAAAGACAGCGTCGTCTTCCGCAATGCCTACGTGCAGGGCAATGAGTCGCGCGCAAGCCACGCTTCGATTTGGTCGGCCCAATACCCGGTCAACCACCAGATGATCGTGGACGGACGCAAGCTCGACGCGGCCAAGTGGTTCACGCTGGGCGAGGCCATGAAGAAGTCGGGCCTCTTCACCAGCGGCGTTTCGGCGAACGGGTACGTCGTCACCAAGTGGGGCTTTGGCGAGGGCTGGGACAAGTATCGTAACCACATTCACGACGGCGGCGGCCTCAGCGGCGCCGACATCCTGAAGCACGGCTTCAACTCGCTCGAGGGGAAGGCGACGAACCCGTTCTTCTTGTACCTCGGGACCATCGATACGCACGTTTCGTGGCGCGCGAAGTCTCCGTGGATCAAGCAGTACAGCCCTGCCTACAAGGGGCCGTACGAGAAGGTCGCCAGCGGCGTCGACATCGAGAAGATCGCTGCCGGTAAGCTGAAGATCACCGAGGCGGACAAGGAGCACATCCGCGCGATCTACGACTCGAACGTGAGCTACCAAGACAAGCTGCTCGGCGACCTCTTCGCGCAGTTGAAGACCTGGGGCATTCAGGACGACACGATGGTGGTCGTCACAGCGGACCACGGGGACGAGCAGTGGGAAGACGGCCGCGTCGGCCACGGCTCCTCGCTGCGCGAGTCCCTCGTGCGCGTGCCGTTGCTGGTGCACTACCCCGCGCTCTTTCCCGCCGGTAAGGTCTTCGAGGGCGCCGACACCGTGGACATCCTGCCGACGCTCCTCGACGCCCTGGGGCAGCCGATTCCTGAGGCGTTGCAGGGCGAGAGCCTGCTGCCGATCGCGCACGGCGTTGGCCGCGGCTATCCGCGGCCCAGCATCGCCAGTCAGTACGAGTTCGCTCACGCGATGCGCCTCGCCGACTGGAAGGTCCGCGTGGGTGGCAGCGGTGTGCCGGAGCTCTACGACATCGAGAAGGATCCCTTCGAGCGCAACAACCTCTCAGGCGATCGCCCCATCGAGCGGCGCTTCATGACGGACGTGTTCTCGCTCTTCCTGACTCACCAGAAGGCGTGGCGCAAGCACCGCTGGGGTGCGCCGTCGAACCTGAAGCCCGCCTTTACGGGCGACCTGGAGAAGCGCTGACCGAGGCGGCGTCGAGCCGCTCGCGGATCGCCCGAGCGACGGCGTCATCGCGCCCCGTCAGCAGCGCCTCGATCTCTGCCCGGAGCTGCGCGACGCGCACCTCGGCCTGAGGCGCCCGGGTCTCCAGCAGGAGGCCGCGCAGCCGCATCGCCGCATAGGCTCTCGCCCCCGCGTCGACCGAGGTGTCCGTGCGCACCGCCTCGAAGTGGGTCTGCGCCGCATAGAGTTCATCGCGCAGGCGGTGGTGGTCCGCGAGTGCCAAGCGCGCGCGCGGCGCAACCGTCGACGCGGGCGCATCTCGGCTCACGCTCGCGAGGTCGCTCACCCCCTCCGCGACTTGACCCGCGCGGAGCCGCGCAACCCCCCGCACGAAGACGGCTTCGGGGGTGCGTCGCTCGCCCGGGAAGTGCGCGATGAAGTCCGCGACCCCGCGCTCAACCTGCGCGACGGCCCCGGCGGATGGCTGCGCGCAGAACGAGAGCGTGAGCACGCGCTCCAAGCCGGCGAGGGCGAGGGCAGCGCTCTTTGCGGCGGGAATGGGGTCGCGCGGAAAAAGGTCGCGCAGCGCGTCGTCCCAAGCCGCACGCGCGGCGTGCCAATCCTGGGCGTCGCCCGATGCATCGTCCCGAGCGCCGCACGCGGCCTGAGCGGGCGCGTCGAGCTGCTCGAACCACACCGCGTCCGCAGGCGCTCCAGGCGCGGCGACTGAAGCCCATAGGCCGGCCAGCGTAAGGGTCAGCGTGACCATGCCCACCTCACGCGTCCAGCTTGCCTGGGTGGCGCACGTCCGTGCCCCGCACCATGAAGATCACGAGCTCAGCGATGTTCGTTGCGTGGTCGCCGATACGCTCGAGCCACTTCGCGACCGACTGGACGTGAATGCCGCGCTCGATCGAGGCGGGGTCGCGTGTCATGCCCGCGAGCACCGCACGAAAGTACGTGTGATAGGCCTCATCCACCTCATCGTCCCGCGCGATGACCCCCTCGGCCAGCGTGGCGTCTGCGTGAACGAAGGCGTCAATGGCGTCATGCACCATCGACTGCACCAGGGTCGCCATCGTCTGGAGCGCGTCGACGCCCTCGAGCCGCGCCTCGCCCGCCAGGTCGATCGCGCGCTCGCAGATGTTCACGGCGAGGTCGCCGATGCGCTCGAGGTCCGTCACCATCTTGAGCGCCAGCGTGATGAAGCGTAGGTCAGAGGCCATGGGCTGGCGGCGGGCGAGCACGCGCATGCAGAGCTCATCGGTCTCAACCTCGGTGCGATTGACCTTGTTGTCCGCAGCGATCGTCGCGCGAGCGAGCTCGGGGTCGCGCTCGCCGACCGCCCGAATGGCGTCCGCGATCATCTGCTCGACCCGACCCGCCATGATGAGCAGGCGCTCACGCACTTGGCCCAGTTCGGCCTCGTACTCGCGGTCGGTGTGGCGCTTTAGGTTCAGCACGGCCTCAGCCAAACTTTCCGGTGATGTAGTCCTCGGTGCGGCGGTCCCGAGGCGCGGTGAAGAGGGCGTCGGTGTGGGTCGCTTCGATGAGCTCGCCGTTCAAGAAGAACGCCGTCTCGTCCGAGACGCGGGCCGCTTGTTGCATCGAGTGCGTGACCATGACGATGGTGTATGTGGCCTTCAACGTCGAGAGCAAATCCTCAATGTGCGCGGTGGCGATGGGGTCGAGCGACGCGCACGGCTCGTCCATGAGCAGGACGTCGGGCTCGACCGCGAGCGCCCGGGCGATGCACAGGCGCTGCTGCTGACCGACCGAGAGGCTCAAGCCCGGCGCAGCGAGGCGGTCCTTGACCTCGTCCCAGAGCGCCGCACGGCGCAGGGTGCGCTCGACCACAGCGTCCTCGGGCTCGGACAGGCGCCGTCCCGTCAGCCGCAGGCCCGCGAGCACGTTCTCGCGGACGCTCATCGTCGGGAAAGGGTTCGGCTTCTGGAAGACCATCCCCACACGGCGTCGCAGCGCGACGGGGTCGACCTCCGGAGCGTAGATGTCGGCGCCATCGAGGCGCACCGCGCCTTCGCAGCGCGCCCCCGGGACGAGCTCATGCATCCGATTCATGCATCGGATAAAGGTCGACTTGCCGCAACCGCTCGGGCCAATCACTGCGGTGACGCGGCGCGCGGCGATATCGAGCGTGACACCGTGCAGGACCTGCGTAGGCCCAAAGTAGGCGTTGAGACCGGCGATGCTCAACAGGCGCGCGCCTTCGTTCGATGGGGTGACGACGCTCACGCGCCCCTCCGGCGGGCGCGGTCGCGCAGCACGATGGCTGCGGCGTTGAGCATCAGGAGCGTGACCATCAGCACGACAATCCCCGCAGCGGCCGCCTGAGCGAAAGCCTCTTGCGGACGTGACGCCCACTGAAAGACCTGCAGCGGGAGCGCAGTGAACGGGCTCGACCAGCCCGTGGGCGGGTCTGAGACGAAGACAACCGCGCCAAGGACGAGCAGCGGTGCGGCCTCGCCGAGCGCCCGCGAGGTGGCCAAGATAATGCCCGTTAGAATGCCGGGCGCAGCGACGGGCAAAACGACCTGCCAAACCATTTGCCAACGAGTCGCACCGAGCGCGAGGCCGGCTTCGCGGAGTTCATGCGGTACGGCCCTGAGCGCCTCTCGCGCCGCGATGATGACGATGGGCAGCGCGAGCATCGCGAGCGTGAGCGCGCCGGAGGCGAGTGAGCGTCCGAGGCCCACCGCGCGCACGAAGACCTCTAGGCCCACCAAGCCGTAGAGCACGCTCGGCACGCCCGCGAGGGTCGCGATGTTGGTCTCGACGAGTCGCGCCCAGCGGCCGCGCCCGGCGTACTCTTGAAGGTAGATCGCCGCGCCCACGCCCACGGGCACGGCCAGCGCGGCGGTGAGCGCGATGAGCGCCAGACTGCCGAGCGCTGCGGGGTAGATGCCCGCGCGGTCGGCAAAGCGGGACGGGCCGCTCAAGAGAAACTCGAGGTCGAGGTGGGGCGCGGCTTGCACGACGACGCCGACCACGAGCACCGACAGGACCAGCAGCGGCGCGGCGACCGCGAAGACACACGCCGCGAGGAGCCCGCGCTCACCCCGCGAGGACGACGCAGCCGCGCTCACCGGCCCCTCCGCGCGAGCTGGTTGAGGGTCAGCGTGAGCGCGAAGAGGACCGCCCCGACGACGAACAGCGTGCGAAACGCCGTTGTCTCTGCGGGCACGTCCCCCAGGCCGACCTGAGCGATGTATGCGGTCATCGTAGCCGATGGGCCCGCAGCGATGGCCACGATCATCGTCTCACCCATGGCACGTGATGCAGCCAGCGCCAGCGCGGCTCGAAGCCCGGGTCGCGCTGCGGGGAGCACCACGAGCGCGAGCGTTCGCAGCCGGTTCGCGCCGAGCGCGAGCGACGCCTCACGCAGCGCATTCGGGACCGCAACGAGGGCATCCTCGGCAATGGACCCGAAGAGCGGCGTAATCATCACGCCCATCACGAGGCCAGGGCTGAGCGTATTCAGCCCCGGCAGGTCCGGCAGCACTCGCTGGAGCGCCGGGGTGACAATCGTCAGCGCGAAGAAGCCGTAGGCGATCGTCGGCACGCCCGCGAGCACCTCGAGCGTCGGCTTGAGCCAGCGTCGCGTGCGCGGCGACGCGAGCTCAGCGAGAAACACGGCCGACAGAAGCCCGAGCGGCAACGCCACGGCCACCGCCAGCAGGGTGGTCACGACCGTCCCGAGCAAGAGCGGCCAGATTCCATAGCGCGGCGCCGCGAAGAGGGGTGCCCAGACCGTGTCGAACAGGACCTGCGCGGGCGTGACCTCTGCGAAAAAGCGCGTGACCTCCAGGGCCATCGTGACGACGAGGAGGGCCGTCGCCGCGATAGAGAGCCCCGCGCTCGCGCCGAGGCCCGCCTCGACCAGCCGCTCGATTCGGGGACGCAGGGCGATCATCGCAACGCCTCGGCGAGCGCCTCGACGGACAAGCCGACCTGCGCGCCCGGCCGCGCAAACGCCGATCCTGTGACGCGGCGAGCGAAGCGGTCTGCGACGCGCACGCTCACGACCTCGGGCAACGGGACCTCACCGAGCTCAGCGGCCAGCGCTGCGCCCTGAATCAGCCAGAAGTCGACCAACGCGCCGACCTCGGGACGCTCCGCCGAGGCGCGCGAGACGTAGATGAACAGGGGCCGCGCGAGCGGCTGGTAACGCCCCTCACGGATCGACTCGCGGGACGGCGCAACCGCGCCCACCCCGTTGCGGGCGTCGCCATCATCGACCGCGAGCGCCTTGAGACGAGCGCGGTTGCTCTCGAAGTAGACGTAGCCAAAGAAGCCGAGCGCGTTCGGATCACCCGCGACGCCACTGACCAGCGCGTTGTCGTCCTCGGACGCCGCGAAGTCGCTCCGACTCGAGCGCGTGCGCCCGACGACGGCCTGCGTGAAGTAATCGTAGGTGCCTGACCCCACGCCAGGTCCGAAGAGGCTCAAGCGCTGGTCGGGCCAGCCTGTGCGAATATCGGACCACCGGAGCACGCGCTCCTGGGCCTCTGGCGCCCACAGAGCGCGCAGCTCGGCGACTGTGATGCTGTTTGCCCATGTGTTCGATGGGTGGACCGCGACCACGAGGCCGTCATAGGCGACGGGCAGCTCGACGTAGTCGACACCGCGCGCGGCGCAGGCCTTTCGCTCAGACGCCTCGATGGGCCGCGAAGCTGTCGCGACGTCGACCTCTCCCGCGCACAAGCGATTGAGCCCGCCGCCCGTCCCGCTGACGGCCACCGTGACCCGCGCGCCGGGGTGAGCGCGTTGATACTCCTCGGCCACCGCCTCGGCGATGGGGTAGACGGTGCTCGACCCATCAATCTGCACCAGCGGCTTAGGCTGCCGAGTCGGACACGCCGAGAGGGCGGCCGCCAAGGCCAGTACAAGGGGTGCAGACCGCGACATCAGCGCCGAACATGGCGGCGCCGCGTGACAGTCCGGTGACACGCGAGCGAACAATCGGCACAGCGCGCGAACGCTGCGCTGCGTTTTTGGCCGAGATGTCGACCCCGTGTCACGGCGATGTCACCGACTCCGCCGATGATCAGGTGAGATGCGTTACCAAGTCACCCCGCTGAGCCCGGTCGAGGTCGTCGCGCTGCCCGCGCGACTCCGCCGGCCCGCGAGCGCCGTGCGAGACGTGCGCGCTTGGCTCGACGAGGTGCGCACGTGCCGGTGCCGGGTCGACCAGACCAACTTCGCGCTCACCCGCGAAGAGGCGCCTGACGAAGTGCTCGGCTACCTGCTCGGCTTCGAACGACATGGGGGCGCAGTCTGCACTCACTTCGTCCTCGACCCGAGCGTCGACGAGGACGCGGCGGGCCGCCTGGTGCGCGCGTTCATGGACCGCCTCACGGACTGGGCTGTCCAGACCGCTGACTTTCGAGTGGAGCCGACCGACGATCGCGCGCGGGCCGCTCTCTGCGCGCTCGGTGGACAGACGCTCGACACGCCTCAGCTCGCCCGATTTGCAGACCGCACGCCGACTGTGATACGACTCGCAGCTAATCAGAGTGGGCTCTGCACCGATTCGCTCGCTGGACGCAGTGAAGTTCCAGCGAGTCTCCCCAGCGCACCGACCCCGATGGATATCGGTTTCGGACCGCGCGGGGGGTATCCTTCTCTCCGGCTCGCCTGACCGACGCTCAACGCGTCGGTCAGTCGACCCAACGGTAATCGAGCCCGACAGAGACAATGTCGAAGCTCGTCTCGAAGCGGCCCGCGTTGGCGACCACGCCGGAGTAGCCGCCGCACTCATCGGGGCACGGCGTGAGCGGGCGCTGCTGAAACGTCTTGCCGTGAGCCTCGGAGACGTCTCGGTCCTCTTGGAAAATGTGCATGTACGCCGCGCTCAAGGCGAAGCCCGGCGCGCCCAAGTGCCCCAGGTGGTAGGTCAGACCGCCGCCGAGACCGACGCGGTCGAACGACGGAAAGTCGATGTGCGAGTAGTCGTTCGGTGCCGCGCCGTTCTCCCAGAAGCCGCCCGCGCGCAGGTCGAGCACGTCCGGGACGACGCGCACGTCGCCGCCGAGCCGCACGCTCACGGTGTCAGACCACTGCTTCTCAATCACAAGGTCATCGACCGGCAGGCCGTTGATCTCGCCGTTCATGGAGACGTCGTAGCGCTCGATGACGGACCAGTTCTCCCAGAACACATCGAGCTCGACATCGAACAAATCGTCGACCCAGCGCACGCCGCCGCGCGCCTGCATCGGCATCGTGAGCGGCAGCTTGACGGTCAGCCCCTCGGGCGACAGCTCCGGCTTGTCCAGAATCACGCCGCCCTCAGCCTCGAGCTTGATCGGGACGACGCGGCCGCTCAGGCCGAGCTGGAGTTGCGGGAGCGGCCGCCAGAACGCGCCCACGATGGCCGTGCCGCCCGCGCGGTCCTTGAGGTCGAGCTTGCCCGCGAGCTGCGTGGTCGTGCTGCCCGCCGTCGTGTCCTCGGGCACAGGCGTCAGCGTGCCCGAGGCGTCTGAGTCGAGCACCAGCTCGTACTGCATCTTGGGCATGTCGACGTACTGCAGGGTCACCCCCACGCCGAAGTCGCCCGACGGCGCCTGCCACGCGGCCGAGGCCGAGTAATACATGAGCAGCAGGTCCGCCTCAGTCATCATGAACGACTGGGGCCCATACGACGGCCAGTCCTGCTTGCCGACCGAGCTCGGGCCGTAGGCCGACAGCGCGAACATCGTGTTCTGGAGCCCGAAGCTCGAGCCCAGGCTCACGAAGGCGCCGAGCGGAAAGAGCGTCTCCGCGTCGCTCACGGCGTCGGAGCGCGCGCCGCCATACGCCGGGCCCCAGCCCTCGGCGAGCGGCGCGCGGGTAAAGGTCGACTCGTGAAAGACGAGGTTGTGGTGCCACATCGCAGAGAGCTTCGCGGCTTGCGGCGCCAGCATCGCGGGGTTGTAGTGCGCGGCGGTCAGGTCCATCGCGCCCACGGCCGTCGCCCCACCGCGCCCCACGGCCCGCGCGCCGTTGTCAGGCAGCTCGAAGCCGCCGGCCTGCGCGAACGTCGGCGCGAGCGCCAACGCCGCGACCGCGCCCGTGAGCAGAGAAAGGTGCTTCATCGAAGGGCCTCCTCGGGGCGCTCCCTGCGCCGTATCGTTCCCAAATCGCGCGTTCTCGGGTACCACACTCCGGCGCCGTGGGCGATACAATGGCGGCAGCGACGGAACGCGGAGGGGGACGCACATGAAGAAGCGCGCGACACTGCTGGCCTTGACACTCGCCGCGGGCTGCACAGGCGACCCCGACACCCGCCCGAACGTGCTCCCTGACTTCCGGCCCCTGCCCGATCAGGGCCGCCCGGACGCGACGGGCGGCGCACCGGGCGGTGGCGCGGTCGTGCCCCCGGGGCCGGAGTTCCCGCAGGCCTATCGCTTCGAGTGCATTCACATCGACAAGCTCGGGGAAAACCAGCCGAACGGCGCGCCGCCGATTCAAGCGGGTGTTCTCAACCGCTTGTGGGTAGCCGACATCAACAAGCACCGCCTGAACATCCTGATTGGCATCGACTCGGTCGACACGGCGACCAACCAAGCGCAGGTCTTCATCGGGTCGGGCATCGGGCTCGACGACGCGAGCCAGTGCCGTGAGCCCACCACGGACGGCACGCGCTTCCCCGCCGCGCTGCAGCCGGGCACAGCGGTCTACGCGACGGCCCCCGCCGCGGATACCACGACCTGCGCGCGGCCTGCTGCCGAGGGGGAAGCGGCCTACGCGACCGTAGACGTCAACGTGCCCAGCGAGGGCGCCATTTACATCTACGCGCAGGATGAGAAGGGCGTGTACTTCAACTGCACGCCGGACGAAGCGCTCCCGCAAGCCGTGCCGCTCCGCCAAGTTCGGGCCCGCGTGACCCTGACGACGAGCGGTGACCGTATCGCAGGCGAGCTTAGGGCGTGCCTGCTCGAGACCGACATCGCGCAGCTCTGCTCGTGCATTGGACAGTGCGCCGCGACGTCGCTCGAGGACACAATCCCCGCGGGTGAAGAGTGCGGCGGCTGCCCCAAAGGCGGCATCCCGCTCGCGAAGCAGCTGATGGGCATCATCTCGTCGCCCGAGTGCGAGGCGCTGACGGGCGGGACGGCCTACGAACTCAAGGCCACCTTCAACGCGGTGAGCCTGCCGGGCGACCCGGCCCTCTGTCAGTGAGGCCCGCGCGGTGGACCTGACGCGCTGGCTCGACCGCTTTCGCGCGCTGGCCACCCGCTCCCCCGGCCTGGCCGAGGACACGGTCACGCTTGAGCCCGCGCGCCCGAGCGGCCCAACCTCACATCACCTCGTCTTGGGCTGCATGGTCCATGGCGAGGAGTGCGGGCCCCTGCCCGGCGTCGTCGCGGCGCTCGAGGCCGTGGAGCAAGGCGCGCTGAAGACCTCGGCGCACGTCACGGCGTTCGTCGGGAACGCGGCAGCGGGCCTCGCGGACGCGCGGTTTCTTGAGTCCGACCTCAACCGGGAGTTCGGCGAGTCGTCAAGCGACACGCTCGAGGGGCGCCGCGCGCGCGCGCTGAAACCAGTGCTCGCGCAGGCCACGCTCTTCGTGGACCTGCACCAGACGATTCAGCCGGCTGCGGAGCCCTTCTGGATCATGCCGTTTCATGTCCAAGGGGCGCTGTGGGCGCGCGCGCTGGATGCCGCGGGCGTGTGGATGACCCGCGCCCCCGACGCGCAGTTCTCCGCGAGCGGCGCGTGCACGGACGAGTTTGTTCGACGCCTCGGGCGGCCCGGCATCACGCTGGAGCTCGGCCAAAAGGGCTTTGGCCACGGCGCTGAGCATCGCGCGGAGCGGGTGATTCGGCGCGCGCTCGAGCTGGTCGCTGCGCTCGACGCCGGCGCAACGCTGCACGCTCTGGCGAACGAGCGGCCGGAGCCGGCGTACTTCGAGACGCTCCACGCGGTCCCGTTCGACCGAGACGACCACGCGCTCCGCCCCGGCTTCGTCAACTTTCAGCGCGTGACGCGCGGCGAGCGGTTGAGCGCCGAAAACGCGCCCGAGGTTGTCGCGCCGGTCGATGGGGCGCTGCTCTTCCCCAAGTATCCGCCACGGGACACGCGCGGCGCGTACAGGCGCCCATTGCCCGCGGAACTGGTGCGCCTCGTAGCGCCGATGGCGACGCACCCCCTCGACGCCTACGGCTTGCGGGCGACTGTCGAGAGCTGACACGCCAGCGGAGCGACCCGCTCGGGCGCGGCATCGATGCGGTTGGCGCGCTCCACGGGGTCTTGCGCCAAGTCGTAGTAAGCGGCGACCCCCGCGGCCGGCTCGAAGACGAGCTTGTCGAGGCCCGCCGCCGCGCCGAAGAGCGTGCGGTGGAGCGTCGAGGTCATGAGAACGGGCGCCTCGGGCAGTGCGCCGCGGCCCATCAATGCAGGCGCCCAAGAGCGCCCGATAATGCCCGAGGGGGCGACGACCCCGACGAGGTCAAGCAGGGTCGGCATCAGGTCATAGGTCGCGAGCGTCGCGCTCACGGACGCTCCGGGCGAGGGCGCGAGGCCGCCAGCGCGTGACCACACCCACGCAGGCACCCGTATCTGCTCATCAAAGAGGGTCGTGCCGTGATAGGCGCCGCCGTGCTCGCCGAACTCCTCGCCGTGGTCACTCGTGAGCACCACGAGGGTGTCCTCGGGCAGCGCGGGGTCACCCAGCACGCGGTCGAGCGCATCGTCCACGCGTCGCAGCTCCCCTCGGTACAGGGTCAGAGCGTCTGTCTCGTCCGGGGAGACACCGGCGGGCTCATAGGGTCGATAAGGGGCATGGGGGTCCATGAAGTGCGCCCACGCAAAGAGCGGCCGCGCCCGATCGTGCGTCGCGAAGCCCTTGATGAGCGCGTCCGCCAGCGCGTCGGATGTGATGCCCGCGTTGTCGCGGTTGTGCCGCTGGTAAGCGGTGTCGTCTGTTCGCTCGAACCCACGCGTGATGCCTGCGGCGGGCAGCAGGTACACGTACCCGATGGCCGCGAACGTGTCCCATCCAGCGCGTCCCAGCGTCTCCGCGAGCGTCGGCGTGATGTCGCCCAGCGGCGCCGGGTGACGCCGCTTCCAGCTCCCCTCGCCCACAGCGACCGGCACGAAGCGGTCTTCTGCGTCGACGCCGACCTGCGCGAAGGCCAGCATCGGCGCGGGCCGCCCCGTGAAGAGGCTGTAGACGCTCTCGTTCGTGCGCGGCGCAGCCGCGTAGACGCGGTCGAAGACCCAGGCACCGGCGAGCCTCGCCGCGGTCTTCGGCATGAACTGGGCGAGGGCCGCGCCACCGTGGTCCGCACGCAAGGCGTCTACCGTGAGCAACAGGATGGACGCCCGCGGTCGAGCGGGGAGCGTGCCTGGTTCGCCGCCCGCGGTCGGGGGTGAGGGCCAAGCACACTCTTCAGACGCGACCGACGTCTGGACCTGGCTCACGACGTGCCGCGCGAGGCGCGTACGGTCCATCACAGCCTGACGCGAAGCCCCCTGCCCGAGCAGCGCGTCGGGCGCGACCCAGACCCACAGGCCGAGCGCAGCGGCGACCCCCGCGACGGGGAAGCCGGCGCGGGCACCGCTCGGCGGCCAAGCGGTCGCGCCCGCAACGGCGGCGCTCAAGACCGCAACGGCGGCCAGGCCCAGGTGAAGGAGCGGGTAGAGCCGTGGCAGCACGAAGATGTCGGCGAGCAGCGCGCCGAGTGCCATTGCACCGGCGAGAACGGCGATGATCGGCTCACGGGTGCGGCCCGCGACCGACCACAGCGCCCCGAGCCCCAAGCCAACGAGCGCGCCGAGTGAGACGCAGGCGACTACGACCGCCCCCCACCCGCTGTCCAACGTCAGGCCGTCGTGCACCGCAAGCGCCACCAAGTCGAGCGCGGATACGGCCACGACCCCCGCCGCGCCGCCCGTCGCCCCTCGATTCACGTCGTCTCGCCACATGGGCCCATAGTGCGTTGAGTCGCCGCGCGGCCCAAGTGCGAAAGCTTTTACGCACCCCGTGCGTAAACCGCTGCCAATTGATCCCCGGGCCCCGCGCGCCTATACGCGATGCGCTCGGAGGACCTATGTCAGAACCCACGCTCGTCGATAAGGCCGGCCGCATCGGCTTCACCCTGGTGAAGGAGGCGCGCGGCGCGCTGTCGGCGCTCCGAGGGGACGCTGCGCTCGGTGTCCCCGCCGGCGACACACGCTTCGTGCCCCCCGCGCCCGCGCCTGTGCCCGTGGCCGATCGCGAGGCCGATGACGGCTGGGGCTTCGCGGACACGCGATTCGTCGTGCGCCCAGACGGCACCACCGTGCTCACCGGCAACCGCTACAGCCTGTGCAAGGAAGAGCTGCCCGACCTGATGCCCTGGTTCGGCAAGATGCTCGCCTCGCCGCTCGGCCCGGACAACCGCAACGAGCCGCACTACCCCCCCGAGATCCCCGCGGCGAGGCCTTGCCCCGCGCTGCGCGCCGCGCTGGCCGAGGCGCTCAAGCCCGACCAAATCTCCGACGACCCCAAGGTCCGCCTGCGGCGCGGCCATGGCCACACGGGCGGCGAGATCTGGGCGGTGCGCTACACGCGCCTTGAGCGCGTGCCGGACTTGGTCGTTTTCCCGCAGAGCCACGACGAGGTCGTCGCGATCGTCGAGGCGTGCAAGGCGCACGGCGCCAGCGTGCTGCCCTTCGGCGGCGGGACGAACGTGACCGAGGCACTCCGCATCTCCGTCGACGAGGCGCGCGTGGTGGTCGCGGTCGACATGCGCCGCATGAATCGGGTGCTGTGGATCGACCCGGTGAATCGCATGGCCTGCATTGAGGCTGGCGCCACGGGGCGCCACATCGTCGAGGCGCTCGCGAAGTACCGCCTGATGATGGGCCACGAGCCTGACAGCCTGGAGTTCTCGACGCTCGGCGGCTGGATCGCGACGAACGCCAGCGGCATGAAGAAGAACCGCTACGGCAACATCGAGAACCTGGTGCTCGATATGCAAGTCGTGACGGCGCACGGCGTCGTCGAGCGGCCGCGCCAGGCGCCCCGCGAGAGCATTGGCGTCAACCCGACCCAGTTCATCTTCGGCAGCGAGGGCAACCTGGGCATCGTCACAACGGCGGTGGTCAAGCTCTTCGCCCTGCCCGAGGTCCAGCGGTACGGGAGCGTGCTCCTGCCCAACCTAACGGCGGGCCTCGCGTTCATGTACGACCTGCAGCAGTCGGGCGCCGTGCCCGCGAGCGTGCGCGTGATGGACAACGTGCAGTTCCATTTTGGCCAAGCGCTCAAGGGCCGCAAGACGGGCGCCGCGGCCAAGGCCAAGAGCGAACTCGAGAAGTTCGTCGTCACGCAGGTCAAGGGCTTTGACCCGCACGAGATGGCCGTCGCGACGGTCGTCTTCGAGGGCTCCGCCGACGAGGTCGACTTCCAAGAGCGCACGCTCTACCGCATCGCCGAGAAGCACGGCGGCATGAAGGCGGGCGCGACGAACGGCGAGCGCGGCTACCAGCTCACGTTCGGCATCGCCTACATCCGCGACCTGACCTTCGAGCACTGGACCATCGCGGAGAGCTTCGAGACGAGCGTGCCGTGGAGCCGCGCGATCGAGCTCTACGACCGCGTCCGCGCCCGCGTGCAGCGTGAGCACGAGGCGATGGGGCTGCCGGGCAAGGTCTTCTTCACGGGACGCATCACGCAGGTCTACCCGACCGGCGTCGCCATGTACTTCTACCTGGGCTTCTACGCGAAGGGCGTGGCCGATCCGGTCGCGGCCTATGGCGCGCTCGAGCACGCCGCCCGCGAGGAGATCCTGGCCTCGGGCGGCTCGCTCTCGCACCACCACGGCGTGGGCAAGATCCGCCAAGACTTTCTCTCAGATGTCTACTCCGAGAGCGCGCTCAAGCTGCAGCGCGAGCTCAAGGCCGCGGTCGACCCCGACAACCTGTTCGGGGCCGGCAACCACGCCGTGCGAGGGCGCGTCGCGCTCTCGACGAAGACCGGGGAGTCACACGAATGAAGTCCCATGTCCTGCTGACCGGCGTGACCGGGTTCGTTGGCAAGGTCGTCCTCGAGGAGCTGCTGCGCCGCCGTAAGGCGCTGGGCCTCGATGCCGTGACCGTCCTTGTGCGCCCCTCTAAGTCGCGCGACGGCAAGGTCATCGACCCCGCGGACCGCTT
>Ga0164295_10000834_pt1 | contig 25601 bp, 24 predicted proteins | sample GEODES006metaG_FD_111798 | JGI IMG/M metagenome (GOLD analysis project Ga0164295, IMG submission 111798) | Oligotrophic lake water microbial communities from Sparkling Lake, Wisconsin, USA - GEODES006 metaG | ecosystem: Environmental > Aquatic > Freshwater > Lake | place: USA: Sparkling Lake... | reverse complement strand
GCTACGCAGGTAGTCGGCCATTTCTCCGTGCCAAGCGGCAATGTCGGGCCAGCGGTCTTGGTACCGGGCTTCGACCCATTCGACCTCGTTAAACAGCTCCCAGCACATGACGCTTTGGTAGTGGCCGTAGCGGGCAACCGCGTAGCGAAGCCAGTTCTTAGCGCGGCGCTTGGCTTCGGCATTGGTAAAGAAGTCGCCCGGATCCTTTAGGAAGCCGCCCTTCGCGGTGTTCCACGGATTGTCTTGCCAGTTCGGGTTCACCCGCGTGGTCCATTGGCCGTGGTGGAAGAGAACGAACTGGGCGTACTGGCCGTGGGTTTCGGAGGCGGTGAGGAGGCTATCCCACTTTTCGAGGGCGGGCGGGTTGAACTCGCCGTCTTTGACCGTGCCCTCTACCGGCCACCATGGGTTCTTTCCGTCCCAATGGCAGGCCCAAATTCGGGTCCAGTTGGTGCCGCTCTCGCCCATCTTCTTTAGCGATTCGGTCATCGGCGGTAGGTCGCCGCCTTGCCAGCTGAGGTTAAAACCGAGGGGCACGTAGGTGCTGCCGTCGTCAAAGACAAAGCCGGTATCGCGGCGCTTCAAGAATCCTTTTGCGATGGCCTTGGTGGCATCTACGGTGCCGGTGGTGGCAGCCTGGATGCTGGGTTTTCCGTTTCGAAGCAGGGTTGGCTTGTAGGTCCCGGGCGTTTTGGTGACGAGGATAGATTTCCAGGAACCGTTGCCGGTGTAAAAGGCAAGCCGCTCTTCGGCCTTTCCGTCGGGCGCGGTGAACTTCACCCGAACGTCGTTCTCAGCGGGATCATACGGGTTGCCGCTGAACTCGATTTTAAATTCAGCGACGGCGGGTCCGTACCACGTTGTAACGAAGCTCGATGTGAGCCCAAGAACTGCCAGTAGCATCCCTTATATTTACCGGGTTTTGACCGGCCCTACAAGCGTCCCGGCAAATCCTAGTACCGTTGCGTATACAACTGAACCGTACACATTACGGTTCAGTTGTCGTCGTTCTTGCTTGCCGGACGCGTTCGGAGCCGTGCCCACTCTCGCAGATCGCCGATCTCTTCGCTCATCATCACGCTCAATGGCACCACGCTTTTAGCTTCGGTGAGCAGGTCTTTTTGCGTGACTTCCTTCTCCACGTGGAACGCGGAATGGAGCGCACCGACGACCACTTGCTCGATTTCGGCGCCGCTGAATCCGGCGGTGGCTTCGGCAAGCGGGCCGAGTTTGAACTTGCCCGGATCGCGCTTTCGCTTGGCGAGGTGGATGCGGAAGATTTCTGCTCGCTCGTCTTTGTCGGGCAAGTCGACGAAAAAGATCTCGTCGAAGCGCCCCTTTCGGAGCATTTCTGGCGGCAAAGCCGAGACGTCGTTGGCGGTGGCGATGAGGAACACCGAGCTCGTCTTTTCACTCATCCAGGTAAGGAAGGTGGCAAAGACTCGCGCAGTGGTTCCGCTATCGCTCACGTTTCCGCCGCTGACGCCGGCGAAGCCCTTTTCGAGTTCATCGGCCCAGAGGATGCACGGCGCGACGGATTCGGCCGTCTTGATCGCCTTGCGAATGTTCTCTTCGCTTTGACCGACGAGGGAGCCAAAGATTCGGCCGACGTCTAGCTTGAGGAGCGGGAGGTTCCAGTGGGCGGCGACGGCTTTCGCGGTCAGAGATTTTCCGCAGCCTTGAACGCCCAGGAGGAGGATGCCTTTTGGCGCCGGGATGCCGAAATCGCGCGCCTTGTCAGTGAAGCTGGTTTGGCGCTTTTCTAGCCAGTCTTTCAGCAACTCGAGTCCGCCGACGTCCTTTAGATGCGCTTCCGGAGCGTAGTACTCCAGCGTTCCCGACTTTCGAATGATCTGCTTCTTTTCTTCGAGAACAACTTCTACATCAAACTTCTTTCGTTCCACCAGGCTGCGGGCGAAAGTGCTCTCGATTTCGTCGAGGGTGAGGCCCTGAGCGGATTTGACTAGCAGTTCTCGCTCGAGCGGTTCAAGCTTGGGGTCAATATTGACGTTGTCTTTTACCGCGCTGATGACTTTGTCGAGGCAATCCGAAATTTCCTCGACATCCGGCAGCGGGAAGTCGATGACGGTGACGTCCTTTTCCAGGTCCGACGGAAGGTTGAGGGTCGGTCCGGTGAGGATGAGGGTTTGGGTGCGACCGCGGAGCCGTAGGGCGAGATCGCGGAGCAGCCGCACCACGCGATAGTCCTTCATGTAAGGATGGAAGTCGCGAAGGAGGAAGACGGTGTATTCCGGGGCTTCATGCACCTGGGCCAGAGCTTCTAGTTCACCGGGCAGGCCGGAGGTGCGGGTGGCCATTCCGGGCCGCGAGACTGGCGGACGCATGCCCTGCGTAACCGACCACGTGTGAACGGTTCGATTGAGCCCACCACAAATTTTTTGAAGGGCTTCTTCGACGCGGCGCTCCTCCCAACTCACTACGTATAGGATTGGGTACTTCGCCCGAATCAGGATTTCGATCTCGCGGATCGGATTCATGTCGGATGATGCTACCGAAATGCGTTGAGCGCCGTTGCACCGATTAGGTGATAATGCTCAGGCCCGAGTGAATCCAATGACGGACTTAGACTTGATGCTGCGGTTCATGCTGCAGGTAATGATCGTTTTGGCGGCTTGCAAAGCCGTCGGCTGGCTCGGCTCGAAGTACCTTGGCCAAACGCAGGTGGTGATGGAGATGGTCACCGGGGTGTTGCTCGGACCATCGGTGCTCGGAAGATTGATGCCGGAGCTTCAGGGCTACCTGTTCCCTCGCAAGCTCGAAGGATTGACGGGCTCGCACCCATCCATGTCGATCCTGTACATCATCGCCCAGGTTGGCTTGGTGCTGTACATGTTCCTCATCGGCCTTGAGTTCGACATTAAGCTGATATCGAACCGGATCGGTGGCGCGGTTTCGGTTTCGCTGGCCGGGATCATCGCGCCGTTTACGCTTGGGTTCGGCATTGCTTACATCTATCGTGAGCGGACCGACTTGTTTGCGCCCGCGATCACGGATACGAACGCGGCGATTTACCTCGGGGCGGCAATGTGCATTACGGCGTTCCCCATGCTCGCGCGGATTCTGTATGAGCGCGGCATCGCGCGGACCTCGATGGGGACGCTGGCGCTTGGGGCCGGGGCGACGGACGACGCGGCGGCTTGGTGTTTGCTCGCGATTGTATTGGCCTTCAGCAAGGGCAACATGAGCATTGCTTGGCTTGCGATTGGCGGCGGAATTCTGTTCGGCGCTTTGATGCTCACCGTCGGTAAGAAACTTCTCAATCAGCTTGCTTCTGTGACGAACGAGACCGGGAAGTTTTCGCAAGGTCAGATGACGACGGTCATCTTGATCCTGATGGCGGGGGCTTGGTTTACCGACGCGATCGGAATTTACGCCGTGTTCGGCGCGTTCTTGGTCGGCAGCGCCATGCCGCGGGGTCGGTATGCGGAGGCGATTCGGGAACGGATTGAGCCGATGACGGTGTCGTTCCTGCTTCCGTTCTTCTTTGTTTACAGCGGACTCAATACCAACATCAACCTCATTTCGGGGGCTGAACTTTGGACGGTGACCATTGTGATTTGCCTTGCCGCGATCCTTGGGAAGGGCGTGGCTTGCGCCTTGGCGGCGCGGGCCTCGGGCGAGCCATGGCGAGAAAGCTGGACGATTGGCACCCTCATGAACGCCCGCGGGCTGATGGAGCTGATCATTCTGAATATCGGCTTGCAGCAGGGCGTGATCACGCCGACGCTATTCGCGATCATGGTGGTGATGGCGATTGTGACGACGCTGATGGCATCGCCGCTGTTCTTGCTGATCTATGGCCGAGTGGAGCCAGGTACCGCTCCCGCCACGGCTTAAAGGGCGCGGTATTCGTTCGCGAAGATCTCAAGTTCTTCCATCGTTCCCACGCTGACGCGGAGGAAGTTGGGGTGGCCAACATGCTTTCCGGAGCGGACGATGACTCCTTTTCGGAGCAGGGCTTGGAAGACCGGGTCGGCTTCGCGGTGGATGTCCGCGTAGGCGAAGTTCGCGTAACTCTCGACCGGAGTACCGCCGGCTTGCTCGAAGAGATTCTTCAGGAACTGCAGCCCGAGCGTGTTGTTCTCGACGGTCTTCTGCAAGTGCTCCGTGTCATCGAGAGCCGCGATGGCGGCGACTTGGGCAAGGCTGTTGACGTTGAACGGCTCTCGGGCGCGGTGGTAAGCATCGACCACACTTTTCGGAGCGAAGCCGAATCCGACGCGGATACCGGCGAGGCCGTAGGCTTTCGAGAAGGTGCGGAGTCCGATGACGTTGTAGTCTTCGCGCACGAGTTCGGCGCTGTTCGGCATGTCGGGAGCGTGAGCGGCGAACTCGAAATACGCTTCGTCAAGCACCAGCGTCACGTGGTCAGGAAGCTTGTCTAGGAAGGCTCGAATGGCGGTTCCGGTAACAACGGTGCCGGTCGGGTTGTTGGGGTTCGCGACGAAGATGACCCGCGTATTGGGCGTGACGGCCTCCAGCATCCGATCGAGATCGTGTTTGTGGTCGGAGTCCAGCGGGATCTTCGTGAGCTTTGCCGGGGCGAGGTGGGCGGCGGCATCGTAGCGAACGAAGCTCGGGTTGCCCATGATCATCTCCGTGTTTGGGCCGTCTAGGAAGAGCAAGCCGATGAGATGAATCAGCTCGTCGCTGCCGTTGCCGAGGAGGATGTTTTCGGCCTCGAGACCGAACTTTGCCGCGATGGCGTTCCGAATCGCGGCCGCACTTCCGTCCGGGTACTGGTGAAGGTTCGCGGCGGCGCGCTGGATGGCCTCAACGGCCAGCGGCGATGGCCCGAAGGGGTTCTCGTTGCTGGCCAGCTTAACTACGCGGTCGAGGTTGAACTCGCGCTTGACGTCCTCAATCGGTCGCCCAGGCGCATAAGGCTCCATCTGAAGCACGTTCGGGCGAATGATTGCGGACATGGTTAGATTGTCCTGATTTTTGATGCGGCTTAGATCGCAATCGCCGTCGAGACGCTGTGCTCCTGCACTTCATCCGCCGTGACTTCCCTGCCCAGCTTTTCCGATAGGTAAATCCCTTCGGACACGAGCATGGTGTTCAGCGCAATTTCGGCGGTCGGGATCAGTTCAACTTCGCCGTTTAGGGCGGCGATCCAGTGGGACTGCGAGTTGGCGTACTTCTTTCCGAGCCCTTCCACGGTTTCCCAACGGAAGCTTGCGGCTCCGATGTCGGCGGTGGCGCTCATGGCGAGGTTTCCGTAGTTCTTGAAGAAGCCGAACGGCCAGAGGCGGATACCGGCGTCGCTGCCGAGGATGATGTTGGCCTCCAATCCATCCAGATTTACTGCCCAGGCTTCAATGATGTCCAGCGACTTGTTACCTTCGAAGCGGACGAAGCCTAGGCCGAGCTCTTCGACGTCGTACTGGGCGATCTCGCGGCGCTTCTCGTCCATCCAAATCTCTTGGTAAGTCTTGCCCGTGATGCGCTCAACCTTGGGGTTTCCAAGGAGGAAGAGGTGGACGGAGATGTGATAGACGCCCATGTCGTAAAGCGCACCGCCCGCAGCGTTCTTCTTTTGCACGAACGGAGGAGTGGCGTAGCCGTCAACGTACGGTCGGCCACGTCGACGGAATCCGGTGGAGCGGGAATGGTAGACGTTGCCGAGTTCACCGGCGTCGATGAGTTCTTTCGCGGCTTTGACTTCGTCTGAGTACAGCGTTCCAAGCTGGATGTGGAGTTTTTTGCCGGTTCGGAGCGCGGCATCGCGCATCGCCACGGCATCCACGTAGGTTCCGGCCATGGGTTTTTCGCAGTAGGTGTGCTTACCGGCTTCGAGGGCAGCAATGGAGACCGGGGCGTGGAGATTGTTATAGAGGCAAACGTCTACGGCGTCGATGTCGTCGCGGTTTAGGACTTCTCGAAAGTCGGTGGTGACTTCGGGGATGCCGTAGGTTGCGGCAGATTTTTCGGCGGCTTCGCGGTTCAGGTCGCAGCAGACGACCATCTCAGCATCGGGAATGTCTTTGTACGTTCGCATGTGTTGTTGTGCGATCTGTCCACAGCCGATAATGCCAATCCGAATCTTGCCCATAGCATCGCGTAGTTTGCGGAAGTTGGCGGGATTTGTCTAGTCCAACCTGAGCTGTGATGTATCAGACAAAATGAGTCGTATGTTCACGGTTTCTGTCGCGTTGGCAACGATGCTCCTGGCTCCTCAGTCGGCTGCTCCTTTTGAGGAGAAGATTCCGGGCACGCTGGCCAGTTTCAAGATGCAGCCGATTCCGGCACTTCCCGGCGGAAAGCCGTTTTACATTTCGACCACCGAAGTCACGTGGGACGTTTTTGACATTTGGGCCTTCCGATTAGACCAAAGCGTCGAAGATCAGGCGAAAGGCGTGGACGCCGTTTCGCGCCCGAGCAAGCCATACGGCGCGCCAGATAAAGGTTTTGGCCACAAGGGCTACGCCGCGCTCGGCATGACCTACTTAGGCGCTCAGACCTTCTGCCAGTGGCTGAGCAAGAAGACCGGAAAGAAGTATCGATTGCCGACCGAAGCCGAGTGGGAGTACGCCGCCAGAGCCGGTGCGACCAGCGAGCCGGAGTTGGACCAGGTGGCTTGGTACTGGGACAACGCGGAGGACAAGGCTTGGGCGGTTGGCACCAAGAAGCCAAACGCCTGGGGGCTTTTTGACACCCTTGGCAACATGGCCGAGTGGGCAGTCGATAAGGACGGCAAGCCAGTGACTTGCGGCGGGCACTACCTTTCGAAGAAGGGGCAGATTGGCTTTACCGCTCGCGCCTATCAGATTCCGAAGTGGAACGAAAACGACCCCCAGAACCCGAAAAGCCGGTGGTGGTTGTCAAACGCGCCGTACGTTGGCATTCGGCTTGTTTGCGATTTGCCCTAAATGGCTATACTCGCAAACACGCGGGGCTTTAACTCTGCATATTCACGGAGCACATTCAATGTCGAACCAAAATGAACTTTCTCGCCGCGATCTGATCGCGAAGACGGCCGTGGCCGGCGCCGCAATGGCCGTCCCTTCTTTCGTTTTTGCCGGTTCTCAGGCGCAGATTAAGGTCGGCTTGATCGGTTGCGGCGGACGCGGTACGGGCGCTGCACAGGACAACATCGAAGCCGATTCCAGCACCGTGCTCTGGGCAATGGGCGATGTTTTCCCGGACCGACTTAACGGCTCGCGGGATGGCCTGAAGAAGCTTGGCGACCGCTATAAGGTCACCGACGACCGCGCATTTAGCGGATGGGATGCTTACAAGAAGGTTATTGCGAGCGGCGTAGACGTCGTGATTCTCACCACCCCGCCAGCGTTCCGACCAATTCACCTTAAGGCGGCGATCGAAGCAGGCAAGCACGTTTTCATGGAGAAGCCGGTTGCGACCGACGCGCCCGGAATTCGCAGCGTCATGGAGTCTTCCGACATCGCCGCATCGAAGAAGCTGTCGATCGTTGCCGGAACGCAGCGACGACATGACTTCGCTTACCGCGGTGCCATGGAGCGCATCCACAACGGAGACATCGGCGATGTCGTTGCCCTTTACGCTTACTGGAACCAGGGCGGACTTTGGATGAACCCACGACAGGAAGGTTGGTCCGACATGGAATGGCAGCTTCGAAACTGGCTGTACTTTGCATGGCTCTCGGGCGACCACATCACCGAGCAGCACGTTCACAACCTCGACGTGTGTAACTGGGCCATGAAGGGCCACCCGGTCAAGGCAACTAGCCTTGGAGGACGACAGGTCCGAACGGACAAGGCCTACGGCCACATCTTCGACCACTTTGCGACCGAGTACGAATACGCCAACGGCGTGAAGATGCTCAGCATGTGCCGCCAGATCGACGGCACCGCTTCCCGAGTTTCGGAGCACATCGTCGGTTCGAAGGGTACCAGTAACGCGCAGTCGATCAAGGCCGCGAAGGCTTGGCGATTCGAGGGCGATCGAACCAATCCATACGTTCAGGAGCACAAGCACCTGATTGCGAGCATTAAGGAAGGCAAGCCCATCAACGAAGGCCGCCAAGTTGCTGAGAGCACGCTCACCGCAATCATGGGCCGAATGTCTGCATACACCGGACAAGAAGTTAGTTGGGAACAGGCGCTCAACAGCACGGAAAGTTTGCTTCCAGCCACCCTTGGTTTCACATCGCTCGAAACGCCCGCGGTTGCAATTCCGGGCAAAACTCCGCTGAAGTAAGGTGGATATCACCCGACGAGAAGTCATCAAGTCCGGCCTAGCGGCCGGACTTTCCGTTGCGGTTGCCCCCTTCGCAGCTGCCATCCCTAGCGAGAAAGCCATGGCTCCAAAATTCAAGCTCAAATACGCGCCGCATTTCGGCATGTTCCAAAACCATGCTGGACCAGACCTCGTTGATCAGCTGAAGTTTGCGGCAGATGAAGGATTCACCGCGTGGGAAGACAACGGCATGAAAGGCCGTTCCGTGGCCGATCAGGAGCGCTGCGCGAAGGCAATGAACGACCTCGGCATCACGATGGGCGTCTTCGTCGCTAACGACATTGACTGGAACAACCCGACACTCACCACCGGTTCAAAGGACCACCTGGATAAGTTCATCAAGAACTGCCAGGATTCGGTTGAAGTCGCAAAGCGCGTGAATGCGAAGTGGATGACTGTTGTGCCGGGTACTTGCGATCTTCGTCAGGACATCGGTTTCCAAACTGCCAATGTCATCGAAGCTCTTCGTCGTGGTAGCGACATTCTTGCGAAGCATGGTCTTGTGATGGTGCTGGAGCCGCTGAACTTCCGCGACCATCCAAACTTGTTCCTCACCAAGATCCCTCAGGCGTTTAGCATCTGCCGTGCGGTGAACAGTCCGGCTTGCAAAATCCTGTTCGATATCTATCACCAGCAGATTCAGGAAGGCAATCTGATTCCGAACATGGACCGGGCCTGGAGCGAAGTCGCTTACTTGCAGATCGGCGACAATCCAGGCCGAAACGAACCTACCAGCGGTGAAATTAACTACCTCAACGTGTTTAAGCACGTGAGCGCTAAGGGCTTTACCGGCGTGCTCGGTATGGAGCACGGGAACTCGAAGCAGGGCAAAGACGGCGAGCGAGCCGTGATCGACGCCTACCGAAAGTCCGACGCGTTCTGATTACGATGAGCGGATTTGATCCCGAGTTGCACCCGCATCGGCGCTTCAATCCGCTCTTGGATGAGTGGGTTTTGGTGTCTCCACACCGAACCCAGCGTCCATGGCAAGGCCAGCAAGAGAAGTCTGCCCTGCCCGAGCGGCCTGCTTTTGATTCAACCTGCTACCTCTGCCCGGGGAACGTTCGGGCAAATGGCGAGGTCAATCCGGCTTACGAAAACACGTTCGTCTTTGTAAACGATTACTCGGCGCTACTGGCAAACACCCCTCTTGGATCGGAGGATGACGGACTCTTCCAATCCGAATCGGTTCGAGGCGAGTGCCGCGTCATTTGCTTCTCGCCGCGCCATGATCTCACGCTTTCTAAGTTGAGCCAAGCCGAGTTGGAGCTTGTCATTGACTTATGGGCTTCTCAGTCGGCGGAACTGGGGCAACGTTACGGCTGGGTGCAGATTTTTGAGAACCGTGGCGAAGCGATGGGAGCGTCAAACCCTCACCCCCACGGCCAAATCTGGGCGAGCGATCACTTGCCGAGCCTGGTGCAGCGAGAAGCGGCGGCCCAGTCTCGCTACTTCGAGCAGCACGGTTCGCGGATGCTTCTAAACTACGCTCTACGCGAAGTTGAGCTCGGCTCGCGGGTGGTTTATGCGAACGAAGATTGGGCGATTGTGGTGCCTTACTGGGCGACTTGGCCGTTTGAAACCATGGTGCTGCCACGCTTCGAAGTCAGCCGACTGGAAGATCTAGGCGAGCATCGATCTAGCCTTGCCGATGCGTTGCAAGGGTTACTGAAACGCTACGATGCCCTGTTCGATTGCCCGTTTCCGTACAGCATGGGTTGGCACCCTGCACCTTATTCCGGCGACTTTTCGGGCTCATGGCAGCTACATGCCCACTTCTATCCGCCATTATTAAGGAGCGCGACGGTTCGAAAATTTATGGTTGGATACGAAATGATGGCGGAAGCCCAGCGAGACTTGACTCCGGAACAGGCTGCCCAGCGGCTACGGGATGCGCTTTAGTGGCTAAGCCGGTTACTTTTGTTACGCCCCCAAACCGGATCGAGCGATGGAAAAAGCTCTGGGCAACCCCAAAGAAGCTGAACGAAGCCGAAACCGATGCGGCTTTTGACGAGTTCCTGGACAACTTGGTGCCCACCCACATGCACACGCTGTTCCTCCGGAAGTTCGGTTTGCCCAAAGCTTCTTTCGGAAATCGATTCTTCAACGACGAATCGATGTACCAAAACTGGGATCTAAAGCTGCTGCAACTTCTCGCGGCAGAAGGTCCGCACATTGAGGCAACGGTGATCTACGGCTCGCCCGACAAACTCGAGGCGCACACCCTACGTGGGGAGCGGCGGCGGTCTTTGCGCGACATCGTGATTGACGACTGGCACGCGGCTTGCGCCATCGTGCGATCCGACCGAGTGAACCTGTACGTGTTCATTGAGCCTAAGATGCGAGGGTGCATCGTCCGGTCGCTCAAGCTTTCGAATGTAGCTACCGAAGACGAGCCTACGGAAGAACCTCAGTTTGTCGAGTTCGAGCCGTAAGGCGTGAGCCCGGACAGCGAAATCCATCAGCTCTAGCGGTATCAGCCAAGGCATTTAACAGTACGTTAACGTGATCTCAGGCAGAATGAAAGCATGAAGCTGTCGCGACGTTCACTTTTGGGTACGGGTATTGCGGGTGCCGCCGGCATCGCATCGGGAGCAGGCGCGTTCGCCTCTCTCCAGGGCATGGGCTCGAAGCAGTCGAAGATCAAGAACATCATCTTCTTGGTCGTCGATGGCATGGCGATGCAGACCCTCGGAATCGTGGATGTCCTGTCTCAGCTCAACGGCGGAAAGTCGTCTTACTGGGGCTGGCTGATGGACCAAAAGTTCGTCACCAACGGCCTCCAGGCGACGCGATCGCTTAACTCCGTCGTTACGGACTCCGCCGCAGCAAGCTCAGCCTGGGGAAGCGGTCAGCACATCTTCAACGGGATGATCAACATGTATCCCGATCAGACCGCGCTCAAGACGCTAACGACCTTGATGCACGAAAAGGGCGTGCGAACCGGTCTTGTCACGACGACCACGATCACTCACGCCACCCCGTCCGGTTTTGCGATCAGCATTGTCAATCGAGACCTCGAACCGATCATTGCGGAAAAGCACTTAACCTCGGGCGTTGATGTGCTCATGGGCGGCGGGAATCGCCACTTTGCCGGGGACAAGCGAAAGGACAAGCGCGACCTGTACCCCGAGTTTGAGAAGGCGGGCTACACGGTCGTCAAGGACCGAGACTCCCTGATGGCGACGAAGAGCAAGAAGGTTCTCGGAATCTTCTCGGACAGCCACCTGCCGTTCTCTGTTGACCGAAACAACAGCCCAGAGCTTCAGAAGACTGTTCCGACCTTGGCCGAAATGACCAAGCATGCGATCGACAACCTGAAAGACAGCAAGAACGGATTCTTGCTTCAGGTTGAAGGCGGAAAGGTTGACCACGCCGGCCACGCGAACGATTTGGCTTCCCTCGTTTACGATCAGATCGCATTCGAAGAAGCGGTTAAGGTTGCGGTCGAGTTCGCGCTGAAAGACAAAGAAACTCTCGTGATCATCACGGCAGACCACGCCACCGGCGGACCATCGCTCAACGGCATGGGTGAGGAGTACGCGGACTCGAACAAGGGAATTCTGACCGTGAACGGAATGAAGGCGAGCTACGAAGTTCTGGCTCGAAAGTTCGGCGCCAGCCCGACCGCAGATTCAGTTCGAGAGATCGTCAAGGCGGATCTCGGCTTGGAGCTCAGCGCGGCGGAAGCGGCGGCCATCGTAGCAGGACAAAAGGGTCAAGGCCCCTTCAACATCAGCGGCTTCTTGAAAGCCAGCGGAATGACCATGGCAAACATTCTGGGCAACCACACGGCCGTGACGTGGACGAGCGGTAACCACACCGCCGAGCACGTGATGGTGACCGCTCTTGGACCAGGAAGCGAAATGATCAAGGGCCTCACCCGCAACGTAGAGTTCTTCGACTTGATGCTTGCGGCAAAGGGCATCAAGCACAAGAACCCGACCATGGATTACGCGACGGCGCAAGGGCATTACGAAAAGATGAAGGTCAGTCTCGATCAGGAATGGCTTGATATGTATGCCGTTCATGAAGATTGCACTTGCCATCACGGTTAAAGCCAAGTAACGCGTTTACGTGGTTGGCAAAGGGCGGCGTTTAGGTTAAGCTATTACGGATGGCGTCGCCCATATCTATCCAGTTTTGGACACTGAGAACCATACTGAATTCGGAAAGTGCGCCGGCAATCATGCGAGAGTTGGCCGATATTGGCCTCAACGGAGTTGAGGGCGTTGCCCCAGGATTTTCCAATACCGACTTTCGAAAGTTCATGGCCGATCTGGGCATGGTCATCAGTTCCAGCTACGGCCCCATTCCAGACGCCGACAACCTGCAAAAGATTGTTGACGACCTCGGCGATCTCGGGACGAATCTTCTAACCGGCGGATTCTGGATTCCTGATCTAGAAACCCCCGACGCCATTCGGGCCTCGGCCGAAAAGCTTGCTTGGGCCATTCCGGAGTTGAAAAAGCACGGCATCGACTACGCGATGCACAACCACTGGATGGAGTTCGAGACGCGAGAAGGCGTCCGAGTCCTCGACCTGATGATTCAACACTGCCCAGACCTTTGTCTTGAACTGGACATCTATTGGGCGAGCAACTTCGGCGAACACAACAGCGCCGAAATTTGCAAACAGTACGCTGACCGGATCACCCTGCTGCACGTCAAGGACGGTCCGCTGGTTAAAGATCAGCCAATGGTCCCACTTGGGCAAGGAAATGTCCCAGTGCGGGCTTGCATTGAAGCTTGTCAGCCAAAATGGCTTGTAATAGAACTTGATGAGTACGAGGGTGACATGATGCATGCCGTCCGCGAGAGCTATCAATTTTTGATGAGAGAAAAGCTTGGCCTTGGCCGAGTTGCCGTGGACGCAAACCGATGAACGCTAGAAGCATCACCTTCCTTCCAACGAAAAACCTCAAGGCGACCGATCGCTTCTATCAAGGAATGCTCGGGCTTCAACTCGCACTCGACCAAGGCGTCTGCCGCATCTATTCCGTTGGAATTGACGGCGCGTGGGGATTCTGTGAGAACGTACCGCTCCTCGACGACCCGAGCAAAGTAACGCTCACGATGGTCGTGCCAGACGTCAACGAATGGCACGTCCGCCTGACAGTCGAAGGTGCCACCGTCGATGGACCACCCCGCATCAACCAGCGGTTTGGCATTCAGCACTTTTACACGACCGACCCGAACGGGTACCGGCTAGAGATCCAGAAGTTCCTCTGAGCCCAGGTTAAAAAAGAAGCGGGTCCGTCACCGATGGTGACGGACCCGCTGTTTGTTCTGGCTATTACTTCTTCGCGAGAAATGGCTTAATTTCGCCAATCCAGGTCGATGGCGTCGAGCCAGGGGTGAACCCGGAGGTTCCGAGGACCTTGCCAGCAGAGTTCAAGATCAGGACGGTTGGGAATCCTTGGATCTCGTACTTGTTCGCCAAGGCTTCGTTCTGCTTGCTCAGCTTTGGATCCTGCTTTGTTCGGCGCGGGAAGTCGAGCTCAAGCAGGACAACGTTCTTCTCGGCCCACTTCATGAACTCAGGCTTGGAGAAAACGTCCTTATGCAGTCGCATGCATGGTGGGCACCAGTCGCTTCCGGTGAAGTCTGCGAGGATGGGCTTGCCCGTTTTCTTGGACTGCTTCACCGCTTCGTCGTAGCTGGTTAACCACTTTGGACCAGCGGCCATTGCACCGGCTACCAGCAGCAGTGCAGCAATGCTCAAGAAACTCTTCATACCCATGTAAAACGCACCGTACCCCGTTTCAGTTCATTGTTCATAGCTTTTTGAGGCTAAATTGTGTGTACTTTGCCGAGCCCAGTTGACCATTGTTGTGGCTGAGCCCAACGAGACCGACCTGGACTGGCCCTTCTCCGACCGTGACCGTATGGAATAGCTCAAGCGCTTTCCCTTTCCGGCCTACGAATCCTTCGAGCTTGGTGCCGGTTCGCCTGAGAACGAGACGGGTTCCGGCAAGGTCACCCATCGCAGATTTTGGACCGGACATCTCCTTGCCGGCAGACTCTCGGTGGGCCAGTTGTGCTTCGCCAGATGGGAAGACGGAAAGGAGCGTCGTGGCGGCGTTCGGCTCAAGGCCAAACCGGACCATCACTCCGGCCTTCGCATAAGAATCGGTATCTCGCAGCGCTTCGATTTCGCAGGAAATTTCGAAGTCCCCGTCTACAAGTTGATGCAGGAAGCGGAACTGGTCACGTTCTCCCCAAATATCACTTCCACCACCAAACAGTTCCAGCTTTGGAGCCACGTACCTTGCTCCGCCGGCCCTCGCGCCGCCGATATCGGTCTGCGTCCAGCCCGGCACAGCATCGTTTGCCGGTGCCACCAAGATCGGCACCGGCGGCTTTGGCAACGGAGTTAGCTTTGGCTTCTTAGCCAGCAGGAAGTTTCGAAGCGGCTCGTTCACGGCGAGAGACATGGTTCCAAGACCGGTCATGTAGGCTGAAATAGCTTCCTTGCTGTCTTTGCGGAAATCGACTTTCGGCGCGGGCGCCTTGCTGGTCACCATTCCCCAAGTCGCTGATCCGATTCCGCCATCTCGGCTGAGAACCTTGTAGGACCACATCGTGCTCATCCAGCCGTAAGAGGCGTGGAGATCGTAATAGCGCCGCATCATGCTCGCACCACCGGCTCCGTTGAAGACCACGTTGAACTCGCCGATGAGGAACGGAGCGTTGGTTGCGTTCTGTTGCTTCTCGACATCCTTAAGCCGGTTGATGTGCGCAACGTGCGTTGGGATCGATGGTGAACCGCCACCAAAAAGCCCGGGATAGTAGTGCATCTGGAAACCGACGTTTTTCCAGCCATTCGCCTTTGGGTTGCCGTAGTGGCCGAAGTCGTCGTAGTTGCCCATTGCCAAAATGAGCTTCTTGTTATCGATGGCGCGGACAACTGGGTAAAGCCGCTTGAACAAAGCGACCTGTTGAGGCTTGGTGCCGCCGTACGGTTCGTTGAACAAGTCGTACGCCACAACGTTCGGGTTCGAGCGGTAGCGCTTGGCAAACTCCTTCCAGAGCCATTCCGCGCGGACCTGGTCGGACTCGGTGGTCCAGACTTTGTTTTGCTCACTGCGCCCGGTGTGGTCATATGGGCTCTGTCCACCCTGGATGCCGTGGAGGTCAATGATCGTGTACATCCCGTGTTCGGCGGCCTTCTTCACCGCAACATCGACCCAGCGGAACGCGTTTGGCTTGAGCTTCATCGGCGCGCGGTCGTCTTCTAACATGCGGTAGTTGAGCGGTAAACGAACCAAGTTGAAGCCGAACGACTTGATGAGCTTCCAGTCTCGATCCTTCATCCAGTTGGTGTAAAACTGCTCCATAAGGCGGTCCTTCTCCGCCTCGCCGAATCGACTGGTCAGGATCTCCTCGACTTCGTACTGGTCTTTGTATCCCGAGAGTTCGAGCATCCACATTTCGAGGATCAGCCAGTTGCCGAGGTTGCAGCCTTTTAGGGTTACAGGCTTTCCGCTCGCGGTAACCATCTTTTCTCCTCGGGGCAGAAGTTCGGGCAGGTTCTTGGTCTGCACTGCAGTCGCCGAAGACACGAGAAGGGACAAGGCTGCGATCATGATAATTCGTTTTATCACATTTCCCCGTTACGGCGCGAGAATAGATTGGATACAATTTCAACGGGATGAAGTTTCTTGACCAATTGAAGTCCAACGAAGGAAATCTGCTCGCGGCCGGCATTGCATGGACCATCGGACTCGCATGGTTCACCTTTGGTGGCTTCTACCTCGGCACGATCTTCGGCAAGAAGCACGTTTACGATCTTCAGGCGAAGGACATCTCTGGAATTGGCCTCAATGGGATGATCATCGGTCTTCTCGTTGGAATCGCCGTTGCCACCTTCATCACCTTCGCTTATCCAAAATCGACGAAGCGAGATGAAGAGGAAGAAGCGGCTGCCGAGCACGCTCACCACTAAGAACCTCCGCTAGTAGGTTCGGCCCTTCCACTCGGTCTTTCCGGCTTTTCGCCAGACCATCGAACGCACGATGGTCGCGGCTCCGATCGTCAGGACCACGGGCATTAGCAGAACCGGCCATTTCGACGCGCGGGCGGAGAGCGAAACCATTACGCCCGACCAGATCAACAGACCTAGCGTCCATGGCGCAAGGATCCATCCCCAGCCGAGGAACAGCAGGAACAAGGCGAGCAACGCACTGCCGATGTACGAGTTCGTGATTTCGAAGGAGTTCTTGCTGAACCCGTCAAACGCTTGCCGCCAGGTCTCGTACATTCTCACCGTCATCACTTGGGTTAAGTTGAGCGTCCAGACCTTGACGCCGCGCTTCGCCAGAAGTCGCCCCATCGCGACGTCTTCCATGATCCGGCCCTTCACCGCTTCGTGCGGCGCCATGCTTTCGTAGGTCGATCGTCGCCAAGCTTGGATTTGGCCGTTCAGAAACTGGCTGTGCCCAAGGCCGGTGCGGTCTACAAGCCCGAACGGATTGCTCGCCAGCAAAATCCAACCCACCCAGGCGGCAAAAAGCGGTTCTAGCCCTCGCCCGGGAAATACCCTTGGGATACCGGTGATGACGCCAAGTTTGGAATCCGTTTCGGCCATTCGCGCCAAGCGGGCAATGAAATCAGGACAGACTTCGGTATCCGCATCCAACAGGATAAGCCACTGGTTTTCAGGATTCTCAAGCGCATGGTGGCAAAGGGTGTAGCATGCGCGGTTCTTTCCGGTCCAACCTTGCGGAAGCGGCGAAGATGATCGAATCACTCGTGCGCCGAGAGACTGCGCTACCTCTCCCGTATCGTCACTGGAATCATCATCGAAGACGACGGTTGGAATCTGTTTGACGAGTCCTGGCAGCAGTCGCTTTAAGTTCTCAGATTCGTTTCGGGCCGGAATGAGAGCAATCCAGCCGGTGGCTAAGCCATCAGGCTTTCCGGCTGGCCGCTTCATGAGCAACCAATTGACGGTACTAACTGTCGCGTTTAGGCCGTACAGAACCCACAGCAGGGTCACCGGTTCCAGAACTCCGGATCGTCGGAGCCGAGGTACCAGATCGTGATGCCAGGGATGCCGTACTTCTTCGCAATCCCATGTTTCGCCCACATGGCTTGTGAGCCGGAGAAATAGACTTTATCTTTCATCAGCTCGCCACTCATGAGATGCATGACTGCCTCTCTACGATCGAACTGATTGATCGTCAGGCTTAATGCTGGCTTTCGCGACCAATCGTAGCCGTAACCCGCAACGCCCAAGCGCAACTTCGACCGCGGCACGCGCGTGAGTGCGTATTTGATCACTCGTTCCACCCAATCGTTGGGCGCAATCGGTCCAGGCTCGCTGGTATCCCAATGGAAATCGTAGGCCATGATGCGGAACGAATCCGCCGCCGCTCCGAGGGCTTTCCAGTCATGCGCGTTGGGTGCTTCCCAGCCCACCTTATCGGTTTCCTTGGCATGAACGGTAACGCTGAGGTGCTTCTTCCCCATTGCTGCCTTGAGCTCGCGGACGAAGGCACTATACCGGTCCACGTCCGCTTCCTTTAACGATTCGTAGTCCAAATCGATCCCGTCGAGCTTATCCGCCTTGATGAACTGCAGCAATTGATCGATATGCTTCTTTCGGCTCGCGGGCGTTGCAAGCATCTTGGTGATGCGTGTGGACTCAAATCCATTTTCGCCGTAGTTGTTGATCATTCCGAGCAGGCGAATTTTGCCGGCAGTGATCTTTCGGACCTCGGCACGGAACTCGGGAGTGACGCCGTAGGCGTATTTCACGCTGCCGTCGGCCTGAATCGTCATCCATCCGGGGAGAATTTCGGACAGTTTGGCTCGTCGGCTCTTAAGCGCCTTAAGGCACTCGGGGTTCCAGCTAACAATCCACGCCGAACGCGTTGGGTCTGGAAACGTTGGTTTCGGGGTCTGTTGACTGATCCATCCAAGCGCCATTGCCGAGAGCAGCATTTGGCTAGGCTACCTTTCCCAGCCCCCGATCGATCACGCCTACTTTCGGCGATAGGTGGACTTCATGAACGATCGCCAACTACCATCTTCGCTCTGGCCCCACGCGGTCATCGTTCGGGTGTTCTCGTCGATGAGTTCGTGTACGTCGCGGTAGTTCGCGGTTTCGCCGTCCTTCACCATGCTCGGCCCTTCGCAATTGAGGGTCATGACCTTGCCATCTTCGCTGAGCTCGCCAAAGTACTTCCACAGGTGCGAAGTCGCCGAGGCGAACCAGCAGCCACGGTATTCATTGAACGAAACATCCCAGCCCAGGGCAAGTTTGTGGTGCATCGACTCGCCGTCTGGCATCGTCATCTCGCCCTCGCCGAATGCCCAAAGTCCGCCGAGCATCGTTACCGTCTCGGATCCTTCGCTGGTCATTTCCGGCCCGCTTGGTCCCATCGACATTTCCGTCGTGATGGTCCATTCGCCAACGAGGTTGTGTAGCCAAGCATGCTCGGCAACCGGTTTAGTTCCGGTCGGTGCGGTTTCTTCTGCGATGACTTCAGGGGTTTCACTCATATCAGATCCGATTATACGACTCACGATGATGTGTGATGTAATATGTTTTTCAAACGTTAGTCGGTAATCACATCCACTTCCGCGTAACCGATCTCGTTGTTCCCGTCAGTGTTCCGAAGTGCCCGCAGTTTGATGTACCGCCCCTTCGTCGCGGCGAACGGTTTGATTTGCCAAACGCGGTTGTTTTTAATGTTTGAGAACTCGCCCTTGTCGGCCAGCTTCCATTCCACGTTGTCGGTGCTCACGTAGAACTCGTACTCCGCAATCACGCCCGGTCCCCACATGCCCTGATCTGGGAAGTACTTAAAGCCGGATAGGGTCTTTTCGGAGCCGAGGTCGATCACTAGATCGATCGGGAGGGACTTGTTTCCGGGTTGCTTCCACGAGGTGGCGGGGTTGCCGTCGAGGAGGTTGTACGGTTCGTTTCCGGTCACATCCAGGATCTTCCAATCCTTCCGGCAGATGTCGAATTTCTCTTGCATCACGGGGCTGAACTTGCCGGTGGACGGGTCGAAGGCGATGGCCTTGACTTCGACCTTGCCATCCCCCGTCGGAACCGGGCCGGTGAAGCGCGCCGATTTGCCGGTTGGCGTTGAGCCATCGAGGGTGTAGTAGAAGTGCGGGCCGACGTCGGCGCTAGCGATCTGAACTTCCCCTTGGCGGTTGCGGGTGATAAGCGGGGCGTCGAGAATCAGCGGCGCATTGTAGAGGCCGATCGAGGAGATCAGCGGTGCCGCGTAGGTATCGGTGATCCTTAACCTCACCTTGGTCGCGGTGACGGCCGGGAAGCGAAGAATCCGCTTGTAGCCAATCGTGCGGCCGCGGGAGATCTCCTTCCATCTGTTGTTGACAAGCGCTTCAACGGTGAAGCTTCTCACTCGTTGTCCAAGCTGGATGTGCTCCTGGACTAGGAAGCGGTTGAAAAGAGTCGGCTTTGGAAGTTCCAGAGTCAGGGTCGACCGTTGGACGTTGTCGTTCGTCGCCCAATAGGTGTCTTTTTGCCCGTCCAGCACGTTTTGCGCCGAGAACGACTTTGATTTGCCACGCGTGTTTGAGGCGGCAGCTCTCGCGTTTTCGGCAAGGTTAACCGCGAAGGTCTCCTTCACCACCTTGCCCATCTCGACCGCGTGCTTGATGTCGGTCGGGTGGATTTGGCCGTTCGGCATGATCGGGAAGTTGAGGAGGAAGGTGGCGTTTCGGCCGACGGAGGCGTAATAGCTATCCAGCAACTGCGGAACGGTCTTGACCTTGCCATCTTCACTCGGGTGATAGAACCACTCGGGCCGAATGGAGGTGTTGACTTCGGCCGGTACCCAGGCATTTCCGCCTTCGAGCCCGAAGTGCAGCATCGGCCAGGTGACTTCGCCGGTCGCGTTTAGAGTGCTCCAGTTGGTTTCGCCCACATAGCCCGATTCGGTGCCGACCCAGCGCAGGTCGCCGCGGTCGCCGCCGTCGTTCCAAATCACGATCTTCGGCTGGAGTTTTCGGACGAGGGCGTAGGTGTTTGCCCAGTCGTAGTACGTTTTGGCGTCGATCTTCCGGTTCTCGTTTGCCCCGCCGTAGTAGCCGGTGCCGCCGCTTGCGCCGTCGAACCAGACTTCGAACACGTCGCCGTATTGGGTGAGGAGCTCGGTGAGCTGGTTTCGGAAATAGGTGATGTATTCGGGTCGGCCGTAATCGGAACGGTTTCGGTCCCAGGGGGAGAGGTAAACGCCGAACTTGAGGCCGTACTCTTTGCAGGCGTCGGCGACTTCGCGCACAAGGTCGCCCTGCCCTTTCTTCCAAGGGGCGTTCTTCACGGAATAATCGCTGTACTTTGTCGGCCAGAGGCAGAAGCCGCTGTGGTGCTTGGCGGTGAGAATGACGCCCTTCATCCCCGATTCCTTGCAAACCCGCACCCACTCGCGGGCGTCGAGCTTGGTCGGGTTGAAGAGGTTGATGTCCTCATTCCCGAATCCCCACGACTGGTCGGTGTACGTGTTCAGCCCGAAATGGATGAAAGCGTAGTACTCCATCTCCTGCCACCGCATCTGGTTCTCCAAAGGCACCGGCCCAAACGGCGCCGGAGGCTTAACCTGCGCACTCGCGGCGCTGAGGGTGAAGAAGCAAAAAAGAATGGCGGCGAAGAGGGTTGGGTTCATGGGTCTCGTGATCGCGACCAGCGAGTTGGGTTCAGTGCTGTTGGGCTGGTCCATCGGCGGATGTGTCGGCTACAGGGTCATTTTGCCCGGTTTGCGAGCGGATGATGTTTTAAAAGGAAGGCTCCCACTGGCTGGTTCCTTGGCTCAGAACGATCAGGGAACATGGTGTCTTTAGTTCATGAACCTACATTTTTTCTGCAATAAGAATCTTATTTTCAGATATCAATCCAGAAGCGACTCGGCGAATCGCTTTCAAAGTGCGCTCAAGAAGCATTATTGAAACAACTTGGATGATTGTGTGAAAGGACCAAAGATCTCTCGACAACGATTACCATCCATAGTGATCTCAGTCTCGAGCGCCTCTGCTAGCTTAAGTACACGATCCCAGTAGTACACCACGAGCCCCCAAGCAAAGGTCTGACAACCAATGCAGAACTCGCGCTTCAGAATGTTTTCATACTCTGGGCAGGAGCCAACCTTACCAAGCAACTTGAAACAATAATTCCCGGCGCAGTTTTCGGCTCCCGCGACATCGATTTCGCACCCACACATTTTGGCGTCCATCATATAGATCGGTTGTTCCGTGCAACCCATTGCTTTCTCGATGGCCAAATAGCCCCCAAAATGAATGGGGCATTGCGATGGATTGGCCTGCATATCCACCAATGTGACGCTCGCGTTTCCTCGGCAGTCGTTAATCGTCATGCAATGCACTTGGCGACCGATTGCCTCGGCCACGAGAGCATGGCCAGCTTCATGAACGGCAAGATAGCGAGGCTGGGCGTTTAGGTCGCCATCCAGGTCTAGAACTGGATGATCCAATGCGCTGAGATCGTAGGGCATTGCTGAACCTTACCAAAGTGCCTTGATCTCACGCGTACGATTGCACCGGACGGAGCATGCCAAATAGCATCACACCTTTTTGACGAATCAAATGCTCTGGGCGTAGCTAAAACAGTCTCAGAACATGAGCGGATGCGTTACGCACTCTCAGTACCGTCCTTGCCATTACGTAAACGCTCCACGGCATCAAACTGCATCGCCAATCGGATGTGCTCAAATTTACGACCAGGCTCTTCGCCACCAAGCTCGTACTCGTAAGCACCGACGAACCGGCCTTCATGAGCAAATAGGTGCAACGACTTCCCAGGATTCTTGCGAGCGTTTTCGGCTACCTGTGCCCTCAGCGCTCGATTAAATGTGTTATCGCACACGAACATTGCCTTGTTCTGACACCAAGCCACCATATCAGTTGGAACCTGATAGACAATCCGCCCCCCTTCCCGCTGCCCACGCCGATAGAGGCCGGTAGCAATCAGCTCTTCGGTGATCTCTGATAACGTTTTCCCACCGTCGGAAAACGCGGAAACTAGTTCTGGATCCTCCTCGGGATACCAATGCTGGTCGAGTGTATTGCACATCATTATGAGGCTATAGGCCTCGAGTGTAATCGGAAATGGTTGAGCGGAGTCCGTGGGCAGGCCCGGCATTATCGAGTCGCCCAACTCAACTTTTCCGGTAATTTCATCAGGCACAACAATAACTGTCAGTGGGAGTAGCTCCTCGGGAGTATCGTCGTCGGCATAGACCGGCCATTGGTAGCCATGGTCCTCAATAAGGCGCCACCACAGAATCTTCGCGAGAAAGACCCATGGATCTTGGTGGTTGGTTGCGTAGCTGAACATGAGTTCGTCGTCGCTCGGCACTACGTAAGGTGCCCCGATGGTTTTCACAAGCGCATGGGCGCCGTTGATCACCAACGTCGGCATCGGATGGAAATCGGCAGATGCTTCCTCCATATCGAGGGCGTCCAGGCAGTGGCGGCGAAATGTCTTCCACCGCTTTGGACCGTGGAATCCGATCCCAATCCGAAGTGGGAGTGAAAGGTCCTCCAGAATCGATCGTCTTAGACGCGCTTCGGGCTCTCCAAACCCGAATGGATCAGTTTCGTAGTCGGGCCGATATCCTCTGCACCGTGAAATCGACGACTGCAGGGCACCCAATCTAGCAGGAAACGTGTCATAAAGCTCGTTTATCCGAGAGAGCTTGATAAAGTACTCCACTAGGTCTGCAGGTGTAAAAGACTTCTTGATTTCGAACACCGCAACGGCTTGCCACAACGGAATCAGATAGTGGTCGCAAAATGGTAGTTTTTCGACATCGCCGATCACCAAAACCCAGTCTTTCTGATCGGATTGCTTCCCGTTATCGCCGATGAGGAGTCCTTCTACCAACTGCAGGTTCAGCCCATCAGGAAATTGGATGCTAAGCAAGCCACCGGCTAAGCCCTCGTACATGTCGCCGATGTATTGTGGGCGGGTGATCCCGGACCCATCAATCTGCGACGAACCTATCGAAGCAAGTTGCATCGTGAGCTCCGCAATCGATCTAATCATCTAAGGGATGATACATTAAGTATCGGTTTCTTTTCCGCAAAATGCGGACTAGTCACGATTCAGAAAAAAGCTTGGAGCAGTTCTTAGAGGAACGAGACACTTCTGTAGAGCAACGATCCGCTAGATGTCGCGCCAGCGTAGTGACGTGCAACGTGACGCCCAAAGCGACCTTGACGGAACTCGCTTTGCCCGCTCGGCGGATAAGTACTCCTTCTCAATAGGCCCCGTCCAAAACCTTGAGCCGGAACCGAAAGATGATCTTGTAGACGTAACGGCAATCGTTTGCGCTACCGCAGGAAAGCATAACCTCGCCACTTACTCTATAGCACTACAAGGCATTTATTCAATTTCAGTGTTCCTCGATGAGGCAGCGAGTCACTTGCTCTCGCTATCAACCGTGATCTTTGTACAGGCGCGCATTCATAGCAAGTCCATAAGCATTTCGCAAATGTGGTTCGAGCTTTCCATCAAATTTTTTGTGCTCGTTGATAATTCTATTGCAATCGCTGTCCCCTAAAATCCCCACAAAGAAGAGCCAACCGAACAGATGACAAGTTGTCTGGGAATATTCATTACCCAAGACTTCTGCCGACAATCTCCTTGCCTTCGTATCATCGGAGAAAGTTGCTTGCCTGGTTGTTTTGGCAAAAGCTATTGTAGTAAGTTCGCCAAGACCGAGTTTTTTGCGTTGCTCCAGTATTTCGACCTCGAGCAAATCGTCCATCGAAATGGAATAAGACGGGAAATCTCCTCGAAGCCTTAGGTGCGTCAAGCGGAGCATTAGAGTAGCCTGCGAATTGTTAAGTGCTGTCCTCGGCTTATCAAGACACTCATACTTCACATAATCTGTTACGCAAAAAGTACAGCCAGAAACCTTTGCTAACTCATAAAGGTTTGCGGCTGACAATAAGTGCCAGACCGCGCATGTATCCGCGACGTTATATTTTTTGAAGCTAGCAATATTAGTCATTGAAATTTGGACGTTCAGAAAAACTGTTCATCAGAGCGACAGTCTCATTCAAATCAAGCAGAAGACATTCCGCTAGACGTGCAAGAGAAATAATCCCGCCACGATGCGCATCAAAGCAAAGTCGGATGTATGCATACGATAGACCATGGTGCAGAAGTCGCTCGCGTCGCGCCCTCGAACCTGGCGTCAAGTCAGAGCCCAATTCGGGATCTGACTTTGTCGACCGACTAACACGGAGATTCTTAAAACGTTCTAATTGCTCTTCCGAGACATCACAACGCTCTTTCAAAGCAATACAAAGGGTCTGTGCGTTAACCATACATTTGGAGCATACATTGAGAAAGGACTCTTCGGTCAGAGCATTTATATCAATATGTTTAATAAATTCGTTTGGCAGCAAATAGGCGCTGGCAAAAGCGTTAGCTCTGACTTCTCGCAGATCAGCTTTTTCACTTAGAAGCGACACCAAGGGCTCTGTCGATTCGAAGTCCATAATTGCGTGTCCGGCTTCATGCGCTAAGGTAAAACGCTGGCGATATGGATCCTCCTCAAAATTGACAAGAACGCACGGCCCGGCTATTGGGTGCTTAATGAAAATCCCTGAAACATTTGAATTACTTAGCTTTCGACGAAAAATGTGGATTCCCAGGCGTCGAAAATCTTGAAATGGGTTGGCTGACACTTCCCGAGCCTGAAATCCAAGAGAATTTCGGACGTGATTTGCGACATCCCAACCTTCCCTTTTCTTGAAATCACTTTTCGGAGAATGCGGCGCTAAAACAATAAATGATTGATTTAGCGCTTCCTGTAAGTAAGCTTCAATTTCGCAGAGATATAGGAGATCTTGAATTGCCCATCGATCTTCTCGTTGCAGAACTGATCCATACATCCGATAAAGTGACTCAGTCTGTTCAAACGGCGCAAGGAGCTCATTTGACAAAAAATGCTTATAGTCACACCGATAGCGATCAGCAAGGATAAGAAGTTGATCACCAGTTGCCTCTACTAGGCCATCTTCAATGTTTCGCAAAAGACTTGGACTGAGACCCGTGGACACCGCGACTTCCTCGACTGATAATTCCAACTGAACCCGATGTCTGCTCAGCTTCTCGCCTAATAACTTCAGATCAGGCATTTGCCTATTGTATCAGAACGTGCAAGATCAGTCAAATGGATCGAGCGTCGTCACGCAAAGGATTCCGGTGGTGGGCGGTACAGGGATTGAACCTGTGACCCCTACAGTGTCATTGTAGTGCTCTACCACTGAGCTAACCGCCCGAGCGAAGGTTAATTATGACACAAACCTTCGGCGCAAAAAAAGGAGCCGGTGAACCGGCTCCCTAG
>Ga0164295_10000833_pt1 | contig 25626 bp, 27 predicted proteins | sample GEODES006metaG_FD_111798 | JGI IMG/M metagenome (GOLD analysis project Ga0164295, IMG submission 111798) | Oligotrophic lake water microbial communities from Sparkling Lake, Wisconsin, USA - GEODES006 metaG | ecosystem: Environmental > Aquatic > Freshwater > Lake | place: USA: Sparkling Lake... | reverse complement strand
TTTTAAAATAAAATTAAAATTATTTTTTTTTTTTAGATTACCTTGTTTTTGCAATTTTAATATTATCAATCCTAAGTACTTTAATTAATGTTGAAAAATCAGGATATTTCTTAGGAATTAAATCAATATTAGATATAAGATTTGGATTGCTATATTTAATTATAAGAAATCTATTTTATCATAAAATCATAAACTTTATTCCAATAATTATAATAACTTGCATTTCTACTATTTTTTTATCTTTTGATATTTTTTTCCAACATATTTATGGTCAAGATCTTTTTGGTTATAAACCCTGGCACGACAGGTATACAGGAATATTTAATGACGAAGCTATTGCAGGAAGTTATATACAAAAATTTGCCTTTATATCTGTTCCCATAATATTACTGATAAAAAAATTAAATTTATTTAAAATAATTCTAATTACTTTAATTATTAATATACTGGGATTAGGAATATTAATGAGCACAGATAGAGTGCCCTTTATTATATATTTATTTGGAATGGCTATTTTAATTATTATTAGTAAAAAATTTAAAATTTTATATATAATTAACTTATTATTAATACTTTCTTTATCTTTATTAATTATCCAAAATAATTCAATAATAAATAAAAGATATCAATTTATAAATTCTGTTAAAAGTACAATTTATAATTATTCAAAACAAATTAGTAATTTTTCTAATCTACAAAAAAATAAGGATGAAGAAGTTACTAATGTAAATAATTCAATATTAAAAAATGATTATTTTAAAATATTTTATTCTGGTTATGAAGTCTGGAAGATAAATCCAATCATTGGAACTGGTGTAAAATCCTTTAATTTAAGTTGCTCTGAAGCATACAAGACTAATAATAACCTTTTGTGCGCTCCTCATGCTCATAATATTTATTTAGAACTGCTAGTAAATACAGGAATTGTAGGTACTTTAATTTTCGTAACATATATTTTCTATTATTTAAAATGGATCAAAAATATATTAATTAATAAAAATAATAGTATTTATTTGTATTTATTAATAATATTTATTTGTGAGTTATTTCCTTTAAGATCTTATGGAAGCATATTTCAAACAGTAAATGGATCTATGTTTTGGTATTTGCTTGCCCTAACAAGCACCATAAATTTTGCGAATAAGAGCTGATAACATAATTTTTAATTATTATACTTGATGCTTTTAAGATATTAAATATTTAAAAAAATTATTAAAGTAATTCTTAAAAAAAATTAGTACATTATCCCCATTAATTAAATCATTTCTTGCAGACCACCTTAAATTATATAAATTTTCTTTAAAAATAATTTTTTTTTTTAGAACGTTTGTTCTTTGATTAGAATGAATTCTATAGAATGTATAAAATTTATTAATAAACTTAATTTTACTAACCTTAAAGATTTTTAGGAAAAAATTATAATCATACGAATAAAAACAATCCTTATTATAAAAATTAAGCTCTTTAACAAATTTTTCTCTAAACATTGCAGATGAATTGCATGCTAAATTTATACATGGAAATTGCTTATTAAAATCTTTTTGAGATATAAATCTATTATTTTTAATAAAATTGTTATTACTATTAATAAATTTATAATTTGTTACCACAAGACCAATTTTAGAATCTTTTTCTAATTCCAGCACTTGCTGTGAAATTCTTTTTGGGTGTGAATAATCATCAGCGTCCAATATTGCAATATATTTTCCTTTGACATTTTTAAATGCTAAATTGGTAGCCTTATATGCTCCTATATTCTTTTTTAAATTAATAATTTTAATTTTTTTAGATTTATATTTATCTAAAATTTCTTTAGTGGAGTCCCGAGAGTTATCATTAACAATTATTAATTCCCAATTTTTATATTCCTGCTTTATGATGCTTTTTATAGAAAACTCAACATATTTTGCATAATTGTAGCAAACAATTACTATGGACACTTTAGGATTATTTTTCAAAAATCTATTTTTTTTATTTATAATAACTATTAATCTGTTTTGAAATAATTGAAATTTTATTTTTTAAATATTGACTATACCAATCGTAGGTTAAATTAATAGAGTCTTTAAAATTATATTTTGAATTCCAATTTAGTTTTTTAATAGACTTAGAAGAGTTTAATTGAATCGAATAACTTTCCTTTTTTTTTTTTTTTTTTAATATTTATTTTAATTTTTTTTTTTTTTTTTTTTTTTTTTATTTTTTTTATAATGATTTAATTTAATTTAATAATTTTTTTTTTTTTTTTTTTTTGAAAATATAATTTTAATATTTTTATTACTTTTTCTTAATATTAAATTCACAATAGATTTTACAGATTTAGTTTCTTTGTAAGAAGGACCAAAATTCCATGCTTCGGAAAATTTTCTAGGATTGAAATAAAGTTTCATTGCCAATAATAAATATCCATTAAGTGGGTCCAATACATGCTGCCAAGGTCTAATGTGATTTGGATTTCTTAAAATTAGTTTGCTGTCATTTTTAATTGATCTTATACAATCAGGAATTATTCTATTTTTAGACCAGTCCCCCCCCCCTATAACATTTCCTGCTCTAACAGTGGCTAACCCAATTTCGGATTTATAAAAAAACGATTTTAGATAAGAAGCTGATATAATTTCAGCTGCAGCTTTTGACGAGCTATAAGGATCAATTCCTCCTAAATTATCAGTTTCTTTATAAAATTTTAATTTATCTGAATTTTTATAACATTTATCAGAAGTAACAATTATTATGGACTTTAATTTGGGAATATTTTTTCCAATTTCAAGTATATTTAATGTGCCTAAAATATTAGTTCTAAACGTTTTTAAAGGAAATTTATATCCATCAAAGACCAAAGACTGCGCTGCCAAATGAAAAATAATTTCTGGTTTGTTCTTATTTAAAATTTTTTTTAAAAAATTATAATTCTCTATATTTCCAAAATAACTATTAACTTTTTTATATTCTACATATTCTTTAAATAATTTTTTTTTATTATCATTTAAAGATAATCCTGTTATTTTTGCACCAAAATTTAATAAAATAGATGTAAGCCAGATACCCTTGAAGCCGGTGTGCCCTGAAATAAAGACACTCTTATTTTTATAAAAATTCCTTATTTGATCCATGGAGCTTTTTTGTTTTTAATCAATTTATTTAATAAATTTTTATCTCTTAAAGTATCCATGCACTGCCAGAAACCATAATGTTTATAAGCAACTAGTTGTTTTTTTTTAACCAAATCTTCTAAAGGTGACTTTTCTAACATATCGGCGTATTTTTTTATAATTTAAAAATTTTTGTATTAAATACAAAAAAACCACCATTAATCCATCCGCTGCTAATTTGTGGTTTTTCTTTAAAAGAATTTATTAAATGACCTTTAAGCGTAACTTCACCAAATCTTGCTGGTGGTCTAACAACAGTCATTGTCCCAATTTTTTTTTTCTTCAAATGGAAAGTTAGTAATTTTTTAATATTTTGATTTGTAACACCATCGCCATAGGTAACCATAAAATTACTCTCTTTTACTAAAAATTTTTTTAATTTAAGGATTCTTCCACCTGTATTTGTATGCTTACCTGTAAAAACAGTTTTGACTTTAAATTTAAAGTGATTCTTTGCGAAAAAATTTGCTATTACGTTACTTTTGTAACCTAGCGCTAATATAAAATCATTAAAACCAAATTTATAATATATTTTTAAAATATGAACTAAAATAGGCTCACCCCCAATTTTTACCATCGGCTTAGGTATTTTTTTTGTTTGCTCTGAAAGCCTTGTTCCTAATCCACCGCACAAAATAACTACTTTCATAAATTATTTTTAGTATTTAATTATTTTATCTATTTTTTGAAAATTATTTAAGGTTTTTAAGATGTTTACTTCGAAAGGCACTTTCGTAATATTCTTACTTATATCTGATAAAATTTTATTTAACATTAGAAATAACGGATACTTAACATTTGAATATTTTTTATTATATATACAACATCTATTATTAAAAATAATAAATTGACCTTCATTTTCAGAAAAGTTTATTATGTATCTATAATTTAAATTTTTAAAGATTAATAAACGCAATCTTTTTTTTGCTTTATTGTCTAAATCTATATTAATTTTAATACTCTTGGCCTTAAAACTAAATAATGCTTTGTTTCTTTCAAAAAAAACTTTTTTTATGGACCTAATTAAATATTTTTTATCTTTAAAGTAAATATCTAATAAAGAAAAAATATGAAACAAAACATCAAAATAGATAGGCATTTTTGCATCATGTTTTTTTAACTCTCCGTATCGATATTCATTTAATTTATCATGCCAAATAATTTCAATATTATTAATTTTTTTATTACTAATATAATTTATAAATTTCTTTAAATATGTTGAATATCTATAAACGTTTGAACAATATATTTTTTTTTTTAATTTTTTTCCAATTCTATAAATCGATTTCGCTTGGCTTAGATTCTCGGAAATAGGTTTCTCAATAAATACATTATAATTTTTATTTAAAGCTAAAATAACAGATTGATAATGCTTGTAAGTTGAGTTGCATATAATAGCTAAAGAATTTCTTGATTCATTTTCTGGAATTTTTTTTTCTAATATTATTTTATTTTTAAATTTATAATTTTTTATCCATTTTTTAAAAAAAAAATTTTTTTTATTTGTAATACATATTATATTATTTTTAATTTTAATTTTATTTACCAATATTTTTATAATCTGTCTTGACCATCTTCCTCCCCCCACAATCACCAGCTGATTTATATTTAACATTAAAGTTTTGTTAAATAATAAGTAATGCTATCTAAAGGAAATATATGGCTTAAATTATACTCATAAAAACGTTTATATTTATTAGCAAATAAAGTTAAAATTTTTTTTAAAAAACTATTTTTTAATCCTTCATTAAAAATAATATTGTTCACTTTAAAAGTTGCCCTTGAGTATTCTAGATTTTTAAAATAAAAATTATCAGGATCAAAATACATAAAATAATCTACTGTAAAAAAAGTTTTATGTGTTGGATCAATAAAGGCCCAAACGGATCTAAAGTATGGACATGTAATTTTTACAGTGCCACCTTTTTTTAAAATTCTATAAATTTCTTCCACTACTTTTATTGGCTGATGTAAATGTTCCAACGCATTGTCCATAACACAAAAATCAAACTCCTCATTCTGGAATGGATAAGGAAATTGATCTAAATTATGAATGACATCAGCATGTGAACTTTTGTTAAAATCTACTCCTACAGAACCAGACGTTTTCTTTTTTCCACAACCTAAATCTAAAATTTTTAAATCCGTCATTTAATAGACATCATTTATATTTTTTTTAAAATCTACTGCTGAAACAATGTTGATAATTTTATTTTTAACATTATTTTTTCTTAGATAATCTTTAATTTCCTTAAAAATATGCCAAGACAAATTTATAATAGGAGTTGAAGAATTGTCCCTAAAAAGAAAATGGTCAGAAATAATTGGAATTTTAGTTCCTGGAATGTAGTGTCCGATTTTAGGTGATTTTGGTTTTTCATAAGCACATTTTAAGTATTTTTCATTAATTTTCAATAAACTTATCAATATCGCCGCCCTACCTGGAAAGCCTTTAGCAATTAATCTGCCATGTTTGTAAAATAATTTTTTAATTTCTTTTTTTTTATTAAATTTCCATATTTTAATATTATTTCTCATTTCTCTAAATTTTAGAAAAAAAAGACTTTCTTTTTGAAGAACTATTTTAATATTTTTTTTTAATTTAAATTTACTATTCTTTCCTAAATATACTCTAATATTCCCTCCGTATCTTTTAGGAAACTCACATCCTATTATTTTTAAATTTAATAATTTTGAAATAAAAAAAAAAGATTTTAAACTATAGGTCCTAGGATGCTCATGATAAAAAGTATCAAATTGATTCTTGCTTAGAATAGAACCTAAGTAGTGATTTTCAATTATAATAATTGTTTTTGGTCCAATAATTTGTTTAAGAGCGTTAATTAATTTTGTTAAATTATTAATATGAGCAAAAACATTTGTGAAAGTTATTATATCAGGAAAGCCAAATAAAATTTTAATTTTTTTTGCTAAGTTTACTGAAAAATATTCATTAAAAGCAAAATGTTTTTTTTTAATATCAAAAAAAGCATTGGTAGGCTCCACTCCTATAGTTTTACATTTATTACTTTTAAAAATATCTAACAAACTTCCGTCGTTACATCCGACATCTATTACTAACTTATTATTTAATGTATCAAATTTTTTTTTATAAGATGCAACTAAATCCTTCATTCCATTAATAACGTCTTTGGTTAAGTTGGATCTATAATGATAACTTCTTGGGAATAAAATTTGTTTTGGGATTAAAAATTTTTGATATGCAGTAAAACAATTTTTGCAAAATAAGATATGAGTTGGATAAATTTTATTTTCATTTTTAGAGCCTATTTTTTTGAGATCGTCGCACAATGGGTTATTTCCTAAATTTAATACTGTGAAAAGTTTATCTGCAAAACAAACTTCACATCTACTAATTTTTTTAATTTTCATATATTTTTTTTATTAAAAATTTTTCTATATAAATAATTAAAAAAAGATAAATAAACATTTATAAATAAAAAATTTTTTACTATATGATTATAAAAGGAAATATATTTATAGTTTTTCTTGTCTTTAAAAAATACAATCTTTAATAAACATGGGATAAAATTTCTTAGAGAGTTATTTTTGCAATAATAATACCTAAAAAATGATAGACCATTCTTTCTATACTCATCTAAAATTTGAGGCATTCTAATTATTTCTATAAAATCCCATAAATTCCCCCACTCTCTTATTCCTAAAAGATTAACACTTAAAGGGTTAGCAACAAAATATGCTTGTGATTTCGAGAATGACTTAGCAAAAATTTTAACATGGGGGCAGGTATTTTCAAAAGAAGAAAAAACTCCTGTTTTGATTAACAAACCTTTATCTATTATATTTAAATTTTCTCTCCATTTTGTGGTTCTAAAAATTGATAGAAATGAACCCATAAGATAATCAAACGAAATATCAGGATCAATAAGCTCAAAAAATCTTAAATAGCGATCTTTTTTTTTTTGGGAAATTTTTTTTAAATTTTTTGGAATAAAGTTGGTATTAAATTTTTTTTTTGATTTAAAAACAAATTCTGATTCTAGATTAAATGAATTAACGTAAAAAAAATCAATATTTTTTTTATTTAGAATTTTATTTAATTTTTTAAATGCTTGCGGTAGCAATAAATCATCATTTCCTATAATCCAGGAATATTTTCCTTTGGCAAGTGATACTGATTTTAAAATGTTATATCCTACCCCAAAATTTTTTTTATTTTTTTTAAAATTTATAGAAAATTTATTCTTATAATTGTTTACTATTTTATTTACTCTATTCCCGGAATTATTGTCGGAAATACATACTTCAAAATCTAAATTAAAATTTTTCTTAGCGATATAAATTGAATTTAAACAATTATTTAAACACTCTTCTCTTTTATAATTTGGGATGCATATTGATAGTAACATTTTAATTGTTTACAATTTTTATTATACAAATATTTATCTTCTTGTTCCAGATATTATTCAAATGTTCTACTGCAGAAGTGCTATTATAAAAATAAATATAATCTATTAAATTTTTCTTAAACAGATAGGGAAATTTATTTAAATCATGTTTAATGTCTGCATTATACCGATCTGACCAATCCACTCCTATCGTTCCATATTTTTTTTTCCATATTTAAGATCAAGTATTTTAAAATTTTTTTTTGATTTTTTGGATTATAAAGTAAATATTCCAGATTTCATTTATTTATATTGTTTTAAATTTTTCTTGTGACTATAAAAATTTTTTCGAGATCTTTATTATAATTTAAATTGATCATTACATTTATTATAAATTTAAGGTTGCTTTGATATCGATTATCGCTTGATTAAGTTTAAGTTTAGGTTTCCAAAATAACTCCTTAAAAGCTTTGTTAGAACTGGATAGAGAAATCGGCACATCCCCTTCTCGACGTTTAGTATATCTAAAAGGAATATATATCCCTGTTTCTTTTTCAAAAGCTTTTATAACTTCTAAAACAGTTGAACCTTTGCCGGTACCAAAATTGTAAATTTCTACTCCTTTTTTAGATTGATTATTTTTTAGCATTGCAATATGTCCTTCGGCTAAATCCATAACATGAATAAAATCTCTAATACAAGTTCCATCTCTAGTGTTATAATTATTTCCATATACCTTTAAATATGGCAATTTTTTTTGAGCAACTTTGACAATGTAGGGCAAGAGATTATTCGGAAGTTCTTTGGAGTTATCTCCAATTAATCCGGAGGGATGATTGCCAATAGGATTAAAATACCTAGCAATTTTAAAAATCCATTTAGGATCTGATTTAGCAATATCCATCAAAATTCGCTCTATAATATATTTAGAGGTCCCGTATGGATTGGTGGTTTTACCAATTTGATCAGTTTCTTTCCAAGGCAGTTTTTGGTTTTGATTATATACCGCAGCCGAAGAACTAAAGATAAGTTTATAAACTTTATTTTTTTTCATGCATTCTAGTAAAGATAAAGTAGAATGAATATTATTTTCTAGGTAAGCAATAGGTATTCGATTACTTTCATTAACCGACTTATAACCTGCACAATGAATAACAGCTTGGCATTTATGTTGCTTAAAAATTAATTCTAATTTTTTTTTGTTTTTTATATCTAATTTATAAAAAATAATTTTTTTTTTACTAATTGACTCCATTTTTTTAATAATACTGGGGTGGCTGTTTGAAAAATTATCAAGAATAATTGGTATATAACCATTTTTTACTAGAGATAAAACACAGTGTGATCCTATATAACCAGCCCCTCCAGTAATTATAATTTTTTTCATATTTTAATTTCTTAATTTTTTTTATTGTTATATTCCATTACTTTTTTATCTATTTTATTTTCTAAGACGTTAAAAGTAATATTATTAACAATTTTACTATTATAAAATAGAGCAATTAGATATTTATTTTATATTTTTCATTTCTTTTTTTTTATATCGCCGTTATTAACTTCAAAAACAACATCGCAGTATTTATGCAGTTGCTTTTTATGCGTAACAATTATAACTGTTTTATTTTTTTGAAAATCAATAATGTTTTTTATAATTTTTTCTTCGTTTTTATCATCTAAAGAATTTGTAGCCTCATCCAAGATTAAAATTTTAGGATTTGCATACAATGCTCTGGCTATTGATAGTCTTTGTCGTTGACCACCGGAAAAGTTATTCCCTAGTTCAGTTATTTGGGTCTCAATTTTTTTTGGTAATTTTTGTATAATTTTTTTTAATCCGGTTATTTCCAAACATTCGTTTAGCTTATTAAAATCTAAAGAATATTTTTTTGACCCCAAAGCAATATTATTCTTAATTGAATCTTCAATAAAATAAGAAAACTGCTGAACATAACCAATGTTACTTTGCCATGATCTGATATCCTTAAATATATCTATGCCGTTTATAAGTATTTTTCCTTTTGTTGGTTTTATAAGTCCTAAAATTAAATCGATTAATGTTGTTTTGCCAGATCCACTTTCTCCAATTACTCCTATTATCTTACCGAAATCAATTTGAATATTGATATTATTTAAAACATAATTATTTTGACCATCATATTGAAAAAAAACTTTTTCAAGTTCAATATCTTTATCAACAAAAGTTATTTTTTTTTTATTAGATATAATTTTTTTATCTAAAAAGTGTAAATTCATTTCTTTATAAATAATTTGTAATGATGCCTGAGAATATTTAATTTTGATCAACGAGTTAATAATTCGATTAATAGAAGGTAAAATTTTTAAAGCAGAAAAAGAAAAGACTCCTAATATAATAATTATTTGATCATTTGAGTAATCAAATGAGAGAAAAATATTTATAATTAAAAAAAAACAAATAACACCAAAAAATTCAACATAATATCTTGGTAATACTGACAAAAAATTTACATATTTGTCAATCTTAGAGAGTTGGTTAATCTCTGAACTAAAATATTTATAAAATTTATTTTCTAAATTATAAATTTTAAGATCTTTAATATTTCGAATACTTGCTTGCAATTGACGCAATGAAATTAATTGATGTAATTGCCTTTGCTTTCCCCATCTTTTTAAATATTTATTAAGAATATAAACAAAAAATAAAGAAAAAAAACCAATTATAGATATAAATAAAAAAAAACTAAGTGGACTTAGATAAATCAAAATTAAAGAGATTGCAAATAATATTATGATTTCATTTAAAAAAACTAGAAGTGAAGCCAGAAAAACATTAATAAAATTTGATATTTCAATATTTATATTTTGTATTAGAGTTGAAGATCCTTTTTTTAAAAAAAAAGAGTAGTCTTGATTAATGTAATTATTAAATATTTTTTTAGAAACGCTACTACTTAAATCTGCTGAAAATTTTGCATTAAAAAAAGTAAAAATTGTAAAAAAAAAAGTTTTTAAGGAAAAAATAAAAATAAAAATTACAAGTAATACAAAAATAAACTTATCGTTAGAAATGCTAAAAAATGAAAAAATACTAAGAATTTCATTATTTATATAACTTCCATTCATTAATTGATTATTCAATGAAGAAATAATAGGAATAATCAATCCAATTCCTAGCATTTCTAAAGCTGCGCCGACAGCTGAAAAAAACAATATCAATAAAAAAGAAATTTTTTCTTTTCTATTTAGTAATAAAAAAAAAGTTTTAACGTTTTTAATCATAAGATTTTAATTTTCTAATTGCCTAAGCTTAAACTAAATTTTTTAGTAAATTATCCCACATTGAACAATCTTTTTTAATAGCAGGATGTTTAATATATTTTTTTATATAAACTTCATTCAAAATTAATCGATTTTTTATAATTAAATCTGAATATTTAACTTGATCTGAATTCATATCCACAAGTCTTGCTTTAGTTTCAAAAAACATTGATAAGATTCTAGATGAAAAACCTAAATTAAACATTATTTTATCAAATAATAAAGTTATAGGTTTGTTTAGTAATATTGCAATTGAAAGCGATGAAGAAGAATGCGCAAAAACTCCGCTTGATTTTTTTATAAGTTCAAAAGTTTTATTTTTTATAAAATTTCTATTATTGAAATAATTATTATTTTTTGTAAAAGTAGTTTTAGGATGCGCTGCTATAATAACCTTATAACCTGTTTCTCTCTCAAAATTATTAAAAAAATTATTTAACAATGAGTAGTATTCTAATTTTAAATTATTTATATCCTTTTTTTTATATAACCGAGTATCATAAAAATCAAAAAAATCAGGATGATGGAATATATCTTCGTCAAGAAAAGTTACATAATGATCAAAATTAAATTTATTGGTATTTTTAAAAAATAAATGTTTTTCATAATCTTTATAATGAATATAAATCTTTTTTGATTTAGAAAGATGCAAGTTTACAAAATTTTCCCAAAAAATATCTGAAACCATAACATAATCATAATAAAATTTGGTATTTATATTTTTATTTTCTCTAATATTCTTATTTAAAATAGCAAAAATTTTTTTAAAAAAAAAAATAAAAAAAATAAAATTTTTATACTTAAAGATTAAATATATAATTAAAAAAATAAACTTGAATTTATTAACTAAATTATGATGAAAAAAATTTGGTAATGTCCCTGTTAAAATAGTAATTTTTTTTGAGTTGATATTTTTACTTAGCTGCGTTAAAAAATTTTTAATTTTATTTTTTTTAAAAGAGTTTTTTAAAAATAAAGCGGAAAAATCTAAAATGTAATTAAAGTTTTTTAATATTTTTAATTCTTCAATTCTTTTTAAAATATAATATTTTTCAATTTTATTTTCTAAAGAATTTACTTTATAAGAAAATGCATTAATTTTTTTTTGATTTTTTAAAAAAATTTCTGAAAGGTCAAAAAAAGTAACGTCAAATAAACTTTTTAATTTTTCAAAATTTAAGTTGTTATAGTCAGTTAAGTTTAATTTATAAATCAAAATAACTGCAATTTTTTTTTTCATATAATAGAAAAATAATTTAATATAATTTTATTTTATATATAACAATGAATTAAAATTAGTTATATCTGGACACATAATTTGATTAAAAGTAAAAATTAAATTAAAATAATTTTACTTTTAAAATATATTTTCATAATTCTTATATTATATTCAATTTAATTTTATTATTTTATTTGTTTTAGAAGATTTCCTAGCCGCCATTATAATCTTTAAAACTTTTTGACCATCTTTTAACGTAGCGAGCTTAGGTTTTTTTTTAATAAAATTATGTTTGTTCTTTTTTGTTATTTTGATGAACTCGTCAAAAACTTTCTTGTAAGTTTTTTTTATACTTTCTTTTGGAATGCTAATTTTTTTCCATTTATTATTATAGTGCCTTATATTATTTGTTAAAAAATTTAATTCTATACTACCTTTTTTTCCAGATATATAAAATTTTCTAACCCTATCTCTCCTGCAAAAATCTAAAGAAACGTTTATATAAAATTTTTTTTTATTATGTAAAATTAAATTTCCCAAGTCTTCTACATCAATTTTTAAATCACTAGTTTTTTGTATTTTACAAAAAACTTTATCAAAATCTCCTAACAAGTATAATAAATAATCAATTTCATGACTTAGTTCCAGCAATACTCCACCTCCAAATCTTTTTTGTGAACTAACACTATTCTTGTAAAGAGTATTTCTCCAGTCAGGTAGATATTCTCCAACTTCTACTCTTCCAAATAAGATTCTTCCTATTTTTTTATTTTTAATTATTTCTTTTAATTTCTGCACTGAATTTAAAAATCTTAAATTGTAACCAATTTTAATGATAAGATTTTTTTTTTTAAATAATTTAATAATGTTTTCCGCTTGTCTTAATTCGGAAGATAAGGGTTTTTCAATTAAAAGATGACTATTTAAGTCAAACAATAGTTTGCAAAATTTTAATCTTAAACTTGAAGGATTTGCTAAAATTGACAGATTAGGTTTAAAATCAATTATTTCTTTGTTGTTTTTTAAAAAAAAATTTTTTTTTTTTTTAATATTGCTAATAGAAAAAATTCTAAGAGTATAATTAGGGTAAAATTTTTTTATAATTTTATGGTATCTTTTTCCAGCATTTCCATAACCAACTATTAAAATTCTATCTTTCATTCTTATATTTTTAATATAGATTTAAAAATTTTATGAATTTTTATTTTATAAAATTTTTTCAATGTTAACTAATTATTCTATTTGATATTATTTTAAACTAACACAAAAAAATAATTCATTTAATTGAAAAGCCACCATCTACAAAAATATTCTGACCTGTTATATAGCTTGACATTTCAGAAGATAAAAAAATTACCGGACCTATTAAATCATTTAAATTTGTCATTCTTTTCAATGGAACTTCTTTTGAATAATTTTTTATAAATAATTTTCCTTGCGCCCCCTTAAGTCCTCCAGGACTTATCATATTACAACGTATTTTTGGACCCAGTGTTGATGCCAACCATTTGGTTAAATATAAAGATGCAGATTTACTGCAGGAATACCCAGCTGGATTAAATATTTTGGTGTTTTTGTAAATATTATTTTTTGGAGAGCATTCTGAATAAATCGATCCAAAATTTATAATACTAGCACTTTTAGATTTTAGTAATAAATTGTGTAAATTTTTTACTAAAAAAAATAAAACAGTTACATTTAAATTATATGAAATATCCCAATTATCGATATTTTGTTTTTTAAATTCTGTATTCCATCCTTCTAAATCTGATGTTCCTACTGGAGATGCAGAATGAATTAAAACGTCAATTTTTTTGTATTTTTTATTTATTAAATTGCAAAAAAACTCAATTTTACTTCTATTTCTAAGATCGCAATCAACTATAAAAAAATTTTTGCTCAGTTTTTTTTTGAGAGATATTAATTTTTTCTTGTCATTATCAAATAATATAAGTTTGCAGCCGGTCTTCTCTAATTTCTTAGATAAATATGAACCTATTGAACCTCCGGCTCCTGTAATTAAGATAACCTTGTTTTTTAAATTAATCATTTATTTTTTTTAAATAAATATTCACAATAATTGAAATCATTTATAGTATCAATATCTATAGCTCGATCTTCGGGAATTTCATAGCCTCCAACGCTTCCACTAAAAATCCTTTCTTTTTTTAAAATAATTTCTGGCTTTGTCACAATAGAGACGGTTGTTAATTTATAAGTATTAGGAAATTGTTGGCGTTGAAATTTTTTTTTCGATGTATTCGCTAATAAATTAATTTTGTTAGATTTTTCTTTTTTTTTTATCATATTGAATGAAGGATGTAGAGAAGTTCTAGATATTGCCATAGTAGAGTCGTACTTCCCTGTGTCAAACAAATTAATACATCCGATTATATCATCTATTGTTCTGCACGGCGATGTAACCGGTAAGACTAAAATTTTATTTATTTTGTATTTTTTAATATTTAATAAATATTTTACGGCATGTTTCCATGATAGCCATTCTGGACTTTTGTCAGAAGCTAAAGTCGATGGTCTTAAAAAATACACTTTTGCGCCATAATGTTTTCCAATATTAGCAATCTTTTTACTATCAGTTGATAAAATAATTTCGTCAAAATTTTTAATTTTTTTTGCTTGTTTAATAGTCCAATACAAAAGTGGTTTACCACAGAATAACCGAATATTTTTATTTTTTATTCCTTTTGAGCCAGATCTTGCAAATATAAAAATTATATTTTTCATGAATCCCACTTAGGTAAGTTAATCTTATGATTTAAAATTTCTGTACGTAAATTTTTTAAACCATCTCCAACAAAATTTAATAAATTTGACGTTGATATAGCTGCAATTTTTTCATTTTTAAGAAAGTCAATAAAATGTTTATAATTTCCACAACCTCCTGAAATAATATAAGGTTTTTTTAAATTCAAATCATTTAAAATTGATCGGTCAAGACCCTGTCCTGTGCCATCTCTATCAATGGATCTAACCATAATATCTCCTACTGGATAGTTATCTAATTTTTTTAGAAATGCACTGAGTTTAACTTTTGTTTCAATTAAACCCTTATTTTTAAAAATATATTTATGATTTTTAATATTTTTAAAATCAACTGAAGCTATAATTGATTGACTGCCAAAAAAATCGGATATTTCGAACAAAAAATCTCGGTTTTTTGAAAATAATCCTGTATTTATAACGACTTTATCACATATATTTTTCAAAAAAAACTTTGCTCTAGAAAATGATCTAAGTCCACCCCCTAAAGAAAGTGGAACAAATATTTTTTTTGTAATTTTTTCTACACTTTTTAAAAAATTATCGTATTTAATATTTTCTGAAATATTAAGAATAATAAGTTCATCTATATATTTAGAAATATTTTCAAAATTATAGTTTTTTATAATCCAATCTGTGTCACCAATACTATTTGTTATAAAATTTCTACTTTGAACATATTGTCCATCTTTGTAAAGCAAAGAAAAGATAATTCTTTTTCGCAACATTATAATTTATAAAAATTTTTTAAAATTTTTAATCCGCTAGTTTGACTTTTTTCAGGATGGAATTGTACACCAAAAAAATTATCTTTTTCTATTCCAGCAATAAAATTTTCACCGTGATGACAGATTAAAGTTTTATATTTTTTGTTTTCATTAACTGATGCCTTAAAACTATGAGCAAAATAAAAAAAGCAATTTTGCATATTTCGCGTTAACGAAAAATTTTTTGAGAATATTTCATTAAAACCCATGTGAGGTATACTTATTTTCTGGCTAAATTTTTTAAATTTAATATCAAAAAAATTTAAACCCTCTTTTTTTTTAGCTTCTTCACTTGATTTACCCATTAAATGCATTCCCAAACAAATTCCAAGAATTTTTTTTTTTTTAATTAATGTAGTTTCTTTAATTGCTTCAATTAAGTTAAGCTTTTCTAAATATTCTACTCCGGTATTAAACGCTCCGACACCTGGCAAAATCAACATATCGGAGTTTAAAATTTTTTTTGCCTTGTTAGTAACAACGGTATCTACTTCAATATATTTTAAAGCATTAATAATGGATTTGTTGTTACCATAACCAAGATCTATTAGTGTGATTTTAGCTTTTGGCATTTTTAATTCACTTTATTTCAAATTTTGGCTTCCAAAAACCTCTAACCTTTTTGAAAAGTTTTTTATTAGTAAATTTATCTAATATGTAATCAAATTCATTTTTAGTAATTTTATAATAATCTAAATAAATTGGAACTAGATCACTTGGATATTGATTATCGTATAGCTTAACTAAATTAATTCCCTGTTTTCTATCCATCGCTCCTCTTCTGATTTCAATGCATGCGTCTTGATTTGCTCTTCCGAAACCGAATTTTAAATACATAAGATAAGTATGAAGCGAATACAATAGCTGATCATTCTGAGCGAAGTTTGTAAAAGTGCCAACATTACTAATTTTATTTTCTTGAAGACCAAAAAACTTTTTTGCAATTATATAATTTCTATAAGGATCCCAATTCTCAAAATAAGACCAGTGTGTTAATTTAATCTTATTGTAATCTTGATTTTTTTTTGGGTATTTAAAGAAATAATCATTCTTATCGTTTATTTTTTTAATAATTTTATCATAACCATTTTCCAAATAAATTTTTTTTTGATAATCCGTAGTGTAAAAAGGGTTATGTTTTGTTTCACTCAATCCACCGTACTCAACTTCTCCGTCCTCACCATAAAATAATAAGTTGATATTAAAGGCTTTTGCAATTCTAAGAGGCGCAGTCATGATTGCTATCAGCCAACCAAAATAGGGCATACCCATAAATTTAAAACCATAAAGGTTCATTTTTCTCATAACCTCATAATCAAGATCCAAGGTAACTAAATTGATTTTTTGATTTGAAAAATTTTCTAAATTTTTTTTGCCAATCTCGGTTCTTAATGGTGGATTAATGGAAACCGCAAGAGGCTTAATATTAAACTCATTAATTAATTTATAACAAACATACGAGCCGTCTTTTCCTCCACTAACAGGAACGACGCAGTCGAAATCACTAGTTTTATTTTTCTTTACTTCTTTTAATACATTTTCTAAATATTTTCGTCTTTTTTTCCAATCTATAGTTTTTTTTTGCATACTCCAGATACATGCATTACAAACACCATTTTTATCAAATGAAATTCTTGGTCTTGTTGACATGCTTAAGCAGTTTGAGCACCAATGCAAATCAGTTTTTTCTTTAATATTTTTTTTTCGCATAATTTAAATTTTTTACATTTCCTATATCAAACCATTTTTCCACAAACGGGAATGGAACAATTTTTTTCTTTTTTTTAATCAGAAAGTTAATAAAGTCTGGCATATCAATTTTTTTTTGACTAATTTTTTTCAATAACTCTAGAGCGCTTTTTTTTAACACGTAAATACCAATAACAATATTTTCCATATGCTCTGGTTTCTCCTCAAATTTTGTAATATTTTTTTTGTCTACATGTACGTTTCCAAACTGAGATTTTACGATTTTCATTTGTGTTGCAACTGTAAGATCTGCATTTGAAGAAGTATGAAAGTTTAAAATTGACTTATAGCTTACACGAGTCAAAATATCACAGTTTGTTATTAAGTAATTTGAATTATCATTAGAATTTGTGGCAATATTTTTCATACCGCCCACAGTTCCCATTAAATGCTTTTCCTTATAAATTTTAACATTTTTATAAGATTTTGAAATTAAAAATTTTTTAATTAATTCAGATTTATGATAAGTTATAATTTTTATATCATCGAAACCCTCTTTTTTTGCTTTTGATATTATATGTTCCAACAAGGGTTTTTGCTTAACCTTAACCAAAGCTTTTGGGATTTTTTTGGTAATTGAACCTAATCTTCTACCAAAACCACCAGCCATAATTATAAACTGACTATGATTAATCTTATCTTTTTTGAATTCATGAAAATCAACATATTTATTATTTTTGTCAATGATCGGTAATAAACTAATTTTAAATTTTAAAAATTTTTTATTAACACTCTCGGTATATTTTTTATTATAGGTAATAATTGATTTGTTATTGATGATTTTGTGAACTGGGTCTGTAATTTTAATTTTTCTTAGCAATGCTCTTCTAATATCACCATCGGTTAGAGTGCCTAAAAATTTTGAATTTTTTTTTATAATTATTAAAGTTTTGTTTTTAACTTTTTGTAATCTTTGCAAAGCATCGAATAAACTAAAATTATTATAAATAATATTTTTTCTTATTTTCATAACTTTCTATTAAATATCATTTTAAAATTATCTGTATATTTATACACTCATGATAATTATTTAGATATAATAATGGTTTTAAAGATTGTTTTAGTTTTTCTAAAAAATTATTATCCTATTTTAGGATATATTTTTTATGTTTTTAAATGGAAGGAATGCCAAGATATAATTCTGGAAACTTTTGATAAAGATAGAATTGTATATAGTGAACATTCGACTCCTGGTGGCAAACATACTCCTCTCTAAGTTTCTATAGACGAAGTAGTTGAGGATAAAAAGTTAACGTGGCAAATGATTGATAATTTTTGGATACAAAGCCAATGGTCAGCTTCTATTACTACTAAAAGGAATTTTTTGTGAAGTTGCTGCTTCTTTAGACTATTTGTTTGATGAGCATGGTGGTTATGAAATTAAAAAAGATTGGTGGAAAAAAATCCTGCAGATTTTCAAGATCAAGTTAAAAGATATTGCACAAGCTGCAGTGGAGCGCTTCCATTAAAACAAGATTCTGATGGATTTGGAAGGAGAAGAGGTCCAGCTCCAGATACTATTTTAGAAGGAAATCTCAAAAAATTTCTAGATGCAAATTCAACAAAAGTTTAAATGGGACATTACAAAATTTTTAATGAAAAAAAAGATTTAGAACAAATTAAAAAAATTTAAAGGATTGGAAGCCTTTGCATTTTAAACATTTTGTTTCTCATTATCCTGATGATTATGTGGATAAAGTAAGATCAGTTGATCCTTCTATTAGCGGAAAAACAAAATAGAAATTTTATAATTTTAATTTTTTTCCATTTATTAAAATTTTATACTCAGGTTTAAATGTAGCAAATTTAAATTGCCCCCCCATTGCGGATAATGCTTGATTTGATATTCCACCAATGCGTTTAAAGTCTCCATCAGAACCTAAAAATTTTTCTATAAGTAAATTTCCTTGTATTTGTTTCTTCCGCTCTAGAGGACGATAAGCAGAAGTAGGTTTTTGGGGTCTCGTGTAACCATAGAACATAATTTTTTTTGCCAACAACTCATGACATGATACGTAATTTATAAACTCAAATATATTATGGGTAATTTCAGGAACTCTAATGCCAGTATCAAGATAGTAAACATAAGACAAATCAGGGTCCGTAACAGTGGTGCCTTCTAATCTAAAATTAAGCGCAATGTTAATAAATTTTTTTGATCGACTACATAATTCTGTTAATAGTTTTTTCCATTCAATAACTTGAGCAAACCAACCGGTCAAGATTACAAGGTCATACTTCTTTAATTTTGGCAAATCATTTGGGAAATAACCTTTTATAAAATTCAAATTAGGATAAAGAATTTTTCCCTTATTAATAGCTTTTGAGTCAGGATCAATACAAGTATAGTCATATTTATGATCAAATTTTTTTTGAAGAATATCTCCCAATGCTCCGCTAGCACCTCCAACATCTAATATAGACATTCCGTCTTGTAAATATTTTTTATTTAAAAAAGCTCTCTCAGACTCCCAAAGCTGATTATATTTAATTCTGAAATTTGAATATAATTCTGAGTTCAAATTTCCAGCTTCATAAACTTTCATAAATCTTTAATAATCTACAAATTAAATTACAATTTGATCTAGTTGATCTATTAGCGAAAGCAAGAATAAATTATATATATATAAACTATATGGAAATTCACTAAATTAGAAAATATCATAAAACTTTTTCGTCTGAGACTTTTTAATGTTAATTTTTTTTAAGATAGAAACAATTTTATTGCTAACATTTTTTTCTTTTTTGTAATTAAAATAATTTATTTTATTACTTCTTTTTTTATAAATAGAATCTATAGCTTTTTTAATCATAAATCTTTTTGGTGCAACATTGATTATGCTCTTAGCTTTTATTCTTCCTTGTTGTCTCTGACCGATATTTATTGAAGGTTTTCCAAAAATTGGCATTTCAAGAATACCACTGGATGAGTTACCTATTATAGTATCTGCGATTTGAAGAAGTGAAAGATGTCTTCTACTTCCTAAATTTTTAAACAAAAAAGAATTACTATTTTTATTTATGAAACTTGTAATTTTTTTAAATATTATATCATTAAAAAGATCAGATCCAGGCATTGTAAATATAATAGTTTTGTCCGTATAATAATTTAATGCAGCTATTATTTCATTAACTAGATTTGTAGTTAGTTCCTTTGTAATCTCTGGATGTATACATATTAACAAAATATTTTTTCTAAAATTAATTTTTAAAAATTTTTGAAGGTCTTCTTTGTTAAAAAGATTTGTCTTGTAAATATTTTCCGTCCCCAAAGATCCAACATTGTAAACAAAATGCGGATTCTCACCTAATTGAATAACTCTTTTTTTATAAATTTCATGTGTAACAAAATGAAAATTAGACATTTTTGTAATGCAATGTCTAAATCCATCATCTAAAGAACCTTGGGTTAACTCACCTCCATGAATATGGGCTATAGGAGTTCTTTCTAAATAAGCTGCTAAAGTAATTGCAAACACTTCGTATCTATCACCCAAAACTATAAATAAATCAGGCTTATTTTTTTTTATTAAAGATGAAATACTCATTGATAAAACACTCATATCATTCAAGAGTGATCTTGATGATTTGGTATTATTGGTAATTAAAATTTTTTTATATATTTTAATCTTCTCACTTTTAATCTCTTGAAAGCTAAAACCGTGTTTTTTGGAAAAATGCGATCCGGTTCCAATAATTTTTAGATCAAAATCTTTGATTTTATCTAATTTTAAAATTAAATTTTTTAGCAAACCAAAATCTGCTCTACTGCTCGTTACTAAAAAAATCTTCATAATTTATTTTAATTTAATAAAATCATCTGTATTAAAGTTTTTAATAGATTTCTTTCCTAACAACTTTTTAAAAAAAACAGGTGAAATTCCTATTCCGGGTCTTTTGCAAGTAATATTTTCTATAGTAAATTTTTCATTTTTTTTAATAAATCTAGAGGCTACTATTGATTTTCTTACGATATTAATATTTTTTTTCTCTGAAGTAGTGACATGTTTTATTTCGCTACCTAATATTTTCTCCACTATTCTAATATCATCTACCATTAGTTTAAATTCACTTGGATTAAGGCTTGATTTATGATCAGGTCCAACTAATCTTTTATCTATGGTAATGTGCTTTTCTATAACTTTAGCTCCAATAGCAACTGCTGCAATACTTGCAATAGATCCTAGGCTATGATCTGAAAATCCAACAGGTAATTTAAATTTTTTCTTTAAACTGTTAATAACTCTTAAATTTATTTCTTCAAATGGAGTCGGATAAGATGAGGTGCACTGCATTAAAGTTATATTATTTCTAGATGTGCCGTTTTTTACTAAAGTCCTAATCGCCTTATCAATATCAAGAATATTGGACATTCCTGTAGATAAAATAACTTTCTTTTTAAATTTTCCCAACAACTCGAGATAAGGTGTATTGTTAATTTCCGCTGAAGGTACTTTAAAAATTTTAATATTAATTTTCTTTAGAAAATTTAAACTATCCTCATCAAAGGCAGATGAAATAAAAATAATTTTTTTTTTTTTACAATACTGGATACATTTAAGATGCATGCCTCTCGTAAGTTCTAATTTTTTTAACATCTGAAATTGATTCTCTTTCTTAAAAAATTCATTTTTTTGGTATTTGGCTTTTGGTGCAAATTTCGTAGCTATATTTTCAGCTTTAAATGTTTGAAACTTAATAGCGTCAGCCCGAGCAGCTACAGCTGCATCTATAAGTTTTAATGCCTTTTTTAATAATCCATTATGATTTACTCCGGCTTCTGCAATAATAAAAGTTTTATGATTATTCATTCTTTTTTAAAGTTTTTTTATTTAAATTTTTTTTAATATAAAGACCGGCTCCTATAATGCTGCCCTCGCCTATAGTGATATTATTTTTAATTATTGCTCGACTTCCAATAAAGACTTTATCATTAATAACGACTCCTCCGTTAATTGTTGCTTCTGTAGAAATATGCGTATGACTACCAATAATAACATCATGCTCAATCAATGAGTTGGTATTAATAATGCAATTATCACCTATTACAGCGCCAGCATTAACAACTGCTCCATGCATAACTATTGTACCATGACCAATAACAGCGTGTTTAGAAACATAGGCTAAAGGTGATACAATAGAAGGTATTTTAAATCCCAGATTCTTTATTTTGTAAAATAGCTCAACTCTAATTTTGTAGTTTTTAATCTGACCAACTGTAACAAAGGCAGAGTTATTTCTTGTTTGTTTCTTATTTAAATAGCTTTCTGGAAAAACTTTGTAATTTAATATAAATTTTTTTTGTTTTTTTTTTTCAATAATTCCTTTTATTGTATATTTTTTTTCACTTTCGATTACATCTATACATGACTTGCAATGACCTCCTCCGCCTATTAAAATGATTTTTTTCATCAAATATTATTTTTGCATATTAAAATATGATGCGCTGCTTGGAAGGTTAATGCATGACTTATAAATTTTTATTGTCTGAGTAAGATTCATTTTCGGCATTTTCTTAAAGTGCTTTAATGTGTGCAGGGGTTTCCAGGCAGGTCTTAAAAAAATTTTATTTTTATGTCCTAATTTTAGAATCTTGTTTCTTTTTTTTATTGAAGAGTTATTAATATATATTGTATTTAACCAATAATTACTTTTGGAGTACTTTTGCTCACTAATAAATGTAATTCCCTTTACTTTTTTAAATTCACTATAATATCTATTAAATAGTCTTCTTTTAGATTTTAAAAATTTATTCAAATTTTCAATTTGCGCCAATCCTAAAGCGGCATTTAAATTTGCCATTCTAAAATTATAACCAACTTTGTTATGAATATATTCCCACTGATGTTTAATTTTTGCAGTAGACGAGAGATGCCTTATACTCTGAGCTATGGACTTATTATTTGTTATGATGGCTCCTCCACCACCAGTTGTTATGATTTTATTTCCGTTAAAACTTATGCAACCTATGTCTCCGAAAATTCCTGTGTGCTTATTATGAAAAAAACTACCTAAAGATTCTGCAGAGTCCTCTAACAACTTCAATTTATATTTATTTGCAATTTTTAATATTTCATCAATTTTACAAACATTACCAAAAACATGAACAGGAATAATGGCGCGAATTCTTCTATTAGTTTTTTTATTATAGCATCCATTATTTTTAACAATTGAAATTTTTTTTAAATAATTTTCTAACTTAATAGGATCAATTCCTAGAGTCTCTAATTCACTATCAACAAAATGTGGAATAGCATTGCAATACATAACTGCATTTGCGGTGCCAGAGAAAGTTAAACTTGGCAATAAAACTTCATCATTATTTTTTACACCTAGAGCAATTAAACTAAGATGCAATGCTTCTGTGCCATTTATAACTGAAATACAATATTTTGCTTTTGTAAAATTTTTAATTTTTTTCTCAAATTCATCAATAAACTTACCTCCTCCTATAGAAGAGACATAATTTTTTTTTAACGCTTGAAGTAAATATTTTTTTTCATTACCAACAAAAAAAGGCTCATGCAAGGAGTAACTTTTTTTTTTTCCCAAAATACTTTTAATTTTTTTTATAATGATATTTTCTAATGACATTTTAAATTAAAAAATTAGAATTGTTTTTTAAAAAAATTAAATAAGTTAAATATTATAAACATCTGAATTATAACATTTAAGATTATTATTATTTCTAAACCAACTAATTGTCTTATCCAGGCCTTTTATAAATCCTTTTTTGCCTGCGTATTTAGGATTCCAATTTAATAGAGTTTTTGCTTTTTCATTAGATGAAAATAATCTGTCTACTTCAGTTTTTTTTTCTCTAATTCTTTTTTTATCTTCAATTACTTTGAATGTAAAACCAAAATCTTTTTGCAAAATTATCATTATATCCTTAATTGAAATTTCAAATTTACTACCAACATTTATCACTTCTCCATAAATATTATTTTTTTTAATTGCTGCAATAAATGCTGCTACGGTATCATCAACATAGGTAAAGTCTCGTGTTGGAAATAAATTCCCTAATTTAATTAACTTTTTATTATTTAGTAATTGCGTAATAATTGTTGGTATAATTGCTCTTGCAGATTGTCTTGGACCGAATGTATTAAATGGTCTCAAAATGCTTACTGGTAAATTATAAGATCTATAATACGAAATAGCCATTTGATCTGCAGCAATCTTAGAAGCGGCATAAGGGGATTGCGCACTTAATGGGTGACTTTCTTTTATAGGCACCGTTTGAGCTGTTCCATAAACCTCACTGGTTGATGTTATAATTGTTTTATAAACATCATTTTTTTTTGCTGAATTTAAAACATTATAAGTTCCAACAATATTTGTATCTATGTAACTTTTAACGGCTTTATATGAATATGGAATGCCTATTAAAGCAGCTAAATGAAAAATTATTTCCTTTTTCTTTGTGTTCTGAAAGATAATTTCATCGTCTCTTATATCCCCAAATACTACTTCTAAATTTTTTAGAATGTCTATGTCTAAGCTATCTAGCCAACCTTTTGAGTTTCTAGAATTATAAAATACAAAAGCTGTAACTTTATGATTTTGTCTGACTAATTCCTCAACTAAATGGGACCCTATAAATCCACATGCGCCAGTTACTAAAATATTCATAATATTAACTAAATTATATTCTTAATTTACATTAAAATATATATTTTTAATAATATATTCTTTATAATAAAAACTGTTGACGTTAATTTTTTAATTTAGATTTTGTAGTAATAGTCTTAATAAACGACTTTATAAAAAATATAAATAAATTATATAAGAAAAATTTTTCAAAAATTTTTTTAGAAACGATCTAACCAAAAGTAGGGCTTACTCAAAATTTAAAATTATTCCGAATTGCATGTTTTTATTTTTTAATTTTTCTATATTTTATTATATTTTAGTTTACAAACACGAGTGGACAAAAATTAATTGCGGGTAATGATTGGAAATTATAGCTTTAATCGATTTTTTTTATTGCAGTAATTAAATTACTTTATTTTACCACTCTGGTTAACGTCTACTATTCTTTTTTGATTTTTTTTTTCATAATCAGTTTCACTATTTGCAACAAAAGGTCTAAAATTTGAAGGGTTCCAATTTGGTGTAAAAATTTTTAAATCTCCCTCTGTATATTTTTTATTAAATAATTTATAATTTTTTCCATTAATTTTGGGTGAATTTACTTTTTTTAATTTTTCAAGCATGGTAGGTGACACTGTATCGATTGTTGCTTTTTCTCTTCCACCAAAACCATCGGATTCTGCTGGCAAAGGTAG
>Ga0164295_10000831_pt1 | contig 25631 bp, 18 predicted proteins | sample GEODES006metaG_FD_111798 | JGI IMG/M metagenome (GOLD analysis project Ga0164295, IMG submission 111798) | Oligotrophic lake water microbial communities from Sparkling Lake, Wisconsin, USA - GEODES006 metaG | ecosystem: Environmental > Aquatic > Freshwater > Lake | place: USA: Sparkling Lake... | reverse complement strand
TGGGCCATGCCGCGACGAGCGGCAGCCCGGTATTCGCTGCCACGAGCCGGGCGGTGATTCCCATCATTTCAATCGCCAGGGCATGCATGAGTGCCGCCGGCTGCGGGCTGGCGGCGTCGATCTGTCGCAGCCCATCCACCACACTTCCCCCGCCGACCACCAGCAGTGGCGGAGAGTGGACCGGCTCAATGGCAGCCGATCCTCCCGGAGCCTTGGACGATTGGTCTGCAATCGCCCGCAACAGTTCGGCAATTCCCTGCGGCCAGCCGGGCTGGCTGAGCAGACTCCCCCCCAGCTTGATCACCAGCGGCGGTTGTGCGGGTACTCGAGGCTCGCCTAAAGCCACTGGTTTGGCGAATGATCCAAACTGCCACTTCCAGTCTTGGCGGTCGCTCGTCATGGCACCCGGCCTTGAGCGATCAGCGCGAGGCTGTGGGCAGGCGCGGCTCGAGAGATCGCCGATCCGAGCAATTGCCGCAGTTCAACCACCGGTAGTTTCCATGAGAGCCTCTCCAGCGCCGCTCGGGCGAGGCACTCCCCATGCCCCGAGAGCACCAGGCTCGTTGGCCGCCAGCCACAGGCCCGCTGCACCGCTCGCAGCGCCCGGGACACCTGCCTGGTTTGCAGGCGGGCCACCTGCCGGGCCGCGGCCTCCGCATCGCGGTGACAAAAATCGGGGGGATCGATCAACAGCATCCTCGCCAGCCGCACGCGCGCCCCATCTGCCGTGAAGGGGCCGCCGTCGGCGGTGTCGGCTGAGAGAGGGTCTTCTGGTAGGCCTCCCAGCAACAGCCAGATGTCACGCGACTGGGCGTAGAGTTCGCTGGCCACTGGCCGCTTCTCATGGAGCCAACGCACGCGCCGCACAATCGCTGCCACCGGAGTGCGCTCCACGCCGGTGTAGACCAATTCCCGCGTGGCCATCCGCCCCACATCATCGCGGGCCAGCGGTTGCGGTGCGCCATCCAGAAGAGGAATGATGTCGGTGGTGGTGGAGCCGATATCGATCAGAAATGCGCGCGGCGTTTTCGCATGGTGCGCCGCCAGCCGAGCCACGGCATGCCAGTTGGAGGCTGCCGCCTCCAAGGGACGACTCAGGGCCTCTGGCGCAGAAACCAGACTTCCGTCGATCAGATAGATCGCCAGTGGCACCGCAGGCTCGACGGCCCGTGCTGCAGTCTCGAGTGCCCCTACGATGTGCGCCACGCCCGCCCGTCGCGAGGAATAGCAATCGGCAATCTCACCCGTCATCGTCGCCACGATCTGCTGCGGCCGCCGTGCGGCCACGATCCTGCCGAGTGCGTCGGTAAGTTCTTGCCAGCGGCGCCAGAGTTCAAACGGCTCGCTCGTCACCCAGCCTCTGCCGTCGGCCGCCTTCAGGTTGGCTCCGCCAATATCAAAAGCCAACACAGTGGCAGTCGATCCCGTCGGCAGCGGCGCCGGTTGCGGCGAAGAGGGAGTGATTGTCGTCATGTCGTTGTTACAGCGATTGTGCCATCTCCATAGATCACAGTGCCATCGACGCCAAACTGCAACCCGCGCTCCAGGCTCGCTGTCTCAGCAGCCCATTGCGGCTCTTCTCCCCCCGCTGCGGCGAGGAGCGCTGCCAGGAGGCTGCTCGCGGAGAGATGGGCCAATCCCACAAACGAAGTGGTCAGGCGGGGATTCACCTCCAGCACCCGATCGCCGCTGCCGTCGCCTGCCGCTCCGAGGATCATATCGACCCCGACCCAACCGGCTGCCTGCTGGTGGCTGGAATCGCCCGTTCGCCCCGGCCGACTCAGCGCGGCAATCGCCCGCCGGGCCAACTCCTCTGCCCGTCGGGAAAGCACCGGGGGAACTGGCAGCGAGCCGCCGGAAAAGCTTTGGACGGCTGAAAAGTGTTGCAGCACCGGTGGTAGAACGGTGATCCCGCGGGGACCACAAAGACAGGAAACACCGACCGGCACTCCTGGCACAAAAGCCTCGACACGCCGCGGACCGATCGCCACCGGCGCAGGCTGCCCGGCGAGCACTGCCAAGCCATCACAGCCGACGCCGTCAACCGCCTTTTGCACTGCCGGCAGATGAAACCCCACTGGCAGCGGTTCTTCGGCGGCGAGTGTGCGCCCCGCGGGAACCGGCACCCCGCCGGCTGCCAGTTGAAGCACCGTGGCCTGCTTCGAGGAGGCGGTGGCTAAAAACTCCCGGCCCGAGGCGGCTACCTTCCCGCCGGAGGCGCGGACGGCGGAAACTCTCTCCACTAAGATTCCGTCGGTTTCGGGGGCCACGATCAGCGTCCAATCGTGGGCCGCTGCTTCCCGGCAGAGCAGGGAGGCATCTTGGCCGGGAGGCACCATGACCAGTTCCGGCGCCCGCGTGCCTGTCGGAAGAGGCAGTGGGGCCAAGGCATCGGCCAACAGAGTCAGGCTGAGTGTGTGGCACTTCGCTGCATCTGCCACCAGCGCCATGAGCATTGCCCGCCCTTCGCCGGCGATCGCGGCGGCGGTGGCCGGATCGACGGTGCCGAGTCGACCACTGGCCTGATGCATCCCACCGGCACAGCACCATTCATAGAGCAGCACGCGCATGAAGGCTTCGATGGGTAGAGGCTGACGCAGCAGACAGAGTACGATGTCAAATCCGGAAACAAATGCGCGTCTGGTTGTAACAGGTTTTGGCGGGTGCGCGATCCTGGCCAGGCGAACTGTCAGTGTGGCCACAGAAGCAGTCTGTCCAACAAGAAGGAATGCGCGAATGAATTCGATGCTGTGCAGGGAGGGAAAAAGGCTGTTTTGCTTCCGGTTGTGGGTGGCTTTGGTGCTTGCCGGGGTCTGCTTGCATTCGGCACAGGGTCTGGCGATGACCCCGGCAGAGTGGCTGCGCACACAGCCGCAGCCGAATTTTCAGGAGGGTCATCGCCTGCCCCGGCTGACCCGGTTTGGCGGCGCGTTGCCGCTCGATGCCCGCAAAGAACTCGCCGCGCACTGGAACTACACCGTCGAATTCGGGTCGGTTTCCGGAGGTGCCTGCTATATCACCGAGGAAGTGGTGGCCAAGCTCAACGATCGGCGCAGCGACGAGGCGCAGATGGCGGCGTGGGCTCTGGCCGATCCGCGCACCTACCCGCTTTCACTCATCTGCAATCGCAGCCTGCCCGCCCGCCTTCCCCCTGAAACATGGACTCATGACGCGGCAGGAAATCGAATCCAGGCTGAAGCGGGCCACGAATGGCATCCGGGTGTCAACACGCTCTTCAGCCCCGAGGCCCCTGATGAAGTCTGGCAGGCGGCGGGCGACCTGCGGGCCGGGCCGCTGCGGGCGCTGGTGGCCCGTGGGCTGCCGATCGCGATCGTGCTCAATGGCGGGGAATATGGCATCGGGCTACCGGGGGCGATGCAGAAATTCTGGGAGCAGGATCCTGCGATTGTGGCGGCGAAGGGGGAGCGGACCTGGGGCGAATATGTTTCGCAGCGCAAGGGTCGCAGTGAAAAAATCATCGCCGAATCGATGCGGGCGGCCGTGCCGAAGCGGGACTTCTACATCTACTACACCGCCGGGGGCGGAACGCTGCGGAACAAGTTTCCCGGAGTGGAGGACTGGAGCGTCGACTTCGACTCGATCAAGGATGCCTCCGACCTGCCGAGCAACGAACTCTACCACCACTATTTCAACGACGGCTTCACCGGCACGTTCGATATGCTCACATTGGCGCTCAATGCCGTGGCGAAGGAGATCTCCGCCGGCCGAACGCACTCCTATAATTGGGTTAGCGGTGGCTGGAATGACCCCGGTAGGGAGGCCCCGCCCACGCTGGCAGGGCCCGCCGAACAAGCTCCGATCCCCCGCTGGACCGGCTTTCTCACCTGCTGTTTCACTGCCGGCATGATGGGGTGCAACGCCGGCTACTATGCCGACCCGCCGGGGGGATATGCGGCGGCATTCGCGGCGGAGAATCCGCCGCATTGGCTGCGACAGCTTTCGGCCGTGGCCCATGCCCAGGCGCGGATGTCTCACGTGGAAGATCTGCTCCGCGAGGGAGACCTGCTCCCGGGCCCCGACCGGCACAGAATTTCCAGGGCCGATCCGGCCTACGAATTTCCCACCGGCGATCCCACCGCCCGGGTGCTCGTGCGAAGGCACAGCCAGCGCCCTGAGTGGCTCCTCACCGCCTGGGCGGCGGCTGGAGAGGCGCGGGAAGTGACTGTTGCAGTGCCCGATCTGGGGGAAGTGCAACTGCTGGCGATGCCAGAAGCGGCCGTCTACCGGGCCGCGATTGAGGACGGAGTCGCCGTGCTCGACGCCGTCGGATGGTGATCTCAACTCCGTCACGCATCGGGCGTAGCGCATCGGCTGCGGGACGGCAAAAGTTTCGTCGCTGCGCTCCTCAAGCGTTCGCCGATCCCTCCGCCTCCGTCGCTCGATGGGCAAAAGCCATGGATGGCTCTGTTCACGTCTAGCCAGCATCGCCGGATGCGATGCCCGTCGATCGTGGAAACCCTTGGCGTTTCCACCGGTCGACCAAGTGGGCAAAGGCCCTGGATGGCTTTGCCCACGCACAGTGAAGCCGGCAAAAGTTTCGTCGCTGCGCTCCTCAAGCGTTCGCCGATCCCTCCGCCTCCGTCGCTCGATGGGCAAAGACCATGGATGGCTCTGTTCGCGTCTAGCCAGCATCGCCGGATGCGATGCCCGTCGGCGCAGGAAACGCCAGCGGGGCCCTCGACGGGGGCGTTTCCCTCCGCCGACTTAAGTGACAAAGGCCATGGATGGCTCTGTTCGCGTGTACACAGCCGCTAAAAAATACCCAGCTGGTCGCGGGCGGCGTCGGTCATCCGGTCGGGAGTCCAGGGTGGATCCATGACGATCCGCACCTCCACCGCCGACACATTTGCATGGGCGCTGACAGCCCGCTTGGTGTCGGCGATCAGTTGTGGCCCCGCGGGGCAGGCAGGGCTCGTCATCGTCATATCGACACTGACATGCTGCTTGTCGGGAGCATCGGCCGCAGGGGAGAGCGTCACGCCGTAGATCAAGCCGAGGTCGACGATATTCACAAACAGTTCCGGGTCCTTCACCTCTTTGAGAATCTCGCGGACCGAGTCTTCGCAGAGGATTGCCGAAACTGCTGCGCTGGCTGCCGGAGCAGGGGCCTCGCTCGCGGTGCCCGCGACGGGGGCCGCAGTCGCCAGCGGCAGTGGGGAGGCAGCGGGTGGTGGCGGGGCGATCGAGCCAAGACCGTGAGCGGCGGGACCGTCGGCCCGTTTGCCCGACCGCAGTCGCACCCACACTTTCCCGTCATCCACCTTCACATCATGGCTCTGCGTGGCACGCACCGCCGGCATGCTCAGGGCGGCGCCTGTGCGGATGTCGAACTTCGCCCCATGGCGTGGGCAGGCGATTTTGTGGTCGGTCAGTTCGCCGCCGGCGAGAGGCCCGCCATCGTGCGTGCAGACGTCGTCGAGCGCGTAGAACTGCCCGCCCACGCAGAACAGCGCCACCATCTCCCCATCCACCTCAACCAGTTGTGAGCTGGGATCGGCGCACTCGACAACTTCAGCCACCCGCACGAATTCAGCCATCGCTTGCCCTCCACTGGTTCCACACGGCAGCCGTCGGCAGCCGGGAACAGGATCTGTTGTTCAGAAAAAAACGCCCTTCAGGTCACGCGTCTGATCCGGCCACCGATCGCCCGGGCGAGCGCTTCGCGCACCGGCGGGATCGTGATCCGGTCAAAGACCTGCTGGAAGAAGCCGGCCACAACCAGTCGGGCGGCTTCGTCGGCAGTCAGGCCGCGGGCCTGGGCATAAAAAATCTGCTCGTCATCAACGCGGCCGCTGGTTGAGCCGTGCGTGCAGCGCACGTCATCGGCCTCGATCTCGAGGCCCGGGATTGAATCGGCCCGGGCTTCGGTCGAGAGCATCAGATTGTCGTTGCGCTGGTAGCCGTCGGTCTTCTGCGCGATCTTATCAACCTTGATCATGCCGCGCCACACCAGGCGGGAGCGGTCCTGCAGGGCGCCCTTGTAGAGCAGATCGCTTTTACAGTCGGGGGCCTGATGATGCTGGAGGGTGTTGTAGACGAGTTGCTGCCGGCCCTCGGTGAACATCACACCGTTGACTTGAGCATGGGCTCCCCGGCCGACGAGCGCCACATCCTGCTGCACCTGTGAGAGGCGGCTGCCAAGGGCGCCGAGCGTCCACTGCAACCGGCCATCCGCATGCACCCGCGCCTTTTGTCGCGCAAAATGCCACACGCCGGTGTTCCAGTTTTGCAGGTTCACCATCCGCAGCATCGCACCCTTGCCCACCACGATCTCCGTGCCGCCGCAATGGAATCCAGCTGTGGGGCTGCCGGCCGAGCCGCCGCCGGCGGTTTCGGTGAGCAGGGTCGCCTCGGCACCGTCACCGAGCACGACCAACACATGGCCGGTGTCCACGCCCCCCGGCGTGATCGCCGAGAGCAAATGGAGCGGGGCGGTGACGTGCACTCCCGGAGGCACATAAAGAATCGCGCCGCCAGAATGAAACGCCGCATGGAGCGCCCCAAACCAGTCGGAGCCGGAGTCGATCACGGAGAGCCAGTGCGAATGCAGGAGATCGCCATGCTCAGCCAGCAGCCGCTCCGGTGCTCCGAAGAGCACTCCCTGCCGGGCCAGGTCGGCGTCGAGTTCGTCGCGGAGGATATGGCCGTCGAGGGAGAGAACGCGGCCGGCAAGCCGCTCAGAGGGGCCCTCGGCGGAGCCGGCGGCGAACGATTCTGCCAGCAAGCCGGGCGGCACGGCGGCATTGGCGGCGGGCCGTGGCCGCAGGCCAAAGACCTGCGGCTTAAACAGCCGCAGGTCGGTCCGCATCCAATTTTCATCGTTGCGCTGCGGCATCCCCAGGGCTGCGAATCGCTCCCAGGAGGCCCGCTGCCGCTGGTGGATCGACGCGGGGGCCGCGCTCGAGGAGAGGAGCTTTTCGAGGGCGTCGCGATTGAATGCGGCGGGCGCGGCGGGAGCTGTGGCTGTCACTATGGCTGTCACTGTAGGAGTGGGTCTCGTGGTGAGCGTGTGGGGTGGTGGAGGCTGCCGGGGCTCAGCCCACCGAGCCCTCCATCTGCAGTTGGATCAGCCGGTTCATTTCCACGGCATATTCCATCGGCAGTTCCTTCACCAGCGGTTCGATAAACCCACTGACGATCATCGTGCTCGCCTCCGCTTCCGAGAGCCCGCGGCTGGTGAGATAGAAGAGCTGTTCTTCGCCGATCTTGGACACGCTTGCCTCATGCCCGATCGAGACATCCTGCTCCTCGATCTCGATGTAGGGGTAGGTGTCACTGCGGCTCTTGTCGTCGAGGATGAGAGCATCGCAGACGACGCTCGAGCGGCTCTTCTTGGCCCCCGGCTCAACACGCACAAGGCCGCGGTAGCTGGCCCGGCCGCCGTTCTTTGAGATGCTCTTGGAAACGATCCGGCCGCTGGTGTGCGGGGCGGCATGCACCAGCTTGGCTCCGGCGTCCTGATGTTGGCCAGCGGAGGCGAAGGCAATCGAGAGAATCTCGCCGCGGGCCCCCGGCTCCATCATGTAGACAGCCGGATATTTCATCGTCAGATGGCTGCCGAGGTTGCCGTCGATCCACTCCATCACCGCCCCCTCGCGGGCCATGGCCCGCTTGGTGACGAGGTTGTAAATGTTGTTGGCCCAGTTCTGGATCGTCGTGTAGCGGCAGCGGCCGTGCTTTTTTACCACGATCTCCACGACCGCCGAATGGAGGCTCTCGGTGGTGTACATCGGAGCGGTGCAGCCCTCGACGTAATGCAACTGCGCTCCTTCGTCGACGATGATCAGCGTGCGCTCGAACTGCCCCATGCTCTCGGCATTGATGCGGAAATAGGCCTGCAGGGGGAACTCAATTTTCACCCCCTTGGGCACATAGATAAACGAGCCGCCCGACCAGACCGCCGAATTGAGGGCGGCGAACTTGTTGTCGGAAGGGGGGATGATCGTGCCGAAGTATTGACGCAGCAGATCGGAGTGCTCGCGGATGGCGGTGTCGGTGTCGGTGAAGATCACGCCCTTCTTGGCCAGATCCTCCTGCAGCGATCCATACACCACCTCGCTTTCAAACTGCGCCTTTACGCCGGAGAGATATTTCCGCTCGGCTTCGGGGATTCCCAGCCGGTCGAATGTCTTTTTGATCTCCTCCGGCACGTCGTCCCATGTCTTGCCCTGCTGCTCGGCCGGCTTGAGGTAATAGAAGATGTTCTGGAAATCGACGGCGATATCGCCGCCCCAGTGGGGCATCGGCTTGGCATTGAAGATCTCCAGCGACTTCAGCCGGAAATCGCGCATCCAGGCCGGCTCCCGCTTCATCTCGGAGATCTGAGAAACGATCTCGGCATCGATGCCCCGCCGGGCCTTGAAGATGGCGGGGGAATCGGTGCGGAAGTCATACTTGTTGATCTCGCCGAGCGCCAGTGTGCTCGACTCGTTGCCAGGCTGGCTGATGGGTGATTCGATGCCGGTGGCCATTGGTTGATGCCCCTTCAAGCTGGTGGTGGATGAACTGTGTCTGATGGAAAAAAAGATCAGCCGATCGTGGCCGCCTCGGCGGCATTCCGGGCGGCTTCCTCCATCGCCCGTTCGGCGGCTGCCGCGTCGGGATAGGCAGCCCGGATCCGGTCGTAGCCCTGCTTGTGCAGTTCGGCGGCCAGTTCCGGTCCCCCCGATTCCACGATGCGTCCGCCGAGCATCACATGCGTGCGGTGAGGCACGTTGTGCTCCAGAAGCCGTTCGTGGTGAGTAATGATCAAAATGCCCATGTCGGCCCCGCCGATCTTGGCGATGCTCTCGCTGGCCAGACGCACCGCATCGGCATCGAGGCCACTGTCCGTTTCATCCAGAATGGCAAACTTGGGACGCAGCATCGCGAGTTGGAGAATCTCGGCACGCTTCATCTCGCCGCCGGAGAAGCCATCGTTGACGTAGCGGCGGGCGAATTCGGCATCCATGGAGAGCTCGGCCATCTTGGCCTTCAGTTCACCGCGGAATTCCCGCATCGGCATCAATTCTTCCCCTTCGCGACGCTCGGGGTTGCGCACGTTGGTGACGGCATGCCGGAGGAAATCGGCCAACCGCACGCCGGGAATCGACATCGGCCGCTGGAACGCCAGAAAGATCCCGGCTCGCGCCCGCGCATCGGGTTCCATCGCGACAACATCGTGCTCGGCACCATGACTATCGGTGAGCACAATGCTGCCGGCAGTGATTTCATACAGCGGGTGGCCCATGATCGCGTAGCCGAGCGTGCTCTTGCCTGAGCCGTTGGGGCCCATCAGGGCATGGATCTCGCCACGGCCGATCTGCAGATCAACACCTTTGAGAATCTCCTGCCCGCCGACGGCGACATGGAGACCCGAGACGGTAAGCCGTTCGCGGGCGGGGGAATGCACCGAAGAAACTTTCTCGCTCATGACTGCACCTTCTGATGGTCAAATACCAATTCGCCGTCGCCCACTGGGGAAGTGACATAGCCGGAGTGGTGGGGCACTGGCAATTCGTCCGACACCTTGCCGAGACCGTCAGACCTCTTGGCGATCCGCTGGCCGAGAATCTTGTCCTGAATCCGCATCAGGCCCTCGAGCAGGCTCTCTGGCCGCGGCGGACACCCGGGCACATAGACATCGACCGGCACGACCAGATCAACACCCTTCACAACGTGGTAGCCGTACTTGAAGTAGGGACCGCCGCCGGTCGTGCAGGCACCCATGGCGATCACATACTTGGGATCGGGCATGAGGTTGTAGAGGCGGCGCACCCGGCTGGCCATTTTGTAGGTGACCGTGCCGGCCACAATCATCAAGTCGGCCTGCCGTGGCGTGGCGCGGAAGGCGCCGGCACCGAAGCGGTCGAGGTCGTAGCGGCTGGCACCGGCGGCCATCATCTCGATGGCGCAGCACGCCAAGCCGAACGTCATCGGCCAGATGCTCGACTGCCGGGCCCAGTTGATCGCCTGCTCCACGGTGGTGAGGACCATGTTTTCTTCGAATCGGCCTTCGATCCAGGGCTGGGTCATTGGGAAGCTCCGCGGGGAATGATGGGCGGGGGAAATGGGCGAGGGGTGAAAATGAAACAGAGCAGCCTACGACTGGCACAGGGTTGCCGGAATGACCTCCTGTGAATCAGCCGCACCGGCCGCCGTAAACCGGCAGCAGGAACCGCCATCCAACCGGCACTCGGAGAGTTGCACCGCGGTGCCGACCAATTCTTGCAGCATCAATCTTTCAGCGGAACAGATGCCCCGGTCGAGGTCTGAGAGTTCGGGATAGGGGCAGGAGTGGCTGGTGAGCACCGCCAGATTGGAGTTGCCGCCATCGGCCGACTCGGCCGCCGGGCTCACATCGCAGAGAATCTGCCGGTCACGCAGAAGACGGGCCACGCTCTCAAACCGCTCATGCGCCGTGTCGCCGGTCACAGCGGTTCGATACTGATTGGCCATGGCAGAGCCGATCCGGGCGATCAACCCCCGGCGGATTTCCGGATTCTGCACGCCACGGATCTCCTGCCAGAGCACCAGTGCCAGGTCGCGGAAGTTGTCTCCCTGCGTACGGCGACCTTTTTCGGTGAGGCTGTAGACGTGCGACGGGCGGCCACGCGGACGGCGGCTATGGCTCTCCGGGAATACATCGTCGGCCCGCGACCGGCTGACCAGACCAGCCTCCATCAGGCGCTCCAACCGCTGGCGGACGGCGGTGGCGGTCACGCCGAGTTCGCGGGCCAAGGTGTCGATTTTCAAAAATGCCTGGCCACGGAGCAGGTCGATCAAGTGCTCGTCAGACGAACGGAGCGTCCACTTACCGGCTGCTTGGCTGGCGGGAGAAATGGGGCTGGCGACGACTTTTTGCATACTCTGATCCATCCCTTGAATGTAGACCAACCAACAATTTTGACAAGCCAATCTGTGAAAAATGCCCGTTACGCTTCAGCGACTTGTGGGGCGGAGGCAATGGGGAAGCTTTCACGCATCACTTCGAGAAACTCTGCCTGCGTCAGCACCCGCGAGACACGGCCGCGGAATTCGCGTGCTCCCGGCAGGCCTTGGGCGTAGGAGCAGGCAAACTTCCGCATCAGGAGTGTTCCCCGATCGTTGCCAAAGCGCTGGCAGACGAGGTCGTAATGGTGGAGCACCAGTTCCCGCTGCTGGGCCAAACTTGGCTCCGGCAAGGGGGGCTCTCCACGCAGCAGCGCGGCGGTCTGGGCGAATATCCAAGGACGGCTGAGCGCTTCCCGCGCGATCATCACACCATCCACGCCACTCTCCCGCAGCCGTGCCACGGCCGTTTCGGCGGAATCGATGTCGCCATTACCCACCACCGGCATCTTCGAGACGCTCCGTTTCACTGCGGCGATCGCCTCCCAGTTGGCTTCGCCAGAGAAAAATTGCGAGGCGACCCGGCCGTGAACGGTGAGGCAGGAGGCGCCGGCCTCTTCGATGCGCTGCGCCACTTCGATGGCAGTCTGGCAATTTTCAGCACAGCCCAGCCTGATTTTCGCTGAGACAGGAACGCCATCGCAGGCTTCCACAACCCGCCGCACGATCGTGCCGACCCGGTCGGGATCGCGCAGCAGCCAGGAGCCGCTCTGGGCCTTCACCGTCACCTGCCGCACGGGACAACCGAAATTCAGATCGACGACGCTCACCTGAAAATCGCGGGCCAAGCGCCGCCCCACCTGCGCCAGATTCTCGGGATCGTTATCCCACATCTGCACTGCAAGCGGCCGCGGTTCTTCCGCCACGCCCCACAGCCGGTCGGGGTGCTCTCCCCGGTTGGTCTCCAGCCACATGGCGCTGCGGGCCGCGATCATCTCGGTGGCGAGCAGGCCCACGCCGCCAAATTCGCGGACCACCTGCCGGAAGGCGAAGTTGGTGTAGCCCGCCATCGGCGCCTGCAACACCGGCGGGTCAACGACCACCGGCCCGATATGCAGCGGCGGAACAGGCACGGTGGTGGGCGTGGGGCTGATCATCTCTGAAAGTTTACCCGAACGGTCTGTGGAAAACCGCCACGGGAGACTTTTTCGCGGACCGTTACGGCTAGCGGAAGCCGGTCTGCGCCGGCGGTGGGGTGAGCACCGGCACCACCGTTCCCCTCGGTTCGAGGGTGGCCGCAGGGAAGGCCCCTGCTGGGGGCGGCTGCAGGCCCCCGGCCGGAATCACAGGCTGCCCCTGGGGAATCGTCTGTGGCCTCCACGGGAGGGGATTGCCGATGAGCATGGCGGCATAGCGATCGTCGGGCACCGACAGGTCGGCCACAGACATGGCATATTCGGCGATGTCGCAGTTATAAGACCGCATCGCCTCGGCGAAGGAGCGTTGCTGGGCGACCAGCGCATCGTGCGCCACCAGCACCGCCTCGATCGGCCGCTGTCCCTTGGCGTGCTCGGCCTCGGCCATGGCGAATGCCTGTTCGCCAGCCAGCACCGCTGCCGCTCGGTGCTGGAGCGCCGCGTGGCGATGGGGGAGTTGCCGGTGAATGGCCCGGACGCGGCCGGTGGCCGGACGGGCGGCGAAGATGGCGTTGAAGTGTGTTTGGTAGGTGGAGGTGAGGGGCCGATCGGCCGGCCACGGAAGCGGTTCGTTGATTGGCAGCCGCACCAGATCGACCAGTTCCTGCTGCACGCCGGTGAGAGAGGCCCGCGCATCGTCCAGATCGGCCGCAGCCGTCTCCAAAGCCATGTCGAGCACCGACTGATCGTGTGGGTCGCTCCCCGGCGCCACCAGGGAGAGCCGCTCGTGGGCATCTTCCGCAGACCGTGCCTGCACAACCGCGGCGGTGAGTTTCCAATAGGACTGCGTGATCCACAGCCGCCGCGCCCGGTCGCCCGAGCGTTCCAGCGCCTCCAAGAGCGGCAGAGGGCGGGAACTGGCCCGGTCTTCGGCAAGCCCGGCAGGCGGCGCGGTCCCGGGAGACCGCGCCGGCAGTTCCAGTGCCTGCACCAGAATCGCCAGCGCCGAATCGGGCGGAGTCTGCGGACTTCCGCCCCGGACCGGGAGTTCTCCATCAAGAGCCTGTGGGGCCGCCGGCAGGCCGGGGGTGATTCCCTGCGGCAGCGTTCCCGGTGGCGGGCCAGCGGGGAGGCCGGCCGCGGCGGGAGGCACGATCACCGACAGCGTACCGTCGGCAGCGCGGGGCCGGCCGCCGGAGAGGGGCGGGGCGGGCAGCCCGTCGGCGCGCGGCGTGGGAGGGGGCGACTCCAGTGGAGCAGCGGCTGCCGCGTCGGTTCTGTCGCCGGGAGGAAAAGTCTGCTGGGGCACCGCTCGCAGAGGGGCCGTAAGCGGAGGGAGTGCCTCTCCAGGTGGCGGCGACGCTTGTGGGGCAGAGACTTCAGAGGGGGGCGGTTCACCGAGTGGCGCCAGCGGCCGCGGCGCGAGCGGCTCGGTGGCAGCCGCTCCACCCGGGATTTCTTCCGGAAATTTTTCTGGGACTTCTGCTGGGAGTTCTTCCGGCGGGGCGGCGGGGGAAGCTGGAGGGGGCTGCCCTGCTTCCTGCGCGGCGGTGCTGTTGGCAGTGCATACACCCCACCCGAGGGCTGCAGCTACCAGCAGTATGCGTTGGGTCTGTCCGCGCCAGATCATGTCCTGCCACGCCGAGGGTGCTGAACGGTTCAAGCGCGGAAGGTCGCGGAGAAAGGCCCCTCAAGTCAACGGCAACCTGCGGGGAGCGGGAGGTCTGGTGAGGGAAAGGGGGGCTGGGCTGCCATTTTTTGCCCCCGCCTCACGACGCCGCGTCAAGGTAGGGGTCTTGGCTCATCTGGATATGGGCCTCCGCCCGCTGCCGCTCCACATATTCAAGCACCCGCCGTTGCCGGACATGCCGCGCCTCTACCAATTGCTGCGCCTTGTGAAACACCCGCAGCAACCTCTCGGGATCCCCATGGAGGCCATGCAGGAGTCGCCGCCTCACCCGGCTCACCCGCGTCGGCCCGTAGCCGGCCATCAGGATCTCGTCGTCGAGCGACACATACTGCCGCCAGGTGCCCGGATCTCCCTGTCGACCGCAGCGTCCTACGAGCTGCCGATCGATGCGGGCTGAATCATGGAGCTCGGTGCAGATCACATGGAGCCCGCCGAGCGCACCAACCCCCTCGCCGAGCTTGATGTCGGTGCCACGGCCGGCCATGTTGGTCGAGACCATGATTTGGTCCCGCTGCCCAGCCCCGGCCACGATCTCCGCCTCCCGCTCGATCTGCCGCGCGTTGAGCACGGTGTGGGGCAAGTCGGCGCTGTTGAGCAGCGCGGAGAGAGCCTCTGATTTGTCGATCGAACGGGTGCCAATCAGCACCGGCCTGCCCAGGGCATGCAGCGTGGCCACCTCCCTGACGATCTCAGCAAACTTCTCCGACTGCGTGACGCAGACCACCGGTTCCAGCCGCTGCCGAATGGCTGGCCGGTGCGTCGGCACCGTGGCCACGGCGACATCATAGGTGCGGCTGATCTCCGGGGCGCTGGTGGCGATCGTGCCGGTCATGCCCGCCAGATGTGGCCAGCGGGCGCACAGATCCTGGATCGTGATCCGGGCCGCGTGTCCTGCCGGCACAGTCACCTCCAGCCCCTCCTTGGCCTCCACGGCCTGATGGAGGCCATCGCGCCACGTGCGTCCCTCAGCGGCCCGGCCGGTGAACTCATCAATGATCACGATCTTGCCATCGCGCACCACATATTGCCGGTCGCGGGTGAACGCCAGTCGGGCCCGCAGCGCCCGCTCCACCGCCTCGTAGAGCGAGAGCAGGCTTGTGCCTTCGAGCACCGCCGGACGCCCCATCCCCCGCACCCGGCTGCGGCCGGGGCCGAGCAGTTCGCACGACTGTTTCTGTGGTTCGTATTCATAGTCCTCATCGGCCTTGAGGTCTTCGGCCGCAGTGGCAGCAAACCGAAACAGCGCCTCCTGCACCGCCTGTGCCTCCCCCGGGGGCGAGGAGATGATCAGTGGCGTGCGGGCCTCGTCGATGAGCACGTTGTCAGCCTCATCGACCAGTGCAAACCAATAGGGCCGCTGCATGAGCCGGGCTCCGCCAGCGGCCGATTGTCCGGTGAGCATCGCCCCCAGATCGCCTCGTCCCTCGGCGATCTCGCGCCCCATGAGCCGGTCTTTGAGGAAATCGAAGCCAAATTCCTTGGCGGTGCCGTAAGTCACATCCTTGGAGTAGGCAATCCGCCGCTGATCAAAGTCCATCTGCGATTCAACGATCCCCACAGAGAGCCCAAGGGCCTTGTAGATCGGCTCCATCCATTCGGCATCGCGCTTGGCGAGATAATCGTTGACCGTGGCCAGATGGGCGCCCCGTCCGCAGAGCGAGTAGAGCACCAGCGGCAGCGTGGCGACGAGAGTTTTTCCTTCGCCTGTTTGCATCTCGACGATCGAGCCTTCCACCAGGGCCACGCCTGCCAGAAGCTGAACGTCGTAGTGCTGCATGCCGAGGGACCGTCGCCCCGCCTCGCGCGTCGCGGCAAAGCTTTCCACCAGCAGCGAATCGACCGGTTCGCCGGCCTTGGCCCGGTAGGAGAGCGAGCGGGCCAGTCGGCGCAGGCCGGCATCGCTCTCGGCCTGCATGGCAGGGCCGAGGGCCTCGATGGCCCGCACGGCGCGCCAGGTGGTGGCGTCGATGGCGCGGCGTGTGCCTGGCGCAAAGCCTTTCAGCCACCCCAGCATGGAGTCCTCATCGAAAAAAACTGAGAGAGCGAGCGGGGCGCAAGTCCGCCCCGGAATGACGATCCTCACGATACCACGCGGCGGGCTGTTTTTATTCGGCTCGCCGAGGGCGTATCCTGTAGATCCGGAGGGAATCGCCAAGACCATGCCTACGACCAACAATCGCCCCACTCTGCACCCGCGCCTGTCTCCGGCCATCGGCCGCCGGGCCTTCATTCACAGCGTTGCCGCTGGAGGGGCCGCTGCCGCCCTGCTGCCTCAGGGGCTGGTTTCCGCGGCGCCTGCCGAGCGGGTGAATCTCGCCTGCTGCGGCATTGGCCACCGCGGAGCGGAGGATGTGAGATCGCTGCACGCCACAGGGCAGGCCAATATCGTGGCCCTGTGCGACACCGACATCGGCGCGCCGCACACGCGGGCGGTTCTGGAGATGTTTCCCGATGTACCGCGGTTCACTGATTTTCGCAAGATGTTCGACGCGCTCGGCCGGGGCATTGATGCGGTGAGCGTGGCGGTGCCCGACTTCTCCCACTTTCCGATCGCCATGCTGGCGATGGCGCAGGGGAAGCATGTCTATTGCGAAAAGCCGATGGCCCACAGCTTCCGGCAGATCAGCCTGATGATGGCGGCCGAGAAGAAATACAACGTCGCCGGGCAGATGGGGAATCAGGGGCATTCCGAGGCCAACTACTTTCAATTCAAGGCCTGGGTCGAGGCAGGCATCATCAAGAACGTGACGCGGATCACCGCCTTCATGAACAGCCCTCGGCGCTGGCACGGAATGAATGTCTCGGGCTACCTGCCAAAACAGCCTCGGCCCGATACGCTCGACTGGGACAGCTGGCTCTCGTCAGCGGCCTTTCATGATTACAACGTCGGCTACGTCAACGGCGACTGGCGATCGTGGTTTGACTTCGGCAATGGCGCCCTGGGCGACTGGGGAGCGCATCTGATCGACACGGCCCATGAGTTTCTGAGTCTCGGCCTGCCGACGGAGATCGATCCGGTGATGCTGGAGGGGCACAACCGGTTTATCTTTCCGCAGGCTTCAACGCTCGCCTTCCGATTTCCGGCCCGTGGTCCGCTGCCGCCGGTGGAGCTGACCTGGTACGACGGGCAGCAAAATCTGCCGCCGCTGCCCGAGGGCATGGGCGACGACGAGGAGGATAACAAGGATCTTCCGCCCGCCCCGGAGGACAAGCCGGCAAAGAAGAAGAAGCGCAGTCCTGGCAAGGTGATCTATGGAGATGGGCTGACATTCACCGGTGGCTCGCATGGCCGGACGCTGCGGATCATTCCGCAGGAGAAGGCGGACGAGATGGCGGCGTCGCTGCCGGAGGTGCCGGAGAGCCCGTCAAATCACTTTTTGAATTTTCTGCGGGCCTGTCGGGGGGAGGAGAAGTGTCGATCGTCCTTTGCGGTGGCGGGGCCGCTGTGCCAGACGATGGCGCTGGGGGTGATTGCCCAGCGGGTGAATGCGAAGCTCGCGTTTGATTCCGTGTCGGGGCAGATCACCAACCACAAAGAGGCGAACGATTTTCTAGCCGGCGATCCCCCGCGGTCGGGCTGGGAAGAGTTTTACAAGCTGTAAACGCGAAGCGGCGCCCCTTGTCGCCGCGATGCCCGGCGATCTTGAAGCCTCGGGCGGGGAGTATCGGCCGTAGCACATCGGCCATAGCGTTTCGGCTGCGGGACGGCAAAAGTCTCGTCGCCTGCGCTCCTCGAGCGTTCGCCGACCCCTCCGCCTCCATCACCCGTGGGCGTGAGGGGCGCATGCCCAGCGTAACGCTGCGCAAACCCCCAAAGCCGCCCGGAAGGCGGCGTTGCCTGGCATTCGTCGACCGTAGCGCTTCGGCCGAGGAGGATCGACCGTAGCGCATCGGCTGCGGGACGGCAAAAGTCTCGTCGCCTGCGCTCCTCGAGCGTTCGCCGACCCCTCCGCCTCCATCACCCGTGCGCATGAGGAACGCATCGGCAGCGTCTCGCCTCAAACCCCAAAGCCGCCCGGAAGGCGGCGCTGCCCGGCATTCGAGGCACACCTTGGCTGTGCCTCCGAATGCCGTAAGCCTGAAGGGGCCATGGATGGCCCTTCAGGCGCGAAAGCTAGTACCGCACCGGCTGGGCCGGAACGCTGCGGGCCGGGGGCATGCCGGCGGGGCTGGTAAACGGCCACCAGCCATTGGCGGTTTGCTGCTGTGGTGCGCCGGGAATCGCCTGTTGCATCTGGTTGGTGGCCTGCTGCATCTGGCCCGAGAGAGCCTGCTGCTGGGCTTGGAGATTTTGCTGCAACTGGTTGTTCCAGCTATTGAGCTGGTTCGATGCCCCCTGCTGATATTGGTTGGCGGTGTTTTGCAGCTGGTTGGTCATCTGCTGCTGCTGCTGGCCGAGTTGCTGCTGTGCTTGATTGGCCCACTGCTGCGGCTGTGCCTGAAGCTGATTGGCATACTGCTGCGCCTGATTGGAAAGATTCTGCGGCGCCTGGTTGATCGTGGGAGGCGCGCCGTAGGTGGGGAGCGAGGGAGGGGGAGTCGGCTGGCCCGAATTGGCCCATGTCCACGAATTGGCCGGGGGAGCGGTTTGGGCGACGGGCATCTGCGGAGCGGCGCTTTGCCAACTCGGGGCGGCGGGCATCGTCGTCGGCGCTGGGCCGGGCATGATCGTTTGCGTGGGAGGATAGGCGGCCCCCTGTGGCGCACTGACATACCCACCATAGGGGGCAGGCTGATTGATCATGCCGGTGCCTGGCGGAGGCACGACGGCGCCGTAGGCGGCGGGCTGTTGGGGCGTCTGGCAGCCGGCGAGGCTCAGCAGGAGGCCGGCGGCGATTGCCATGGCCGCCAGACAGAGATATGGCCGGTGGGCCCGCAGGTTTCGCTGGGGTTGCGCCGCATGCGGGGGGCAGTGGCCGACCGGGGTGGTCAGCTGTCGATTGGGTGTTGCAAGCGGCACGGCGGAATCTCCGCGGGAAAGCGGGGTTGGGAAACCTTCAGACCGGGGGGACAATAGCGACTCTTCCCATTCCGTCCAGATCACTTCTGGCAGCATGCCTCGGCGAGTGCCTCCGCGGCCGGGATGGTGGGTTCCCATATTGCCCATTCGCCCACGTTGGGGCTTTTTCCTCACCATGGCTGTCGATCTGCCTTCTGATGCTGGCTTGTGTTGCTCGGGGGAGGGGCCTGCGCTGGTGGAGGGGCTGCGGAGTGAGGCCCGGCGGCTGGGATTTTCCCGGCTGGGGATTGCGGCGGTCGAGTCGGGACGCGACCCGCAGGTGCACGAGGCCTTTCGCCGCTGGCTCGATCTGGGGTTTGCCGCTGGGATGGAGCGTTGGCTCGTGGCGCACGAGCCGCTGCGGCGCGAACCGGCGAATTTGCTTCCGGGGGTGCGGAGCGTGGTGATGCTGGCGACCGATTATGTCGCCACTGCCCCGGCGGGCGCTGGCGGCGGCGGTCGCGTGGCTCGCTATGCCTGGGGGGCCGACTACCACGATCTGCTGCGGCCCCGCCTCAATGCCTTGGGAGCCTGGCTGGAGGCGGCCTCTCCGGGGACACGCACGCGGGGGGTGGTCGATTCGGCCCCCTTTTCCGAGCGCGAGTTTGGCTGGCTGGCGGGCCTCGGGTGGTTTGGCAAAAACTCCATGCTGATCGATCCGGCGGCGGGGAGCTATTTTTTCCTCTCGGCGCTGTTGGTGGATATCGAGCTGCCGCCGGAGGTGCCGATTCGGGTTGACCATTGTGGCAGCTGCACCGCCTGTCTGGAGGCCTGTCCCACTGACGCCTTCGTGGCCCCGCGTCTGCTCGATGCCAATCGCTGTATCAGTAGCCTGACGATTGAAACCCGCGGGCCGGTGGCCCCGGAGCTGCGCAGCGGGATCGGCGACTGGCTCTTTGGCTGCGACATCTGCCAGGAGGTCTGTCCGTGGAACCGCTTTGCCCCGGGGTCGGCCGAGCCGACGTTTCAGCCGCGCCAGGGGCAGCCGGCCCTTGCGCTTGCCGAGCTGCTGGCGCTCGATGAGGCAGAGTTTCGGCGCCGGTTTCGCGGCTCGCCGCTGGGGCGGGCGAAGCGCAGCGGGCTGCTGCGCTCCGCGGCGCTGGTGCTGGGTAACCGGCCCGATCGAGCGGCGCTTGCGAGCCTTGTGGCGGCGCTTGCCGATGCGGAGCCGGTGGTGCGGGGGGCGGCGGCCTGGGCGCTGGGCCGTTGGCGGGTGGCGGGGGGAGAAGTCGCGAGCCTTGTCCCGAGGATCGAAGAGGCGCTCCAGGCCCGGCAGAAGGTGGAGGCCGATGCAGCGGTGCTCGAGGAGATCGCCGGCAGCTTGGTGGAATGATCGGGGGATGGCGCGTGGTGAAGGCGACGAGTAGCTGCGACCCGGCCGAATGCAGTGTGCCAGCCATGGAGCGTTACGAGGTATGATTTCAGCCATGAACCCCCGCCGTCAGGAAATCATTCTTCACATTGGTCACTGCAAGACCGGCTCAAGCTTCATCCAGTCCTGTCTGTCGCGGAGTGGGGTTGCGTTGCGGGAAATGGGGATCGAGTATCCGGAGCTGGCGTCGTCGCCATTCGGCCGCGCGCAGCGGGGCTGGTTCACCAACGGAAATCTGGGGGAGGCCGCCGGCTTTGTGGCGACCATCACCGACGAGGCACGGCGGCGTCCTGAGGCCAAACGCCTGCTCTTTTCGAGCGAATACCTGTTTGAACACCTCTGCAAACATGGCGAAGCGCTGGCGGAACTCCAGCAGTCGTTCGATGTGACGATCGTGCTGTTCATCCGTGAATTCGTTGCGCATGCCCTCACCCGGTATGGCCATGCAGTCAAGCGCGAAGGCAGCACACTCGAGTTTACCGAGTATCTCGCTGTATACCGGCGGCCGGAGCGTGTTCTGCGAGTCTTGCGGGCCATCGGGCAGGCAGGGTGTCATGCCAAGATATTCAACTACAGTCGGCATGCCGATCATCTGCGGGAAACCTTCGCCACGGCAATCGGTATTCCACAGGATAGGCTGTCGTTGCCGCCGATCGCCCGCGTCAATCGTTCGCTGGATAGAAGCGAGCTCGAACTGGCTCGCCGGTTCAACCAAGTGCTCGGCCCTTCCGGATGGCTTGTCGCAGATCCGCTCTGCGAGCAACTCCCCCTCCATCCGGTTGGAGTGCCGCGAATTTCTCGCCGCGACTACGACTTTTGCCGTGCGAGCTTCGCTCCGTGGGAGGCACAGCTCAACCAGCTGCTCCCACACTCCGAGCGGTATTGCCTTGAAGAGCCTGTAGTCATTGAAGATCAGGATGCTCTCGGACAGGAAAGCCTGACCTTTTCCACCGCTCAGATCGACCTGCTGGCGCAGTCGCTCGGTGGGGAGATACAACGACTGAGAGGGCAGTGGCAGCCGAGGGCAGGCCAGTCTCCGCAGCCCCCTGCGGTCGTCCAGGGGCAAAATGTGAGTTCACCGGCCCATGAAGAGACGCTTCCTGTCTCCGTGCGGACCCCGGTCATCGCCTCTGGGGCCTCTGGCCGTCAGGAAATCATTCTCCATATCGGCCACAGCAAAACGGGCTCGAGCTTTATCCAGTCGAGCTTGGCCCTGAGCGTGGAGAGCTTGCGGGAGGCCGGCATCGAGTATCCGGAACTCCCCTCTTTTCCCTTCGACCGTGCGAAGCGAGGTGCCGGAAGTTGCGGTAATCTCGGCCACGCCGTCGGCTTCGTGGACACCGTCGCCGACGTGGCAGGGCGGCATGCCCAGGCAAAACGCCTGCTGTTTTCGAGCGAATACCTGTTTGAGCGCATTGGCAAGGAGGGTGGTTTGCTGGCGACGCTGCAGGAGTCGTTCGATGTGACCGTGATTTTGTTCGTCCGCGAGTTTCTCGCCCATGCACTATCGAATCATAATCATCGAGGCAAGTCGGAAGGCTGCAACCTCAGTCTTGCTCAGTATCTCGGCCAATACCATCGGCCGAATGCCATATTGCGTGTTATGCAAGCGATCGAGCAAGCGGGATGCCGCGCCAAGATCTATAATTACAGCCGGCATTCCGACGATCTGCTCGAAACCTTCGCCACTGCGATCGGTGTCGGTCCGGAAGTGCTGGTGGTGCCTCCGGCGGCTCGTGTCAATCGTTCGCTCGACGCGGCAGAGCTGTATCTGGCAATCCGCTTCAACGAGGTGCTGGGGCCTTCTCGAGATCTGATTGCGTATCCGCTCTGCGAGCGACTGCCGCAGCACTCTGCAGGCACGCCGCGAATAGCGCGACCCGACTACGAGGCATTCCGCGCCAGGATGGCCCCGCTGGAATCGCTGCTCAACGAGCATCTGCCGGCCGCCGAACGGTATGGGAGCGAAGAGCCGATCGTCATCGAGGAGCAAGATACTGCCTGCCAGGGCAGCCTGACGTTCTCGACTGCGCAGATCGATGTGCTCGCCCAATCGATTGGGGGCGAGATCATGCGGCTGAGGCAGCAGGCAGAGAGTGCGATAAAGCTTCCCCCGCCGCCCCCGTTCGAACCTTGCCCGGCAGTTGGCCATCGGAGTTGGCTGAATCGGGTTGTCAGTACCATCAGAGCCAAAATTCTCAAACCTTTCGTCGCTGACGCATTGGCTCGATCTCCGTTGTTTGACGCCGAGTGGTACCAGCGGGCTTACCCGGATGTGCAGGCGGCCGGGATCGATCCGCTGCAGCACTACTGCAGATTCGGCGGCCGTGAACTCCGCAATCCATCTGCCGATTTTGATGCCCAGGCCTACGTTGGGCGGTATCCGGAGGCACGCTCTTCGGGGCTCAATCCGCTCTATCACTACCTCCGCTATGGGAAGAAGAAGGGATTCGAGATAAAGCGGCCGGGCAGCTAAAACGTGCCGAGTTCGGAAACCGGAAAAGCTTTCATGTGTCTGAAATCGACCTTGTCGCCAGCAAGCAGGAGCCGGTCTGCATGCGTAAAGTATTGCCTTTCAACCGATTCGATCGGCTTGTCGCGGTGGAAGAAATAGTCCATGTGCTGGATCGGCATATTCTGTGGTGTAATGTGCATGACAAATGAGCGACGAGAGCGACTTTTATCAAGGTGCGGCAGGCCGCCATGGAGCGTGGAGGGATGCCAGAGGATCATGTCCCCCTTTTCCACAACGCACGGTATCGCTACAAGGCCTTTTTTGTTCGCCTCTGTCACCAGTTCGGCGTTGTATGCATTGAATAGCGGCGTGGATGACGCCGGCACGTCGGAGTCGGGATGAAACCGATTCTTGAGTGCTTCGAGATCGGGTTCCTCCAGTCGGTGGCTTCCCTTCAATAAGAAGAGGGCACCGTTGGTTTCATCGACATCGTCGAGGGCGACCCACACGCCCATATAGCCCCCGTCGGAACCGGAATAAAAGTAGGGAGTATCGCGATGGATGAGTTGCTGGCTCCCATGTTCAAAAAACAGGGAGGTGTAGAGCGTGGCCGCTCCGAATCGATCGCATACCTCTTGCCCCGCGCGCATGGCGGTTGAAAAAATGTCCTGCAGCGCCGTGACAGAGTAGTGGAGGTTGACGACCCGGTGCAGCATGCCTTCAAGCAGAAGATTGTGTTCAATCAGCAAGGGGTCGTTTTTCGATCTGAATGCATTGATTTGCAGATAGGCCCGGTGGATCAGTTCGGGATCGATGGCCCCGCGAACGATGCAGTAGCCATCAGCGTCGAAATCAGAGGCATAAGCGGCCATGGGAGGAGTCGCGTCAGGTTGTGGATCGAGGGTTTTGCGGGTGGAGGCGGCGACCGGTTCCGCGGTTAACGGGTATCACATCGAACCGACCCGCAGTTTATCAAGAGCCCGTGAGCCCCACTACGCCCCGCACTCCCCTGTTTCGTCGATATCCTGGCTCGGGTCGCGGCCGGGGGCGTCGGTGGCATAGAAGCGATCGAGCACTGCGGTCCAGTCGGCGTTGGTCTGCACCGCCACAAACGCATCCCGCACCACCAGATGCTCCGGATGCAGCCGGGCATACTTGATCGCAAACTTCCGCATCGTCCGTCCCGCCAGCGCCTCGTTATAGAGTTCCACTGCGAGTGAGAAGTGTTCCCGGAGCACCTCAGCTTGCTCAAAGAGCGTCGGCTGCGGCAGGGGAGGGAGGCCGGCCAACAGCGCCAGAGTCTGCTGGAAGATCCACGGATTGCCAATCGCACCCCGGGCAATGCTCACACCATCGACGCCCGTCTGCTCGAGCATCGCCACGCAGGCCTGCGGCGAAAAGAGATCGCCCGATCCGAGCACCACGCGCTTCCCCGCCTGCCGCTTCACGCTGGCCAAAAATTCCCAGCTGCTCGGGCCGACATATTTCTGCTGCACGCTGCGGCCATGCACTGTGATTGCGGCAGCGCCACGGGAGAAGGCCCCTTCGAAGATCGTCCAGAATTTGTCGGCGCTGGCGGCCGAATCGTCGATGCCGCGGCGCATTTTGAGCGTGACAGGCACATGCTCCGGCACGGCCTCACGCACCCGCGACACGATCTCCAGTGCCGTCTCCGGCACGCTCAGCAGATAGCCCCCCCGGCAGCGTCCGAGCACCTTCTTCACCGGGCAGCCGAAATTGATGTCGATCACATCGAAGCCGGCCTGCACCATCCTGCGGGCCGCCGGGGCGAAGTCGTCGGGATTCGCTCCCATCAACTGTCCCCCCACGGGATGCTCGTCGGCGGCGACGGCGATTCGGGCGAGATTGCGCTTGTTGGTGCCGACCACCGCCACAAACGTGTCGATCAAAACTTCGCAGAGGCTGTAGGCAGCCCCATGCCGGCGGGCCAGCACCCGCATCGCCCGGTCGCTATAGCCCGAGAGCGCCGCCTGCACCACCGGCGAGGCAAGCCGGATCGAGCCGATGAGCGGGCCTGTTTCCCCACGGCCAGCAATCGCGGCTGCCGGTGGCACACCAGAGGCAGACTCGGCCGGGAAGTCAGGCACGGTGGCTGGCGGGGAGGGAATCACTTGAGAACCGGGCAGGTGTCAAACCAGGTGCGTCCCTGGGCGGCGATCCAGGCATCGCTCGTCGCCGGGCCCCAGTGGCCCGCTTCGTAGATGTCGCTGGCCGGCATGTCGGTGGCGGCCCAGGACTTCACGAATGGATCGATGATCTCCCACGATTTCTCCACCTCGTCGGCTCGGGCAAAGAGGCTCGCCTCTCCGAGCATCACGTCGAGCAAGAGCGGCTCGTAGGCCTCCGGAAGCCGCCCTTCAAACTCGCGCGAGTAGCTGAATTCCAGATCGGTCAGCCGCAGCCGCATGCCGCCGCCAGGCACCTTGGTGTGGAAGTGCATCTGGATCCCCTCGGCGGGCTGGATCTGGATCACCAGCCGGTTGGCCTCGCGCTGGGCGCGGGGGCCGTCGGCAAACAGCTCCAGCGGCGGCTCACGGAAGGCGATCACAATCTGCGTCGTGCGGCACGACATGCACTTGCCGCTGCGCAGATAGAAGGGCACCCCCTGCCAGCGCCAGTTGTCGATCTCCAGCCGGATGGCGCCAAACGTGGCAGTGCGACTCGCCGGGGCGACCCCCGGCTCTGCCAGATAGCCCCGGTATTGCCCGCGGGTGCCGGCGGCGGCCACCTCCGCCACCTCCAGCGGCCGGATCGCCTCAAGCACTTTTACCTTTTCGTTCCGCACGGCATTGGCCCGAAACCGCACCGGAGCCTCCATCGCCGTCACCATCAACAGTTGCAGGAGATGGTTTTGAAACATGTCGCGCAGCACGCCGGCGGTGTCGTAGTAGTTGCCGCGGCGGCCCACCGGTACCTCCTCTGCCACTGTGATCTGCACATGATCGATGTAGCGGCGGTTCCAGATCGGCTCGAAGATCGTGTTGGCAAAGCGCAGGGCGATGATATTCTGCACCGACTCCTTGCCGAGGTAATGATCGATGCGGTAGATCTGGCTCTCCTTGAACACCGTATGGAGGTGTTCGTTGAGCGCCTGCGCCGTGACCAAATCGGTGCCGAACGGCTTCTCC